>Ga0172370_10000665_pt1 | contig 53689 bp, 40 predicted proteins | sample LakKiv5m_FD_114538 | JGI IMG/M metagenome (GOLD analysis project Ga0172370, IMG submission 114538) | Freshwater microbial communities from Kabuno Bay, South-Kivu, Congo - kab_022012_11.5m | ecosystem: Environmental > Aquatic > Freshwater > Lake | place: Democratic Republic of the Congo...
ACGCTAACAATGGCAAGCGTGAGCAGCGAGGAAGTGAACGCGCCAATTTGAGTCCCCGCAAACCAGAGCGCGGCGTCTCTCATGCCAAGTACGCTGAGGATGGGAACAAGGACGATGTGGCGGAACATATCGCCATAGAGCGGCACCCACAGCCAAAGGATGAACCACCAGCCAGTGACGGCAAGGATGAAACCCACCGCGCCGCCCAGCACGCGGCTCTGCCAGACGTAATCGCCGCCGGAGCGCGGCATGACGGAAATCAGCGCCGCATAGACGACCACTTCAAAAAAGATGAAGATGGCGCTAATGACCAGCGCGGGGATTAACCCGCCCTCAAAGTAATACATCTGACTGAAACTGTACAACCCCAGCGTAACGAGGTTGATGGAAAAGAACGCATAGACAAATGCGTCAAAGACCGACCAAGAACGCACCAAGCCGGTCGCCTTGCGGACAAACAAGTCGCTCATAACACTCTCCTCTGTTTAATTTTTTAGCGTCCATACTAGACACTGATTACTAATTTACTGGTTACTGATTACTGGTTACTGGTTACTGGTTACTAATTTACTGGTTACTGTCTTATCCTGTCGTCAGCACATAATCATCCACTTTGTTCTTACCTAGTTTGATGATTGCGCCCAGCAGCGCGCCTTGCTCGTACATCGAGCCGGGGTTAATGCACAGCGTCTTGCCAATGCGAGTCGCGCCGCGCCCTTCGTGGATGTGACCATGCAGCCCCAGCAGCGGCTGAGTCTCTTCAATGGCTTTTCGCAGCGCAGTGGAGCCGACGGGTTTCATGGAATTGCCTGCCAGCACCGGGCGCAGGTTTTCATCCAATTCAGGAGCTTCATCCAGTTGAGATTTATAGGGCGGGACGTGGATGTTAAAAATAGCGTTGCGTGGATTTTTCAATTGAGCAATCATCTTCTGATAGCGCGCAGCGAGCTGCGGCTCATCCTCTTCGCGGTGGGTGTTCCATGGGGTGCGATTACTCCACCCGGAGGTTATCATCTCGTGGTGAGCATCGAGCTGCGTCACCACGCCTTCCATCAATTTCACGCGCTTGCTGGCGCGGATGATGTCGTCCACTTCGTCCATGTCGTCATTGCCGGGCGAGCAATAAACGCATAAGCCGCTCTCGGCAAGTTTTTTATCCGCCAGTTCCATCCACTGCTGAACAACCTTCAAGACTTCGTCAAGAAAAATTTGATGCACGCGCGCGGGGTCTTTTTCCAACGCCGCAATTTCTTCCGGCGTGGTCATATAGGGATAATAGCCGCGACTGCGGACGCGCTTTTTCATGTCCGCCAGTTCATCATCATTGGTAATTTCAAAGACCTGTTCCAACAGCGTCATGCGATAATTTTTGCCGCCCTGATGCACAAAAGGCACAACCGCCTTGCCGGTCATGTCGCCCCCTAGAATCAATGTATCTGCCCCGTAAAACTTACCCGCGTTCAAGAACTTACTCCAACAAATGTCCGAGCCGTGAATATCTGTCGCAAAGAAAATGGTCGTCATGCGTTCATTATCCTTTTGGGTTTTCCTTATGATATAAAAATTTCAAGAGCATCCAAAACAATGGGCTAAAACTTCTCTTGCCGCAAAACAGCGCGCGGCGTTTGCAAATAAAATTTTAACCGTATTTTTCAAATCTCTTTGCCAGTTCGCGCCGCAGCACTTTGCCAATAAAAGTGCGCGGAAAGTCGTCCATAAAAACAACAAAACGCGGAACAAGATGCGGCGGCAGGCGGCGCTTGCAATAGGCAATTACCGCGTCCGCGCTGGGCTTTTCCTTGCCCGCTATCACAAACGCCATCGGATAGCCCGCCACAGCCACCACCGCCGTTTCCTTCACCTGCGGAATTTCGTAAATTACCTCTTCCACATCGCGCGGAAAGGCGGGCTTGCCCGGCTTTTCGGGATACCACATATCCGCCTTGCGGGCGATGATGCGGAAATATCCATCCTCGTCCATTTGCGCCACATCGCCGGTCAATAGCCAGCCATCGGGCAACAACGCCTCGCGGGTAGCGGCTTCGTTCTTCCAGTAGCCCATCATCACCTGCGGACCGCGCACCGCCAATTCTCCAATTTGACCGGGTTCTACCTCCCGCAGCCCGCCGACCAAATCTACCACTGCCGCCTGCGTAGAAGGCAGGGGAACGCCAATGCTGCCCAATTTGCGATTCTTATCCAACGGGTTGGCGTGCGTTATCGGAGAAGCCTCCGTCAGCCCGTAGCCTTCCACCAATTTTCCTTTGGTCAATTTTTCAAACGCCTCTTGCACTTCCACCGGCAGCGGTGCCGAGCCGCTAATGCACGCCTTAATGGAGCTCAAGCCATAAGCGCGCGCGCCGCGAAAATTATTAATGGCAACATACATGCTCGGCGCGCCGGGGAAAATACTCGGCTTGTATTTTTTTATGGTTTGCAGCGCGTCCCGCGTTTGAAATTGAGTTTTAAGAATCAACGCCGCGCCCAAAGAGATGGGAACGTTCAACGCGGCGGTTAACCCATAACTATGAAAGAAAGGCACAACGCATAAAAATTTTTCCCGCGCCTCTGCCGCGTTCGGCAGCCAATGACGGGTTTGCAGCGCATTGGCTACCAAGTTGCGATGCGAAAGCATCACCCCTTTGGATTGCGCCGTTGTGCCGCCCGTGTAAAGAATGACCGCCAAATCTTCCGGCTGCGCGTCCGTCAGCGGGGACGCATTGCTCTGACCCGCCAGCCAGCGCCGCCAACGCAGAGCATTCTTCACATCCAGCCCGCGATTGCGCCAGCGCGAAATGAGATATTGCGGCAAGGGCAAATAATCCGCCGGGTCGGTCAAAATAAGACAGGGCACATTTGCCGCCCGTTGAATTTGATGCGCCAAACCCGCCCAAGTGGAAAGCGTAACCAGCGCGCTCGCGTCCGCTTCCTTCACCTGACGCGCTAACTCCTCTGGCTCGGTCATTGGCGGAATAAGAACCGCCGCCGCGCCCGCCTTCAACGCGCCATAAAAACCAATCGCCATCTGCGGCGTATTGGGCAGCAGCAACACAACGCGCGCGCCCTTGCCCACGCCCTGCGCCAGCAGCGCATTGGCAAAACGGTTCGCCTCATGATTCAATTTACGGTATGAAAGTTTTGCGCCTTCAAAATAAATAGCGGTCTTGTTGGGAAACCGCCGCACCGAAGAGCGCAACAAATGCGGAACAAGAATACGCGGAACATCCACCGTATAGGGAACGCCCTCCGCATAATGATTAAGCCAGACGCGCTCGCGCTTCAATTCTTCCCGCGAGGTTTTGGGCGCGTGGGCGGCAGAATCTCGCCACGAGGTTTTTCCCGCGTCATCCAAAAAACGCTCTATGGCGCGGGCAACCGCCTCGCGCCGCTCCAACATCACCATGTGACCGGAAGCGCCAATATCCACATCCTCCCCATCGGGAATGGAACGCGCCACCTTCTCAAAAAGCGGGCGGTCAAAAACAGAATCATAATGCCCGCGAATGACCAACGTGGGAACTTGCAGCGCGGAAAATTTATCCCAGCCCACCCAATGCACAAGGCTATTCAAATAAAATTGTTTTAGCGCGCGCGGCTGACCATGCAGCCAACGGCGCGTAAAAGGCTCCGCCAGCCGCAAGAGGGAATTAGGCAAATGCAGCCCCAATTGAAAAAGCGGCTTTAATTTGAACTCGCCCGCCGTGGCAATCAAAATCAATTTTTCCACTTGCTGCGGATGCCGCAGCGCGTACTCAGTCGCCAGCGCGCCGCCAAAGGAATGCCCCGCCAGAACAAACGGCGCAGAGACGTTCAAGGTCGCCAGCGCCGTTTCAATATCTAATTGGATGCGCTCCATCTCATAGCCAGAGGCGGGCTTATCCGAGAGACCGTGTCCACGCAAATCCAGCGCAATCACGCGGTTATCCACCGCAAACTTTTGCAGTTGATGTTTCCACTGCGCCGCCTGCCCGCCAAACCCATGCAGAAAAACCAGCGCGCGGCGCGGGCGCTCTGGCGAAACGTCTATCACCGAAAGGCGCGTCAGCGGGTTGGACGAAACACGGACTTCCAAACGATAAAGGTCGAGGTCTATATCCATAAAAAGAGTGTACATGAGCGTAGGGAGAAAGTCAATTTGCGATTTTGGCTAGACATGCTATACTGAGATTCAATTCAAATTAATTGCTGCCTCAAAAGCAATAACGGCTTGCCTGTATGCGGCGCATAGAGTCGCCAAGTTTACGAAGTTTTTAGCCTGTCTCTATGGCTCTTCGGCGGCAATGTAAAAAACAAATTGCGTGAAAAATAAAATCTTTCAGCGGTCATTGCTAAGCCACCCTTTACTGCGCCTCTTATGAAAGATAAACCAGTTCAAATCTATCTGCTTCCAATTACCTTAACTACCATCTTGGGGTGGACTTGCCTTGTCGCCGCCTTGCTATGGCTCAACTGGCAATGGGTCGGCGAGAACATTGTAGAAATTGCGCGCGTGGAAGCGCGCGCCAGTATTAATAAAGACATTCTCTACCGCACATGGAACGCAAAGCACGGGGGCGTGTATGTGCCAATCACCGCAGACACTCAACCCAACCCCTACTTAAACGTCCCACAACGAGACGTAACCGCCACAGATGGGCTTGAATTAACGCTCATCAACCCCGCCTATATGATGCGGCAAGTAAACGAGCTGGAAGAAAAAACCGACATTCGCGTGCGGCTCACCAGCCTGAAACCGCTCAACCCCAAAAACGCGCCAGACGCATGGGAAAGAAAAGCGCTGCAAAGTTTTGAAGCAGGCGCAACCGAAGCAGACGCGCTAGACACCATAGACGGGCAAGAATATCTGCGGATTATGCTTCCTTTTGTTGTAAAAGAAGAATGCCTAAAATGCCACGCAATGCAAGGCTACCAGATAGGCGACATTCGCGGAGGAATCAGCGCCGCCACGCCCCTAGCGCTTTACGCGGAAATTAAAGAATCTTACGCGCGCATCGTCTATTTTGGATATAGCGTCATTTGGCTAACGGGGTTAGTAGGCATTGCGCTCACATCCAAAGAACTCAAACGCAGGCTTAAAAGAGAGGAAAAACAATCCGCTATCTATCGCTCTATTTTGCAAACCAGCATGGAAGGATTTTGGCAAGTTCACGCCAGCGGACGGCTTGTGGACGTTAACCCCGCCTACTGCGCGATGAGCGGTTACACCCGCGAAGAATTGCTCCAAATGAAAACCAGCGATTTAGAGGTCATAGAAGAAGAAACGCGGAGTCACTTTCAACAAATCATGGAAACAGGGTCAGACCAGTTTGAATCAATTCACCGCCGCAAAGACGGAACGCGCTACGCGGTAGAAATTAACGTCAGCAAATTAGACGATGAAAACGTAGAATCTTTCATTCGAGACATCACCGAGAAAAAGAAAGCCGAAGAAAAACTGCGCGAGAGCGAAGCGACGCTCAAAGAAGCGCAACACATGGCGCAGATAGGCAACTGGACGCTAAATCTTCAAGACCAAACCCTCTTTTGGTCAGATGAAATCTACCGCATCTTTGATGTTGAGCCGCAATCTTTTGAAGCCAATTACAACGCCTTTCTTAACGCCATTCACCCAGAAGACCGCGAGCGGGTCAATGCCGCCTATCAAGATTCTGTCTCCAATCACACTGCCTATCAAATTACTCACCGCCTGTTAATGAAAGACGGCAGAGTCAAGTTCGTCATCGAAAACGGGCAAACCTTTTATGACGAAAACGGCAACGCAACAAAATCCGTTGGGACGGTACAAGACATTACCGAACGGAAAAAATCTGAAGATGCGCTGCTAGAAAAAGAAAGCATGTACCGCGCCCTGTTTAACGAGATGCTGGACGCCTTTGCGCTGCACGAGCTAATTTGCGATGAAAGCGGGCAACCGGTAGATTACCGCTTCTTGGCAGTAAACCCCGTCTTTGAAACCATGACCGGATTAGAGGCAAAAAACATCATCGGCAAAACCGTGCTGGAAGTCTTGCCCAACACCGAAAAATTTTGGATAGAGCGCTACGGGAAAGTGGCGCTCACCGGCAAGCCCGACCACTTTGAAGAATTCTCCGCGTCCCTCAACCGCTACTACGAAGTACACGCCTTCCGCCCCGCCCCAATGCAATTTGCCGTCATCTTCCATGACGTTTCGGAGCGTAAATTCACCGAAAACATCACCTTGTCGCGCATGAAGATTGTCGAGATTGCCACGCAGCAATCGCTAGACGCCTTGCTGCAAACGATTTTAGAGGAAGCCGAAAAACTGACGGGCAGCAGCATTGGCTTTTATCATTTTGTAAGCGAAGACCAAAAGAGTTTGACGCTTCAAAATTGGTCAACGCGCACCCTCAAAGAATTTTGCCACGCAACAGGCAAGGGTATGCACTACCCCATCGAGCAGGCAGGCGTGTGGGTGGAGTGCGTCCGAAAGAAAAAGCCCGTCATCCACAACGATTACCCCGCGCTGCCGCCGGAACAGCGCAAAGGCTTGCCCGAAGGTCACGCGGAGCTCAAACGCGAGCTCACCGTGCCAGTCATCCACAGTGGAAAAGTAGTCGCCATTTTAGGCGTGGGCAACAAGCCTTCAGAATACACCCGCAAAGACACGGACGTTGTCCAACAGCTCGCCGACATGGCGACAGAAATCGTTGAGCGCAAGCGCGCTGAAGAAGCCCTGCGCGAAAATCAGGTTTTATTAAGGCAGGCGCAAAAAGTGGCGCAGCTCGGTTACTATCAACTAAATGCGCTCACCGGCGTATGGGAAAGCTCCGACATTTTAGACGGCATCTTCGGCATCGAGCCGAACCACCCCAAGACAGTGGAAGGCTGGCTGGAAATCATCCACCCAGAAGACCGAGAGCGCATGTCCGCCTATTTTGCGGAAGAGGTGTTAAAACTCAAGCAAGGCTTCAACATGGAATACCGCATTGTGCGAAAAAATGATGGCGAAACCCGCTGGGTACACGGGCTGGGCAAACTATACTTTGACGAGTCCGGCAACGTTACCCGCATGGTAGGCACAATTCAAGATATTACGCAGCGCAAAAAAGACGAGTTGGATATTGTAGAAAAATCCAACGAGCTAGAAGCGCTGTTCAAAATCTCTTCCTCTTTACGCGCGGCGCAAAACGCGCAAGACATGCTCCCGCTGGCATTGCAAGAAATTACCAACGTATTTCATTCAGACGCAAACGCCATTGTGCTATTAGACGCGGAACGCCGCAACTTTATTTACACGCTTGGCAATGGAAACCTAGCGCGAAACACGGGCAAAACCTTCCCCGCGCAAGGCAGCATCAGCGGACTGGTAATGCAAACCTTGCAGCCCTATATTTCGGAAGATTTTTCCAACGACCCGCGCAGAACAAACAGCCTTGTCGGCGAAGAAAGTTTAGGCGCGGCTATCCTCGCGCCGCTGCAATCGGAAAAAGAATTTATAGGAACGCTGCTCTGCGCGCGCAAGAAGGACTCGCAGCAAAAGAATTTCACCGCAAGCGAAGTAAGCCTGCTGCAAGCCATTGGCGAAATGCTAGGCAACGCGCTGCGGCGCGCCAATCTCTTTGAAGACGCGCTGTTGCGTCTGGAAAGAATGCAGGCGCTGCGCGCCATAGACGCCGCCATCAACGCCAGCATGGACGCGTCCCTTACGCTGCGCGTCTTGGTGAGCGAAACCGTCTCTCTGCTCAAAGTAGAGGCTGCCGCCGCGCTGCTCTACAACCCTGCCACGCAAATGTTAGAGCAAATCGCCGCGCAAGGAATTACAGAAAACGCGCACCGCAACTTACTGCGCGGCAATAACGGCTACGCACAGCAAATCATCACAGAGCAGCGCGGCATTTACATTCCCAATTTACCCGCAGTGGAAGACCCCTTCTACGCCAACCTTGCAAAAACACAAGGCTTTGATAGCGCCTACCTCACGCCCATGGTTTCCAAAGGTCAAGTCTGCGGCATTTTAGAGGTATATCAACGCGAGACAAAAACACGCGACCAAGAATGGCAAGACTTTCTAAAAGCGCTCAGCGGGCAAGCCGCCATTGCCGTCAATAACGCGCAACTCTTCGCCAATTTAGAAAAAAGCAACACCGAGCTTTCTATGGCGTATGAAGCCACCATAGAAGGCTGGTCGCGCGCGTTGGAATTGCGCGACAGGGAAACCGAAGGTCATACGCTGCGCGTCACCAACTATGCGGTGAAGTTTGCCGAGCTGGCGGGGTTAAACTCCGCCGAAATATTGCGCCTCAAACACGGCGCGCTGCTGCACGATATTGGCAAAATGGGCGTGCCGGATAACATTCTAAACAAGGCGGGCGCGCTCACCCCCGCCGAATGGGACATTATGAGGCAGCACCCGCAACACGCCTATAACATGCTTGCCCCCATCGCCTTCCTGCGCCCCTCCATAGACATCCCCTACTGCCACCACGAAAAATGGGACGGCAGCGGCTACCCACGCGGGCTGCAAGGCGAGCAAATTCCGCTGGCGGCGCGCTTATTCGCCATCATAGACGTATGGGACGCGCTCACCTCCACCCGCCCCTACCGCCAAGCATGGAACGCCGAGCGAACTTCCCTATACATTCGAGAACAAATCGGCAAACACTTTGACCCGCAATTGGCGGAGCTCTTCCTAGCGAATGTGGATAAGTTCCAAAAAATAGAGGGCGAAGTCAGTTAGTTTAACTTAAGTTGCTACCTTTGTTTGCTAATCTGCGTTTAAGTGAGTTTTCTTAACGCAAAGTCGCCAAGACGCAAAGATTTGACGTTTTTCCCTCTGCGACTCTGCGCTTTTGCGTTAAAACCTGACTACATTCTGCAAAGTGGCAACTTGGGTTAATTATCCACGAATTTCACGAATATACACGAAGGAAAATGAACTTAAAAACTTGCGTTGTTTCGTGTGCTTCGTGGATGAAAGGACTTTTGCAAGAGATTCAATGCTCACCGCAGAGACGCGGAGCGCGCGGAGAAAACCGCTAAAAAATCTCTGTGAACTCTGTGCGCTCTGTGGTCAATGCTATTTTTAGAGCCCCCCTTCTTTGACAAATTCTGCCCGCCCTGCTATACTGAACCCATTCAGTTGACTTTTCACCGCCCAACAAGGCGGTTTGTTTTAAGAACAATCGTGCGTGGTAACGATAAAGACCCTTCGCGAAGCAGTCAGCGAGGGGTCTTGTTTTTTAGACTAGACTTTTGCCGCAATCAGCGGTTAATTTTAATTTCACTTATTTCAAAGAGGTAAAACACTGTGAGTAAAAAAAATAAATTAAGAATCATCCCGCTAGGGGGCTTGGGCGAAGTGGGAAAAAACATGATGGCGTATGAATATGGCAACGACATCATCGTAGTGGACGCGGGCATCATGTTCCCTAAAAACGACATGCTCGGCGTGGACTACATCATCCCCGACTTTGAGTATTTAATTCAACGCGCCGATAAAGTGCGCGCGCTCATCATCACCCACGGACATGAAGACCATATTGGCGCGGTGCAACATTTCATCGAGCAGATAAACGTCCCCATTTACGCCACGCCCCTCACACGCGGACTGATTGAGGCAAAACTGCTCCGCAACAACGCGCATCAAAAGGCGCGCTTCAAAACCGTGCAAGCCGGAGAAAGCTCCAACATTGGCGCGTTCAAAGTGGAATATTTCCACGTCAGCCATTCCATCCCGGACGCGGTCAGTTTGGCGCTGACCACGCCCGCGGGGTTGGTCATCCACATGAGCGACTTCAAATTTGACCACACGCCCGTAGATGGCTGGACGACAGACTTTGCCAAACTGGCGGAATTTGCCGCACGCGGCGTGGACTTGCTGCTTTCTGATTCCACCAACGCAGAACGCCCCGGCTGGACTCCCTCCGAAAAGGTGATTGGTCCCGCTTTCGATAAAGTCTTTTCCGAAGCAAAAGGGCGCATCATTATCGCCACGTTTGCCTCGCTCATCTCGCGCGTGCAACAAGCGGCGGACGCCGCCGCCAAAATAGGGCGCAAAATGGCGCTCGCCGGTCCGAGCATGGTAGATAACGTAAAAATTGCCCGCAAGATGGGCTACTTAGAGATTGCCGATGAGATGATTATTCCCATTGAGCAGGCGCTGACCATGCAAGACCATAAGGTCGTCATCATGTGTACCGGCTCGCAGGGCGAGCCCTCTTCCATTGTTGGCAGGCTTTCGGCGGGAACAAACCGCCAGTTTGACTTAAAGCCCAACGATACGGTTGTGCTTTCATCTCATCCCATTCCGGGCAATGAAGAAACCATTGGCATGACCATCAACCGCTTAATTCGGCGCGGCGCAAAAGTGGTGGACGACCACGTTGCGCCCATCCATGTTTCAGGACACGCCTCACAGGAAGAGCAAAAACTACTCATCAACCTGGTGCGCCCCAAAAACTTTATGTCCATTCACGGCGAGCTGCGAATGCTCAAACGTCACGCCGAACTGGCGGTGGAATTGGGCGTGGAAGAAAAACGCGCCATCTACGTTGAGAACGGTCAAATTGTGGAGATGGGCGGCGGCAACTTGCACTTAGGCGAGCGCATCCCCGGCGGCTATATTTTTGTAGATGGAGAATCCATTGGCGATATTGACCACGACATTATGAAAGAACGCGCGCAACTGGCGCGTAACGGCATTTTATTGATTGACGTCAGCATTGACAAACGGACAGGCAAATTGCTGCACGACCCAGAAATTCTCACCCGCGGGTTTGTCACCGCAGAAGAAGCCGAGACGCTGCTGCCCGAAGTCCGCAAGCGCGTGCTGGAAGCCGTCAATCAGAACGGCGCGGAAAACGAGAAGAGCATCATCAGCGCCATCAAGAGTTATCTCTACCAGCAAACCAAACGCAAGCCCATGGTCTTTGTAACGCTCAGCAAGGGGTAGAGAGGGATTAGGGATTAGGGATTAGGGATTAGAGATTAGGGATTAGAGATTAGGGATTAGAGATTAGGGAAACGCCGCGAGATAACCTCTCGCGGCGTTTTTTTGACTTACATAATAAAAAAATTTCTTACTTTTTCAAGCCCAATTTCAAAATAGTGGCATCCAAGTTCGAGCCGCCCATCAGTAAACGATAGCCGATGAACAAATAGCGCGGCGTGAAGCCATAAGCATAATCCGAAAGTATGGGCTGCCCGCTTTCATAAATAGCCACATTGACGCCATCAATTTTAATTTCAGGCGAGAAAACCGGGAACTGCCCGTCTTTCCACGCCGGAATTTCACCAAAATTATCGGGCAGTCGTTTATCGTTGATGCGCTGGGTATGGCGCACGTCTATTGTGCGATTATCTTGCGTCACAAAAACCAGCCCCGCCGACTGCAAATCATCATCCTCAAAAAAGCCAACCCAAACTTCGCTGTTTTGCGCGAAGCGGGTTTCAATTTTCACATCCAATTCCTTCCAGCCCTGCCACGGGGTAAAAATACCATACCCCTCCGCGCTAAAAACAGTCGTTTGCATTGCCATATCAAAAGCGCCATTATTTGCAGCCATGCCCCAATCTGTAAGGCTGTAACAAGCGCCATCTTTTGCGGCGGTTTCACCAGAAAGAAAAGGCGACCAAACAGCAACATCTACGCAGCCTTTTTTCCAATCCTCTCCTGGCTGTGGAATAGGGGTCGGCGTGGGCTGAACCATAACAGGCTCAGGGCTAGGAGCAACAGGCTGCGGCGCAGGCGGATTTTCTGCTTGCAGAGTATTTTCAGCAAGTCCGCCGCCGCCTTCTATGGAAGAAGGTTCAGTGTTTTTTGTTAGCAACTGGATAAAGCCGGGATTCAAGATTGCCAGAATAACCGCTGAAATTGCGCTGATGATTGCCGTAACAATCACGCCGCGAGTGATGATAGTTTGCACCTTGACTGGCGTATCGTCTTTATCTGCCTTGTGTTGTTTTTTGTTTTGCGCTGCCATGTATGCCTCCATTGTAAACGTGCCGACATTAATTGTATGACTGCCTCATTCCCTGCCCTCTTATTGCAAAGAGAAAAAGCGTGGGGTAAAAAAAGTATACTCATTCCCCACTCATTCTTCATTATCACTTTTGTTATTTTCTAGGCAAACAAACATCACAATCTTCAAACGTTCTAACGTTCAAACGTTCTAACGTTAGAGCGTTCTAACCTTGCCCTACCCCAAAACGCCGCCCCGTGAAATAATAAGGCAAGCCTTACATTTTCAACAAAGGATTTTCCATGACCGAATCGATTCAACTGCATTTACTTGCGCCGGGCAAACGCGGCGTCATTGCTCACATTGGCGGAACGGGAGCGCTGCGCCGCCGCTTTGTGGAAATGGGCATCGTCAAAGGCGAGACCATTCTCTCGGAACGCAGCGCGCCACTGGGCGACCCAGTGGAATATCTCATTAAGGGCTATCACCTTGCATTGAGAAAAGAAGAAGCCGCGCACATTCAAGTCATTCCTGAGGGAGAAGCCCATGCCTGAGACCGTGATTGCGCTGGCTGGCAACCCCAACGCCGGCAAGACCACCATCTTCAACGCGCTGACAGGCTTGCATCAACACACCGGCAACTGGCCCGGCAAGACCGTAGAAAAAAAAGAAGGCGAAGTAGAAACGCGGGACGGAATTTTTCACTTGGTAGATTTGCCCGGCGCGTACAGCCTCTCCGCTTATTCGCCGGAGGAAGTGATAGCCCGCGCCTACATCCTCGAAGAACGTCCACGCGCCGTTATCAATGTCTTGGACGCCTCAAACCTAGAACGCAATTTATATCTCACCGCGCAATTGTTGGAATTGGAAACGCCCGTGGTACTGGCGTTGAACATGATGGACGACTTGCAAAAAAACGGCGCAAGCATCAACACGGCGGAACTCTCGCGCTTGCTGGGCGGAATTCCTGTGCTGACGACTACCGCCAACAAAGGCAAGGGGATTCAAGAACTGGCGCAAAAAGCGCGCCGCGCGGCGGAGCAGCCCGCGCCCGCTTTTCAATTAGATTACGGCAGCAAAGTGGAACGGGAAATTGCAAAGCTCATTGCCGCCTTTGACGAGATTCAATTTGACGCGGGCAAATATCCGCGCCGCTGGCTGGCAATAAAACTGCTGGAAGGCGATGAGGAGATTCTCTCGCGGGTGAAGGAAATGCCCGCTGGCGAGAATCTCCTCGCCCGTGCGGAGCGCGGCGCGGCGCATCTGCGCGATATGCTCGGCGAAGACGTGGATTTAATCACCGCAGACCGCCGCTACGGGTTCATCAACGGCGTGACGCGCCAAACCCTGCGCCGCCCGCAAATGGACAGAATAACGCTGACCGACCGCGTGGATGACGTGGTAACGCACAAATGGTTTGGGCTGCCCATTTTTTTCTTGGTGATGTATGTGATGTTTCGGCTGGTGATTGACGTTTCCGCTCCGTTTTTAGATTGGACCGACAGCGTGATTAACGGCTTGTTTGCTCACAGCGCTCATGCCCTGTTAGATTTAATCGCCACGCCCGCATGGCTGCATTCTCTGCTAGTGGATGGCATTGTGTCGGGCGTGGGCGGCGTGCTGGTCTTTGTGCCGGGCTTGCTGGTCTTATATTTTTTCCTCGCCCTGCTGGAAGATTCCGGCTATATGTCCCGCGCCGCCTTTGTGATGGATAGATTCATGCGCGTGGTCGGCTTGCATGGCAAATCTTTTATTCCGATGATTTTAGGGTTTGGCTGCGCCGTGCCTGCGGTGTATGCCACGCGCACCATCCCCAGCCTCCGAGATAGAATCCTCACGGCGCTGCTTGTGCCGTTAATGTCTTGCTCGGCGCGGCTGCCGGTGTATGTGGTTTTTGGTATAGCGTTTTTTGGCGCGCAGGCAGGCACGGTCATTTGGGCAATGTACGCGCTAGGGATTTTGATTGCCATGCTGTCTGGCATGGTCTTCACCCGCACCTTACTTAAACCGGATGTTTCCTCCGCCTTTGTGTTGGAGCTGCCGCCCTATCGAACGCCCGCCTTCAAAAGCGTGTTGATTCACATGTGGGAAAACGCGCAGGAATTTATCCGCAAGGCTGGCACGACCATTCTCGCGGCTTCGGTCATCATGTGGCTGTTGTTGAATCTACCTTGGGGCGTGAGCAGTCAGCGCGACTCTTACTTTGGAAAGTTAAGCGGCGCGCTCGCGCCCGTCTTTGCCCCGCTGGGCTTTGGAAATTGGGAGGCGGGCGGCGCGTTGGTTGGCGGATTTATGGCAAAGGAGATTGTGGTCAGCTCGCTCAGCCAAATTTATGTGGGCGGCGCGCCGCAATCCGCTCAACAGCCAAACTTGCCGAGTGAGTTAAAGCAAACCGCGCAGGGCTTTGTGAATGCGGCGCTGCGCTCCGGCAGGATTCTCATCAGCATTTTGCCGGGCGTGGATGTGACTGACGCGCAAGGCGCGGCGGAAGATACCGCGCTCAGCGCCGCGCTGCGTCAGCGCTATACGCCGTTGAGCGCCGCCGCCTTCCTCGTTTTTGTATTATTGTATGTGCCATGCGTTGCCACGCTGGGCGCGCTGCGGCAGGAGTTCGGCTTGTCTTGGGCATTGACTTCCGCTATCTATCAAACAGCGGTGGCGTGGCTGGCGGCGCTGGTGGTCTTTCAGGGCGGGCGACTGCTGGGGTTCAGCTAATATGCTGGCGCAAATTTTAGACTTGTTAAAACAAAAAGAAAACGGGCTCAGCCTCTCCGAGTTGAGCCGCGCATTAAACGCGCAACCTTCGGCGCTGTTGGCAATGATTCATTTGCTGACGCAAAAAGGTAAAATCATCGAAATAGGTCCAGACGGAAATTATTGCGCTGTCTGCGGAGAAAAAGGCGATTGCAGCCTGCTCGCGGCGCGCGGGTCAAGGTATATGGTGAAGCCATGAAAATTCTCGCTGAAATTTACCGTTCCAAAGGAATTAAGTTGCGCGGAAAAATTTTGGAACGTCAAGCCGCCCGCGCCATCACGCGGCGCGGCGAAAAAATATTGATGGTGTATTCCGTCAAAGCGGGCGATTATAAATTCCCCGGCGGCGGAGTCAAAGAGGGGGAACGCGCCGCGCAAACGCTGGCGCGCGAGCTGCGCGAAGAATGCGGCGCAACGCTCCTGCGCGCGCAGGGCGAGCTGGGCGCGGTGATTGAATACGACTTTCCCGTTGAAGAAAATTTTGACGTATTTAAGATGACCTCCCATTATTATTTCTGCGAAGTAGCCGAAGAGTTGGGTTCGCAAGCGCTGGATGAATACGAAAAAGACTTGGGCTTTACGCCGGTCTGGGTTGGCGTGGAAGAAGCGCTGGCGGCGAATCGCGCTTTGCTAGGGCAGAGCCGCCCGCCCGTCTGGCTGCGGCGTGAAATCCTTGCGTTAGAATCGTTATAAATGCTATACTTTTCGCATGGCTACTAAAAATGTTTTCCTCAACTGGGACGCGGAAGAAGCGTTTGTCTTTCAAGATAAAGACGGATTCCAATTCCCCATGAAGCCAAAGGGAGTCAGCGCGTCTGACTTGCTGCCCCTGGCGTTGATTGGCTGCTCCTCGCATGACGTGGTGGAGATTCTCCGCAAGCAGAAGCAGAATCTTGTCGCTCTGCGCGTCAGCGCGGAAAGCGAGCAGGATGACGACCCGCCGTGGACTTTCCGCAAAATTCACATGCGCTATAAAGCCATTGGCAAGGGGCTGGACGCAGAGAAGGTGGGCAAGGCAATTTTATTGAGCGAAGAAAAATATTGCTCGGTGTATAACACGCTCAAAGACGCGGTGGAAATTACGCACGAATTTGAAGTGGCGGAAGAATAAACCATTTAGGAGGAAATATGACCTACAAACAAGGCAAATGGAGTCTCGCTCCGCTATACGCGGGCTACGACAGCGCGGAATTACAAAGCGCGTTTGATATGGCAGAGGAACAAGTCGCCTCTTTTGAAGGCGCGCGCGCCAAACTGGCGGCAGATATGCCCGCCGAGCAATTGCTGCAAACCCTCAAAGCCAGCGAGGAAATTTCTCGCATTCTGCGAAAAATTTACGCCTTTGCGGGGCTATCCTTCACCGCCAACACTCAAGACCAGCAGGCGCAAAGCCTGCAAGCGCGGGCGCAACAATTTTGGGCGGATGTGGAAAATCGCATGTTATTTTTCAGCCTGTGGTGGAAGGACGTGGATGAAGCCAACGCCCAACGGCTGATGGATGCGGCGGGCGATTATCGCTACTACCTGCAAGCGCTGCGTCACTTCAAGCCGCACACGCTCAGCGAGCCGGAAGAGAAAATTGTCAATCTTAAAAACGTCACCGGCGCGGCGGCGCTGACCAACCTCTACGACGCCATCACCAACCGCTATGTTTATAAAATTAAAGCGGATGGAAAAACGCAGGAACTGACTCGCGGGCAGTTGATGCGCTTCGCGCAGGGCAGCGATTCTAAACTGCGCGCCAAAGCCTACGGGGAGTTATATCGCGTGTATGGCGAGGCGGGTCCCATCCTCGGACAGTTGTACCAAACCCTCGTCCGCGATTGGCATAACGAAAACGTGACGCTGCGAAAATTCAGCGCTCCCATTGCGGCGCGCAACCTAGACAATGACGTACCAGACGAGGCGGTGAACGCCCTGCTGGACGTGGCGCGTAAAAACGCGCCGCTCTTCCAGCGCTACTTCAAAATTAAAGCCAAAGCGCTGGGCGTGAAGAAATTGCGCCGCTATGATATTTACGCTCCCATTGCGGGCGCGGATAAAAAATATAAATACGAAAAAGCCGCCGAGATGGTCTTGGAATCGTTTAGCGCCTTTCACCCCAAATTCGGCGAGCTGGCGCAGCGCGTCTTTGATGACGCGCGCATTGACAGCGAAGTCCGCAAGGGCAAACGGGACGGCGCGTTCTGCTGGTCGGCGCTGCCGGAGATGACTCCCTATGTGTTGGTGAACTATCAAGGCAGCGCGCGCGATATGGCGACTATGGCGCACGAGCTCGGACACGCCATTCACGCCATGATGGCGGCTCATCACGGCGCGTTTACCTTTCACTCCTCGCTGCCGCTGGCGGAGACCGCCTCCACCTTTGGCGAGATGATGTTCACCGACAAGTTACTCTCCACTGAAAAGAACAAAGACGTGCGCCGCGACATTCTCTTTAAGCAAGTGGATGACGCTTACGCCACGATTATGCGCCAGTCTTATTTTGCGCTGTTTGAAAAACAGGCGCATGAGATGATTCAAAAGAACGCCTCAGTGGACGAACTCTCCGCCGCGTATTTGGAAAATCTCAAAGAACAATTTGGGGACGCGGTGGAAGTCAGCGATGAATTTAAGTGGGAATGGGTCTCCATTCCGCACATTTATCACACGCCCTTTTATGTGTACGCCTACGCCTTCGGGCAATTGCTGGTCTTCTCGCTGTATCAGCAATTCAAAGCGGAGGGCGAATCGTTCAAGCCAAAGTACATGAAGATACTCGCGGCGGGCGGCTCGGAAGCGCCTGAGAAGATTCTCGCCGAAGCGGGCGTAAACATCCGCGACCCCAAATTTTGGCAAGGCGGCTTTGACGCGCTGGAAAAACTCATCAACGAGTTGGAAAATTTGTAATAGACTTCTTGCATAAGCCCCAAAGCCTAAACACGGAGACTCCGAGACGCGGAGAAAATCCATCAAAAGACTCTGCGCCTCCGCGTCTCGGCGGTTAATGATTTTATGGCGAGTAATTATGCTAGAGGTTAAATCACAGCAAAACCCTGAAGTTTTGAATACTTCGGGGTTTTTATTTTCACCGGCGGCTTTTGGGTTTGGTATACTGCCAAGATGATTATCCAATTCAAAGGTGAAGTGTTTTATTGGCGCGGACCCGCGCCCTATGTTTTTGTCGCAGCGCCAGAAGACGCCAGCCGTCAGATAAAAGCGATTTCAGCCAGCGTCACTTATGGATGGGGCGTCATTCCCGTCCGCGCGCGGGTTGGCGCGGCAGAGTGGAAAACCTCCCTGTTTCCAAAAAATGGCGCGTACCTCGTCCCGATTAGAAAAAGCGTCCAGCAATCCGAAAATATCAGCGTGGGCGACAGCGTGACGATTCAAATTGAAATTTAGGCTTTCTTTTGCCACGAATTACTCAAATTTCACGAAAAAAATTTCGCCTCATTCGTTGAATGCGTGGCTGTAAATTTTATTTTTGATAAGGTCTATTAATGGCGTCAAATATGGACAAACAAAGCATCCTTCAAAAAACAGCCGAATATATTCAACAAGAATTCAGCGGCGATTCTTCCGGGCATGACTGGCATCACATTGCGCGGGTGCGGCAGAATGCCCGCCGCATTTGCGCCCGCGAAGGCGGAGACTCCTTTGTGGTGGAACTTTCCGCGCTGCTGCATGACTTGGATGATTGGAAATTTAACGACCACGAAGACGATACGCCGCGCAAAGCAGAGGCGTGGATGCAAGCCTGCGGCGTGGAGGAAGAAATCGCCCGTAGAGTCTGCCGCGTCATCGCCAGCGTCTCTTACAAGGGCGCGGGAGAAAAAAATCAAATAGAGTCGTTGGAAGGCTGCATTGTGCAAGACGCAGACAGGCTGGACGCGATTGGCGCAATTGGCATTGGGCGGGCATTTGCCTACGGCGGATATAAAAACCGCCCCATGTATGACCCTAACTCGCCGCCAAAATTGCACGCCACTTTTGAAGAATACAAAAGCAGTAAAAGCGCCACCATCAATCACTTTTACGAAAAACTATTATTGCTTAAAGAGCGCATGAACACCGCCGCCGCCAAAGAGCTGGCGGAAGAACGGCATGAGTTCATGCTTCAATTTTTGGAACAGTTTATGAAAGAATGGGGCAATGCGGACGAGCTAGGAAATCTTTAACATCTCGCGCACAATGGGCGTCAGCCCGTTGAAGAAAAATTCCACTGCGATGACCATGATGATGAGTCCCATCAGCCGCAGCATGACCTTGTTGCCATTCTCGCCGATGAGATGCGTGACTTGTTTTGCGCCCAGCAGCATGAGATAAGTAATAAGAATTAAAAGGATAATGACGCCCAGCACAACGCCATATTCAACGGGCGACTCTGCCTCGTTCATTAACAAAATGGCGTTGGTAATGGCGCCCGGTCCGCAGATGATGGGAATGCCCAGCGGCGTGATGGAAATATCGTTGATGTATTCGTGCGTGGTCTCATCGTCAAATTGAGTGCGCGTCAGCCGCGCTTGCAGCATTTCATAGCCCATGAAGAAAAAAATCACGCCGCCGACCACGCGCAGGCTATCCGCCGAGATGGAAAAAAAACGGAAAATCCACTGTCCGGTCAGCGCAAACGATAAGAGGATGAAGAGCGCCGTCAGGCTTGCCTTGCGCGCCACGCCATGCGATTCTTGCGGCGAAAGTTTGGCGGTCATGGCGGTAAAGACGGGAATGACGCCAACGGGGTTAATCATCGTAAACATGGAGACAAAAGCCAGCAGGGCAAATTCAAATAACGGGGAAGCGGACATGGAACTCCTTTTCTTGCAAGCATAACACGCCCCAAGTTAAAAGGTCGCGGATACAATAGACGCAAAGGAGCGTCTCATGTCTTTCAAAAAAATTCTGCCTGTGTTTATTTTGACTCTGCTTGCGTGCAAGGCGCTAACGCCGCAAGCGCTGCCGCAAACTCCGTTGGAGGATGCGGAAAATATTTCCACGCCGCGCCCCGCTACGCCCGTAGATTCTGCCGCGCCGCCCGCAACGCAAACGCCGCCGACAAGGCTCAATCCGCAGGAGGGCGCGTCAGGCATGGGCGATTCTCTTTATCCAAACTTTGGCAACGGCGGCTATGACGCGCAAAGTTATTTTTTGGATATTGAAGTTTTGAATGTGAACGCCAGCGAGCTGCGCGCGGTTACGACCATGAAGGCAAAAGCCACGCAAGATTTAGCGCGTTTCAATTTGGATTTCATCGGCTTTGAAATTACGTCCATCACCGTGAATGACGCGGCGGCGGAATTTTGGCGCAGCGGACAGGAATTGACGATACAACCCGCGCAGCCGCTGACGGACGGGCAGGCTTTTACCGTCGTGGCAAAGTATGGCGGCGTCCCCGCAGAGATGGACTCCATAGCGCTGCCCGTGCAAACTGGCTGGGTGGCGTTTGATGAAGGCATTTTTGTATTAAGCGAGCCAGACGGCGCGGCGAGTTTTTACCCCGTCAATGACCACCCATTGGATAAGGCAAAGTTTACCTTTCGCATTACTGTTCCAAAGCCGTATGAGGTTGCGACCAATGGCGTATTGCGAGAAAAGACCGAAAGCGGCAATACGTCCACTTATTTGTTTACGCTGCGCGACCCCATGGCGAGTTATCTTGCCACTGTGAACATTGGCGACTTTAACGAAGAGACCATGCAATCGGGCGCGGGCATTCCCATCCGCAATTATTATGCGGCAAGTTTGCCCGCCAATGTGAAGCAGCCCTTTGCGCGGCAGGGCGAGATGTTGGATTATTTCAGCGAACTTTTTGGCGAGTATCCCTTTGAGGTTTACGGTTCGCTGGTGATGAATACTTATTTTGGCGCGGCGTTGGAAAATCAGACCCTCTCCATTTATGGCGTGGATATGATTGACGCGGAAAATATAGAGGACACCGAGCTGACCGTAGCGCACGAACTCGCGCATCAATGGTTTGGCGATAGCGTCAGCGTGGCGGATTGGGGCGACATTTGGCTGAACGAAGGCTTTGCCACTTACGCCGAAGCGCTGTGGGTGGAGCGCAACAATGGACGCGCCGCCGCGCAAGATTGGATGGTCTCGCTCCATGCGGACGCGCAAGAATACCCGCAATACTTTCCCGCGCCGGGAAACCCTCCGGCGGAAGACCTCTTCAACGGCGGCGTATATTATCGCGGGGCGTTGGTTCTCCACGCGCTGCGCGCGCAAGTTGGCGATGAAGCATTCTTCCAAATTATCAAAACCTATTATGCGCGCTATGCGGGCGGCAATGCCCGCACGGAGAATTTTATTGCCATCGCGGAAGAAATTAGCGGGCAGAATTTAGCCGCGTTATTTGACCTTTGGCTTTATCAAGAAGAACTTCCGCCGCTGCCGTAGAACAGGCGTCAGCCGGTTCTATGATGTGACGTTTGTCCATTTCATCGCGCCGCGCTTTCTCATACAATCGCAACATGACTCATACCCGCGACCAAAAAAGCCTGTTTGCCGTTAATCTCGGTTTGGGGACGAATATTCTGTTGGCGATTATCAAATCATTCTTCGGCATTGTCGGTCACAGTCCGGCGCTGCTGGCGGAGGGGATTAATTCCACGTCAGACGTGGCGTACTACATTGCCGCAAGCGTTTTTTTGCGGCTGGCAAATAAACCCGCCGACCATGACCACCCTTATGGGCATCGTCAAATGGAAAGCATTGCCTCGCTACTGATTGGCTCGTTCATTGTCACCACCGCGCTGGCAGTTTTTTGGGATGCGGCAGATAAAGTTTGGGACATGGCGGACGGCAAGGCGGAGATTGTCGCCTCTCACCCATTTGCGCTGTGGGTGGCGCTTGGCACAGTGGCAATTAAAATTTTTCTTATGCAATATGTTTTGAATTTGGGGCGCGAGACAAAAAACCCGGTGGTGCAAGCGCTGGCGTATGACCACCGCAACGATGTATTCTCCGCCTCTGCCGCTTCGTTGGGAATTTACCTGGGGCAAAACGGGCTGGCATGGTTCGACCCGCTGGCAGGCGCGCTGGTGGCGCTGCTGATTCTCCGCACGGGCATTTTTATTTTGCGCGAAAGTTCGGAAGATTTAATGGGCGTTGTTCCGCATAATGAATTGAGCGAGCAAATTTTGCGCGCGCTGCAACCCGTTGGCGGCGTGCTGCAAGTAGAAGAGATTCAAGCGCATCGCTTTGGACCGCACATCGTCATTAATCTCACCATCGGCATAGATGGCGGGCTGAGCGTGCGCCAAGGCGACCAAATTGCCAGCCGCGTGGAAGACGCGCTGCTTGCTTCTGTGTTGAACGCGCGGCGCGTGCATGTGCATTATCACCCCGCTGAATCTCAGCGCCCAAAGTTGAACCCGCGTGAATCTTATTACGATTGAACGAAGAGCCTAGCTATTAATTCTTCCGCCGCGCCGCCCTCGTTGAGATGGTCCATCCACAATAAAAATTCGGCGTTGCCTTTGGGTCCCATTAAGGGAGATTGAATTAACCCGCGCAAAGAAAAGCCCAGCCCAACGGAAAAAGTCAGCACGTCTAATAATACTTGGCGGTGAATCTCCGCGCTGCGAATCACGCCGTCTCCGCGCGCCACGTCTTTACGCCCCGCCTCAAACTGCGGTTTGATAAGGCAGACCAATTGCGTTTGCGGCGCAATCCATTTTTGGATGACGGGCAGCAGGGTTTTTAACGAGATGAAAGAAGCGTCCACAACCACAAGGTGAAGCGCCTCCGGCAGAGATTCTACAAAGCGGGCGTTGGTTTCTTCCATAACAACGATGCGCGGGTCGTTGCGTAGTTTCCAATGCAAAATTCCCTTGCCTACGTCTATGGCGTAAATTTTGCTTGCGCCATGTTGCAGCAAGCAATCGCTAAACCCGCCGGTGGATGCGCCCACGTCCGCGCAGACAAAGCCATTGACGTTTAACGCAAAAGCTTGTAACGCGCCTTCCAATTTTTCGCCGCCGCGCGACACATAGCGCGGACCCAAATCCACAGTCAGAACGTCTAACTCGGTCACGTTGGCGCTGGCTTTGAGAACCACCTCGCCATTGACGCGCGCCTGCCCCGCCATAATTAACGCCTGCGCTTTAGCGCGAGATTCGGCAAGCCCGCGTTCATGCAGCAAGACATCCAAACGAATTTTTTTCATGCGGGTATTGTAATGGATGGGATAAAATTGCGCGATGAAAAATTTCATCTTGTTCGCCGCCATGCTGTTGGCTGCCTGCGCTCCGCTTAAGACGCAAACGCCAGCGGCGCCAATTCCCTCCGCCACGCCGAGCCAAACTCCGCCCGTTGTCAATGAGGCGCAGCCTTTGCTCCGCTTTCCCTTTCCGCAGCACGTTCAATATCACGGCGGAATTTTGCCCAATCATCGCAGTCAGGCGCAATTGGATGAGGATGTTCGCGCCGCGTATTGGGATTGGAAGGCGCGTTATGTGATAGAAGATGGCGGGCTGTATCGCATTGCCTTTGGCAAGGATGAACCGGCGCGCGCCACAACGGTTTCGGAAGGGCAGGGCTACGGCATGGTGATTGTTGCCTTGATGGCGGGCGAAGACCCTGAAGCGCAAAAAATTTTTGACGGCTTGCAGCGTTTTGCGGCGGCGCATCCCAGCGAAATTGACGCGCGCTTAATGGATTGGAACGTTCCCGAACCGCAGGGCAACGCCAGCGCATTTGACGGGGACGCGGATATTGCCTACGGGCTGCTTTTGGCGGACGCGCAATGGGGCAGCTCGGGCGAGGTGAATTACAAAGCCGAAGCGTTGAAAATGATGGACGGAATTTTAGAATCGGAGATTGGCGCGGAGAGCCGCCTGCCTACGTTGGGCGATTGGGTGCGCGAGGATTCTTTGCCGTACAGCCAGTTTACGCCGCGCTCGTCCGATTTTATGCTGACGAATTTTCGCGCTTATGGCAAGGCGGGCGGCGGCGCAGTTTGGGATGAGGTAGTCGCTCAAAGCCAAACGGTTATGCTCGAAATTCAAAACGAATTCAGCCCGCAGAGCGGGTTGCTGCCCGATTTTATTGTGAAGGATGAAAGCGGTTTTACCCCCGCGCCGCCCAATTTTTTGGAAGCGGAAACAGATGACGATTACAACTACAACGCCGGACGCGCGCCGTGGCGCGTGGGGCTGGATGCGCTGCTCTTCGGGGATGAGACTTCCCGCGCCATTGTCTTAAAAATTTCCCACTGGGCGGAATCCGCCGCGCAAGGCGACCCGTATCGCTTAAACGCGGGCTATCATTTGGACGGGCAACCGCTGGATAACAGCGAATATTTCACCACGTTTTTTCTCGCGCCCTTGGGCGTGGCGGCAATGAACGACTCGAATCAACAAGCTTGGCTCAACGCAATTTATGATTCGGTATACGCGCAACGCCTGGACTATTACGAAGATTCCGTTACGCTGCTCTGCCTGCTTGCCATGAGCGGCAATGCGTGGACGCCGTAAATTTTTTTTTCAGCACAGAGCGCGCAGAGATGAACCGCTCCTTTTTTATGGCTCTCTGAGAATTGCCATGATTAAAATCTTTTGGACACGGATTTTTTATGAAAAATCCGTTCTTTTCCGCGCAATCTGTGTCATCCGTGTTCAGAATCACGGCAACTCCTAAAAACCCTTTTTTATTTTAGCAACGCGCAAATACAGGTAAAATAGACTCATGCTTAAAGCCCTCTTCAAAACCATGCGTCCGCGTCAATGGACCAAAAACGTCTTTCTCTTTGCGGCGTTGGTCTTCGACAAGCAATTATTCATCTTAAGTTCTTTCCTGCACACGTTGGCGGGGTTTGCGCTCTTCTGCCTCATTTCGTCCAGCGTCTATATCCTCAACGACATTGCGGATGTGGAAGCCGACCGCCAACACCCGGATAAGAAAAACCGCCCCATCGCTTCGGGCAAGTTGCCCGTTTCGGCGGCGTGGACGGCGGCAATTCTGCTGGTGGCGTTCACCCTCGCGGCGGCGTACTGGCTTGCCCCCGCGTTTAGCGCGGTCATTGCGCTGTACTTCATCATCAATTTGGCATATTCCAAATGGCTCAAACACATCCCCATTGTGGATGTGCTTATCATTGCCGCAGGTTTTGTGCTGCGCGTTCATGCGGGCGTAACGCTCATGCATGTACAGCGCTTTTCTCCGTGGCTGTATGTGGTAATGACTTTACTGGCGCTCTTTCTCGGCTTTGGCAAACGCCGCGCCGAGCTGGCGTTGCTGGCGCAGGGCGCAGGCTCTCACCGCAAAGTGTTAGACGGCTACACCCTGCCGCTGCTAGACCAATTTATTATGATAGTCTCCGCGACCTCCATCGTTTCCTACTCGCTCTACACCTTCTCCGCGCCCAACCTGCCGGAAAATCACAGCATGATGCTCACCATTCCCTTTGTGGTATACGCGGTCTTCCGCTATCTCTATCTCATCGAAGTAAAACACGCAGGCGGCGCGCCGGAAGAAATTCTACTCTCCGACAAACCTTTTCAAATTTCCATGCTCTTGTGGGGGGCGGCGACTCTTGCCGTTTTTTATCTTTCATGAAAGCGACTGCGCCGGGAAAAATCATTCTCTTTGGAGAACACGCGGTGGTCTATGGCAGACCCGCGCTGGCTGTGCCGGTGACTCAAGTCTATGTGGAAGCGGAAATCCGCAACGCGACTCAGGGCGGAGTTTGGATTCACGCCCCCAACATTGACCTCCATGCAGAAATTTCCGCGCTACCCAAAGACCACCCCATTGGGTCGGTCATTTGCGGCGTATTCGAGATGATAGAAGTTCCGCTCGACTCGCAAACATTGGAAGTAGAAATCCGCTCCACCATTCCAGTAGCATCCGGCTTAGGGTCCGGCGCGGCGGTTTCGGTGGCGCTCATCCGCGCATTGAGTGCGCATTTAGAGCGGCGGCTGAGCGACGAGCAAATTAATACGCTCGCCTACGAAAGCGAAAAACTGTATCACGGCACGCCCTCCGGCATAGACAACACCGTCATTACCTATTCCAAGCCAGTCTATTTTGTCAAAGGCGCAAATGGACAAACTTTTTCGGTAGGCAAACCCTTCACCCTCGTTATTGGCGACACGGGCGTATCCGCGCCCACAAAACAATCGGTGGCAGACGTGCGGCGTTTATGGCTGCGCGACACGACTCATTTTGAAAACATCTTCAACGAAATCGCGCAATTACCCATTATTGCGCGGCGCTCCATAGAAAGCGGCAAACCGGAAATGCTAGGCGATTTGATGAACGAGAATCATGCCATGCTGCAAGAAATGACCGTCTCCTCCCCCGAATTGGACGCGCTCATCAACGCGGCGCGCGGCGCGGGCGCGGCGGGCGCAAAACTCAGCGGCGGCGGGCGCGGCGGCAATATGATTGCCCTCGCGGAAGATTCCGCCCACGCGGAAAAAATTGCCGCAGCCATTCTGAGCGCGGGCGGTAAAAAAGCGCTCATCACCGAAGTGAAATAAAAAACTAGACCAGTGTATCGCTGACGTAACGCGCAAACGCCTCTGGACGCAAAAACAACGGTATGAAGATGCACGCGGCAAAACCACCCAAATGCGCCCAATAACCAATGCCCGTGCTGTTGTCTTGCTGAGCGTAAATGCTGATGGCGGGCGGAATTTGAATCAGCAAATAGTAGCCAACAAACCAAAAAGCGCGAATGCGGGGCCAGGTGGGAATAATGGCAAGAAACCATAATGTGCGAATTCTGCCGGTGGGAAACAAAATTAAATACGCGCCCATCACCCCAAAAATAGCGCCGCTTGCGCCAATACCCGGCACATTGGAACCGGGCGTCACCAGCGCGGTGATTAAATCTGAACTAGCGCCCGCCAGCAGATAAAAAAGCAAAAAGCGCGCCGGTCCGCAAGCGTCTTCCACGCGCCTGCCAAAGACCCACAAGAAGAGCATGTTGCCAATCAGGTGAAACCAATCGCCATGCAGGAACATGGAAGTCACCGTAGAAATTACGCCGCCGCCCTCGCGCGTCCACGTCAGCGCGGGCGTAGAGCCAAACACCCCCGCTATCAAAAAAAAGTTGTATTGCGGCAGAGACATTTCCCAAATTAAAATGGCGGTATTCACGGCAATTAAAGTCACCGTAATAAAGGGAAAAAAACTATACCGATTGGGTTCTGTATCGTTGAGGGGAATCATAGGCGCTTAAAAGTTTAGCAATTTAATCACATAGTCAATGAGTCGCCGCCACGCGGAATAAAACATGGCAACAAACGGCAGGAGAATTAACAACCAGCCGGTGGCGGCTAAAAAGAGCCGCGTTCGCGGCGCGCCGCTGGCGCTGGCGTCCTTAAAAATTTTGAGCCACAAGCGATGATGAAAACGCACCGTAGAAAGCGCAACCAAAAAAGCGCCCGCCGCCACCCACAGCAGCCCCAGCCACGTCAGCGGGTCGTCATGGTGAGCAAAAGGATTCACGCCCAAATGTAAAATTGCAAACAGAATATACGTCAGCAGCGGCGCAAAAGTCAGTCGCGCAACATGCAGCGCGGGAGAAACATGGGCAACATGCTCCTGCTTTGCATTTTCCAAACGCAAAACTTTTGCGTATGCCTGATTCCATATTTTTTTATCTTTGGATGTCAGCGCAATGGCGCGATACGCCTCCAACGCTTTTTCCAACTCGCCGCGCTCCTCGTACAACTCCGCTTGATGAATGGGATGCGTCAAAAAATATTGCGCCTGCTTTAACTCATCGCGCAGCGCCTCATCTTGCGGCGCAAACGCAAGGCAGCGCTCCAACGCCTGAACGCGCTCGGAAAGTTCGGGAGAAAGGTCCGCCAACAGCCGCCAAGTTTGAGGATGAGAATCCGCTTGCGGGCGACTCAGCAGCCCGCGCAGAATCTGCAGCGCGGCGGGATTCTGCCCACCCGTCTGCGCTTCGCGCGCCCCGCAAAAATCTTGCTCGTAGCGATTCATCTCTTGCGCCGCGAGTTTTTCTTTTTCAGCCAAAAGTTTATTCAAATAAATTTGCGCGTTGGCATTGCGTGGATTAATCCCCAGCGCCTGTTGGCAGGCGTAAATGCGGTCATCCAAATCATCCAGCAGACCGGTTAGCCACATCCACGCCAGTTCGTTCTTTGGCTCTGCCTCTACCACTTGCAAAAAGAGGTCGCGCGCCGTCCATTCCTTGCCTGCGCGCGCCGCCGCCAGCGCTTGTTGAAGAAGGTCTTGAGTCGTCATCATAAGCGCCAATATTGATTTTAATTTTCGTCCGGCGTTTCGTTGGAGAGAAAGTAAGTTTGCGCGGGCAGCAGCATGTGAACGCGCGCCTCAGTTGTATAGCTGGTGGTGCAGCGATAACGCGGCAGGCGCTTAATGAGCGCCGAATCGTAAAGGAGGATGGAGCGCGGCGTAATATTTTCTATCACCGTCCAATGGTCGTGATAGCCCTGCAAGCCGAGAATGATGGCGCGTTTTGACGCGCCACTGAGAAAATCTTGCATGGAGCGCCAAAAGGTCGTTAAATCTGGCGTAGCGACTCCGCGCCATGGAATTTGGACTTTGGAGATTCTTTTTTTGCCCACCACTTTATTAAGAATATCCAGCATCTGCGTATGAATAATGCCGTCTATAAAAAGTTTGCCTAAAAGCCTGCGCCGCGCAAGGTATTGCACCAGTTCATTAAACAAGCGCTGGGTCTCGTCATCGTTGGAGCGGTTGATAAACCGCTCGGCATTAACAACGCTATACAATCCGCACAGAGAATCCAGCCCGCCTTGTTGGTAGGGAGGCAACCCCATGCCCGGCTTTGCGTATGACATAGGTTATTTAATGATTCTCCATAAAAGCAAAACAGAAAGCAGCGCCAACCCTGCGCCAAAGAAAAAGGGCGCGGAAGCGCCAAAGCCGCTCCATGCGCCCAACCCTTGCCATAAAATGCCCGCCAACAAAGAAGCGGGCAGGGCGGTGATTCCGATGGCGGCGTTGAACCAGCCATACGCCGCGCCGCGCTGCGCCGCAGGGGTTAAATCGGCTACGAGGGCTTTCGCCACGCCTTCGGTTGCGGCGTAGAAAATTCCATACAGGGCAAAGAGAATCCAAATTTGCCAGCCGGAGTCTGCGAGGGCAAAACCCAAATAGACCAGCGCGTAAGCCAGCCAGCCGCCAATGATGAGCGCGCGCCGCCCAATCTTATCGGACAACGCGCCCAGCGGGCTGGATAAACCGGCGTAGATGGCGGTGAAGGTCATCAACATGAGCATGGTTTGCAAGACGGAAAGCCCGCGTTCTTGCGCGCGCAGGATGATGAACGAGTCGGAGGAATTTCCGAGCGTAAATAAAATGACGATAAAAAGAAACGCCTTGAACTTGGGGCTAAATTCTTTGAAGGCGAAGCGCATTTTTTGCGCGCCCTCGGCGGCGGGTTGCGTCTGGTCGGTAGCGCCAAAGGCGAGGACAAACACCGCCAACACGGCAGGGATGATGCTCGCTAAAACCACAATACGGAAGGCATTCTCGCCGAGCAAGGCAGCGTTGGATTGCGTCAGCCAGATGATGAGAGCCGCTATGCCAATGCCGAGAAAAGCGCCCGCCGTATCTCCGGCGCGATGCAGCCCAAAGGCATAGCCGCGATGTTCTTCCTCCACACTGGCGGCAACGAGCGCGTCTCGCGGAGCGGTGCGAACGCCTTTGCCCACTCTATCGGCAAAGCGCACGCCCAAAACCGCCGTCCATGAATTGGCGATATACAAAAAAGGTTTGGCAAGAGTAGAGATGGCGTAGCCCGTCACCGCCAGCCATTTGCGTTTGCCAATCTTGTCGGAAAGCGCGCCGGAATAAATTTTGAGCAAACTGGCAGTTGTCTCGGCAACCCCGTCAATCAGACCAATGAACGCCATTCGCACGCCCAGCGCGTTAGATAAAAATAACGGGATGAGGTAAACCAGCATTTCGGAGGAGACATCGGTCAAAAAGGAAGTGGCTGTTACGACCCAGATGTTACGGTGAAGTTTTATTTTTTGCGACATTTAGTTTTTCTTTTCCGTCTCATCGTGCATTTGATGATACATGGAAAGCAAGTTACGCTCGTGCAGCGTCTCCGCTAACCCGCCCAAATGAACGCGGCTCTTGCCGCAGGATTCAATGGTGATTTCATCCAGCTGCTCGTCTAAATCTTTACGTTTGCTAACCGCCTTAATGGATTTTTTAACGCGCATTAAATAATTTAAGTTTTCTTTTACCGCCGCGTCTATTTCGCCGCGCAGGATGATGTCGCCATGTCCTTGAATGATGTTTTCAAGCCCCATGCGTCCAATCTTTTTGACGGAGGCAATCATATCGTCCACGTCGCCATCCACCACATAAGGCAGCGGCATAAAAGCGTCTCCCGCAAATAGCACGCGGTCTTCTTCCACCAGTACAGAGATGCCATCCGCGCTGTGACCAAAGGACGGAAAGATGACAAGGTTCTTCTTGCCCACGCGCAGCGCCATTTCGCCCGTAGAAAAAGTGAGATGCGGCGGAACAATTTTAACCTGACGCAAAGCCGGGTTTTGATGGCTGGCGCTTTCCAACGAGGGGATGCCGCGTTCTATCAATAATTCACGGCAACGTTGATGACCAATGACGGTTGCGCCGCTGAAAAAACTATTTCCCCAGCTGTGGTCGGCGTGATAATGGGTATTTATGACGTAACGCACCGGCACGCCTAAATCGCGTTCAATGAAATCGCGGATGCCGAGAGTCTCTTCGGGCAGAGCCAGCGTATCTATTACCACCGCCCATTGAGGACCGACCACCACGCCCGCCGTCACTTGGGCGTACACTTCACTTTGAAACCAAAAAACATTTTCAGATACTCGCTCGCGGTGCATAACGCGTCCACCTTGTTTTATTAAGATATGTACCCTCTGTTAATAGCACATTTCATCACAAAACACAAGTTGAATAGACAAGCGTAAACGGGAGCGCGACCCCGCCGAGAAAACCGCTAAAAAATCTCTGTGGACTCTGTGCGCTCCGTGGTAAAAAGGGTCTTCCTAGTCCATCTTTTTAGACTCTCCCATTTTAAGTGGACTTGATGAGTGGATTTATCAGTGATAAACTCAAACAAATGCCAGCAGATATTCTTGTGGTTACGCCTGTTTCAGAAGTGGGCGAAACCGTGCGCCGCGTATTAGAAGAAACAACGCTTTACCGCGTTCACATTGTGAACAACAAAGCGTCTGCCATTGTGCGCGCCAATGAGATGGGCATTCCGCTCGCCATGTTAGACCTCGCGCTGGGGCGCGAATGGGTGGAAGAAATTGGCGCGGCGCTACGAACCACGCAAAAAGGCATAAACCTCATCTTATTAAATGACCAAACCGTTACGCCGCCCGCATTTGAATCTCTGCGCCCGTGGATTCTCGTCCGCAAACCCTTTACCATGACGGAATTTATGACCGCCATCAGCCAGCCGCAATCTGCCGCGCCAGAAACATCCGATGAAAAAACTCACCCCTGGCTGGGAGATAAAACCAAAGCGGCGCAGCGCCTCACCCGCCTAACGCTATCTTCCTCCGCGCAGGCGGCGCTCATCACCCGCAAAAATGAGCTCTGGGCATACGCCGGAGGGCTTTCGCAAGAGGCGGCAAAAGAACTGGCGCAAGCCGTCAGCCGAAATTGGAATTCGCAAAAAGGCGCGGATTTGTTGCGCTTCATCCGTTTGGAAAGCACCAAAGCCGAACACATGCTCTACGCCACCAATCTGACGGGCGACAGCGTGCTTGCTTTTGTCTTTGAAGCAGAAACGCCATTCAGCGCCATTCGCAACCAAGCCGGAAAATTGGTGGAAGATTTAGACGCGATGGAACTGCAAAAACAAGCGCTTGAAACCAGCCAACCCGCGGAAGATGAATCTCTCCAAACAGAAGAAAACATTCCGCCCATCAGCAATATACTGGTGGATATTCCGTCTCCCAACCCATCTAAAAACGAAACGGGCGCGCCTCGCAAAAAAGCCGAAAAAATTGTAGATTTTGACCCAAACGAGACGCTTGTCTCCGAACCGTTGGCGGACGCCGCCGCATTTAGCCGTGAATCATCGCCCGCTATGCGATTAACGCCCACGTTGCCGCCGCGCGAAGTTCAACCCGCCAGTAGGCAGCGCGTCTCTGTGGATGTAGAAGCGCGTCCCGTCACGCCCGTTGCGCCATCTTCATTAGAGGAAACGCGCCCCACCGCCACCGCAGAAAAACGTCCCCTCACGCCCGTTGCCGCGCCTTCCACCAGCGCAGACGTTACCCGCGAAAGCCCCACCACCGAAGCCGCAAAAAAATTGACCATCGAATCCGCCTCGGCGGGCATGTATCATCTTTCTTACGCCTGTTTGCTCGTGCCGCGCTTTTCCACGCATTACATCACCGGCGATTTATCCAATCGCCTTGAAACCGAATGGCTGCCGAACATCTGCATTGCATTTGGCTGGCGGCTGGAATATCTCGCCGCGCGCCCGGAGTATTTACAATGGGTGGTAAATGTACAACCCAACACGTCTCCCGGTCATTTGATGAGAATCATCCGCCAACAAAGTTCCGACAAAATCTTCGCGGAATTTCCGCGCTTCAAGCGCGAAAACACATCCAACGATTTTTGGGCGCCGGGCTATCTCATCATGGGCGGCGCGCAGCCCCACCCCGCGCAACTGGTGCGAGATTACATCAACCAGACGCGGCGCAGACAGGGGTTACATCAAGAAGCGGAAGCAAAAAAGTAAAAGACGGGATGTTGCACATCCCGTCTTTTTTTTCGACACGGCGAGAAGCGCAAGCCCCACAATGCCGTGATGTATAATTCTTCCATGACCCCTACTCTTTACCTCATTGACGGACACGCGCTCGCGTATCGCATGTATTACGCTCTCACCGCCGGAGCAGGCAGCCAGCGCTGGCAGACTTCCAAAGGCGAACCCACTGCGGGCGTGTACGGCTTTGCGCGCGAACTCGTGCGCGTATTGGAAACCGAAAAGCCCGAATATCTTGCGGTTGCCTTCGATGTGGGCAAAACATTCCGCGATGAGCTCTTCCCCGCTTACAAAGGCACGCGCGAAAAAATGCCCGATGACCTGCGCCCGCAAATTGAAAAAATTCGCCACATGGTGGATTTGTTCAACATTCCGCGTCTGGAAATGGAAGGCTACGAAGCGGATGACGTGCTGGGTTCGGTGGCAAGGCTGGCGGAGGAAAAAGGCTTCGGCGTTAAAATCATCACCGGCGATAGGGATTTGCTGCAACTGGTAAACCAAAAAACGGCGGTTTATCTTGCGGGGGATGACCGTACTTACATCGCCGATGAGGACGTTATCAAAAAATTGGGCGTGCGTCCCAATCAAGTGGTGGACTATAAAGCCATCGTGGGAGACGCTTCCGATAATATTCCCGGCGTAAAAGGCGTGGGCGAAAAAACCGCCATTGGCTTGCTGGAAAAATTCCACACGCTGGATGAGATTTATAAAAACATTGCGGATGTGGAAAAACGCTGGCGCGGAAAATTGGAAGAGGGCAAAGACTCCGCTTATTTGAGTTATGACCTTGCGCGCATTCGCGTGGATTTGAAGATTCAGTTCGATTTTGAACACGCCAAAGTTCAGCCCTTTGATTCTTCCGCGCTGGAAGACTTCTTCAAAGAAATGGAATTTCGCACGCTGCTGAATAAAATTTCCGTCATTCGCGGCGATGCGCCTGCGATGGAAGTAAAACCCGTTCAAACCAAAGGCGGGCAAATTGCCATGTTTGCCAACGAGCCGATTGCGGTAGTTTTGCAACCTTCCAATTTGGACGTGACGATTGTGGACGACGAAGAAAAACTGGCGGCGTTGGCGCGGGATCTTTCTGCGGCGGCGATGATTTCCTTCGACACGGAGACCACCTCCACCGAAGAGATGAGCGCGGCGCTGGTCGGCATTTCGCTTTCTGTTAAAGAAGGCGCGGCGTACTACATCCCCATTGGGCATCTTGCTGGGAAAAATCTTGAATTAAAAAAAGTGATTGACGCGCTAACGCCCGCCATGACGGACGCGAAAATTGGCAAGGTGGCGCACAACGCCAAATATGATTACATCATCTTAAAGCGGCACGGGCTGACCGTTTTTCCGCTGACCTTTGACACCATGCTGGCGGAGTTTATCATTGACCCATCCTCGCGCAATTTGGGGCTTAAAAATCTTGCCTTTGCGCGGCTGGGCGAAGAGATGACGCACATTGAAGCGCTGATTGGCAAAGGTAAAAAGCAAATTAGCATTGCGGAAGTGGCGATTGAATCTGTGGCGCAATATGCCGCCGCAGACGCGGAACATACGCTGCGCCTTGTTCCAATTTTGCAAAATGATTTGGACAGACTCGGCGGCACAAAACTACTCACCGAGATGGATTTGCCGCTTACGCCCGTGCTGGCGGAGATGGAAATGGAAGGCGTGCTGCTAGATTTGCCGTTCTTCCAAACCTTCTCTATCAAACTGACAAAACGCATTGCGGAAATTGAAAAGCAAATTTACGAGCTGGTCGGCAAGCCCTTTAACATCAACTCCACGCAGCAACTTTCGGAGGTGTTGTTTACGCATTTACGGCTAGACCCGCCCGATAAAAGCAAACGCACCGCCAGCGGGCATTACTCCACCGCCGCAGACGTGCTGGAATTTTTGCGAGGCAAACATGCGGTGGTAGATTTAATCCTCGAAAACCGCGAGCTGACGAAAATAAAATCCACTTATGTGGACGCGCTGCCCGCCGCAGTGGATTCGCAAACTGGGCGCGTGCATACCTCCTACAATCAAATTGGAGCGGTGACGGGCAGGCTTTCTTCCACCAACCCAAACTTGCAAAACATTCCCATCCGCACGGAGGAGGGACGCCGCGTGCGCGAAGGCTTCATTGCCGCGCCGGGCAACCTGTTGCTCTCGGTGGATTACTCTCAAATTGAATTAAGAATTGTGGCGCACATGGCGGGCGATAAAACCATGCAAGCCGCCTTCCACGCCGGAGAGGACATTCACGCGACCACCGCCGCCGCCATTTATGATGTAGAACTCGCCGCCGTGACCAAAGAAATGCGCCGCCACGCCAAGGCGATTAACTTCGGGCTGATTTACGGCATGTCTTCCTTTGGGCTGACGCGCTCCACCGAGTTAACGCTGGCAGAGGCGGACGCTTTTGTGAAAACGTACTTTGCCAAATTTCCCGGCGTTAAAAAATATTTGGATGAAACGCGCAAACTGGCGGCGCAGCAGGGATATGTGGAAACGCTGCTGGGGCGGCGACGGTATTTTCCCGCCTTGCAAGGAAAACTCAACCCGCAGTTAAAAAACCGCGAAGAGCGCGAAGCCATCAACGCGCCGGTGCAAGGCACAGCCGCCGATATTATGAAGCTCGCCATGTTGAAAATTCCCGCCGCGCTCAAAAACTTCAACCTGCGCGGAAAGATGCTTTTGCAAGTGCATGACGAAGTGGTGCTGGAAGTTCCAGCGGAAGAATTGGAGCAAACCGCGCATCTGGTTCAGGAGGCAATGGCGGCGGCGTACCCGTTGAGCATTCCCCTTTCCACTGAGGCGCGCGCGGGTAAAAGTTGGGGCGCCATGCAAGTGATAAAATAACACAAGCGCAAAAAGTTTAATAAAATTTTTAAGAAGCGAGAAGCGTATGCCCGGAAGAGAAGATGTTTTTCAAAAAGCAATGAATGACGGTCATTCCGCCGCATGGGACCAGGAATGGGACAAAGCGGTGGCGGCATATCGCCGCGCCTTGCAGGAGTTCCCCGACCAGCCCAAAGCATTAAATAGTTTGGGGCTGGCGCTGTACCAAATGGGAAATATCGAAGAGGCGTTGCAAATTTATACGAACGTGGCGCGGATTTCACCCGATGACCCCGCGCCGATGGAAAAGGTGGCGCAAATTTCAGAGCGAATGGGCGAGCTCAAAATGGCGGTGGAAGCTTCGATGCGCGCCGCCGATTTGTTCCTGCAACAACGAGACGCGGAAAAAGCGTTGGAAAACTGGGTGCGCGTCACCAACCTCAACCCGGAACACGCTCCGGCGCGTTCACGCTTGGCGCAAGTTCACGAAAAACTAGGGCACGCGCAACAAGCCGTCACCGAGTATCTGGCGCTGGCGAGCATTTTTCAACGCAACAGCGCTTTGGACAAAGCCAAAGAGATGATAGCCAAAGCGCAACATTTACTGCCCGCCAGCGCGGAGGTAAAACAAGCGCAGGCGCAAATTAATTCCGGGCAATTGCTGCCCAAACCCATTCGCGGCAAGGGCGGCACGGGTCCTATTCGCATGGCGCAGGTGAAACAACTTCAAAAACCAACCGCCGCGCAAGCCGCCGGACTAGACCCCATTGCAGAGGCGCGCCAAAAAGCGCTGACGCAATTAGCCGAACTGCTTTTTGAGTTTTCAGACGAAGGTCCTTCGGCGCAAGAGCGGCGCGGACTCTCCGCCATTATGAAAGGCACGGGCGCGCTCTCCATGCAGCAGGCGGAACAAACCAAAGTGATTCTGCACCTGAGCCAAGCGATTGACTCCCAATCCAAGGGCAATGACGCGCAAGCCGCCGAAGAGTTGGAAGGCGCGTTAGAGGCGGGCTTCAAACACGCTTCGCTCTATTTTGCTTTGGGGTTGCTGCGAGCTCAAGGCGAGCGAGTGGAAAGCGCGGCGCGCGCGCTTCAAAACTGCGTAAAGCATAACGACTACGACTTAGGAACGCGCCTGCTGCTGGGGCAACTTCACCTTAAAAAATCCGAGTTTGGGGAAGCCGCACTCAATTATCTGGAAGCGTTAAAACTCGCCGACGCCGGTTCTTTGCCCGCCGAGCAAGCCGATGAGGTGCGTCAGCAATACGAGCCGCTGCTCGAATCTAATCAGACGCAAAAGGATGAATCCGTCTTGCGGAAAACCTGCGAGAATATTCAAGGTTTGCTCATGCGCCCCGATTGGCGCGACCAAATTCATAAAGCGCGCGAGCAAATGAAGCAACAAGAAGGAGACGCGCCCGCGCCCATTGCCGAAGTCATTTTGCAAGTGCAATCCAGTTCCGTGCTGGATTCTATTTCGCACATCAATCAACTGGCGCGCGCAGGCAGTTTACGCTCCGCGATGGAAGAGGCATACAGCGCCGTGCAGCACGCTCCCACCTACCTGCCGCTGCACACATTGATGGGCGACCTGCTGGCGCAAGACGGGCAAACCCAAGACGCCATTTCAAAATTTAGCGTGGTAGCGCATTCGTACAGCGTGCGCGGGGAAGTGGCGCAAGCGACCAAACTTCTCAAACGAATTATTCAACTTTCGCCTATGGACCTTTCCGCGCGAAACCGCCTCATTGAACAAATGGTGGCGCGCGGGCAGGTAGATGACGCCGTTCACGAATATCTTGAACTTGCCGCCATTTATTATCGTCTTGCCGATTTGGACATGGCGCGAAAAACATATACCCATGCCCTGCGCGTGGTGCAACAAGGCAACGCCAGCCGCGACTGGAACGCGCACATCCTACATCGCATGGCAGACATTGACTTGCAGCGTTTAGATTGGAAGCAAGCGCTGCGCGTGTACGAACAACTCCGCTCGCTAACGCCAGACGATGAATTTGTCCGCAAGCAATTGATAGATTTGAACTTACGCATGGCGCAAACGGACAAAGCCATGAGTGAATTAGACGCCTACATTGCCCACTTGGAAAGTCAGCGCAAAGCCGAAGCGGCGATTCCCTTCCTGCAAGATTTAATGAAAGAAAACGAGGAGCAGCCGCTGCTTAAGCGCGTTTTAGCGGCGCGTCTGTTTGCCGCCGGACGCATGGAAGAAGCCACTCGCCTGTTAGACGCGCTCGGCGAAGCGTTATTACAATCCGGAGATAAAAAAGGCGCGTTGGAAGTTATCAATCAAATTGTGATGATGAACCCGCCCAATGTCGCCGAGTATCGTCAATTGTTGTTGCAAATGCAAAATAGTTAACTCGCTTTGTAAAATTGGAAAATGAATATGCTCAAAACACAAAACTCTGCGGTAATGAAGTGGCTGTTTGTCTTTGCCTTTGTAGTCGCGTTCTTGGTTGTCTTTGGCGGCTTTGTGCGCTTGACGCGCTCCGGCTTATCCATTGTGGAATGGAATCCCATCAGCGGGGTGATGCCGCCCATTGGCGCGCAAGCCTGGGCGGAGGAGTTTGCCAAATATCAACTTACGCCCGAATATCAAAAAGTCAATTTTGGCATGACGCTGGAAGAATACCAATTCATCTTTTATATGGAATGGATTCACCGCATTATTGCGCGGCTTGCGGGACTCATCTACGCCCTGCCGCTCTTTTATTTTCTTGTAAAGAAAATAATTCCCATTAAAGAATTTGGCGTATATTTTTGGATGGGCATGTTATTTATTGGGCAGGCGCTTATGGGCTGGTATATGGTGTACAGCGGTTTGATAGACCGCCCCTCCGTCAGCCACTTCCGATTGACGGCTCATCTGCTGTTTGCGCTTTCGCTGTTTGCGCTGGCGCTGTGGACGGCGTTTGGTCACCGCTACGGCTTTCATCGCCGTGAAATTAAAGCCGCATGGTCGCTCCCTTCCCGATTGGCGATTTTCTCCACCGCGCTGTTGTTGATTCAAATCTCCTACGGCGGCATGACCGCCGGGCTAAAAGCCGGTCACGTCTCAGACACCTGGCCCCTCATGTTTGGCAAGTGGATTCCGCCCAACTTGTTTAATTCATGGCTCAATTTTTTTGAAACGCCGCAGACCATTGTCTTCGTTCACCGCTGGTTTGCGTGGCTGGGACTCATAGTCGTTCCAGCGGTTTATTACATGATCAAAAAACAAAACTACCCCGCAGAAATTCAAAAAGGCTTGCTCTGGCTCATTGGCGTGGTAGCGCTGCAAATTACGCTGGGAATTCTGACCATTCTCTCTTATGTGAACATCGCCATCGCGCTCATTCATCAAGCAAACGCCATTGCCTTGTTGGGTCTTGCGGTTTACTTCATTCATCGGTTTAGAGCGTTAGACGAGAAAAAATAAAAAAAACGCGCCGTTTTCACGGCGCGTTTTTTTGCGTCATTATTTAGCGCAAATTCCGCGATACTGGGAATAAAACAAACGAATATTTTCCACGTCTGTTTCCGCTTCCCCGCTGAGAGGAAACTCCTTGCCCAAGCCAATCACCTTATGTTCCGCGTCCACAAAAACAGCCACAATGGGAACGCCCGCGCCCTGCGCGATATGATAAAAGCCGCTCTTCCACTGCGCCACGCGCTCGCGCGTGCCTTCCGGCGCAATGGCTAAAATAAATTGGTCGCTCGTTTGAAAACGTTTCACCATCTGCTCCACCAAGCCAGTGGATTTGGAACGCTCCACGGGAATGCCGCCGCACCAACGAAAGAACGCGCCCAACGGCGAGCGGAACAATTCAGCTTTGCCCATAAAATGTAAATTTGCCCGCAGAACCAACCCCAGCGCCAACATCAGCAGAAAATCCCAATTGGAAGTATGCGGCGCGCCAACAATCACAAATTTGGGCAGCAACGGCAAAGTTCCTTCCACATGCCAGCCGCTAAAAAACAACGCGGCTTTGGCAAACCAACGAAAGATAGCAGAAAGAATGGGGGTCGTAAACAGAGTCATCAGATTTATGTCCGTAAAAAATCGCCACATCTGACATAGATGCGGCGAAGCAGTTTAATCCAAACCCTACGCGGCGGAAGAGGAGCGCAGGCGGCGCGAGAACAAAATCACAAGGATGAACGCCAACGCCAGCGCAATAAGACCGGGCGCGCCGTATTCATCCGCAAAGCCGGTGCTTGCCAAAGCGGTGGGGCTGGGCAACGCGGCGACAGTCTCTTGCGCGAGGGCGGCTTGCGTCAGCGCAGCCGCAACGGTAGAGGTGGCAACCGCTTCGGTCATCGAAAGCCCGCTCGGACCGAGTTCCGAAGTCAGCGCAACATCCACCGTAGGCGTGGCGGAAGGCAGACTGACGGGCAGGGTGGCGGTTGCCGTAGGCGGCAGAGTCACCGTAGGCAAAATGGCGGCTTCCGCAGTGAAAGTGAGCGACTGGCTAATGTAATTATCCGCCGCAAATTTGGTTTGCGTGGCGGCGGCGGCTTGCGCCTGCTGCGCGGTGGTTGCGCCCTTTGAACTGAATAAATACACGCCGCCCAAGCAAGCGACTGAAATTAGAATTAAGCCGCCTAAAATTCCAACCGCTATCATAAAGGTGCGGTTGTTGTTAGATTCTTCCGGCAGGTCTTCTTCCATTCCGGTTGGCACATCATCATTCAAATCGTAACTCATGTGGCGTTCTCCTATTTATTACGCAAGGAATTTTTTTTCCATTATCCCACAACTTCCAAATTAACGAGAGGCGCAATGACCGTCTCGCCATTGGTCAATTTGATTTCGGCGCAGGGCGCGCGCAAGCCGCTCGGCAGCGCGGTTTGCCCCGCTTTAATGCTGATGATGGAGCCAAGCGCGCCGAGGGCGGGCGGTCTTCTCATGCGAACTTGCAAACCGGGCGCAAACTCTACGGTCTCGGCGAGGTCTGGCGCTTCCGCCACTGGCAGGGGAATTATCACCTCCGGGCGTCCGCCGCCATAACGGTCGTAAGCCTCCGCATTGACTGTCACATCCCGTTTTGCGTTGGAGCTGAGCAACTGGTACGCCAAAGAATTCATCGGCAACGGACCAAAACCGTCAGTCGCCATGATGGGAAAGCGCAGTTCACGCGCCAGCGCCAAAAGAGAGGGATAAATGCTGGATAGAATCAGCCCGCGAATTTGCAACTCCGCCGCAGCCTTGAGCGTTTCGGGGTCTTTGACAATGCCGCCCAAAATTACCGCGCCGCGAAAGCTCACATCCAACTGCGCGGCGGTTAAGACGCTATCGGGCTGTTCCATCAAATTGACCAGTTGCCCCGCGTCTATGCGCCCGTTGCCCCATACGCCCTGAATTAAAGAACCGGCGGTTTGAATGACCACGCCGCGCTCTGGAATCACTTGGGTAACAATGCCCGGAATTCCGGCGCGCACTTCTATTTTAGATTCGCTGATTTCCAATAGAACCTGCCCGCCGCCTATCGCCGCCACGCGCCCGGCGCTGGGAGCTTTGACCACGCGCGGAAACAGCCCGCGTCCCGCCGCAATTTGCGCGCCTGCGGCGAGCGTTTCGCCAAATTTACATTGAATGAGACTGTTTGCCATTTTGGGGCTAACGCGCAAAATACGAGCCACGTCTAGCAAGGCATGTTCGCGGGCAAAATGCGCTTCCGCCACCACATCGCCAGAGCTCACTTTTTGATTGAGCCGCGCCAGCGTCTCGCCGGGAACAGGCAATACCCGCTCGCGGACAATGTTTGCCAAACCAATGATATGAAGAACCGGGGCTTGCATAGTTATTCGCCTCCCAAAGTCCACAGCCATTTTTTAATGAGCTCGCGCCGCCGCACGGCGTCTGTTGGAAGGTTAAGCGGGCGTCCGCGCCCGTCAAAAACAACGCCCAAGGCGCCGCCGCTGACGGGAGTTTTTCCGCCGCGCCCCGCGCCAAAGCCCACATCCGCGCCGCGCAGGGTTTGAATCTCCAAGGTTGCGGATTCGCCGCTGGCAAGCGGAAGGGATTCCAGCGTGCCGTATTTCAGTTCTACGCGCGCTTCCGCCCCGCTGGAATAAACGAGTTTGGCGCGCAAGATGGGCGTCCCGTAAGATGATTCTGACACCGGAGAAATCACCGTGCCTACGCTGAGGAAGGCGCCCGACTCCAACGCTTGCACAGGCAAAATATTATTTTGAGAAGCCGCCGCCCCCAACATAGGCAGCAGGGTATTTTGGTCCAAGATGACCGTGTTAATTCCAACGGGTTGCAAAGCGTCCAGCAAAAGCAGCAGAGCCTCGCCGGGCTTGGCAATGTTATTGAGCGCGCCGCCGCCCGCCAAAATGGGGTCAAAGAGCGGCGTAAGGTCCGGTTTGATGCGCGCCGCGCCGCGCGGAAAATCACGTTTGGCAGCTTGCATGGCAAGGAAGAGCGCTTCGCGCGCAATGGCGTTGAACATTGCCATATCTTCCTGCGTGGCGGCAATGGCAGAAGGGTAAAGAGATTTTTGGTAGAGATAGTCGCGCAGCGCGCCGACAGAAATATCCAATGGCGACCAGCGCAAAATATTTTCCAATGTAGTGTGATGCAGCAAGCCGGGCAAGCCCTCGCCCAATCCAAATTGCGGATAAATATTGAGGGTAGATTTGTCTTTGAATCCGGCGGCTATGACCGCCGCAGACGCGCCTATATCTACGTTCAAAATTCCCTTGCTAGACGCGTAAAGTTTGGCAAGGAAGCGCACCATGCGCCCAGCAGCGTAGCCGGTGGGCAACAGATTGCCGCCCGACCACAGGTTGAGCGTATCCACGCCGTTAATTTGGCGGCGGCGAATTTCAAGGTGAATGCGCGCCAGTTCGCTTTGCGCGGGGTCGAGGTCTTCGGTTTCCAGCGCGGGGCGCACGTTGGGGCTAAAATGCAGCCCGCCCGTTTGGTCTTTCAGGAGGGCTTGCACATCTTCGGTTAATTTTTCATTGCCCGCAAAAAGAACCAGCGGACGTTTTTCTTCCGGCATGAGAAAGCTCGCCAAGCCAACAGGCTCTAACATTTTTTGAATGGAGCGCGAAGCGCCGCCATCCGTGCCGCCCGCAATGATGACCAAATCCGGTTTGGCGCGCAAAATTGCGTCTATTTGTTGAGCGGGCTTGCGCGAGTCGCTCATGTCTATTGTTTCCACCACGCGCGCATAAGTGGATTCTGCCAAACGCCGCGCGCTTGCTAGGGAAATTTCTTTGAGCAAACCAACAATGACTACCCGCAGCGCCGGACCTGCGGAAAAGTTCACCACGAGGGAATCTACGCCCACGCCATTGGGTTGGCTGGGCGTGATGAGGTTGCGGTTTTCATCTAAAAGGGTTTTGCCAATGACATTCTGCAAATTTTGAATGGCGTTGCGCGCGCCTTCGCTCGCGTCTTTGAAGGGCGCTTCCACTGTGGAGGGCGCAGCGCCAGAGGCAATGAAGCGGTATTCGCCTTCTACCACGTCAAACAGAACGGCGCGCGTGGCTGCCGCGTCTATATCTAAGGCAAGCAGGGAATTTCCATCAACAAGGGAGGAGGGCATGGTTACACAACAATTCCAAATAAATTCAGAATGGACACGACAAAAGCAATCAGCGCGTCAAACCGTTCAATGAGCGCCGTCAGCGCGGCGGCAAAAAGCCCCGCGAAGACCGCGCCCAACGTAATGCCGATGAAGATGCGTCCCACCCACGCCATCCATTCAACGATTCCGGCGCGGCGCGGAGAGCCATCCGTCTTGTTGGGTTTTGCGCCAAAGTGAAAGTACGCCAGCGAGAAGATAACGCCCGCCAGCATAAACGCGCCGCTGACCAGCGTCTCGATGAAGAGCGCCGGGTCGGCGCTCGGCGCAAAGGCGTTAATGCTGCCGCCGACTTGCGGAATTAACGTGCCGGAGACCGCGCCGACAATGGTCACTGCCGCGCCCACGCCGACCAAAAACGACATGGCGACAGAACTCAGACCGGCGAGTCGCGGCGAGAGTTTCATCAAAATTAATACGGCGAGCAGGAGCGGCGCAACAAACAAAACTTGCCCGCGCAGCAGTGGAATAATCAAACGCGGGTACAGCGCCTGCCAAAACGCCACAGAGGCAATATAGCCGGACGCCACGCCAACAAAGGTGTACACGCCTATTTTGAAGAGCGGGTTATCGCCAAAAACATAACTAAAAATTAACAGGGTAAACAGGAAGCTCAGCGCGCCCGTAATCAGGTCGAGAGAAAGCGTCATCGTTTTGCCTGCCTTGTTGCGGCGGTGAAGATGTTCCACAATGCGCCAAAAATGATGAGAGCCGCCGCCAATAACATGCCCACGCTATAAGCGTCCCAATAGAGCCGAGCGGTTCCCGGTCTGCCTGCGTTTTGCTGTTCAAAGATTGCCGCGCCATGCAGCCCGCTGACTAAACCGCTCACCTGTCCGGAGGCGTAGTAGGGGTAAATCATCGGCGCGGATTGGGCGCTGCTGATGACTATCATCGGCGTTGAGCCGCGCGCGGCGGCGCTTTGTTCCACCCAGGCGCGGGCGATGTCTGCGTTATCGGTGATGACGACCAGCGCGGCGAAATCGGAAAGCGCGCGTGCGTCTTTTACCTGCGGAGAATTTTCCCACGCGGGCGCGGAATTAACATCCAGCGGAGCGGCGGCGCGCGGGTTTTGCGAAAATGCGCGAATACCCAAATCGCCGCCGGGTAAATATCCCAAGTTCAAATATGCCAGCCCGTTGGCATGATGCGCCGCCAGCGGTCCGGTCAAAATAAATCGTTCAGAGAGTAAAGCGCCGTTTTCATTCGTAGAGATGAAGGTGAAGCGCGGGCTGTGCAGCAGAGCCATCTGGTCTAACGCGGGGGCGGCTGCCGCTTCCATTTCGGCGGCGCGGGCGGGGTCGTAATCAAACGCCACCAGCACGGGCGCATTCGCGGGGATGGATTGAACGACCTGAATGGCTCCGTTCAGTTCGGCGGGAATGCCCACCGGCAAAGAGAAAATTTGCGTCCGCAGCGCTAACAATAGCAACATCAAAATAAAAAACAACGCGGACAAACTTCCGCGCAGCGCGGGCGATGGTTTTAGCGTGGAAAAAGAAGCAATGGGAACGGGCGCGGTCTCGGCGGAAATAATTTGTTCCAATAACGCCGCTTGCGAAAGATGCTCGTCTGTGGCGTGAAGTTTAATGGAATACGCCTTCGGCTTGCTGCTCGGCGCGTAATTTGGCGCAGCCGGAAGAACGCCCATCAAGCCCGCCAACGCGCCGCGAGATTCAACGGGTTGGTTTTCGGCGGCGGCGGCGGCAATTTGCGACATGCCAGTATCCACTGGACGCAAGGCTTGCACCCAAGTAGGCAACTGCCCCGATTCTATTGCCGCGCCTTCTTCTGCGGGAACGTCTTGCGTGGGCGCGTTTTCGGCGGCAGGCGCAGCCTCTGCGCTCAACCACTCCGGCATTTCAGTAAATAAAGAATCCGTTTCTTGCGCGGCAAGCAGAGAAGGCGCTGGCTCATCCTTCGCAGCCGCAATCATTGGAGTCGGCGCAGCGGCTTGCAACCAGTCGGGAACATTTTCTTCCGATGAAGTCGTTGGCGCGGGCGATTCAGCCAACCAAGCAGGCATATCCACTTCGGAAAGTTTTTCCGCCGCGGGCTGCGCGGGCGCGGATTCAGCGCCGCCGAGAGAACTCAACCAATCGGGCGTTTCCGCCGCGGGCTGCGCGGGCGCGGATTCAGCGCCGCCGAGCGAACTCAACCAATCGGGCGTTTCCGCCGCGGGCTGCGCGGGCGTGGATTCTGCGCCGCCGAGAGAACTCAACCAATCCGGCGTTTCCGCCGCGGGCTGCGCGGGCGTGGATTCTGCGCCGCCGAGCGAACTCAACCAATCCGGCGTTTCCGCCGCGGGCTGCGCGGGCGTAGATTCTGCGCCGCCGAGAGAACTCAGCCAGTCGGGCGTTTCCGCCGCGGGCTGCGCGGGCGCGGGTTCAGCGCCGCCGAGCGAACTCAACCAGTCGGGCGTTTCTGCCGCGGGCTGCGCGGGCGCGGATTCAGCGCCGCCGAGCGAACTCAACCAGCCGGGCGTTTCCGCCGCGGGCTGCGCGGGCGCGGATTCTGCGCCACCGAGCGAACTCAACCAGTCGGGCGTTTCCGCCGCGGGCTGCGCGGGCGCGGATTCACTACCGCCGAGCGAACTCAACCAATCCGGCGTTTCCGCCGCGGGCTGCGCGGGCGTGGATTCTGCGCCGCCGAGCGAACTCAACCAGTCGGGCGTTTCCGCCGCGGGCTGCGCGGGCGTGGATTCTGCGCCGCCGAGCGAACTCAACCAATCGGGCGTTTCCGCCGCGGGCTGCGCGGGCGTGGATTCTGCGCCGCCGAGCGAACTCAACCAGTCGGGCGTTTCCGCCGCGGGCTGCGCGGGCGTGGATTCTGCGCCGCCGAGAGAACTCAACCAGTCCGGCGTTTCTGCCGCGGGCTGCGCGGGCGTGGATTCTGCGCCGCCGAGAGAACTCAACCAATCCGGCGTTTCTGCCGCGGGCTGCGCGGGCGCGGGTTCAGCGCCGCCGAGCGAACTCAACCAGTCGGGCGTTTCTGCCGCGGGTTGCGCGGGCGCGGATTCGCCATCCAAAGAACGTAACCACGCGGCGGTGTCTGTGTCACCGCCGCCAAAAGAAGTCGCCTGCGGCGCGGCAGGTTGGGAATTTTGGTCCGGCATCCAATTGGATAAATCGGAGTCGCCAGAGGCTGACGCTTCAAAAGAAGCGCCGCCTTGTAACCACGCGGGGAGGTCTTGCTCTGCGAGCGCGGCAGATTCTTTTTCGCCGCCAAGATTCAGCCAGCGCGCGCCGCCCGACTCCTCTTCGGGTTGTGAAGCGGCGGGCGCGCCGCCGGTCAAATTGGCAAGCCAATCGGCATTTTCTTCCTCTTCCGATTGAGAGGCTTGCGCCCGCAAACCGGCGAGAAAATCTTGCGGGGTAGCGGAGGGCGTTTGCGGACTGGCGGTTTTGGGTTTGCCGGGTTGGGGAAGTTCGCCCGTGCCAGCATCTCTGGCAGAAGCGCGCGCGTCTCGCAGCCATTGCGGCAAAATAGGCTCAAGGTCTGAGGTTGTTTTTTTTGTGGGGGATTGTCCGGGCGTAACTGGAGCGTTTTCGCCGCGCAAATTTCCAGTAAGCGGTTGTAAGCGCGACTGGCAATATTGGCAAAACTCAAATTCGGCGGGGTTGTTTTCGCCGCAGGAGGGGCAGCGCTTTGCGTCAGCCATTAATTGCCTCCATACGGACGGTCCACGCCAAAGAGGACGCGCAAGCCAGTGGTCAGCGCGCCAAGCGCAACGCCAATGAGAATTCCGCGCGCGCCGCCCAACGCCAAGGTTTGGGTAATCCAACGGGAGGCAATATCTATGACGGGGATGTTTCCAAAGGGAAGCGTGGCAAAGCCCAAGATAAGCAACGCCGCAGTGATGAGGAAAGCAAGGCTCATTGGGTCTGAGCGGCGGCGCAATAAGCGCATGGCGGCGTAGAGCAACGAGACGACCAGCAACCCCATGAGAGCGGCTTCGGAAGGAAGGATGATTGCATTCATCATCAGGGTGGTAATCACAGTTTGGCGCATCATGCCAAAGATGAGCGCAGCGGCAAGCCCGATGACAAGAAAGGCGCTATATCCGCTATTTTTTTGGCGGCGGCGAATTTTATCTGTATGAACGATGAGGAGGTTAAAAACTCCAACAATGGCAGCCACGCCAACCAAAATTACAGCCCAATTGAGTAGGGTAAGTTGTATGCCGTTAAAAGCGGGCAAGAAATACCCCAACAGAGTAAGAACGCCCGCGGCGATAGCGATAACGGCGGCAAAGATTCGCATTAGAAGACCCCTAAAAGTTTCGCCGCCGCGCCCGCGATTAGTGCGGCAATGACCAACCAACGCAATAAATCTTGCAGGGCAAGGCTGGCGCGATGAGAAACGCCCGCGCCAAGATACGCTCCGGCGGCAAATAATTCCTCGCCAATCAGCGCGTCTTGCTCACTGGCAAACAACGCCGCCTGCCCGACAAGGTCATCGCTGGCGCCAACCAAGAGCGCGCCAGCGCGGTCAGAGGCTTCTGTCAGCAGGGCGGCTTCTGCGCCAAAGTGACCTATCATAATATTTGCGGAAACGTTTTCGTTAGGGGTGATGTGCATTGCTCCGGCGGCATAGCTGAACGGGCTAAGCCCGGTGACACGCCCGCTGGTCGGCGCGTATAACTCATCTACTCCGGCGGCGTGATAACCCGATTGAATGGTGTCTTGAGTTAGCAACCCGATGGCGGGGTCTCCGGCAGAGGCGACAGAGGGTTGGTCGCTTACGGATGTTTTTGCAATGACATGGCGCAAAAACGCCAAGCCCGCCAGAGCAGAACCGCCGCGCGAATCTAAAAGGCTGCCGCGTCCAAGCGAGATGTGCAGGCGAGACCCCTCTTCAATACTCAGCCCAATGGCGCTGGAAAGGCGCGTAAGCGCCGGAATTTCGCGTAAGTTGAGCGGCGCTTTGCGTTTAGCAAGAGAGAAAATGAAAAGAAGAACCGCGCTGCCGATGATGATTCCAAGCGGAAGGTATTGCAAGAGCATTTGCATGATTACGAGTTCCTCTCGGAGGTTAGAAAGGCGGCGAAGGCGCGGGTCTCATCCTCGTCTTCCAGCGTTTGCGCCAGCGCAGAGAGTTGGTCTTTGGCAATCAACGCGCCGCCGATGTAAAGAGCTTGCGCGCCAATCAAATTTAACGCGCCAGCAGATTCGAGAATGGCGGCAGTTAGTTCATGTAATTGATAACGGCGCAGTTGTTCAGCCCAACGTAGCCAATAAACGCGCGGCGATTTCATAATTTGAAAGTATAGCATAATTTCATGCGCGGTCTTTTGCGCCGAAACGGAGTTGAAAGCCTGTCAATTTTTAGGCGGGGCGTTTACTAAGGCTCTATGCGCGTGTTGGCGGGAATTTGCGCATCCTTAGGAATCACCACAATGCCATCTCGCGCATACCAATTGGAGTTATCTAAATCGGTGTTGCGCGGGAAAGGGCGAATGACCACATTGTCTCCAACCAAAACATTTTTATCCAGAATTGCGCCCTCAATGTGACAGTTTGCGCCAATGCCGCCCCGGTCAGGAACATCCGCGCCCATGATGATACTGTCTTTTATGACAGTTCCAGCATTAATTTTGCTACTAATGCCAATGATGGAATGAGTAATTTCGCTGCGTTGAATGCGGCAACCTTCGGCAAGCAACACATCTTGCAGGCGGCTGTCTTGCACGACAGAGGAGGGCAAAAAGCGGCGGTCCGTATAAATGGGCGCGTCTGTATCGTGAAAGCTGAATGGCGCGGCGGATGTCGCAAGGGCGAGGTTCGTCTCGTAAAAAGAGCGAATCGTTCCAATGTCTTGCCAGTAGCCGTTAAAGTCAAACCCATACACGGAGTGAGTCTTAATGGCGTGGGGGATAATGTCGCCGCCGAAGTCGTCGTAGTCGGGGAAGTTCATAAGCAAGTCCATGAGAACCTGCGTTTTGAACATATAAATTCCCATTGAACCAAGATAGGGGCGCAAGGCGTCATCGCGGCTGACGTATTTTTTTTGCGTTTCCGCGTCTTTGGGCTTTTCTACAAAATTGGAGATTTTTCCATCCGATTCGCGTTTGAGTACGCCAAAGCGCGCCACCTCTTCTTGCGAGACCGGCTGCACGGCAACCGTAATATCGGCATTGTTCTTCCAGTGATATTCCGCCATTGCCTTGTAGTTCATGCGATATAGATGGTCGCCCGCCAAAATTAATACATACTGAGCGCCGGAAGCGGAAATTTCCAAGGTTTGTTTACGAACGGCGTCCGCTGTGCCTTGATACCAGTCGGCGCTTTCCAACGTTTGCTCCGCCGCCCAAATTTGCACCCAGCCTGTGTGAAACGAATCAAATTTGTAGGTATGAGTGACATGGCGATGCAGCGAAACCGAGTTGAATTGCGTTAATATCGCAATGCGATAAATTTCGGAATTGATGCAGTTGCTGATGGGAATATCAATAAGGCGGTACTTGCCCGCAATTGGCACGGCTGGCTTGGAGCGCATTTGCGTCAATGGATATAAACGCGCGCCTCGACCACCGCCCAAAATTACCGCGAGAACATCATTTAATGAAGGCATAGCGATTCTCCTTACGCTATTTTACTGTTTTTTTGCGGAACTGGCTAATAAAAGCGGCGCTGAATTTAATCCAAGTCATAAAACACAAACGTTCTCTCGCATGAGAGAACGTTCGGTTATAATCTTTGTGCCGAAGGAGGGAATCGAACCCTCATTCCCGTAGGGAACACGATTTTGAGTCGTGCGCGTCTGCCTATTCCGCCACTTCGGCATTGATTGAACGAGCGCAAGTATATCAAACTCTCATGGATAAGGTCAAGATGAAACTAGGAATTATTGGACTCCCGCAATCAGGAAAAACCACACTGTTCAACGCGCTGACGCGCAGCAATACGCCCACGTCTATATCGGCGGGGCGCATTGAGGTACATACCGCCGTGGTGGATGTGCCAGACCCGCGTGTGACGAAACTCTCCGGCATGTTTAACCCGCGCAAAACCATTTACACAAAAATCGCCTACGCCGACATCGCCGGTCTGGAATCCGGCTCGGCGCGCAGCGGAATTTCAGGGCAGTTATTAAATCAACTTACGCAAATGGACGGCTTTATTTTGGTGGCGCGCGGCTTTAAGGACGATAACGTGATGCACCCCAACGGCAGCATAGACCCGCTGCGAGACGCGGAAAATATGCTGGGCGAACTGCTCTTAAACGATTTAATTGCCGTAGAAAGAAAATTGGAAAAACTCAAAGAAGAACGCAAAAAAGGCGGCACAGATAAAACCATCAACGCGCGGCACACGGAACTCTTTGAGCGCATGAATGCCGCCCTCTCCGACAACAAACCGCTGCGCGGCATGGAATTTAACGCCGAAGAGCAGAAAGAACTCGCCAGTTACGGGCTGCTGACCCGCAAGCCGATTCTGACTGTGTTCAACATGGGCGAAGGGCAAGCCGCGCCAGACCCCGCCGCGAGGCTTGACCATCCATCCGTAGCGCTGATGTGCAAGCTAGAAATGGAAATTGCCCAACTCAGCGCAGAGGATGCGGCAGTCTTCATGGAAGAGTACGGCATTAAAGAACTGAGCCTAAATCGTATGATTAACCTTTCGTATGATTTGCTGCAAATTCAAACTTTCTTAACCGTTGGCGAGGATGAAGTGCGCGCATGGACGACCAAACGCGGCGCTACCGCGCAAGAGTCGGCGGGCGAGATTCATACCGACTTGGCGCGCGGCTTTGTGCGGGCGGAGGTTATCTCTTATGATGATTTGGTGGCGCTGGGTTCTTTTGCCGAAGCAAAGAATAAAGGCAAGCTGCGCTTGGAAGGCAAAGAGTACATCGTTCAAGATGGCGATATTGTGCATATTCGGTCTAGTTTATAAAACAAAAAAAGGGACGGCGCGCGCCGTCCCTTTTTGATTAAACCTCTTGCCGAAGTCTAAAACCTAACCACGAAGACGCTGAGACTCACGGTTAATGATTTTATGGCGAGCATTCCCTCAAATTTTTACGCAAGAAGTTGATTGTATTTGTTGGGGGCGCGCCTATAATGAATGTAAACGTCAAATTACACGAGGAGGCTGGCATGGCGAGAAACAAACTATACACGGGGGTGGCTTTGATTGTGTTTCTACTGGCGTGTAACATAGAAACTGCTTCCACCACGCCCGCCGCGCCCGCGTTTGACCCCACCAAAGCGGCGTTAGAATTTCAGGCGACTATGATGGCGGCGCAATTGACTGAGGCGGCGCAACCTGTTGCCACGCCGCAAATGCCAGAGGTTCAGCCTGCGGCGCCAGAGCCAACCTCCGCGCCGCTTCCCACAGAAATTCTCCCCACGCCCACTGAAGATTTTGAGGCGAAGATTAAAGACGCAAAAGTTTTGGTTTACGAAAACACAGACGCGCGAAATTTTGGTCTTTGGATTAAGGACGCGCTGACGGGGCTGGGGATTCGCTCTACGCATACCGGCTCGTACAGCGGGCATTTTATGGAGCATCTCAATTCAGGCGAGCCGTATGACCTCATCATTGTCGGCGCGGAAGATAAGAACATCATCTCCGGCGAATTTTGGGACGTCATCAACACGCGCTTGACGCGCGATAAAACCGCGCTCATTATGGAGGTGTGGTATTTGGATACGGAGTCAAACGGACCGATTAGTAAAATTTTGGGGAAATGCGGCGTAAAGTACGAGAAGGATTATCAATTGGCGGATTCGATTTATTGGTGGGAATCCACTCATCCAATTTTTAATGAGCCAAATGTTACGCTGCCGCTGCTGCATTACAGCCGTTATTGGGCAAATCAAACGGGCGACCAAATTCGATTAAGCGGAACAGGGGATGCGATTCTATTGGCGGGGCTTTCTTCCAGCCCGTCCAGCCATGAGGCGGTGTTGGCGACTTGCATGGAAGGGCGCGTGATTGTGCAAACTTTTTCCGACCATGATTATCATGCCGAGGATGTCATTCCATTATGGGAAAATTACATTTACTATACGTTGAAGAATCACTTTTTGGCGACAGAGTAGGGCAGGCTACGCCTGCCCTACTCCGCAGCGTTAGGCTTCTTTTCTACGCAGGAAGAATTTTGTAATTTCTTCGGAGATGGCGGGAACAAGCCCCAAGCCAACGACAATGCTCCATTCTTTTAGCGTGAGGAAATGAGTGTTGAAGATGGGCTGTAAAAACGGCACGGCGCAAACAATGAGCAGCAGCGCAATGGATAAGCCGACTGCGTACTGCATCCACTTGTTGGAGAAGACTCCAATGGAGAAGAGCGAGGCGCGTTCCGAGCGGACGGTGTAGGCGCGGAAGAGTTCCGCCAACGAAAGAGTGACAAACGCCATCGTTTCGGCGGTTTGCACGTCCACGCCGCGCCAGTCGTGGGCGAGGACGTAGGAAATCCAATTTGCGCCTGCGGGGATAAGCGCACCCGCTTCGAGATGCCACATTAAGCCAAGCACAAAAGCGGTTAAGACCGCTGCTGTTTGGGTAATGGTTTGGATGAAGATGCCCACGCCCATAGAGCGGTTGATGATTGGCTCGTCTTTGGCGCGCGGTTTTTGGTCCATAATATCTGGGTCGCCTTTTTCCATGGCTAGAGCCAGAGCGGGCGCGCCGTCTGTGATGAGGTTGAGCCAGAGCAGTTGAATGGCGGTCAGCGGCGCGGGAAGTCCCGCGAGAGTTGCGAGGAAAATTATCATAATCTCGGCAACATTAGAGGAGAGCAGGAAGAAAACAAATTTGCGAATGTTGGCGTAGATGATTCTGCCCTGCTCCACAGCGGCGACTATGCTGGCGTAGTTGTCATCGGTTAGCACCATATCGGCGGTTTCTTTGGCGACGTCCGTGCCGGTGATTCCCATTGCTACGCCGATGTCGGCGCGTTTAATGGCGGGCGCATCGTTCACGCCATCGCCGGTCATTGCCACGACTTCGTTATTTGCTTGTAGCGCGTCCACAATTCGCATTTTATGCTCGGGGGAAACGCGGGCGAAGACGTCTGTATCTTCAATGACGCTTTTTAGTTGCGCTTCGTTGAGCGCGTCAATTTGAGCGCCGGTCATTACGCCCTTGCCGGGGCGCAGCAAGCCAATGGCTTCCGCAATGGCTTTGGCGGTGTTGGGGAAGTCGCCGGTAATCATCACCGTGCGAATTCCGGCATGGCGGGCGCGTTCTAAGGCGGGTTTTACTTCAATGCGCGGCGGGTCAATCATTCCCAGTAAACCGACAAAGACGAGGTCTTTTTCCAAGTCGCCTGCTTTGAGTTGGTCGGCGTTATCCGTCACATCTTTTTCAAGACGATAGGCTACGCCTAGCACGCGCAGCGCGTCTTTGGTCATAGATTCGTTGGCGGCGAGGACTTTTGCTTTCATTTCGGCGGTCATTGGGCGCGGCTTGTCATCCATGCCTTGAATCTGCGAGCAAAGTTCCAAGACAATATCCGGCGCGCCTTTGACGGCAATCACATCCCAATCTTTGTGGAGTTCATCATAAAATGGAGAAAGGTCATCCGCTTGCGGGGAGCGCACGTCGTGAATGGTAATCATGCGCTTGCGTTCTGAGTCAAAGGGAATTTCATTTTCGCGCGGGTAGGCTTCATCTACATTGACGTGAACCGCGCCCGCCTTCGCGGCGGCAACCAGCAACGCGCCCTCGGTGGGGTCGCCTACAATGCGATAGGTTCGCTGCGAATCGTTTTCGCCGGTAGTTTCAATCTCCGCGTCATTGTTCAATACGCCCAGCCAAAGCGTGGAAAGAATGGCGGGGTATTCACGCGGCTGCACCGTTTGACCATTGACTTGAAATTCACCCTGCGGG
>Ga0172370_10000667_pt1 | contig 53587 bp, 33 predicted proteins | sample LakKiv5m_FD_114538 | JGI IMG/M metagenome (GOLD analysis project Ga0172370, IMG submission 114538) | Freshwater microbial communities from Kabuno Bay, South-Kivu, Congo - kab_022012_11.5m | ecosystem: Environmental > Aquatic > Freshwater > Lake | place: Democratic Republic of the Congo...
AATCCCTGCTCGGCTATATATGGCAAAATTCTCTTCGACAATTTTGCCAACCTCGCGGGATAATCGTACGCATTCATCCCAGGGCTGAAGCCCTGGGTTTTCTGCTTGCACGATTTATAAAAAAGCCAACATCTGTTTTCCTGCTCTCATAATCATGAAAGCGTTAGAAACACAATGTTGGCTTACTTTGCAACTACCCTGAATAGAATTCTAAAAGGTTATCTGCGTGTATATGTTTTTATTTCCGGAGGTTGCGGGAAATCATCTCCTAAAGATTTGATGTTTTCCCGCGTAAGGATAAAACAACGGGGACGATGGGATTTGAACCCACGGTCACTTGATCGACAATCAAGGGCCTTAAACCAGGCTAAGCGACGTCCCCGATGAAAGATCGGTATTAGATACCCATGCGCAAGCACGTGGCATTTTGATATTCGTTTTACGCCTCAAACAATGCTTAAGCACGGTTTGACGGCTAAACGAATAAGAAGTGGACTTACTATATCAAAATTCACGGCTTAGTCAATATTTTTATATCCAATGCGGGTTTGGAAACAATCACCGCTTCTATGGGCGAAGATACTGGAGAAAAAAGAATCCTATTCCCATAACGACCAACCCCAGCGGCACACCGATAATAGCCCATTCCGAACTTTTTATCTTCAGTTTTCCCGCTGCGATGATATTCGGTATATTACCGGGGATCAACATGCCTCCGGCAATCAATAAACCCAGTAAAGCAGCTTTTAATTGGACGATCTGCATGCTTGGCCCGATCTCGGCTGCGGCAAGCGTGGCGTTATCCAATACCGCTGAAACAATATTGATCCAATATAAACCCTGGTACGATATTTTGGATATATAGGCATCTATGATCGGCTTAAAACCCGTTCCCAAAAATATCAAAGCCATAACGAATACGTAGACTTTCCCGCTGCGCAAAAATATATCTTTATTCGTTTCCTTCTCATAATGGCTCACATGAGAACCCGGTGTATACTTCGCCGGAGAAACCAGCATCCCCAGTAAACCGAATATCCCGATCCCTGCGGAGATCGGACCTCCCAAAAACCGGGCCAAAAAGAAAAAATCCGCATGGTACGGCTGGCCTTTTAACTTCGCAACGACGATCGTCGAAAGAGGCTCTCCCACCGGAGTCAAAGCTGCTCCCAAACCGATGGAAAAACACGCCAGGATAACCAGCCGTATTTTGATTTCGCGCGGTATATGCAGGCAGTGGACAATCTCAACCAAGACCAATGAAGCAATAATTGCGGTTATGACGCTGGAAAGAAAACCCAAAATCACAATAACAAGAAAAGCAAACAATTTCATTCCGATCAAACGGACGAACATATTCAAATGCCCGGCAAGAGTCTTTTGCACTACTTTAAAAAGAAATCCCGCCGATAAAACCGCTACCGTGATAAATACCGGATCGCGCAGAGCTTCCCGCAAAAGATGCATATCCCATTGCCCGGTCAGTGTCACGGCTGCGCATCCCATCGCGAAAAGAAACAGTTCGAGCTCTTCTTCGACCTTCTTGACTAAAAAAGGCAAAGATAATACCAGCGCTAAAATGGTAAAAAGTCCGAAGGTTACCAACATAGGACCAAATGGATTTTTGACTTTCCCGATTCACCCATTACATCAAAATTCTCTTCCTTTGGAATTTTAAAGGAATTCCAAAGAGGGCGATAATTTTGATGAGTTCATCGGGATTTTCGTTTAACGCAATCAGCCCCCCTACGGGGTGGCTTCTGCTAAACGAATAAGATTATTTAGAAAATACCTGATCGCGGCGCAACCCGACTGAAACCAGCTCGACTTTGACTCCGACGAATTCTTCAATCATATGGATATAGGCTTTAGCCGCATCCGGCAGATCCTGGTAGCGGGAAACATTATTGGTATTACGGTACCAGCCTTTTACATCCTTAAAAACCGGTTTCAAATGCGAGATATCCGCGCAGGTATACGGGAAGGTTGTATACGTTTCCTGGGCTTTTTCATTATTATACGCGACACAGACTTTTAATTGCTCAAAAGTATCAAGTACATCCAGCTTAGTCAAAGCAATGCTATTGATGCCGTTCAAACGGACAGCCCTGCGTAACATCACCAGGTCAAGCCATCCGCATCTGCGGGGCCGGCCGGTCGTAGAACCGAATTCATTGCCTTTCGTACGCAGCACTTCTAAAACGTTGCCGGATACTTCGGCAGTAAACGGGCCCTCGCCGACCCGCGTTGTGTACGCCTTGGTCACGCCGATGATCTTATCGATCTTAACGAATGGATATCCGGAACCGACTCCGGCGAACGCGGACAGGATATTCGATGAGGTCACGAATGGATAGGTCCCGAAATCCGGGTCCAAAAATGTTCCCTGAGCGCCTTCAAAAAGCAGCGATTTCCCTTTTTTTGCTTCTTCAAACAGATATTCAGCGACATCGGAACAATAGGGTTTCAGCGCTTTGGCAAATCCGCAATACTTCTGATATATCTCGTCGAATACAAACCCTTTTTGTCCATACACTTTCTCAAATATCTGGTTCTTTTCGGTCAGATTATCTTTCAATTTCTCGGCAAAGACTTCCGCGTCAAAAATATCGACCATGCGGATACCGCACCGCGCGGCCTTATCCGTATAACAAGGCCCGATACCGCGCATCGTCGTCCCGATCTTCTGCGTACGGCTCTGCTCGCGCAACGAATCGATGATCTTATGGTACGGCATGATCAAATGCGCCAGCAATGATATCTTCAGATTATTCGGAGTCACTACCACATTCTGCTTCTTCAGGCCTTCGATCTCACCGATCAGTACTTCCGGATCGATGACGACGCCGTTGCCGATAATACAGACCCTGTCTTTACGTAAGATCCCCGACGGGATCTGATGAAACACAAACTTACTTGCGCTGTCGACTACCACGGTATGCCCGGCATTGTTGCCGCCCTGAAAACGGATAATACAATTGGCATTCGCGGAAAGCGAATCGATAATCTTGCCTTTTCCTTCATCACCCCATTGCAAACCAACGACAACGCTGTTCATAGAATCTATCCTTTATACTACAGATTTTATTACCTATGTGTTTTTACGCCCTTCCAATACTACCACCGTTGCTGAATTTTGCAATAGCAAAATTCAAACGTTCCTTGATATCCCTTGTTTTCCAAACTACTCTCCGATGATCTTCACCAACACACGTTTCTTCCGTTGACCCTGAAGCCCCAAGGGGCGACGTCCCGATCCATCAAAGCTATCCCAGATAACGGGAGTCGAACTCACCGTAGAAAATCTGTTCCCATGGACCCAGATCCAACTGCCCTTTCGTGACGGCAACAACGGCCTCCCTTCCCATAATACTGCGTTTTAAATGCGCGTCGGCATTATCTTCCCCGCTGTTATGGGCATATCCAGAAACCGGCTCATGAGGAGCCAACTTCTCCAGCCATCGCTCAAAATCCCGATGTAACCCGGATTCATCATCATTGATAAAAACACTCGCACTGCGTTGGCCTAATTATTACGCGTGATACGCAGTACAAGTGCATGTAAGAATTAATTTTCCCGGGATCGTTTCGGGAAAATTAATTTAACAGTGCACTATCGGTAATGTGCATAGCGTTCACTAAACATATGCCTTCCTGAACCGCGCTTCTCTTTACCAATTGCGCGATAGCCGGCGTAATGTTAATAAATGCGCGTTTTGTCTGCGTGCAATACCACAGATATTCCGTAAGAGATTTCATGACCTATCGTCGTTACCTGAGAGTTTCCTGGTCTTCTTCAAAGGACGCAGGGGCTCCCTGTGGAACCGGCGGCTGAAACGGCATCGAAACCGATCCCTGATGTTTATAACGCACACGGTACTTTACGGTCGTCTCTCCATTCTTAGGGACAGCCACGTCAAAACGGATAGTAAACGCGTCCTCTTTCTTAAAAGGATGGCTGTTCTCAAAAACGGTCCCGCCTTGATTGATCGATTCAATAATACCGACAGTCACATCTTTATCCTTATGATTGCGCACGGTGATCATAAATGCCTCATCGCGTGTACTGGGTGATACTTGCCGGGCTTCAGTCTGCCTGCGTTCCGCGACGACATCAAAAGCTTTTCCCAACAGTATTTTAATATCTTCGTCCTGAGGAGTATGCTTAATACGGTCTTCACCGACAAACTGGACTTTATCATCATTGTCGCGTTTATATACCCGCACAGTCCCTGCCGGAACCGGCATTCCCATATTATTTTGTTTTGTGTTCTTAAAACGGACATAGACCTCTACCGGGACCTTGTTGTCCGTATCGCCATACCTGAAGGCGTTTCTCGCGGAAACGATATACTCTTTTTGTACTCCCACCTTCAACGCCTCCAACAACTGTATCTGTTTTGACTGCTGATTTTTCAATGTTGTCGGACGCTGCAGATCATACATATGATATTCAAAAAGCTGTTGCTGTTTAAATTGCGGTTCTGCCGCGCGAAAGCTTTTTGCCATATCCATCATCCCTGCAGCAGCCATCCCGTCCATCGGAAACGCCGGCTGAACGCGGTTTATTTCTCCGGCGATCAACTTTAATTTCGCGTTCTTGTAGACAGCCCCGCTGTTATTATCCACGGTCACCCATCCGGAAAAATCGATCAACGCGTCATCTTTATTCAAAACGCCGACATAGTCGGCTTTCCAGGTAATGTTATTCGTAAGATACGATACTTCCAGGGTCTGTTCTTTCGGTTGCGCCGTACGATAAAGCCAGGAAAGCGTCGGCCGCAAAACCATCCCTTCGGGAATGTCCGGCAGGACTTTATATCCCGGATACCCCAGATAGATCTCGCCTTTGATCTTTAATACTTGCTGACAACTGCTTACTTCACCCTCATTTCTTGTTCCGCCGGGGAAAGAAATCCCCGCGCCCGTGCAGCCATTATTTAACAAGACTGCTTCAACGACTTCTTTTGCCCCGGATTCTTTCTTCACATCGACAAGTTTAATCGTTTTACCGATATATTTACTGAGCAATTTCTGCTCATTTAACAGATCATATTCATAATTTTGTTCATACACGGCGAATGTATCGCCGCCCGCACGCGATTGCACGTAAACGGTCTCGGGAATAATACCCGACGGAACATCCATGAACCGGATCTCGCCCTCACCCTGAGAAAATTGCACTTTCCGCAGTTCTTTAATAAGGCCGATATTGCTGTTATACACGCTTACTTCCACGCCAACCTGGTCATCACTACTGCTTTGTACGGTTGCCGCACAAGTACTCTTGCACAAAAAACACATACTGAGCACGACTAAATACATTAAGCATTTACTCATCTAATCCCTCCCCCTGTTTATTCATCACAAAAATTGATGATATTGCCACTATTACTTATTGTATATTCTTTTGCGGCTCGAACAAGCAGAAACATATTTCTTGACACTTTCCGCCCTAATAATACAATCTGTGTAATCGTACCTTACTCCCCGGCGCATTCATCTACTTGGTTTTCGATCGAAGATGAATACGAAACAGCAGAAAGTGTCTGCTTCAGGGAAAAGGTCATTGTCTTTAGGTCGAACGGGCTCCACTCAGCGTAATCACAAATAGGAGGTCAAAAAATGAAAATCTTATTCGTCATGCCGAAAGTCGGGTCATGGGCCACCCACGGGAAACACGTCGCGCCGAATCAGCTTTACGCCCATTGGGCAGCATACGTCCGGGAAAAAGGGTACACGGATCTGGCGGTGTTGGATTGCAAAGCTCTGGAAATCCCGATGGACGAAATGGTCCAGAAAATAAAGACGATGAAACCCGACATCGTCGTCTTAGGCGAACAATTGCACTCATACGGAGGATACGGAGTCATTCATTATTTCAATGAGGCCGCAAAAAAGATAAAAGCCGCGGCACCAGGCATCAGGATCATCTTCGGCGGACTGTGGTATTCAGCGCTTCCCAAAGAAACGCTTGAAGCCAATCCGGCCGCTGACCACGTGGTCATGGGCGAAGAAGAAGCGTTTTACGATCTCATCGTCGCGATCGATAAGAAAAAAGACCTGAAGGATATTGCCGGGACTACTTCCCGGATCAACGGCCAGATCGTCATGGGACCGTGCCGCACACTGCAACAGGATTTAGACAGCTTACCGCTTCCGGCATACGATCTTTTTCCTATGGATAAATACGTCGGCCATACGTACTGGAAGCCGTTCGTCGATATGGTCAGCTCGCGCGGGTGCCCTTCAGCATGCACCTTCTGTTACGAATGGGACCAATACGATCCGCGTTCACCGGGCGACTTCCTGAAATGGCGCGCGAAATCACCGAAAAGAGTCGTCGAAGAGCTTGAAATGCTCTATAAGAAATTCGGCGTGCAGGTCGTGGTCATCCAAGACGATAATTTCAACGTCAATCCTGCCCGGGTGAAAGAATTCTGCGAACTCAAGCTGCAAAAGAACATCCCGATCAAATGGGTATCATTAGGCAGAGCCGTCGACTGGGTAAACTGCGAAGAGATCCTTCCGTTGATGAAGAAAGCCGGTTTGTTTATCGGCGTTTTCGGTATCGAAGTAACCACGCCTGAAGAATTAAAGAAGATCGCCAAGGGGATCACCATCGACCAGATCAAGAAGACCGTCGAGATCTTGCGCAAGAACGATATTGCCGTAGTCGCGGACATCATGATGGGCTTTGATTACGACAACGAACGCATTATCAAGCAGCGCTATGAGTTCACCGACGTGGTCGACCCGGATATTCTCTGGATCGGCTATGTCACGCCCGCGCCGAATTCACCGATGTGGAAAATATCCAAAAAAAGAAACTGGATCGATATCAGTAAGATCGATTTCCGTGATTGGGATTTCTTACATCCGGTCATTCCCACAGACCATCTCTCTATTCCGGAATTAGGCCGCTTAGGCGCATGGTGTATGAGAGAATTCTATTCCAAACCCGGCAGAATCAACCGGATCATGGAAAGTAACTTCGACCAACTTGCGAAACTCTGTTTTCAGGATGTTATGGCAGGGGTAGGCAAATGGGAAGCCGGCGCGACTAAGGGAGAGAAGCACATATAGAGTAACAAGCGCAATAGTGAACAAGTAAACAAGTTTAATTACTAGAGCCCTGAATTAGTATATTCTTTCTTGCTCACTTGTCACTTGTCTACTTATCACTTACCCATCCCGAGACTTCGGGATAATTCGTCTACGTGTTTTCTTTACGCCTTCGGCTTAAGAAAACCCAAGTCTCATTAAAAATACTCCCGGTTTAAGAGCTTAAAGCTCTTAAACCGGGACACACAAAGCTTAGGTCTCGGGAAAAGTATGTGCTCGAACCTTTTGTTTTCTGTACCTCTTAGGTGTCACCCCCCTCCCTTACCTCATTCTATAAAGACTACTCGTATTGCGTGATGCGCATTGCGTATTGCGTAAAAACTTCTTGGCGCAATACGCATGACTCAATACGAACGACGATTACGAAAGTATATCTTTCTTATTCACTTTCTCTATGCTGATGATCTGGAAACTGAAACCGTTAAAATGCTCCAAATCGATCTCCTTCAAGAACGGCTCGATACGATTCTTATAAAACGGCAAATGCTCCAATTCGCCTTTATTGATCGTCTCGACTTTTATGCCCCCGAGATTAATACCACCAGCTTCCCGCGTTTCTATTGAGTTTGAGCCCCTCATCTTCGGGTTTATTCCTTCACCAAAAATTCCCGCAGCAAGATGTAAATCGCTTCTTCCACTAAGTGTATCTGCGATAAGCGCTGCCTTTTGTTCATTAGTTAAGAGAATTCCCTTCCCTGCGAAGTTATAAAGCACCCCTGTTTTCAAATCCATAGCTATCGCACGAACTTTATGCCCCAAAACATCCTCTTGTTCAACAATAGATATTTTCTCTTCATTTAATTTGTTCTGGATTCTTAATATTAATCGTTCAGATTCTCCTGTCTGTCCACCCACAATTCGCGCTTTTAAAGCCCGTGGTTGACTCCCGATTTCTGCTAACGCATCTAATATAGTCTTTATTCCTGCATTCACATTTATGGATGCATCAAAATGAGCCATTGCTCCTGATTGCCTATCCGCATCGTAAAGTGTTAACACCACGCAAGGACCGATTCCCATTGTTACAAGATAAGAATTATTTTCTTTCTCATTAAATTGTTTTATCCCGTATTCTTTCTGTAAAATCTCAATCCCGGCGGGAACATCACGTTCAAGAAGAAGTCCTCTCTTTAACGGAACAAGAGATTTTGTAGATTGAGGAACAGCATATAACAGCGGATTTATTCGGGATAAATCTCCCAATGCCACTGATGAACGAATTGCTAAAGATGTGATTGTTTTTGCAAGTTGCTTGCTTAATGGATGCTCGCCTCTGTCTAAAATACGCGTTAGATCACTGGAGGATAGCCCTAAGAGCTTGCTTCCCGCATCAGTAATTGACTCGATATTCCCTTTCTTATCAACCTCGATAGTAACAAGTGCCCTATCATTTTTGCTGTCGTGCACGTATATATAAATCTTGTCGGAATACGCCAGTGATTCATTTGCAGAAATTCTTACATATTCATTTTGAAAGACTTGCTGATTGAATTGCCCTTTCAATTGTGCCACGGTCTCATGCACAAGAGTTTTCAGGGCATCAGAGAATTCCATATTCTTCACTGCCGAACTCGCGCTCTGCCCTGACTGGTTACCTATCTCCATAGTCAATGATGGCGTAGATTCTTCCATTCTTATTCCAAGCCCGATTAAAACTTCCCTCATCCGCGCAAAGCGATCTTCATCAGTTGGATGCGTCTTGATGCCATATTTTTCGTACGGAAGAGCAAATATTTGGTTTTCTTCCTCCTCAAAACGTTCGGCAAATATCGGATTTCTCAACAATTCTCGTATACCTCTGATAAAAGCGGGTCCATTCTTAACCATGCCCGCTTTTACCGCAAAATATATCGCGCCTTCGTCCGCGCGGTATTCTCGAGCCATAAGCTTTTCCTCAAATTGTCTTTTTAGCTCCGGATTTCTTACTAACGCCGCCAGCTCTTCTTCATTAGCAGGCCATTTAAAAACGGCAGTATCGGATGACGTAGACACCGTATTTGACTCTTTTGTATAGCGGTTTAGGAAATCATCGAATTTCGAATTCACCGCCGCGTTAAAACGTTGGTTCTCACGATCTATTTTCCATTCAAGAATATGAGAGGCTTCGTGTCCAAAAACGTATGCCAACATCGCCTCGTCAAGCATTTCCGTTAAATCCGTTCTCATAAATATCCCCGCATCTATCAAAAAATATGCTGGAATACCGGAATCTGTCACCGTCACCGGGATAGTTTCCAACAATCTCTGCCGGGAAAATGGCGGGATCGCCAACCCCATTTGTTCGATCACACCATCCATATGCTGTTGAAATTGCTGCCTCATTCCTTCGACTCTCTTCTGCGGAGATTGGGTAACTGACGACGATGACACGCTTAAGAAATCCCCCAGGCTTTCCCAAGGTGTAATCGTCTTGCCGCGTTTAACCGCTTCTTTCAACCACCATGAATCTGAATGGGTGATCCCCTCGCGTGTCGCTGAAATCCGCTCCGCGACACCATCTATAAACTCATATACATGAAAATTTCCGGATCTACTTGCCTCATAAATCGTCCTATTTTGCTGATCATTCGCAGACTGTTCTATCTGTTTAATCTCCGCGATATCGGATCCCATACCCTTAGAAACGCTAAAAAAGACATTTGGGTTTGATAAATTAAGCTGGTCAACCATGGCAAGAACGGTCTCAAGAGACTTTCCAAGGAAGGGCATATGCGCGTAAACTATCGTTGTCCCTCCTTCAGCATTATCTCCTTTAACAATGAACGCACAGCACCAAGATGAATTCAATATAACCCCATCTTGAATATTTTTAGCGATAACCCACCCATTAGTTGGGATATCGATTCTCCCATCCTTTATCTCCAAATCCTTCTTGCCTCCTACCGCCTCGCCAATCATACCCGCAGTAATACGTTGTGTAATAGCCGACGACGCGGGTCCGTCTTTCTCAGATAGGGCTGCTGACGCAAGAGATACCTTCTCCGGCGAGATACTCGCGACTTCAATATCTCTAAGAATATGAAGTATCCACCAACTTTTTTCCGTAAGAAAATCCTCCCACGACTCTTTATCTTCGCGAAGTTGATCCGCAAACTCTTTAAAAGCCTCAAAGTCAAGAAATATGAAATACGGGTGCTTTCTTAGCAATTCTGATCCACTCATTCTCCCATCTATCTTATCCCATATATATTCTAATGAGGGGACTTCTTGCAAGTTCAACGCCGCGCGTACTGCCGTTTTAAGAGGAATTTGCAGTACCATCGGCTGGTGTTGCTCAAAAAATATTCTATACTTGTCTGCGACTTTGCGAACCACTTCTCGTTCCGCACGATTCACTCGCTGGGCACGTTCAGTCTCTCTACCAAATTCCTCAATCATGGTTTCTGCTTCCCGTAGCATAATATTGATCACTTCCGGCGGACGGCTCGCGTACTCTTCTGCTAACGGCCTATCGGCTGTTAATGAAAGCTTATTGTAATGTGCTTGTGGTTTATATGGGCTGGTCATCCCCAAGAATTTCTGATGAACATCAAAAAACGCATCAACCTCTTTTTGATCAAAAGGCTTATCGTAGATATTTAAACCCGTACGAAGTATACTCTCCTCTAAAAGCTTTGTAGTCCCATGATAAACATATGCGTTATTGACAAAGTTTCTCCATAATTCATTCACGTGCTCATCGTTTTGATCAACACCCGACGACGCGAATTCTTTATTGTCATTGCTGTCAGCCATTATCGCCGACCCCGCGCTTCGTAGCGGTACAATAATCATAAATGTGGTCCCTTCCCCTTTGACGCTTTCAACATGTATGGACGCCCCCTTCTCTTTTAACGCGTGTTCGACCCCGGACAACCCATACCCAGTTCCGCCCTTTCCGGTACGATCCAACCGATCACCCGGAATAAAAACCCTGTGGAGTTTATCTTCAGGGATGCCAAGTCCATTATCCTTGATCTCAAATCTAACGGTATTTTCTTTAGGAAAAACCCGAAGAAGTATCTCTGAAGCCTCGCTATAATATGCCGCGTTAACAAGTGTCTCCCAAATAGCAATATCGACTACATCAAAATATGTTGAAAGTTCATTTATTTGCGCATCAATTTTGATTTCTAGTGCTATTTTTTGGTTCCTCGATTCCACAAAATATTTAAACCGCTCTTTTATCGACTCCATGAACCACTCTATATTTTTAACTTCTTCTTTCATCTCCACCGCAAACCCGAACAATTGGCGGATCCAACCCTCCACTCGCCCTCCTTGTTTAAGCGCAAAGTTTGCATATTTGTTCAATTTGTCATCCAGAATCAATCCTTTTTCATGAACGGCACGCAAATGATACATAGCCGCCTCAAATTCTTTAAATCTTGCCTCAACCTTCGCCAGCAAGGTCTCGGGAGTGTCTTTAAGCCATCCTCCTTCATTCCCTTCGGATAGCTTCACCCACTCATAAAAATCGTCTATTGCTCCTACAAGTTTTTTGCTTGCATTAAACAAAGGCGTCGTCACTGTTTTAACAATCTCTTGATCAGATTCAGACAGCTTCAGGGCCTGTCGCAAAATGGTAAATATTAGTTCCTTCTTATCCTTAAAGGAACGACCTAATGCCATATCAGGATACCGCTTTATTTCGAGGAATGTATCTTGAATAACGCCTTTAGCGTCAATGTAATCATTTTCCTTCAAATCAACAAAAAGGGCATCTGGATCAATGCCAATCTTTAAAAAGTCCTGTTTCACGACAGTCCCATTCAACTTGAGAATCAAAGTTCCTTTAGGATTAATAAACCCGAACCCGACAGCCGCGCCCTTTGCATTATGTAATCCCCCTCGCAAGAACACCGGAGAAACTGGTAATTCTTTATTTCCGACTTTAATGTTACTGTTCTCCATCGCCGAACTCGCGCTCTGCCCTTTCGTTCCACTTGTGACTTGTGCGCTGGAATCCGTTATCCCCGGCGACGACTGGCCTCCACCTTCACGTCCTGTATAATCATATCGATATTCATTCCCATCGTATCCATCAAGAACCCACCGCCGATCTTCTCTATTGAGAAACCTTTGGAAGCTATCCATTCCATACAAACCTGGGCTGTTAGACACAATATGTTCTAATTCATACCTTTTCTCAAAACGGTCCCTGGCTTCACTTCCCAGGTAACAACATAAACGAACTATATCAACCGTATCTTTTAAAGCATCCCTTGCTATAGCATCAAACAAAGCCTCCCCAACACCTACGGGTCCGATTCTTTCAAATGCTTGAACTAAAAATTCTTTTCCCGGCACGATATCATAAAGGATGGCTCCGACCATTTCTCCGCGAAACACAGCCTTTAAACCGCCCCCTTCACCGCGATACGCCGCACCTAAATTATAATTGTCTCCGGCTATCTGCTTCGCCTCTTTAAGAAACCCTTTTATGAGCGGAATATCTTCTGGGCTCCGAAGAGGGCTTATCGAAATAGAAATACCACCGCTGTGATCGATCTCTGCAATCCCCGACGACGCGGATCCCTTAATCGTTGACGATGATTTCTCCTTCTTAAAATCCCTAATCATATCTTTTACAAGTTGAGCATATGAGTAATTCGGATTCTGCGCAATGTTTGATAGAGCCTTAGTAAACATGATCTTCCAATCTGCCTGATTCTTAATTAATCGCGTTTTCATGGAGACCAATGTTTTGACGGCACGCTCATATTCCGTATCAGCTATATTCATCCGTAACAAAGACTGTAAATATTCATTTATTCTCTCATCAGTCGCGTCCATAAACGATCCAATCATCGCAACCAACTCGTGCATCGCCAACCCATCCTCATCAATACCAAAATAGTTATGAACCATATCAAGATAATTGTGCCAGAATTCATGAGAAAAATTAAAAAAGAACTGTCCTCTTGAACTAAGCGATGCCTTGCCGAATTTAAAATCTTTATCGGCATTATCCGGACTGGTTTCTTCTTCCGCAAAGCGCAAAGCTTTCCATACGGCAGAATAAAATAATGCGGCATTCATTTTATCAATTTCTGGATAGCGCCGGAATATCTCAATAACTGCCATCACGGCAGCTTCCTTAATATTCGTTACACGCTCGCCGGTCTTACTGAAGTATTTCTTTGCGTCATTTTGCAGGTCATCGTTCAAGATGTGCGGCGTACTTGAATCTTTTTCCGGACCGACCAGAAAATATATTGCTTCTGCCGGTGTCAGTTCCCCCATTCTTTCCTTTAAATAATCCGGCAAGTCATCCTTCACGATGTTTTCAGCTTCAACCCGATACGTCTCATACATATTCCTTAAGATTTCTTCGACGTTGCCGGGCTTTTCGCCCTTTTTGCCCGCCAAAACAGGCTCTGCCGATTCAAAATCGTACAGATTCTGTTGTATTTCAATGTTTAGATTATTGGGCATTTTCTGATTAAGAATGTATCCGGTAAACTCTAAAAGAGAAACGACAAAATCTGCAGCCAAACTAAACTGAAACATAGTTGCCAACAATTCCATAACAGACAAAAACATCTGTTCCGTGAATGCGCGGCGGCCGGACAGATCTTTTTTCATAATACTTGCTTTTATCTTGCCTAATAAAACCCTATTGACCTCTGCAACGTTGCTCTTAATGGATACTCGTCCGTTGCTTTTCTTCTCCAAGTCCACGGCCGCGGTTTTAAGCGTTAACGCGGCATTATTAAGAGTACTTAGCAAATCCTCAAAAGAAGTAACCGAGGCACCACGTTGATCACCACGTAAAAATGCCGCCGATTTCAACATCTCTCCGAGACGGGAGAAAAGACCGTTGAGATTGGTCCAATTATTCTTTGATACCTGCCTCTTAATCTGCCGTCCCAACAACTCACCGATACTGCCTGCCAACGTATCATAGAATGCCGATCGGTCACTTCGGGCCGCGTAGGCTGTCAACAATCGGCTGATTATTCCATCCTGCAATGCTTCGTTTTGAACACTTGCCTTCAATCCCATGGCCGTGGCGAGATAAACGATCAACGTTGTCGTTTCCTGATCCATCTGATCATTTGCCAATAAATCCAGCAGCCCAAAAATGTTTCCGGTACTCACGGAGGGATTCGGTGCGCCATTGATCTCCAAAAGAATTCTTTTCAGTTTCTCCTCCGTTCCTTTTTTCAATTGCGCTGCTTTGGGATTTTCTCTTAGCCAGCCAAACTCGACAAGCACATTTTCCAGCGCGTTATCCATACTCTCTTTCTCTATCGAGGACGACGCGCTTCTTAATTCATTCAGAATAAAACTTGCGATATCATTTGTTTTACTCTTCAACGCCTTGTTAAACATATCCTCCAAAGGAACACTCTTAAATAAATCTTTCAATGGGGCGGCATGCCGTACTATTTTAGCCTCCAAACGAAGGCCATCCGACTGTCGGACTGAAATATCTATCGTTCCAATTCCTAATTCTTCATACCTGATGATTCCTTCTAAATCAATTTTCTTATCTTCACGAGCATCTATGTCGTTAGCAACTTCTCCAAACCGTTCATAATCTCCGACCAATTTAACACTTACCGCATCTAATCCTTTTTTTGAACGGTCAACGACCCATCGCAAATTCTCACCATGAATATTGGTATAAAACTTCCCCTCTACACTTCTATCAGGAATTGCACCAATATACCCCAATTTATCCTGAAGAATAGATAAGATCTCGAATACTTGAATCGCCATATGTTTTTCAAGTTGTTCTACCTTTACTCCAAGATCTTTTGCCAGTTTATCAAACCCAACGCTATTGGTTAAACGTTTCCCATTCTGATTGATTTTTTCACCCTTCGTTTCATTATCTATATAAGAAAATCCCATGGTTTCAGCTTCCACCCAAAAATCAGCTTCTCCATAGAAAGCGTGAGCGCCATCTTCGATAGCAAATTGTTCTGTACTATCCGCCAATGCAGTATAATCTTTCCCATAAAGCGGATAGACTTTTTGTCCTGCTTGAAGCGCACGATAGCGTTCTTGAGCGATATTTCGTATATTCTGTATCGCAGGAGTCGGGTTCTTTAAGACATCTCCATATTCTGCGGTATAATCATCCGGAACAGGCGGATTCCATTCTAAGTACGGTTTAAGTTCAGCCGCCTGTTGCGCATTAAGGACTTTAGTCATAGCATCGATCTCAAAAGCGACTCTTCTACGTTCCAGAGCCTTAATAGTCCTTTTTTCAAGCCTTTTTCCGGGAATCATCCGCTCTTGCGCATAAGTAATCCTTCCTCCCTGATCCATTTTAAAAATTATAAAGCGCTTAAATGATTCAGATACCCAAGTTACATATACTCCGTTCCCGAGATTTAAGTACATGCCGGTGTCCAACGCATACTGCAGAGGATCTCGAAGGTCATTTTTCACGACAACGTGGCTAGATAACCATAACTGTCTTAATGTTTCTTTATTTTTATTTCCGGGCACGGCGCTAAATTTATCTTTGAAGCTCTTAGCATTTTGCAGATTATCTATAAATTCCAACTTCTCAGCATTGGGGTTTTTAAAGAACTGGCTTAAAAAAGCTTTTTTCCAGGAATTCCCTTTCTGGCTGAATAATTCCTGAAAACTTTTATCTATTGTTTCACGAGAGACAGATCCATGCTCTGCGTAACCAATCGTATTGATATCATAAGGAAATGCCTCTCGCAACATAGACATCAACGTAATCAGGGAATTTCTCCGTTCTTTGTCAGATAATAAATATTTCACAACTAATCGGCCATCACTAGCCATCTCTGCGGGAACAGAAATTGGATCTATGTAGGCTTTCTTTAATGTAGCCTGCAGATACTTTTGTAAATTCTCGCGAGACGCTTGATTAAGCTTCTCTCCAGATATACTGCGTATCTTATCAAGCAAGTTCTGACCGATTGAGCGTAAACGCGCCGTGGCCGCTTGAATCCTACTGTCATCCCCCATAAGCTCTCGAATAAAATCCTGTGCTTCCTCGTCTCCCTGAATACTCGAAGAAGACATAGCTAAAGCAGGTTTCTCCGACACGCGCGCCTGAGCCGAGGAACTTTGCTGCGATCTACCGCGAGTATTAACCCGGGCATTGGAAATATCCGTGCCTTCTACTATTTTCTGTAGAATATTGATCCGCAGCTCATCAATCTGAGACCTTAATAGTTTCAATGAACCCTCAATGCTTTTTCGAGCTTCATCACTAGGGAGCCTGTTCTCCATGGAAGATGTTATATCTTTTAAAGTTCTATTAACTGATTCCTTATAAGAAAGTCCGTCCTCTCCCAATAAAGACGTTAATGTATCTAAGGTCACTTGCGCTTCCAACATTCTCCGACCAGCTTTTGCGACCCACGACATAGCTTTCAACTGATACATACGCTCAACATCTTTTAACAATGCTTCTGAACTAAATAGTAAAGCCAAAGGGTTCACACTCTCAACAGGAAGGCTATTACCATAAATAATGATGCCGGTTCCATATATAGATGTTGCCTTTCCCGGCAAAAAAGAGGCAAATCGGTCCCGGCTCAGAATTGTAACGTCACCGTTGGAAACACTACGAAAATAAGCAGGATTGAACACTTTCCTTCTCGGAAGAAGCAACGATTCTCCCTGCTTAGTCTTATAAAACACATTTTTTTCATTCACGATAACCATGATATCCAAATCATTAGGAGCTATGGTATAACCATAGAGGTAACTACCATAAAGAACCACGCTCTCAATTGCGGAGTCTTCCAACCAAGGATACTTCTCTTTCACAAAATCTCTGACCACATCAAGCAAACCATCTATATTAATCGAATTCAATCGTTGTTGATATTGTTCGACCTCATCGTACCAACTATTCGCTAATTGCAATGCCAGCGGTGGAGCGCGGATCTGGTTTGGTTGAGGAAAAAACTTCCAATAAGCCTGACGATCTTTATCGTTGTAAAAGATGGATAAAAGATCTCCCAATGCGGCTTTATTTAACGTCTGCCCTTCTGTCAGAAACTTTTCTTTCGCATCAGAAACGAATCCTTTTAAAATCACTCTCTGTTTCTGTTTATCTACTGCTCGATAACGAGCGACAAGGTCTATTACTGCTTCTCGCAACCCGACAGATCCGGCCGGCTCACTTTTAATGGAAGAAGACGCAGCCTGTTGAGAAACTATAATCGCAACCCCTACCGGATTCTTCAAAGAAGAACTCGCGATTTCTCTTAATTGCGGATGAGTGTCAGCACGTACGACATTCATCTCCTCTTTTATCTTTAAAAAACTGACTCCTCCCGACGTATACTTTCTAAATATTACCTGTTTCTCAGCTGAGTCATATTCCTTCCGGACATGCTCAAAGATACCGTTCTTATATTGCGAGAGGTATTCATCATATATCTGCTGTTTTAATTTCGGATCTGATAATTTAAGAGGACTGGTCTTATTCTTATCAATGTAAAGATAATAAATGCTTTCCTGCAGGAGGTTTTTGTAATATTGTGCCAGGATCAGACTATAATAAACCTGCCGTAACGCGGCGAATTCTTTGGAAGTATTGATCTTCTTCTCTATTAATGGAAGTATCTTTTCCTTCATCAAAGCAACGGATACTTTATTCACTTCACGCTTTGTCTTTGCCGGAATATCATTGTCTTCAGTCAAAGTAACATGCCGATTGACCGCCTCGAAATCTTCCTCCAGCATGACTTTCAATGTGGCCTTAACGACAAAAGCCTTATTTTTGTACGTAACGACAACTGCTTTATCCGGCACTATCCAGACCTTATTCAGAATATCTATCGGCAGGTTTGTCGTTTTAAACAAAGAATTGACTTTTTTGTAGAGTTCATCCCAGTAAGCTTTGCCTTCCGGGCTTTGCGGCACGGTCATTGCCGCGGATATCTTTTTCAGTAGCAAATCCTGCGTTACAAACGTCTTGCCGATAGCTGTGCCGTTAAGCGTATCCGGCAGGATCCTATTCTTCTCATAATACGTCAGATTGACCCACATATCCTCTTCCGGGACTGTCAAACCCAGCAAAAAGGATTCAATCAGCGGGCGGATTTCGCTTCGTAACGCTTCATCGTCCTTAAACTTCTGATTTCCCTGATCGAATATGAATTGGAAATGGAACGGATTTGCCGCGTCAAAACTGACGCCTTTGATCAGTAACGGCTGGTAGTCCGGCTGAATACAAGCGATAAGAGCCGAAACATCAAACGCGTACAACGGCGAGAAAAACGTGTTCAATATAAAACAAAAGAGAATAACGGAAGCCATTATTCTCTTTAAATACACATGCGTGCACAGGTCTTTCCCCTTATTAAAAGCTTTGTGTGTGTGTTCCATAGAATTCCAGTCTTTTCCCTAAAACCTTGTGTTAAGACACCCGATATAAAGATACCACATTAAAAATGAGAGAAACGACCGGGGAAGAAGTAAAAAAAGGGGTTTTTGTAAACGTTTTCGCATACACAGATTTTCACAGATGCGGAAAAACTCCACAGATGAGCACAGATATGAGATCAGCTCTTAGCAATTAGTACTTAGTCTTTAGCAAGAAAAAAGAACAACTCTTTCGTTTTACTAAGTACTACAAGCTAAGTACTAATAGCTAATCAAAAATATTGCCCCTACCAAGAATATTGTGGGGATCGAGGTAAAGCTTGAGAGCTTTCATCTGCTGGATATGCTCCGGAGAATATAAAAGCGGGAGGTATTCTTTACGGGTCTTGCCGACGCCATGTTCCGCGGAAAAGGTGCCGCCTAACCGTATCGCCTCTTTGATTATTTCCTTAATAAGCCCTTTGGCCCTGGTGAATTCTTCTTCATCTTTCGGCAAAAAGTTAAAATGCAAGTGATTCTCACCGATATGGCCGAATAATACATATTCTATATTAGATTCCCCGCCTATGGTCTTATATACTTTGTACATCTCTTCAAATGACTCCTGCGGGACCGCGCAATCCGTGGATAATTTCCTTTGCCCGCGCTGCCGTAAGATAGTATTGATCGCTTCCGGGACTTTGTGCCGAAACGAATATAAAAAGTATTTTTCCTTGGTGCCGATACCGACATAGCATTCGTCAAAATCGATCCGCTGAGCCTTAAAGAATTGCTCCCAATTCATGAGAATCGCTTCTTCATCATCCCGCCGGGGGATCTCATATTCAAAATATACTGCCGCGCCGGGCTTTTTAATCACGCCGGCGTATTCGACTTCTAAAAGCTGTAAGGCGTAGCGGTCAAAGAACTCGATCGATGTCAACGCACCCGGCTCCTGCATTTTAAAAGCTTTTAGATTATGACAAAACGCGAACGCTTCCTCTTCCGAGCTAAAAAAAACGAGGATATCAAAGAATGATTCGGGCAAAGGAGTCAAAAAGAACTCCACGTAAAAAACGACCCCTAACGTGCCCTCTGACCCGATAAAAATATCGATGAGATCGACATCGTCCCGCACAAAATATCCTGCCTGATGTTTTACGCGCGGCATCTGGTAATCGGGCAAAAGGCATTGGACATTTTTATTGCCGACAACGACATCAAAATTACGTTTGTGCGCGAAATATTTCCCCCGCTCAATATCCAGGATATCTCCGGTACTTAAAGCGACTTTGATCCTCTTTACAAAGTTACGCAAAGAACCGTATTTATAGCTGCGCAATCCGGAACAGTTGGTATTGACCGCGCCGCCGCTGGAAGCTAATTTCTCCGTCGGATAGGACATTAAACTTAAGCCGTGCCGGTTGATATGCTGTTCTAACTCCTGGAAACTGACTCCCGCCTCCACCGCGGCGGACTTCGTTGATGGATCAATACGGATTATTTTATTCAGGCGTTCCGTGGACAATAGCGCGCCGCCGTTAGGAACAGCTCCTCCGACATTGCCGGTACGCGCAGCGCTGACGGTCAACGGCAGACCTTCTTGCACCGCATGCAGTATCGCGTCGACGACATCATCCTGTTGTTCGGGAAAGATCAGCTCAAAAGCATCGCCGTTAAGATTGGAGCTATCGGTAAGGTAATCGAGAAAATATTCTTTTTGGCTTTTAATTATCACGATGTATTTCTATGATCTTCACTGCTTACGTCGAAAGAATGCTCGTCGCATTATCCAAATAATGAGAATCCTTATAAATCGGCCGGCCGACCACGCAATAATCCGCGCCGCGAGACAAAGCTTCCTGGAACGTCGTCACCCGTTTTTGATCATCGGTACCTTGAGTTTCTTTTTTACGGATCCCCGGAGTAATAAGGACGCATTCTTTTCCCAACGCGCTTCTGAGAGCCGGCGCTTCCTGCGCCGACGCGACAACACCCTGCAGGCCGGAACGAACGGCTTTTTGAGCAAGCAAAACGACTTCATCGACAGAGCTTTCTTTACTCGTCAGCTGGGTCACGCCGATGATCAAAGGAGCTTTGGCGCCAAGAGCTTCCTGGGCCGTACGGACAATATGCCGCAACGCATCTTCGGTATTGCCGGCATGCACCGTCAATCCCCAGATCTTCTGTTTCATAACGATCTGCAAAGCTTGGCTCATGGTATTGGGGATGTCGTAAAATTTTAAATCTAAAAAGACTTTTTTGTTCTTTTCCTGTAAATAGTCGACAAGAGGGGGGCCCCAGAGAACAAAAGGGACCAGCCCGACTTTAAAGATCTTGGCTTTGGGCAAAGCCGCGACGATCTTCTTTATTTCCGGTTTGTTGTCGACATCCAATGATACGATAAGTCTATCCCAATGTAAGTCTTTCATTATTTGACTCCTCTAAAATGATACACGATTGATATATGCTACGCGATATACGTAGATATACATTGTCGAATACTACAACCCATGTTTTCACAATATATATCTACTGTGTATCCACGTATATCCATGTGTATCCATTATCTTATTATTTCTAATTTCCCCAGTTCCTTAATCTTATTCTCCCTCATATACCCGTACAGCCCTTTCGCGACCATTTCAGCGGTATTCGGCCGGATAAAATTTGCCGTGCCGATACTGACTGCCGTAGCGCCGGCAATAAAAAATTCAGCGGCATCCTGCCAATCCTGGATCCCGCCGCCGCCGATGACCGGAAGAGACATCTTTGAACATACTCTCCAGACCCGGTACAACGCCATGGGCTTGATACCTTTGCCGGAATAACCACCGGTCAGATTGCCCAATACCGGTTTTTGCGTCTTAAGGTCGAACTTTATCCCCAAAAAAGTGTTCACGAGATTAAGCGCGTCGGCTCCGGCTTCCTGCGCCTGAAAAGCCGTCTGTACGATATCGGTCACTTCCGGAGTCAACTTCGCGATCAGCGTACGGGAAAATCGCGAACGAAAAGCTTTTACGGCTTTATAGACTTCTTCCGGATACTGAGAGATTATATTCCCTTTGACATTGGGACAGGAAAGATTTAATTCCACGGCCTTTATCGCCGGATGATCCTCCAGTTTTTTTGCCAACGCGATAAACTCGGCTTCTTCCCGGGCTGCCACACTGACAATGATCGCGGGACCGAGGTCCTTGATCTGGGGATGGATATCTTTTAAAAACATATCGATCCCGGGGTTTTCAAGGCCTATCGCGTTCAAAATACCGCAATCGACTTCCGCGATACGGACTCCTTTATTTCCGATCCTTGGTTCCAAAGTAATGGTCTTGGTTATACCGGCTCCGATTGCTTTAATAGCGGCAAATTGTTTGATCTCTTTAAGGAAACCGACCGTTCCCGATGCGCCGACCACCGGAGAAGACAACGCCAAAGACCCGATCTTGATTGTTTTAAATAATTGTTTCATTTGCTAAAAAACATCTGTGCCCCGATTATAAAAAGGCTGACGCCGAATAATTTCTTTAGAACCGGAGAGGGTATACAATGGGCACAACTGGCCCCTACGTATCCGCCGACAAAAAAACCGACACACATCCACATGGCGACTGATAACTGCACGTTTCCGCTCTGGTAATACCTCCAGGCTGCCCATAAACCGATCGGCGGCACTAACAATGCCAGCGTGGTCCCTTGCGCTTGATGCTGGGACATGCCCAAGAGAAATACCATCGCCGGAATAAGGATCACTCCGCCGCCCAAGCCAAAAAATCCGCTAAAAATCCCGGCTACGGCTCCAATGAGTATATAGATGATCTGCATACGTACCTCCTTTGGCTAAGATTCAAGATGCAGGATACAAGATGCCAGATAAAACCCTTATGAATGATCCTATCTTGAATCTTGCATCACACATCTTTATTCAAAAACGATCTCACTCAAATCAAACGCCGGCCCGTCAGTACAAACTTTTTTCATCCCGCCGGTCGTTATAATACTGCATGAATTACAAACTCCAAAACCACAGCCCATCATCCGTTCGAATAGGGCCTCTACAGTGACTCCTTTTGCCGGAAGCCCATACACGTTTTTTATACTCCTATACATAGCTTCCGGGCCGCAAGAATAGACAAAAACTTTCTCATCTTCGCAGTCTCTTTTTCTTTGTTCCAACAGATGCGTTATCCTGCCGGATAATCCAAACGAACAATCGTCCGTGGCATAGGCTATAGGAAAACCCATTTTCGCGAGTTCGGAACGCAAAACCAACTCGGATTTCGTGCACGCGCCATAAAAGACTTCGACTTTTTTCTTATAGGGTTTAAGCGAATCCAAAAGAAACATCAACGGGGCGATCCCCATGCCACCGGCAACGACAAAGATCCTCGGATATGTGTGACCGATTGACTTAACAGAAGTAAACCCTTTTCCCAAAGGGCCTAAAACTGTCAAAGTATCGCCTTTCTTTTTACATGAAAGTGCTTCTGTCCCCTTCCCTTTGATCTTGTAGAGGATACCCACATCACTTCCTTGTACCCTGCAAATACTAAAAGGCCTGCGCAAATAGGTTATCCGACTATCGATGAGGACCTGGACGAATTGCCCGGGCCGCAAAGCCGAAGCTAATTCCTTTTGCCGGAAAGTCAGGAAATGAATCCCGTTTCCCAGCGGCTTTTGAGATAGAAGACTGACGGTATAATCGCGTACCATAGTTTTAGTTTATTATAGTTGCTGAGGAACATTGATGCAATTTTAATCTTCTCATTGACGTCCCGCGCTTTTTTCGATAAAGTATTTACGTCTATTGGGAAAGGGGACCTTTAAATCGCGCGCGTAACCAAAAAGGATTACGCAGCAAAACTTCATGGCCAATCACGAAAAGATATTCGGGATCAAGCTCAAGATCTTCCTGTCGATGCTCTGCATCGTCTTATGCTCAAACCTGCTGATCTCTTTCCTGCTCGTCAACATCACCATGAACGACAAACGCGACGCCTTGAAAGACCGCATGCAGGACGTCAACGCCCAGTTAAGCATCGGCATCAAGAAAGATTTCGAAACCACTCTCTATAAGCTGAAGGAACTTGCCTCACACAAAGTAGTCACCTCTTATTTCCAGACCTTTGCCGCGTCTGAAGTCATGGAACTTTTTGAGCAGAACAACCAGATATTTCCCGAGCTTTCCCTGGTGAAGAAAAACGGCTCTGAGGAACTGAAAGCCGTCAACAAACAGGCTTCCGACAAGCTCAATTCTTTTATCACCGATAAAACATTTTCACAGATAACCAAAGACGAAAAGAAACAGTATGCCATCTCGGAAGAATTCCTGTATAACGGGGTCCCGTCAATGCGGATATTGTTCCGCAGCCTTGACGAATACGGCGACACCGCGGCGTATATCAACGCGGTCCTGCCGGTAAAAAACATCATCGGCGGCGTGATCGCCCAGAAATTTGAAGATGTCGGTTTCTCTTTTGTCGTCAATAAACAGGGGGCCATCCTCTGGCACAAGAACAAAGACCTTGTTTTTACGAAACTTACCGAAAGAAATAATGCCTGCGGAATCGTCTCGGCAATCTTCGAAAACAAAAAGGGTTTTGTAAAACGACGATCAATGACGCTTTAGGCTATGTGTACTTTTCTCCCTCACAGATATTCGACTGGACGGTCATCTCTGAGCTGCCCTACCAACAATTCTGGAAAACAGTCTTAAATATCTACCTGTTCAGCCTCATCCTCTTTGGGTTCGTCACGATAGTCACGCTCATTGTTTCTCAGATATTCAGCAACTCTATTGCCAACCCCATCAATAAAATCGTATTCGATCTCAATAAAGGAGCGTCGTTAGTCATCGCCGCGATCAAACAGATCACGGCGACCAGCCAGCAGCTCTCGCAGGGAGCCACTGAACAGGCTTCGACGATCGAAGAAACATCCAGCTCTCTGGATGAGATCAATTCCATGACCAAACAAAACGCCGATAGTTCGGAACAAGCCAATCTGCTCGCGCAGGAAGCGAAAAAAGACGCCGATAGTGGTTCACAGTCCATGCAAAAAATGTTGACCTCCATGGATGCGATCAATGAATCCTCGGAGAAGATATCGAAAATAATCAAGACTATCGAAGAAATCGCGTTCCAAACGAACCTTTTGGCATTAAACGCGGCCGTCGAAGCAGCCCGTGCCGGCGAACATGGAAAAGGATTCGCCGTGGTCGCGGAAGAAGTCAGGAACCTCGCGAAACGGTCCGCGGAGGCGGCGAAAAATACGGCGTCATTAATAGGAGAAAATATCGATAAAGCTAAAAATGGCGCGGACATCACCAAACAAGTAGCGTCGGCCCTTCAAAATATCACCCAGCACTCAAAGAATGTCGCGGATATTATCAACCAGATCACTTCGGCCAGCAAAGAACAATCCGAAGGAGTATCCCAAGTCACCCGCGCAATAGACCAGATAAGCCAAGTGACACAGCAGAACGCGGCATCCGCGGAAGAAAGCGCATCAATCGCGTCAGAATTATCCACGCAAGCTGAAATGCTGAACGCTATTGTCATGAAACTGCACCAAATCGTCGGGAAGAACGCTGCAGCCCACGCGGCCCTGGCCATTTCTCAACAAAAAGAAACAAACCCTGCCGCGTACTTATCTTCACCTCGATCGACATCTAACGTCCATAAGCATGTATAACCAAACGGTTCTAAAAAGAAAGGAGGCTCTGCCCATGCTCAAAAATATCAGTGCGTTTCTGGGTCTTGTTCTCTTGGGATGCCTTATGGGCACGCGCGCGTACACCGAAGAGATAACGATTGACGGCGCGACCGCGAATGCCGGCATCGTCAAAGCTCTGGCGGATGCTTACCAGGAATCTCACCCCGGCAATACGGTTACGGTGGTTCTGCCGGGCGTAGGACACAACGGAGGGATCAAAGGTTGCGTCAATGGAAAATTCACTCTGGGGCGCATCGGAAAACCTTTGACTGAAAACGACAAGCAGCCCGGATTAAACCAGGCGTTATTCTGCAAAATACCCATGCTGTTTATCGTCAATGAGAAGACTCCGGTCGATAACCTTACCTCAGCGCAGATATGCGACATCTTTTCAGGGAAGATTGAAAATTGGAAAGATCTGGGCGGGCCGGACCAAAAGATCTACGTTTTAACCCGCAATAAAGACGCGGCGACGCTCGGCACGATCCGCGAGAAAGTCACCGGGTTTAAAGACCTTACGATAACGGAAAGAGCGATCGTGAAGCTATCCGATGAAGAACAGATCGACGCGGTAGCAAAGAAAGAAGGAACGCTCGGTTTCTGCGTTTCGACAAATATCAAAGGGCAAAAAGTCAAGATCATAAAAGTTGACGGGATCTCTCATACGAGCGACACGTACCCGATAATGGCGACCGTCGGGTTAGTATACATGAACCAGTTGACCGGCTTGGCAAAAGAATTCGTCGACTTCATATACGGCGCGCAAGGCGCTGAAGTGATCCAAAAAATGCACTGCCTGCCGCTTAAAAAAGAATAGATCAAGTAAATGATACCGGGGGGACGGAGATTTCTGTCCCCCCACCACTTCCGCTTTCGACTTACCGGTTAAAAGAATCAACAGAATTTGTTTTTTGAAGGACACAGATGTGCAACACAACATTGAAGGCATAAGGGTTTGCGCGCGTGACAGATCGCGCGGCCGTGTTCGATAAACAAATAGGTAACGCTTCCCCAGTCTTTTTTATCCACGATCCGCATCAGATCCTGCTCAATCTTGGCAGGATCATCCTGCCGCGTGAATCCTAACCGCTGGCTCAAACGGCGCGCGTGCGTATCGACCGCGATACCCTCGTTCTTGCCAAACGCGTTAAAAAGGACCACATTGGCCGTTTTGCGCGCGACTCCGGGAAGTTGAATGAGCTCAGCCATCGTACCCGGGACTTTGCCGGAAAAATCGGTAACGATCATTATGCACGCGGCAATGATGTTCTTAGCTTTCGCGTTATAGAACCCCGCAGACCGGATCTCCTGCGCGAAAGTCTTTATATCGGCATGCGCGTAATCCTGGGCAGAACGATACCTCTTAAACAGGCTTTCGGTAATGATATTGACCCGTTTATCCGTACATTGGGCAGAAAGAATGGTCGCCACTAATAATTCCAGCGGATTAGAAAAATTCAGAGCGATCCGCGCGCGAGGGTATGTTTCTTTTAAAATCGTGATAACCCTAAAAAAAGATTGTTGAGCATTCACGGTATTCTAAAGTTGCAGTTGTTGTTTAATGTCCGCCGGCACAAGAGTAAGAAAAATTCCCGCCCGGTATTCTTGCTCGCCGGTTTTTTTCTTATAAATAAGTTTTCCCTTACATTCGACGACCCTGCCGGAGTCGGCATCTTTACAATGAATTATCATGTCTTCGCCTGTAATATCACTCCGGCAGGATATGAGCATCCCGCGCGCAGAAACATTCAATAGAGAAACCGGAACGAAATAGACCTCAGGCACCCCAGGCGTGCCGGCACAAGCAATAGCAACAGATAATCGCGCCGGCGGGATCAACCGGAGCCATCGCCGGGGTTCGACAAAAACAGCCTGATGGCTTTGACGCTTAGCTTCGGCTAAAGCCCCTTGGACTGCTTTCATCAGGCTTGGGGAAGAATCCGCGTTATAGGGCAAAACGGCAATCCCCGCGCTAAAAGCGTATACGATAGCATTGTCTTTCTGCATATTCGCCCCCGGCATCCGGGCCTTGCCTGCCTTCTCGCGGATCCGCCGCGCGATACCCGCCGCGTTACGAGACGTAGTATCCGGCAAAACGAGCAGGAATTCATCGTTCCCGTATTTCGCGACAACGTCAGTTGATCGAACGCATTCAGATAATACCTTACTGAACTGTTTTAGAACTTCCCGGGCGTCCCGATACCCATATGTCTCATCGACGTATTTGAAATAATCCATATCAAGTAATATCAAACTCACGTCCTGTTGATAGCGCACTGCCCGCGTGACTTCCCGCTCGAGCAACTGCATTGAAAAAACACGAGAAACGCAACCGGTGAACTCATCCTTAACGCCTACCTCTTCAAGCTGCAAATGCAGCTTCCTGCCGACATCAGATAGATAACCGATACTCACGCCGCAGATACCGTATGCAAAAGACCAAAAGAGAATACTTACCCCGATACCGTGATGCATGGTCCAGGCATCAACAGTCCCCAGGATCGCTCCGCCGCATCCGGCAATCAATCCGCCAACTGTACCGAACCAATATCCCGCTCCAAGAGCAAATAAAACCGCACCCACAACAAACAAGCCTTCAAAAGGCTTTCCAAATATTCTGAATATGGCCATTAAAAGAAAATAGGAAATGATGCAGGATACTTGAACATATCGACGGGAGAAAAAAGCAGCAACCGACGAACGAATGCTTTCACAACAACGCGATAATTTTTGCGTAGTCATCAAGGGCCGTACCTTTATTAAATGCACCTCTTGTACCTACTCTTCTGCCCTTTTGCTTGATCCTATATCCGCTCATTATCCCCTTCGGGGATAGTTCGCACCTATGTTCGTACACGCCCTAAAGGTGTGTACGAACATGTGCTCACTACGCGCCTGGGGTGACTTGAACACCCAACCCTCTGGTCCGAAGCCAGATGCTCTATCCAGTTGAGCTACAGGCGCTAATGAGACGTATGTTTTTTGAGCTTCGCGATAAAAAATATTTAGCCGAATTATCCCTATGAATTAGTAGAATTCATAGGGAAGTACTAACCAATCACGCCTCTCGATTCGTTCCGAATCTCGGCATAAGTGACTCTAACCTCTTTCTCGCTTTCGCGATAAGAAATATTTAGTCGAATTATTCTCGAAAGAGATCCGTTAAAAAGGCATCCTCATTTTAACAAAAGCCTTTTATTTTTCAACAAGGTTCACGTAAGGCTACTTATTTTTAGTATCTATTTCTTCAACAACCGGCCGGCCTTTCATTGTTGCAGGAATAGCGACATTAAAAATCTTCAATATCGAAGGCGCGGCATCATACAATGAAAGAGCCTGCTGTTGTATTTTCCTATTCATAAAAAAGACGCCCGGGACTAATTGAGGGTCGACTAAGTGGTCTCCGCCCCATTTCTTTTCGTTCTTCTCTATAAGCCGAGCCGGTGTCCCCCCCAACGCGGTCTGCCAGGAAGCCCGATAGCCTGAAGCAAACCCCACAAAAATGTCCGGAGCATCCTTCTGAAAGGGCCCATGAAAAACGTCCGCAGCACGATATACCGTACTGACGACAGGCGTGCCTGTCTCCGCATCTTGAAATTGCCGAAGATCGTAAACGATCTTATCGGTCAATTCTTTCGACTCTTGTTCGGAAATAACGCCGAGATACTCACGCCCGATCTTGTTAAGATAGATCCCTCCAAACCCCAACGCATAGGCCCGTGTACGGGACCAATCGATCCCTCCCAACAAATCTCCGCCCTCCTGAACGCCGTCTTTTAGGGATAGATATCCATGTTCAAACAGCCAACGATTCAAATGCACGCTTTTTCGAAACGATGTAAAACCATGGTCGGAAACGACCATCAATACCGTATCCTTGCCCGCGGAAGCCATGATTTCTCCGACGATCCGATCGATTCTTTGATAATATCGTTCAATGGTTTTCGCATACGGGGAATCCTGCTCATACAGCGGATGCGCCCTATCCTCAAAACGCCAAAACATATGTTGGATCATGTCCAAGGTATCGAAATAAAATACAAAAACGCCGCGTTTAAAACGGTTTAGCTCCTCTTTTAAGATCCTTTCTTTTTCCGAAAGGATCATATCGGCATGCGCCAAAAAAGCCGTATCGTCCAAAACGCCTTCAGTCAACGCCCACGTATCGTGGGGCATCCCTTGAGTATAAAACAATCCTATTTTTTTAGCTAACTGAGTTGCCAAATTCTGCGGATAAGAAAGCGGATAGAACGGTTTGCGGGGATCAAAATTGACCGGAGTCATATATAATTCCAATTCCGGAGAAACCCGTTTAAGATAAAAGCGGACGATTCCCGCGATTGACTTAAACCAACCCAATTTAAACTCGACTTCTTGCCAGGAGCTCCATTCTCCTTTCTTCAGATCAATCCGGCTCTTCCCGATTTGTATCCGTACGCTATCATTTGCGGGAAACAGCGCGATATGCAATGGGATAGTCAACGAAACTGCATGAGCATCCCGCATTCTTCGCGGCCCATATACGACGGTATGTATTTCTTGCTTTTGAGGTTGTACCTTGATCCATCTGCCCCGTTTTTCTACGCTTTCTTTAGCGATCACTTTCGTCGTATAGAAAGAGTATCTTCCCATCATGCCGGTTACATCCGGGACCCCCATGCCTGAGAACATTTTTCCTCTCAGCGGTTCCGGTGGAAACGTATTGGGGACAAAATATATATACGATGGGACCCGATTATCGGAAAGAATACCCCAAAAACTTCTACCGTGTGACCGGCGGTGTATCGACTCACCCGAATGAGTAACTTCGTTAAGGCTTAAATACAGGGAATAATCCTGCGGCGATCTCATGATAAAATCGAAGATGCCATGCTGCCCGGGGTTCAGCCCGGTCGCAAACGTAGTCCATGCTACGACGGATTCTGAAGGGACCGTCGTTGACAATGGGCTAAACGTCCCGGTTTCCCGCAATTGCCGCAGATGAGGCAATATACCCTTCCGGATAAGTTGTTCCGTAAGCTGCGGATCCATCGCGTCAACAGCCAGAACAATGACTTTCTTATTCGAACTACTTCCTCTATTCATATACACGGCTCCAATAATGCATAATACTATACCTAAAAATAAAAGCCACCGGAGATATTTCCTTCGCCGTAAGAAAAACTGCAGGACAGCCGCGCCGCCCAATAAACTGAAAAGAACGCTCCAGAACCCTACCGTATTCTGTACAAATAAAAACCCCTCGGAAGGATCGATATATGCCAGCAGCATGAATTCAACCGGCCTTTTTCTTTATCATGCCCAGCGCGTAGATCTCGCCGTCCTGCCCCTTAAGCACAAAACGCCCTAAAGAACTCTGTAAAGAATCTGGATCAACACTGACCGGCTGTTGACACTGCAATTCAATAGCGGCAGCATCTTTTTCATGGAATTGTCCATCCCTGCCTATTGAAATATCTCCATTATTCGAATCCCAAGCCTTATGAACTTTTTTTATAACAGCCTTGATTGCCGCAGTCCCACATTGCACAAAGAATGCCGTATCACTTGTAAATGCCCGGACACAATAAATATGGGCTGCAATACAAGTAGCTATTTCAGCAAATGGAGATAGACAAAAAACATCACCTCGTTGTACCCCTTCCATTGAATCAAGCACGATCCCCGCGCTCTGCGGGACCTTTGCTGAAATAACGTGAGTCTTTAAAAGACGGATCTCCCGGATTTTCCGGAGAACGCCTTTCGGAAGCACCATCACCATGCTGTTTTTACGGACTTCCCCGGAAATGATCTGCCCTACCGCGAATGTCTTTCCATCACGCATGTACAAATCCTGCACCGGGAACCGAAACGGCCCTTTGACGATAGGAACCTTGGAAACATCCAAAAAGCCAAGAAGCGTGGGGCCGTTATACCACCGCATGCGGGACGAATGAAAACTCAGATTATCTCCATGATAGGCTGAAATAGGGATATTCTGAACCGCCGTCATATTGACCAGAGACAAGGTTTTATCCGATTCCTGAACAATGGCCTTAAAGACCGATTCACTGTATTCAACCATATCCATCTTATTCACCAGCACGATGATCTCCGTTATTCCTAATAGCTGCAAAATAAACGCGTGCCTTTTGGTTTGATCCTGAATAGATTTCTGCGCGTCTATCAAGAGAAGCGCACGAGACGCCGATGATGCTCCGCACAACATGTTCTGCAATAATTCCTGATGGCCCGGGACATCGACAAAGACACACGCCCTTCCCTGCTTCCTGTTTAAAAACGCACAGGTCGTATCAATAGTCATCTCGCCTTTTCTTTCTTCTTCAAAACTATCGAGTACCTGTGCAAATACATTCGTATCCCGTAAGGATATCTTATCCTTAATCGCCTGTGTTTGATCTACAGGCAACTGATCACCTTCATACAACAGTCTTCCAATACAGGTCGATTTACCCGAATCAACGTCGCCCGTGACAGCTATCGTCATATAGTTTTTCTGCATACTTACATATACCCCAACGATCTGAGCTTCTGCATCATGTATTCTTTTTCCTTGTCCTGCGCTCTGCCGGAACGTTCAGCCACACGCGTATGCTCAAGCTCTTTAATGATCTGCCTGACGGAACGAGCCGAAGAATCCACCGGCTGGCAGCAACATTCGCAACCAATACTGCGATATCGCCGTTGATCCCGCGCGAAATACAACGGAACAACCGGAAGCTTCTCTCTCAAAATATAGCGCCAGATATCGATCTCCCGCCAATGTAACAGCGGATGAATACGCACATGTTCATTCTTTTGCGCGCACGTCGTAAAATGTTCAGCCCATAGCTCCAACGGCTGGTGCTGATAATCCCACCGGAAGGACCCGTCCCGCAAAGAAAAATACCGCTCTTTCGCCCTGATACTGTGTTCATCCCGCCGGATAGCCAATAATAAGGCTTTAAACTTACATCTATCAATTGCCTGCTTAAGCGCTTCGGTCTTCAACGCGTTACAACATTCAAACCTCCCTTTTGACGGGGACATCTTCTCCTGCAACGCTTGTTCATTCTTAACGATCAGCAGATCCAGTTTCCATTGCCGCGCGCAATCGTCACGGAAGCGGTATATTTCCCTGAATTTACGACCCGTATCGATATGCACGATTTTGATGGGGATTCTGTCCAAAAACGCTTTTCTCGCCAGATGTATCAATGTCGTGGAATCTTTTCCCATGCTCCACAAGAGAGCCAGAGTATCTTTGTATTCCCAAAACGCTTCCCGGATGATCGCGATACTCTTTCCTTCAAGCTCGTCTAAATACGCATCGTGCATTAGCATATCCTCTCCAGCATCCCTCAAAAAATTAGTTTTCTCTCTCCAAGACTAATAACACGGAATCCATGATTGTTTACTGCACACCTTTTAAAAGAGACTCTTTAGAACCTTTTCTAAATATCTCAGGAAGCTGTTCACACAAAACAACATATACATTCCGCGCCATAAGCGCATATCCCTGTTGATTACAATGTTCATCGTATATAAAATAGTCAAGCTTCTTATCACCAAGCTCTTCAAAAATAGCGTAATTATCGACAAAAGGGATTCGATACTTCTGTGCCAATTTTCGCAAAACCTGTGAAATATCTTTCTTTTGACCTGTGTACTTTTCCGGATAATTGCACAATACTAGCGATATCCCTTCTTTTTGACATAAAATAATGATTTGCTCGATATCGTGTTCCGCCCACCGCAGAAGATCCTGCTCTTTTACTCGCATCTTGTCCCCTAAACTCCTAACGTGCAATAAATCATTACCAACCCGACTGTTCAGTTTCTTCAAATACGCATCGATCGGGGGATACTCTCCCGTATGCTTACACGCCAAATATAAAACATCCAACGGATTATACCATGCTATTTTATTAAGCTTGAGCCCTCGATATACCCAGGAAGCCCCCCTATCAATATCTTTCCGTAAAAAGAATGTCTGAGCAATCGCTAAATAAAGATCCGTATCGTATTGATTTTGTTTCAATCCTTGAAAAAATGCATTCAGAGATTCATCGAACTTTCCCTGCAATTGCGCCACAATGCCTAAGCCGAAATATCCTCGGCTCGATCGAGGCTCTAAATCGATAATCTTTCGAAAACAATCCGCCGCGATATCAAATGCTCTTTGGCGCGCATAAAGCCATCCGAGAAAAAAATAGCTAGTACTATCGTTTGGGTTGGCTTTAATCCCTTGTTCAAAATATTCTTTCGATTCTTCATAATTTTTAAACTTTAACGCCACCAGCCCGATTCCCGCGTAATTCCGGCTGTCACATCGATTGCACCAAACCCCTTTTTGAAAGGAACTTAACGCGCTCCGATGATCATCCAGATAAAGATAAATCTTACCCTTCAGCCAATAAAGAGAACTGTCCTGCGGATTTCTTACTATTCCCCGTTGGACCCACCATAACGCATGTTTATAATCGCCCTGCCATAAAAAACACTGCCCCAGCCCATAATAATACTTACTATTCATCGGATCGTTCTGCATCCCCGCCCGGAAACAATTAATTGCGTCATCATATTCCGCGCGGATGGCATGAATCCATCCATACTTAACATCCACCTCAAGAAAAGCATCACCATTAACATCATCAACCGATTTTACTTCATATGGAATATATTTGCCACTGCGACAGGTAGATAATTCTCTTGGCTTCAATTGCTTGAGCCATTCTGACTCTGAGAGATTTCTTGACTCAAATATCCTTATTTGCAGTAATGTATATAATTTATATACCTTCAATTTTTGCAAAAACTCCTGGATTACAAAGTTGATGCCGTTTGCCCGCGCATATTCTCCGTACCCTCTATAATTCCAAGTGTTGCCGCCTCCGGTAAGCGCAACGATAACTTTTGGTTTTATATATTTGATTTGCGTCGACAGCCAGTGCAATAACTCCCATGTATTCTGACCGCCTTTTCCATTATTGGTCACATCAAAAGTGTACCCCTGCCGGTTTAATATATCTTGCAATTGCATAGGGAAGCTCTCGGCTGGTGCGGCACCAAAACCAAAAACAAAAGAATCACCGACACACATAACTCTCTCTTCTGACACCTTAACAGTAGAGCTTCCTTTTCGCCAACGATTATCCATTTTATCTATGAAACCTATGGAACGAAGCCCAAGCTCTATAAAACACACACTGGTAAGAAATCCGAGGAATAAAACAAGTATCTTATTCTTGCGCATGACCATTCCCTAAAAGAAGTTCATTAACGACTACTTCAAAAACATTTTTCGCCATCAGCTGATATCCTTTCCAATTACAATGCCCGTCCGCGGCATAATAACTTCTATCCACGTCCGCCTTAAATGCTTCTGTAAACAGCTTCTCATTATCAACAAAAGGAAGACATAAATCTTCTGCTTTTTCCCGCAGAAGCGTATTAACTTTCATTCGCCACTCAGCATTCGTTCCCTTACCCAACGCCGGAGGATAGTTTTGTAGTATTATCCGGATATTCCTCTCTCGCAAAACCTTCACAATCTCATCAATGTCCGCAGAAATCCAGTTGAGTATCTCTTCATCGTCCAATTTCATCAGATTAACCGCTTCTGCCGGATGTGTCCGGCTGAATTCACGCATAAAACTACGGATTTTTTGATGCAGTTTATCGTCGTGAGAATATTCGTGCAATCTTCTCAATCCTATGTAATTCCTGTTCTCTATTTCTCCCCGATAGGATGGATTGATCCGTATTCCTTTAATAAAAGTCTCAAGCCCCTTATCAAACTGTCCTTGAATACAATAGAGTCTTCCCAACGCATAATAATTGATCGGATTGGATGGGTCATCCTGCGTAGCTTTTTTAAAAACATCGGTTGCCAGGCATATCCGTTTTTCATCATTAAAAACGCTGCTCATGTTTCGGCCCTCATCCATTACCGCGACCATCGAGTCATTTAACCAACGCAGTAGCTCGGAATATTCCATGGGACGCGGTTCTCGTGCATTCATCTTACTTTCAAACAACTCTTTAATCGAATACCGTAAGAATATGACTAGTTTATATACTTTAAAGTGGTAGCCTATATCCTGTGCGCGCAAATAGACGCTCCGAAGTTCATTTGAATGGATCTTCTCCCTTTTCAAATAATCTCCAAACCGGTATCGATTCATCCTATTTGCTTCTCCGATCTGAAGTATCACCATGTCCGGGTGAAGATCACCCGTTAGGTTTTCTAATTCATAGACTAATTCCGCAGTATTCAAAGCAACCACACCCCTGTTGTTAATCCGCACATTGCTCTTCGGAAGCTGCCGGTCAGACATTTGCTGTAAAAAATCCGGATACCGGCTGCCTTTGGGAGCTCCTGATCCATAGGTATACGAATTCCCCAGGCAGATAACCGTATAGGTATGTGAGGTTGCAGGACTCTTTGCCGAAACATTCCGGCTCACATAACTGTATATGAGGGAACCTGCTCGCAAACAGCATTCCAGAAAAACAATACTGATGACACAGCCCAATAAAATGACGCGTATCTTTTGCTTCATATGTTCTTATAAAACGCGCATCTGCCAATGTCCTGTTTTTCTAAATGAAGTTCGAGGAAGCGGCAAAGGCAAAGCTCAAAACGATACGCCCCATACTACTGTAATACGTCATCGGATCCTTTCCCGCAGAGAACGCGAATATGACGATGCGTTCTTCTATTTCTTCGCGCTCAGAAAGACGCCGACCGCGAACACATCCGGCAGCAAACGAAAGAGATGTAGCGTGTTCACTAATGTCGCGATCCAATTCAACCTGTTAAACGGCGGATGAATGAATTGCGACGGGAACCAATAGCGAATATCGGCAATCGTAAAGCCGTTCCTGATAAATACTTTCTTGATCAATGCAGGGGAAAAAAGGTGAAGGTGTTCCGTAAAAGGAAACCCTTCGCTGAGAACATTGTCCTGGGCGGTAAAATCTTTAAATTCGCCGAAGAACAGAAAATATAACCGGTTGAGGATAATACTCGCGTTCGGCACGGTACAAATGACCCGCCCTCCATTCCTGAGCACCCGGTAGATTTCATTGACCAATGACACCGGGTCAAAAACATGCTCAATGACTTCGATCAAAAGGATAACGTCGAATGTTTCATCTTTAAACGGCAACCGGCCATCGATACTTCCCACAAGGCCGGACAGGCCTTTTGACCGGGCGGCATCAACAGCGGCCAAAGATACATCAATCCCGACAACCGTATTGTCGGTCGAGAAAAGCGATCCGATCCGGCCATTTCCACAGCCAATATCAAGGATGGTTTTTCCCGTACACGGGAATTGCGTTTTAATATAGCTTCTTTGCCATTCCGAATGAACGTTCCCCTCGATTTGATATCCTTTTCCGGCCCATCTCTTTTCGTAATAGCCTGCTATATCCATAAATCAAAAAACCGGCCTCTCCCTACTTGACCAACATGGATTTCTCGATATCGACTTCCTGGATAAGCCACTTGTCGTTCTGCTTGGTCAACGTGTAGACCGATGAGGACTTAATGTATTCAACGGCTCCGTTCACTTTCCCAGCCCCAAGGAATTCTATGACTACTTTCGCGGTCGAATCCTTAACGGTTATTTTCCCGATACGGGGGACAATATTCTCAAGCTTCTTCAAAGGAGAATCTTTTATTGTGGCGATTGTCTCCTCTATGCCTTCATGTATTTTGCCGTCTTTCTTTATGGTTACTTGCGCCGCCAAATGCTGCTTCAGGCGCTCCCAATCATTATCCCGTGCCGCGGCCAAGAAAGGGTTAATGGTTGTCTGAACAATAACCTCTTCTACTTTTACGGGCGTTTTGCAGATCGGGGGTTTACATCCAAAATACAAGAATGAACAAAATACAAATACCGCCACCCTGATTATTCCTCGTTTCATAGCTCTTCCTCCTCCCTTATTGATCCGACATGAACAAAACCGGTCCGCCCTTTTGGCCAAACAATCTAGTGTATCTATACTCATTATACAAGCTGTACCTATTTTGAAAACAATTCTTGTCTAAACCTAAGCGGCCGGAGAAAGCGCGCGTTACGATCTCGCAAAATGCAGCATTTCACGAACTTTCTTCGTCCAAAAAAGCTCCGCATAGACCCTTAAGATCAGCCTTTCGATCTCCTCTTTCGAGATATACAGCGACGGAATATGTTTCTTAACAAAAATCTGCCGATACCCGGTCCGGTCGATCGCTCCCCGCATCAGGATCTCGTCATACAACGGCGAATGCGGATAAATGACCAAAGGCGGGAAAGAAAGCATGTCCGGCTTCAATGACTTAAGAAACACGGTGATCTCACGCATTTCTTTTTGGATTTCTCCCCGGTCCGCGGTTTCATATTGGTTAAAGATTAAAAATGCCTTTGTCCTCAGTTTTGCGTTCCTGGTCAACGAAAAAGCCCGTACTATCCTCTCTTTATCGATACGCTTTTTATAAGAATTCAACACCTTCTGAGAACCCGCCTCGACGCCGTAAACAATATTGTCGCACTGCGCGTTTTTTAATCTTTTCAACAATGGCGCGTCGACACAGTCCACGCGGGTAGAAATGTTAAACCGTATCTTTTTACGGAATTTTCTTTTCATCAATTCCTCCAGAAAAGCATCGGTATATGCGAAAGACGAAGTAAAAGTACTGTCTTTAAAATTAAAGACCCTGACGCCCTCTTTTTCCGCACGATATTCCATTTCATCGACGATCCTTTTCACGCTACGATACCGTACTCCCGGGCCAAAATGTTCATTGATGACGCAAAACGCGCACGCATAAGAGCATCCCCGGCTTGCCTCCACGGCAATCCTTCTTTGCGCGCGGTATCCGCCTGTCTTCTTCGCAATAAAAAGATCGTCACGCGCAAACGGAATAGCATCCAGGTCCTCAAGCCTTTCTCTCCCCGCATTTATGGCCACGTTTCCATCGGAAGCACGATATACCAAGCCCTTTATTGATGACGCGTCCTTCTTCCCCTCTAAGGACTCCAAAAGATGCCACAAGGGGATCTCTCCTTCTCCGCGCACGATATAATCCAATTCCGGGATGTGCGCCATTATTTCTTGCGGCATAAAAGATGGTGCCAATCCCCCCAAGACCGTTACGATAGCCCGGGAAATGCCTTTGCACGCCGCAAAAATGTCCTTTCCTAACTCCGTATGAACAGGGCTGGCAATACCGACGACCCCGGGATCATACGCTTTAATGATTTTGCGAACTTCCGGAAGGGTCAAACGGCCGGCAAAAGCATCTACTATCCTTACGGGATATCCTTTTCCCTGAATAAAAGTAGCCAAGGCGCTTAAGCCGAGAGGATATTCACTTTCGGTCATAAAGCGCTGAAAAGAGAATTCATACGGAAGGAGATTCGGATTAATAAGCAATACCCGCCGCTTATTCATGTCGGCCTGCATTTTTCCTTAAAGAACCTCTTTACTTGCTGCAGGTGTACTATATTCTTCAGCGTTCTCAGCCGGCGTTTTCTGACAACCGCGGATATCTTATCCGGCAAAACAACAGCGTCAGTCCCTTCTTTTTCGCTGAAAGGATAACAAAAAACGACATCAAAATCCCCCCGTCGAACCTCTTCGCACGTAGCTTTAAAATCTTCTTCTGTTTCGGACGGGAACCCGACGATTATCTGCGTGACCAGTTTCAAAGACGGACAAGCGCGCTTTAAGTCCCGGAATTGTTCGCGTGCCGATTCAACCGTATACCCGCGCCGCATAAGTCCCAGGATACGGTTACTCCCGGACTGTATCGACGACGCCACTAAACGTATTTTATCACTACGCGAGAATATCGGGACAAGCTTTGACCTGTTGTCGAAAAGCCACTTCGGATGGACATAAATAAGATCAAAACAGATATCCCGGTCTATACTCAAGAGTTTTTCCAATAAATCGATAGCCCGCGTGCCGTTATCTGCGCCGTATTGTCCAAAATCGTTGCTTGAGATGATAAAATCTTTATATCCCGCCTGAATACCTGCATGCACCTCATTGATAATATCCTGGATCGATTTGCTTCGCACATTTCCGATGGCAAACCGTACCGCACAATAACTGCACTGATTATTGCACCCTTCATGCGTAATAATAGTATACTTTTTCTCTATTCTTTTCTTTCGATACAATCCCATATAGAACCCGACCAATAATCTGCCCCACAGGTTCACCAGTATGTTTCGCGACAGACAGAATCGAGTACATCGAGACAATTCATATACCCTATAAGCCTGAGTGAACGTATCCCGGTAAATCTCTTCCGGCAAATGGTAACTCCCCACCGACCCGACACTGACTTTTGCGGAAAAAAACGCATCGATATCCTGATGCGTTTTTGCCACGTATACTCCGTCGTCCGGCGAATAGGGGACAACTCCGATCTTCGGCAGGCAACCGGTAACCAGTATCTTCGCGTGCTTCTTTTTCTGACGCATCAGCATGGATATATAGTGTTCGGCGAACTTAACGCGGTTTTCATTGGTCCCGCAGGTAACCAGAAGAATATAATCGGCGCACGCCATGGAATCCGTCACCACATAGCCATTCAGGTCAAAATAACGGCGGTAGTTTCTTAACAACCCCATATAAAGGCAGCCGATACTCTTAATCGCGACCTGTGTGCTTTTTGATGACTGGTCCATACCGGTTATTTAGTGGAGCCCCTCGGCCACGCCTGCTTCACTGGTAGGGCCGAGGCTCCCTCCCGAAGCAGAACGATGTCTTACTCCGCATTCATCCCCGGGCTAAAGCCGCGGGGGTTTCTGCGGAGAGGACTAAAAAACGGATGCCGCAGATGGTAAGAATATCTTTCTACGGCATCTTTGACTTCTTCCGCCCGGGAGGAAATCGCTTTATTGCCATACTCCTTACAATGCATACAGCGCGCGCATTCACCCGTGCACCTGTCCGAGACGAAATAATCAAGGAATCCATCGAGCTTCGCGTTATCCAGGAACAGGGGAATTGAAAGGTCATAGAGCCGGCCTAAAGACGGTTTTATTTTCATCCGGCTGCTGGTATTAACGACATTCGGGAATAAATCAAGCAGGTTCCCCCGATAGTTTCTCCGCAGATATGCGTTTACGATCGGCATTAATGCGGCAGTCGGCAGGCGACGATCCACCAACTTAATGGTATCGATCCCCAGCTTCTCATAATAGTGAAGATCTTCCGGGCGGATCCATTGGGATTTTACGATCTCGACCGGGTCGTTTAACCGGTATGATTGGCACGTTAAGTGATAAAAATCCGGAGCCATACTTTTTCTCGCGTGGCCCTTTCGCGACAAATGGCACGTATACAAATAATGTGCCGTCCTAAACGGACACTGATAGAGGCACGCATTATTCGCGATCAACTGGATCTTGATCTTCGCGTTTGCCCTGATTTCTCTCAAAAGCTTAAAATTCCGGTTACACTCCGTGTCCCAAAGGACGACTTCATCCATCCCGCACGCGTCCCAATAGCGCACTTTCTCGATCGAATCGATATGCATAAGTGAAGAAATAGTAATGTCAAATTGCGGATAGTCCTTCTTGACAAACAGAGCCAAAAACGGGACCGCGACAGTAAGAGAGGAAACCTTTATCCGCGCCAGCCAATCCAAGAGCTTTCGGATATTTCTCATCCCGCCCTTCGAGAATTCTTCGTTATCCATATGGAGCGAATTCAAAAGGTAGTTGAAGCCGATCCCGTGGTCCCGCAACGCTTTAATATGCGACTCGGCTTTCTTCTTTGAAACAGGCGGGAGCAAAAAAGACGCTCTCCCCCCGCCGACAAAATCTTCCTGTAATTTTCCATACACATGCCGTATAGGACCCGGCTCTAAAAGAGATACCAGGCCATCATCCCAATTTGTCGGTACGCTTAATTTCATAGATCAGTGCCCTCCCATAAAGACAGTGCGCGGTAATTCCCGCGCCTTTCTCAGATATTTCCCGACCGTATACCGTTTATATACCGCTAAAACTGCGTCAAAGACCGTCTTTTCCGGAATATATCTTGAAGGGATCAATCTCCCTTCAAGAAGAGAACGCCGGCCATTTATTTCAATCGTGCCATCCTGAACGTACTTATCGAATAAAGGCGTTTCAGGATATAACAACAGGGGGACGAACCCGAGACTGTCCGGGCGCAGGGATTTCAAGAAACAACAGACCTTGTCTATTTCATCTTCGATTTCCTCTGAAGTACGGAAAGCATATTGGTTCAACACAAAAAAAGCTTTCGTCTTGATCCCATGTTCCTTCATCAGAGCGAATGATTCTTGTATCTGTTCAAGCGAGATCCCCTTTTTATATCCATCCAATGTTTCCTGAGAATACGATTCGACTCCCAACGACAACGCGAAACAATTTGCCGATCTCAGCGACTTTAACAACGCAGGCTCTATGCAACTGATCCTCGTAAGAGCCCCCCATTTTATTTTCTTATGAAGACCTCTCTTTTTGATCTCTTCAACGATCGAATAAACGAATTCCTTATTCTCAGTAAAGGTATTATCGATGAAACGAAACCGTTTCAGCTGAAAATGCCGCACATAACCGTCTATCTCATCGACGACTTCCACCGGTTTTTTATAACGGACACCTTCGCCCAAAAAGTTCCTTATGGTACAAAAATGACACGCGTAACGGCAGCCACGGGAAGCCTCGATAGACATGACCATCCGCGGAGAAATATAGTGATTCCGGTATCTGGCGATGAACACATCCGGAATCTCCGCAGGATCGACATGAAACGTATCCAATTCATAGCGGCCATCGTTGCTATGGATCGTACCGTCCGGACCACGGTATGCTAATCGGCAGATATCCGTCAGGGAAGTTTTATTCCGCAGCGCTTCAACCAGCCTGTACAATACCTGTTCTCCTTCCCCGCGAATAATATAATCTATGGAAGGGCAACGCGCTAAGAGGTCCCGGCTTACATAGCTGGGCAAGACTCCGCCGACAATGGTCACAATGTCTTTATCGACCTGTTTACAGGCTGACGAGATCCGAAACACTCCATCAATCGCGCTATAATAACAATTTGCGATCCCCACGATATCCGGCCGGTATTCGCAGATAACGTCCCGGACCCGGCTTACGTCTAAATTGGAAGCGAACGCATCCAAGACTTTGACGGCGTATCCCATATTCTTTAAATACAGCGCGATGTTAAATAAGCCGAGCGGAAAAAAACGCTCGGAAAAGCTTACTCTTTGGGCGAGATTTAAATAGGGATGTACGTTATTATTTACTAACAATATCTTCATCGGCCATCAACGTATTTGCATGGGCTGCGGGCGTATGCGACGACAAAAAGCCGCAATAATCCTCATATTTCCCTTGGATATAACTGGGTAACCAGGCATCACAACAACGGGTATTTGTCTTGCGGATATCCAGATTAAAAGGCGTATAGAACATAGTCACTTCCATCGGTATATAATACCGGTTGCCAAAACCGGGCATGAATCGCTGCCCCGTCCACTGCGTAAACAATAAAATAAGGTCCTTATCCATGCGCCGGGCAATCTCTTTCATAAATAAAGCTCTTGCCTTCACCGGCTCCGCCCGTACCTGCTCTTCAAACGACCGCAGGATCTTCTCAAATTTTTGTATCGGGAAGAGATCCCGCATTCTTTTCCTGCGGCCGCGCGGCAGAAAGATATGTTGGCTCACGTAACACTGAGAGACGTTATGGGACAGCGCGCGTACGACGTAACCGATCTTTTGAAAAATATAGAATTCTTCCAGCGTGATCACGCCGCCGGTGTTCTTTTCGATCGTCTCGACCAATTCATCGAGGCAAAACTCCTTCTCCGGAGAATACCCCATCCGCCCCAAAAAAGAATACCCCCGCATACTGATTTTCTGGATGAACATCTCTGACCGCGCGTAATGTATGATCTCCGAAAGGTATCGTTCGGTCATCCCCTTGATAACGACTTGAATAATACCGGTCTTTAGACCGTTCTTTTTCAGATTTTCCAATGCCCGCCGCTTCTCGGTCAGAATGTCCGCGCCCCGTAGCTCTTGATACACGGACCGGTCTGAAAGAGAATCCAATCCCACATACACAAGACCGACCCCGCACTTTTTCAGGCGAGCGGTATACCGTTCATCCTGCAAGCGCACCCCATTCGTGTAAACCTCGACTCGATGCCCGGCGGCATCAAACATTTTTATGATCTCAAAGATGTCCTCGCGCATCGTGGGTTCTCCGCCGAGGATACTGATGACTTTTCGGCCTTTTATCGCTTTGATCATCTGTCGAATCTGCGACAGCGAATATTCACGACCGGATCCCTCAGTATGGCTGTAACACATCGGACAACGTAGATTACAATCCATCGTCGGATAGAACTGTAACGTTCTGATGTTTCTTTCATTAAACGGATGCCCACCGGGAAAGAGCGCATCATACAGCGCGTTTAACCCCCGGTAATACCACGCGTGTTGCGAAACCTTGGCTTTAAATAATCCGTGCTGCGCGCACTCTTTTACCATGTATGCCGAAGAATCTTCCTCTATGATCTGCGCGGGAATACGAATCCGGCAAACCGGGCAGATACTTTCGGTATTTTCGATGTTATTTCCCTTATTCCCGCTCATGATACTCTCAGCCGGCTTCCTTTACGGTGACCAATACAGCGCTGAAAAATACTGTTAGAAGCACACAATTAATCGAGTTTCTCAAGACACCTTACAAGATGGCTCTCTTTTTTCTCATGAAATGCGGAATTCCCGGCGCATTAAATGAGAGTACCCGTTGCATTAAATCACCCAGATGATATCCGCTTCTTCGCGCGAACGCCACATGCACATTTTTAACCGTCTTCAGGACCGCGTCCTCAGCAACGCGCTTGGCAGGGACCAAAGCCCCTTCCATCAATATCCTCATATTGTACCTTTCTACGAGATCCTGGCTTACATATTTTTCATATAAAGGCGTGTGAGGATACAGTATCAGCGGCGCATAGACAAGAATATCGGGAGAGATCTTTTTCAAAAAGTCCATCACGCGCCTGAATTCCCCTGCGAGACCGCGCTCCGGGCTCATAGTATACTGGTTTAAAAACAAATAGGCCTTTGTCTTTAATCCGGCTTCCCGCGACACGGCATACGCGTCAACAATATGAGAAACGGATAACCCCTTGTTATAGTCATTTAAAGACTCCTGGTCCGGGGTCTCTACACCGAACCCCACCCATAAACAATTGGCCGCTTTCAAAGCCTTGAGGATAGGCCGGTCAATGGTGTCGCACCGCGCGGGAATACCCCACTTGATCTTCTTATGAAGCCCACGCTTCATGATCTCTTCGATCAAGCCGGATGCAAAGGCCTTATTTCCCGTGAAATCGCTGCAGGCAAACCGGAATATCGTTACGCCGATTTCTTTATAAAAATCTTCCATTTCATCCACAATGCTTGCGACCGGTTTATAACGGATCCCTTTCCCCCAAAAGCTTTTTATCACACAAAACGTGCAATCATGCGAACACCCGCGCGTCGCTTCGATATACACGCTCACCCGGGGATGCGCGTATGCCGCAAGTGATTCTCCGCGAGGCACGAGGAAAGCTTCCCGGAGCCGATGCGGATCAATACTGAAATCGGCACAGGCATTTTTACCACAACCGTTCGATAGTATTGAAGAGTCGTTTCTGCTGACAATCCCGGGGATACCGGTATAGTCTTTGCGTGAATGCAACGAATCCAGCAACTCAATAAAAGCAGTTTCTCCCTCTCCCTGCACTATCACATCGATTTCCGGACAAAATCCAAGTATCTCCCGGCATAAATACGTCGGGGACATGCCTCCTGCGACCGTAATAATATTGCTATCTATCTTTTTACACAATCGTGCCGTATCCATTACGGAACCTACGGCGCTGTATAAATAATTGGTGATCCCGACCACATCCGGCTTAAATGCCTTGATGATCTCTGCAAGCTCTTTTTCCCGGGAACGGTACAACCGGGCATCGAAGATCTTAACCTCATACGCGTTCCGTTTGAGCGCACAGAACAGGCTAAATAAACCGAGCGGAAAATATTCCTCGATCATCGTGTACTTATGTACAAATGAATGAGCATACGGATAGATATTGGGGTTAATCAGCAAAACTCTCATACCATGGTGCCTTTGTCTTCCTGATCATATCCAACAAATACTCGATCGGCAATAACCTGCTTCACCCCACAGAAAGGATTATGCATCCAGGCGCTCATCATATAGGCACGGCCTTTGGTAAAGGCAATATCACCCTTTCGGCATGACACCGGGACGTATTCTTCATTCAGCCAAAAATCAGGATATGCGAACCGGATCAAGCCTTCGAACTGGCCAGAGACGCCGTCGACCCTCGTTTTCCATCGCACATATCCGCGAGACCGGCTCTGTGCCTCATAAAGATCGAAAAACAGTCTGACATTTGCTTTCTTTCCCGCGTTATTCTTAATTTTAACCCGCAAGCCCTGCCCTTCTTTTTTAAAGCAGGTATCCGGGTACAGCAAAATCTCGACCAGCGGTCTTTCATTTTTCGATCTCCGGTCAAATCGCCCTTCCCGTAAAGAATAGCGCGGTTCGCATCGCTGTATAAAACCCCGGTTTTTCGCCCCGGATGGACCAAAAATCAACGAAAGTACGGTCGCGGCACCTTTAAAGAACCTGATCGCGCGCATGGAAAACAAGGAAATCAGAAAAAGAAACCGGGGATGTTCTTCGAAGAACCGGTTTTTACGCGCGTATTCTACTATCTCTCCCGAAAAACGTGGATTGCAAGCCATTGCGATAACGCAATCCTTGAACAAAGCCGAAGGGTCCCGCGCCGCCGGAAGAGACAAATGGAAATTATTCAGAACATTAGAGACATGTCGCTTCAATGCCTCTTTTGTCATTATACCACTTGCGAGTGCTTTCTCCGTAAGGCGTGTTTTGGGAAAATAGCATAAGGAATATATCCGTGCACGGAAAGGACGAGGAAGCGATAGCAAAAGATCCATTGTCTCTTCAAATGATTCACGCGTTTCATAAGGAATGTCGACGAGCACGTCATAAAATATCAAGACCCCTTTTTCGTGCGCGTACTTTGAAAAAGCCATCAGGCCGCGATTATTTTGCGGCCGGTTGAAATAGTGCGTATTCACACGCTCGCTCCCGCTTTGAATACCCATATCCACAATGGCCAGTCCCGCGTCGATTAGTTTCTCCATTATATCTTGGTGCGCGTTATTCGGGTGGACGTAACAGACAAACGGTTTCCTGATCTTCTCGCGGTACTGGACGCAAAATTCCGCCAACCATGCGTCATCGATCGTAAAGACCTCGTCCCAAAATTGAATCATGGAAAAAGAACCCCGGCTGATAGCATACGATAATTCCGCGATCACGTTGCCGACGCTTCTTCTGCGGTAATAGCGCCCTGCGCCCGCGTACCGCGCTTTAAGGGCGGCGTTACAACAAAAAGAGCAATCAAATATACAACCGCGCGACGTTGTAATGCTGTAAACATTCTTTTTCATGACCGACGCGATCACGGGATCCGCAATCAGCCGGCCGCCTTCAATCAAGAACTTGTTCCCCTTTCCAAGAAAGTCGGGATAGGGCAGCTGATCAAGATCTTCGATCAATGTACGGCCTGGATTCTTTTCGATTTTCTCGCCTGTTTTTATCCAGAGGTTCTCTATGCCTGTTATCGATCCGCTTTCCGACCACTGTTGTATTAATTCCCAGACCGCGTGCTCACCTTCTCCGACGCATACCGCATCCGCCCATTCGATACATTCCTCCGGACAGAGAAGCGCGTGGACCCCTCCCCACACGATAAAGGAACCGACATCTTTCTTTATGCGCGACGTTATGTGACGCGCAGGCTCAAAAGTCACCGACGTCAGGCTGATGCCGACGATATCCGGGCGCAAGTCCTTTAGGAAAGAGACCAGCAGCTCGACATTTTCTTCAAAATGCGCATTTTCATCCAACACTTGCGTCGTGAAGTAATCAGATAGTTCCCATTGTTGAAGATATTTCTTGGTCTCGAAGAAAAGTATGACCGGCGTGCACCCTTTTGATCTCAAGAACGCGCTGATATGCCTGACCCCCAGATCATAGCCGTGCATCGCTATTAATGCAACAACCGGTCTTTTAGTTTTCATGAAACAACCTGCCGAGCAATCTATTCCCGAACCTGCTCAATCCGAGAGAAAATATCTCCACGCGTTTATTCAAATAGACGTTCGAATAAACGCGCAGTATCAGCCTCTCTATTTCCTGTTGAGACAAATAATTCGAAGGGATATACCTTCTTTTAAAAAGGTCGATAAATCCTCTGGAATCCAAGGCACCTTTCGCCAAGAGTTCATCATACAGCGGGGAATGCGGATACACGATGAGTGGAGATAAAAAAAGGTTGTCGGGCCTGATCCGCTTCAGGAACGAAGTCAGATCACGGATGCCTTTCTCAATCGCAGCTCTATCCGGCGAGGCATACTGGTTAAAGATCAACAAGGCCGTTGTTTTGATCCCGATCTTCCGCGTACGGCGAAACGTCTCAGCAATACGCTCAATACTCAGCCCTTTATCATACCGATCGAGGACCTCCGGCGAGTGTGATTCGACCCCGTATGCGATACTAAAGCAGTTCGCTTCTTTTAACGTATGCAAAGTATCATCGTCAACACAATCGACACGGGTCATTAATTTTATCGCCGCCGCCTTATGAATCTTTTTTTTGACGATCTCACGCATAAATTCGTTAAAAACCTCACGATTGGCCGTAAAAGTACTATCAATAAAATAAAAGACCTTGGTACCGAACTTCTCTATGCACCGCTGCATCCCATGCGCGACTTCATAAGGATCGTGATAGCGCATGTGCGATCCGAAATGGTCCTTTACGATACAAAATTTACAACTAAAGGGACAGCCCCGCGACAGTTCCAGCGAGATATACCGCTTTTTAAAATAATAGGACCGCTTACGCCTGGTAATGAAGAAGGTATCGTCAAAAAACGGGATAGGATCGAGGATTTCAAGGCATTCCTTGCCGTCATTCACCGCGATCTCATTCGCAGATCTTCTATAGACCAGTCCCTTGATCCGCTCGATGCCGCCTTCACCCTGTAAAAAACGCAACAACCGAAAAAAAGGGACTTCGCCTTCTCCCCTGATTATATAATCGACCGTTTTCAAGTTCTCCATAACCTCAACGGGCATGGTTGAAGGAGCAATCCCCCCCAACACCGTAATAATCCCAGGGTTATATTCTTTTGCCGCTGCGGCGATATCCCCGCCTAATTCATAGTGTACCGGGCTGGATATCCCGATCACCTGCGGATCATACTCGGCAATGACCTTACGGATGTCCCGCAAACTCAAACATTCAGAGAAAGCATCCAGGATCTTCACGTTGTATCCTTTCTCTCGAATAAATGAAGCTATCGGGATAAGGCTCAACGGCGTGAATTCTATCATCATAAAATGCTCGAACAAAGACTCGAAAGGACGCAGATTGGGGTTGATCAATAATACTTTCATGCTTTTTTCTCTCAGCTCACGGTACTTTATGAATAACAGTCCCGGGTTTCTCAGAGTCCCGGTCTTTATACACGAACAATCGGACACCGTCAAAATCCAACTCCCGGATCTTCTCAAATCTCCGGTCCAAGAGTTCTTTCATTCTTGTTGAATTCACGTCAAGCTCGCCGTTTCTTGACCAGGTACACCCGATAAAAAAAAGCCGGCTGCGCGCGTTCACCTTGCGCTGAAAGGTCTCCCAGGGAACAAAGAAATTGTTCCGATACATTTTCGTCGCATATGCCCTGCGGGAATCTTCGTTGATGCCTTGCGCGTCTGACAATATAACGAAAGAATCATAGACCCGTTCAAGGGGTATTTTCAAATCCTTATCAAACAAGAAATATGCCATAAGAGGGAAAAAAAGCGAATGGTTACCGTACACGATAAAATCATCCGGACCGAGCGCGCCTTTCAGGAACCGCACCAACGGCCTGACCGGTTTTTTAAGATATACTCCGGGATGCTCGCCGTACGCGTACGGACGGTACATACTATTAAAAAAATACCGCCGGTCACTCCGCAGGAGTAAAACGATCACGCAAAAAATAATGATGCGCCTCAAAAAGACGCGCCGGACCGACAGTATTGCCCAGGCTAAAAGAATGTAGAAATAGGGCGTAATAATAATTAAGCCCCTGTCGAGATAGACCGGTATACCGTAGTAGGAAAAAAGAAAGACCGCCACCGGAGGTACAAGAATCAAAGTAAGACAAAAAATGACTTTCTTTCTATCGCTATCTTTTTTGAAGATACTTTTGACGGAAACGATGCCGGTACACACTGTCAATACCACGCTTACGGTATATGCGATCGCGACCCCATTATAGCCAAGCAATAAATTTCTTACGGTGACGCCCAATTGCATAAGACTTGGCCGCACTATCCAGAACCCTTGTTTTATAAAAAGCAGTTCTTTCAAAAAAATCGGCAACCATGGGAGAAACAGGAACAACGGCAGAAAAGCAGTAACTTTCCTCATCCACCGGCTGTCACTAAAACCTGCCAATACCATACTCTGAGCAACAACCAGAGGAAAACAGAAATAATTACAATAGATGCTTGCGGCGGAAAAGAACACGAACAGATACAGGTGCTTCTTCTTCCCTTCCCGAAGAAACGAATATAAGAAATAACTGCTCAAAATGCTGACAAAAACCGCCAACGAATAACTTCTCGCCTCCTGCGCATACCACAGATGAAAGGGCGATAGACTCAATATCATGAGCGCAAGCAAAGCTACCGTTTTATCGAACATCCTTTTTCCCAAAAGATACAGGATAAACAACGACCCTATGCTGAAAAGGACCGAAGGCAAACGCAGGGTCGTTTCAAGATTGTGAAAGACCCGTAACGTCGGCGGGTTTGTTTTTACCCACAGCCAGAGCTTCATAAACACTAAATAGACCGGGGGCGCCCAATATATCTTTGAAGGAGACTCGATCAACGGCGGTAACGGCGGGTTTTGCAACCAAAAAGGAGCCGTTTTCGATTCCGGTATGGTCGAAGCTTCATCATACCAAAGATCTTTCTGGTCCAAAAAAAGGAACCGCAAGAAGATCCCTACGGACAGAAGGACAATCAAAAGACATACGTCTTTAGAAAAAAAACGTCTTATCGGCTGAACTATCATATAAAATACCGGGGTTTATATGAACTGACGACTAGTACTTCAGAGGCCAACGGCCGGCACCGCGCCGGGCCGGCCACTGCGCATCGTATACGTTCACTATTGTAAATAACCCAAGCTCCGCAGATACTCGGCGTCATTCTTATCCACTACCTGCCGGGGTGGACGTTCTTGATTCAACGGCGCGATAGACGTCGACGCTTTCCATAATTCCAAACGCTTTTTAAGCATTTCGATCTCCGCCGACGCTGTAACCGTTACAGTGCGGGCCTCGGAAACATCCTTCTCTAAATCAAAAATGGCGTATTCGGGAGTACCGTTAAAAAGATACTCGATCTCATCCCGAAAGTAACCGTATCCCTCCTGCTGTTCCTTGTTCTTATGCGCAATATAGTCTGTAAGCCCCCGGTAATCTATTTTTATCACTTTATACCGTGAAGACCGCAGTGCGCTCACGAACTCATTGCCGCAATACACATATTCATGAATAAGCTTATTCTCCCCGGAGAGTAACGGCAAAACGCTTTTACCTTGCATTGACCGGGGTATTTCACTACGCACATACCCCAGGATGGTCGGCGCTATATCGATCAAACTCACAAACCGGCCGGTAGAATGAACCGCCGGGGGTCTATTCCCATAATATATAATAAAAGGGACCCGGATTACCGTATCCAAAGGTATCCCGTTATGCATAAAGTATATTCCATGCTCCCCCAGATACTCTCCATGGTCGCTGGTTATGACAACCAGGGTTTTCTTGTCCAGCCCAAGAAGCCGCAACGTATCCATTACCTTTGCGATATTATCGTCGACGAAACGGATCGCCCCGTCATATTGCGAAATATAATATTCCGGATCGCGGTAATCTCCTAATCGCGCGTACTCAGGAATGCCCCCGAATCCGTAATACGTGCCGGGAAGGACATCCAATTGTCGCGCGCTGTCCCCGGGAGCGAGGCTCACAAACATCTTATTATACGGATCAGGAGGCGTATAGGGAGCGTGAGAATCAAAGTAATGAAGCCACAAGAAAAACCGCTTCTTTTGATTACTTTTCAGCCACGCAACGGCACGGGCAGTCAAAGAATCCGCTTTTTCATTCTCTAACGTAGCCGCGAAATCTTCAAATCCGCGCTCGATCCCCCGCATTTGTTTAAAGAAAAACGGCCCCATGAAACCGGTACGATACCCTTTCTTTCGTAACAATTCAGCTAAGGTCACCGCCTGGACATTTAAGGTATCTCCGTAATAAAATATTCTATGCGTAGACTGGTATAACGAAGTCGCGATGGACGGGACTGAAGAGAGAGTCCAGGTCCCCGTTGCAAACGCCCGCGTAAAAACTATGCCTTTCTTGGCTATTTGATCCAAATGAGGAGAAGTCGCCTTTCCGTACCCATAACAACCCAGATGGTCCGGACGCAATGCGTCTATTGTAATCAAGACAACGCCTTCGGGCGGGCTAAACCGTCCGCTCCCGGACGCAACGATGAATAGAAAAAAACCGATGATCGCGATCCCTATTCCCCACCGAACAAAATATTTGCCGACGCCATGGTCCATTGATCAAGGGTCCTTTTACCTTGACGCATAAAAGAATGCGTACCTTTTTACGACCTACCGCAAAGAAAGCTGCAATAATCCACCGCAGGCCCTTTTTGGTAACTCGGGAACCAAATATCGGAACAGCGTGATTGCGTTTTCCGGATATCTAATGTATAGGGGCTGTAAAACATGGATATTTCCAACAATATATACGCGCGTTTATGAAGGCTTTCCAAACTCCGCCGCACGAAGAAAAGGGGATTTTTAGCGGCGGCATAACTGATGCGCCGCAGTATTATTCTCTTGGCTTTTATAGGTTCATCTTGATACATCTGAAGAAATTCGTCCAAATACCGGTTAAACGTATCCGGAGGGAAAATATCCCGGATTTTTTTCGCCTTCTTTCGAGGAATATATATCGATTGCCTGACATAACATTGGGGGCCCTGATCATTAAACAACCGCATAATGTACAGAAGCCTCTGAAACAGGTAAAACTCCTCGAGCGTCACCGAACCGCGCGTCTGTTCTTGCGCCACTTCTACCAGCTCGTCCATAGTAAATTCTTCCCGCGAAGAGAATAAACGCCTTCCCATATGAGAATACCCCCGCAGCGTGCAATGAGTTACGAACTCGTTATCGCGGCAAAAATGAAAGATCTCCCCGAGATGTTTTTCATTCAGACCTTTAACGATCACGTTTAGTATTTCAGTCCCGATCTTCAGCTGTTCCAGATTACGCAAGGATTCCTTCTTCGTTTGAAGTAATTTCTTCTTTCTCATCTGAAGATATATGGCTTCATCGCTTAAGGAATCAACGCTCAGACTAATACGGTGTACTCCGCTCCGTTTCAATTGCCGCACATACCCGCGATCAAGCAATTTGATCCCATTCGTGTAAAGAATGACTTTATGCCCGGCCCGCGCGAATATTTTTATGATCTCCAACAAATCCGGCCGTTCTGTCGGTTCGCCTCCCAACAATCCGATCCACTTACTTCCTTTTAGACTGCCGACGATCCGCCGAATTTCTTGTAAGGGAATCTGTTCCGCATCTTCAGAAATCGTACCGCTGTAACACACCGGACACTGGAGATTACATTGAGCAGTAGGATGAAATTGTATATTCTTCGCGTTTTCTTTCTCGAGAGCGTGACCCTGCGGGAACAATGTCTCATAAAACCTATTTAATCCATTGTAATACCACGCATACTTAGAGATACGTACCTTAAAATCACCATGAATAGGGCACGTCTTAAACATAAAGACAGACCCGTTCTGCTCGGCCACCTGCGCAGGAATTATCTTCTTACACTCAGGGCACATACTCGTTGTCGTCTCAACGGTCTTATTTACGGTATCTTCATCACCGACGGTCATGTATGCCTTTCTTACTGCGTTATTGCTTACAGTCCCAATTCTTCCAACGCTCGTACAACCGACTTAGGATACAGGGACTCCATACAGCGCTTCTTACAAGTCTCTTTATAACATCCCACGCAATCTACCGCCGGTTCCACAATCCGCCCTGATCCATAGAGTTCAAATTCATTCCGGTTGAATATATTATTCAACACCACGACCTTTTTCTTTAACGCGATCGCCACGTGCAATGCCATAGTAACGGTCGTGACCAAAGCATCACAAAAACCGATCAAGAATATGAAGTTCTTGAGGG
>Ga0172370_10000670_pt1 | contig 53533 bp, 48 predicted proteins | sample LakKiv5m_FD_114538 | JGI IMG/M metagenome (GOLD analysis project Ga0172370, IMG submission 114538) | Freshwater microbial communities from Kabuno Bay, South-Kivu, Congo - kab_022012_11.5m | ecosystem: Environmental > Aquatic > Freshwater > Lake | place: Democratic Republic of the Congo...
GTAGGAGGGATATTATTCCTCTTTGGCATGGTTGTATACACATCTGTCAGCATAACGCTAACAAACCACATTGACGATACTCTAGCTTGGGCTGCCACACAAATCATTAATTCTGCGCGTGTCGGTTCGGTTGGTGTTACTTTACCTGAAATTGATCTATCAACTGATATCTATATTCAAATGTGGGGAGTAAATGGACAATTGGAATCAGCTTCACCCAATATTGAAGGCTTCAATTTTCCTTTAGATATTAAAAGTCTGAGGGAAAACAAACCCGTTTATCGAGACAACTCCATCGGTAACGCTAGGTTACGAGTCTTAACAGTTCCACTCGTAATTCGCCATAATAATCGTCCTATTGGTTTACTTCAACTGGCAACCAGCGTTGATATGGTTCAAACCACGCAAGATATCCTGCTTTGGGTTCTTTTTATTGGCGCTGGAGTCTCTATGGTCATCGCTGGACTTGGAGGCTGGTTTAGCACTACTCAGGCATTATCACCACTTGAAGGTTTAACACAAACCGCCTTACTCATCACGCGTGCCGATGATCTATCCAGAAGAATCCCCTATCACGGTCAACCGAATGATGAAGTAGGACAGTTAATCAGTGCATTCAACCAAACCCTGAGTAGGCTAGAAAACCTCTTTAATTCTCAAAGACGCTTCCTAGCTGACGTGGGGCATGAACTTCGTACTCCACTGACTGTTATCAAAGGAAATGTTGACCTGATGCGTCGTATGGGATGTTCCGATATCGAATCAATTCTGAGCATTGATAGCGAGGTCGATCGGCTGTCACGGTTAGTGGGTGATCTTCTACTCTTAGCTCAAGCTGAATCCGGGAAAATTCCCCTTGCACAAGAACTAGTCGAAATGGACTCGCTACTTCTTGACGTTCTGAGTCAGATGCAGATTCTAGCAAAAGGTCGAGTAAACCTGAGCATTGGTGACTTTGATCAAGTTCAGGTATGTGGAGATCGAGATCGTCTTAAACAGGTAATGGTAAATCTAATTGGTAATGCAATTAAATACACTCCTCCGGGAGGAAAAGTCATTATTGGACTGGGGAAGATAGATGAAATGGCACGAATAACAGTAAGCGATAATGGACCTGGAATCCCTCAAGAAGATTTACCCTATATCTTCGAACGGTTTTATCGTGCAGAAAAATCGCGCACTCGCCGTGGGGATGGGAAAGGATTTGGATTAGGACTTTCGATTGCTTATTGGATCGTTCGAAATCATGGCGGACAAATCGAGGTATCATCAACTGCTGCAAAAGGAACAACATTTTGCGTGATCCTTCCCTTGGTTACTAATAATTGTCCGAAAAAAAACAAAATGACCTAATTGGTTGAATTTTCCCGATTTTTTCCAACCAAACGAGGTCATTTTTTCACCCTTTTTCCTCTATTACTTAATGTCTTAATTGATTATTCAATTGAGAACCAGAAACTTTTCTAGCTGATGAGTTTGTGTTTTGTTCACTTGCATGCACCGATACCGAATGATAAGTAGGTTCTGCGCGCATATAATTTCCATCGTTTTCATGTGACAGTCTTGTAGATACTTTGGCTGAATTTTGGTTATAGCTATGTCCAGATACCGAATTACTAGCCTGACTAAACGAATTAACTTGTGATGGTTTTGAAGCTGCCCTCGGTTGATTATTAATACGAGAAGATGTAGTCTGGTTACCTTGACTAAAAAGTCGATCTCCCGCCACAGAAAAAGATCCAATGATCAAAACTCGGATCAACCATACCAAGATCGCAACAAATACGGGAGCAACCCGAAGTAATAAATCACGATTGATCACTGTGGTACCCAATGTTTCATGACTTAATATTGCTAGAGAAACGCCCCACCAGGTTAACATGGCGTTCATCGTAGCCGCAAGAAGCCAAGCGCCAAACAAATACCATACTTCATTGTGAACACCAGATCCTCGAGATGAATATTCTTCTGGAGTAAATAAGCGAGCTATTCCAGCAAAATCAATTCCACAAAAAGCAATCGATAAAATCGTTGCCCAGCGGATTCCAAGGAATTTCATATCCCCCAATAAATCCGAAAGTGCAAAGTCTGTTGTACTGTAATTGAAGATCTCAAATGCAAACAATGCAGTAATAATGATTACACCGAAAGCTAAACCTTTTCTGATCTTGAATTGATTTAATACCGATTGTCGTGTCAAACTTGTTGTAGTCATTTCGTGCCTCCTATTTCTTTAGATAAAACCTAATTTTTTTCCAGATATCAGTCAAACTAACATCGCTGAATAACTGGATATTGACAACGCATTGAATGATAAATATAATATAGAACAAATGTTCGGTTTTGTCAAGAGGTAAAATGGAATTAATGTTCTGATTATAACCAATAAGAATAATACACTCAAAGGATTTCTAGAAGAATAAAATAATACTACTAAGGAGAATCCAGACTCTATCTATAAATACAATGATTGATTTTCCTTAAGAAAGGAATAAGCCTATGCCATCGAATGAATTTGACTTTAGCTTTCCTGATGTGGAAATAAATGTATATGAATATGATGAATTTTCAGATCAATTTCAAAGTGGTTATCCCATACATCCACTTATTATCATGCTAGGTATTCTTATCGCAATTATTTCCCTATCTTCAATACTTATTAGATTCTCAGCCACATTAAGATCGGTAGAAGAAAGAAAGCTTCCAACAACCTGCAATATCAGTAATAATTATCCACAGAGTATTCAACAATGGTGTTCAATCATTACAAAATACGCGGAAAAGAAAGAATTGCCTGCTAATCTAATTGCCGCTGTAATCTGGCAAGAGAGTGGAGGAAACCCCAACGCTTACTCCAACAGTGGCGCTGTTGGACTAATGCAGATCATGCCACGAGATGGGTTAGCAGCTTCCTTTATGTGCATAAACGGACCATGTTTCAGCAATCGCCCCACCATGGATGAACTAGAAGATCCAGAGTTCAATATTTCTTATGGCACTTATATGTTAGCAGACCTAATCATCCAAAAGGGTGATTATCGTGAAGCATTAAAGTCATATGGACCAATGGATATTGGTTACTCTTACGCAGATCAAGTATTAGGGATTTTTACACAATTTAAAAATGATGTTCAATAAAAAAAAGTTGGATAGAAAAAAAAGAGACGGCTTTATCAAACCCGTCTCTTTAATGATAATTTTCCTAAAAAAATATCAATCTCTAGAACCAGCTTCACGGTCTAATTGAAGGATTGCACCTATAGAATCGCCAGCTATTTTAAGCTTATCTACCATTTGACCTGCGTTTGCTTCTTCTTCCACCTGTTCATCAATAAACCAATGTAACATGACCTGCGTAGCATAATCTCTTTGCTCGAGTGCAATTTCATAGAGTGCATTAATCGATGAGGTAACTTTTTGTTCATGTTTTAAGATTTCTTCAAAGGTTTGCAGTGGGGTACCAAATTCTTGAGTTGGTTTGTCAATGACTTGCAATAATACATTACCACCACGTTCATTTACGAAATCAAAAAACTTCATTGCGTGTTCTGTCTCTTCCTTTGCTTGCTTACGCGTCCAGCTTGCAAAACCCGAATAACCTTGCGCCTCCAAGTAGGCAGACATCGCTAAATATAAATAAGCGGAATAAAATTCTTTATTAATTTGTTCATTAATCGCATCTTGTACTAACTGATTGATATACATGTTTTTTCTCCATTTCTAATACTCATAATATACAAATTTTATTATCATTAATTATTGGGATCATATTACCAACTGTATATTAGCAATCACTCAGAGTTTTATTAACAATCTATATAAAAATCGATTTTCGAAAAAAAACCTTATCAGATTGTCCGTTTCTCGGATAAAATTAATTGAATAAGTGTATCGTTTACCACAAGTCAATGATATTTAAGACTTGTGGTAACAATATCAAACCCTTTGATATCAAATATCAAAAGTTAATCTTTTAACTCTAGAAGGAAATATCTTGGTGAAAAACAACTTTCTGTTCAACACTTGGGACGCTATTAAAGAAGTCGACCTAAGACCAATACGTCAGGAAGCGTTGGCTGGTGTTAAAATCGCAATTATCGGTAAAGAAGGGGTTGGACGGCATATGTTGGCGAATCAAATGCGTAGAGATCCATCACGCCCCCATCTGCAAACTGATACCCCCTTGTTGATTCTCGATCTTGACCAATCCACACAAGCATTAGAGGCAGATTTAATTATCTTGATGGCTGATCCGTCCAACGCAGAAGTGACAATAGAACGAGAATTTGCTAACAATTTTTCCATTAAGGGGAAAAAGGTAATTATTTTCCTCCATCAAATCGATCAATCAAACAAAATCATGATCATTAACCCAGAAAGAGATTGGGGGAGAAAATATGTCGTTTGGGGTTCAGTTGAGGATACAGATTTTCTCCTGAATAAATTTGCGCCTGTAATCATCAGATTGATTCCTGATAAGTTATTGGGATTAGGACGTTATTATCCTCTTTTCAGGGTCCCTATCGCGAACCATCTGATCAATGATAATTGTCTTACTAACGCTTCATATGCATTAAGCACCGGTTTAGCAGAAACGATCGGGATCTTCGATATCCCAATTGTAGTAGCAGACTCGATCATTCTCACCAAAAACCAAGCTTATCTCGTTTATAAGCTGGGATTGACACTCGGATATTCCACACAATGGCAAGATTATATAGCAGAATTTGGTGGCGTATTGGGTGGTGGATTTGCTTGGAGACAAATCGCACGCACGTTGGTTGGCTTGGTTCCAGTGTGGGGTCTTATTCCCAAAACAGCGATCGCATATGCGGGTACTTATATTGTTGGGCATGCCATCTTGGAATGGTATCTAACGGGTAAGCACCTATCGAGAAAACAAATCCAAAAGCTATATTCCAGAGCGATCGCACATGGGAGACAGGTTGCGAGTAACTTACTTCATCGACTTCCAAGAATAAAAATCCCAAAACCGAGTCGACTACGATTGCCTGTCAAAAAAAGTAAAGCTCTTCCCGAGAAGACCGATATGAAAAAATGTCCAAGATGTGGAAAAAATAGCGCCATTGATGCAAACTATTGTCAATATTGCAGTTTCCCATTCCACAAAAAGTAATTATTTTTGTTTTTGGGTTTACTTTATTAAACCAACAACCACACCAATATTATCTTCCCCACCAGCTATATTTGCAGTTTCAATTAATTTCTTGCAGGCTTGTTCTGGATTTTTCGCTTTTTCGATGATCTGAACAATCTGCTCATCGCTTGGAATCATTTCCCAAAGACCGTCCGAGCATAATAAGAAGTAATCACCTGATTGTAGTTTCCGATGGAAAATATCCACCTTTTCCAGATCTTTTTGCCCAATATAACGGAATATGACATTTCTATATGGATGCGTATAGACTTCATCTGGTAATATTTGTCCAGTTGCCACCAATCTGGCGACTAATGAATGATCTTGACTGATTTGTTGCAACTTATGATCACGTAGTATATATGTTCGACTATCACCGACATTTGCAATGATTGCTTGGTTATCATAAACAACCAACATACTGATTGTAGTGCCTGCATCCCCAGCTTCGTTCGGTTTATGCTGCGCGAATTCATAGACAACATTATTAGCTTTGTTGATCGCGAATAAGACTAGGTTTTCTAGATCAGAGAAACTTAATTCATGTATATTTTTCTCAGTATCCGTCCTTTTCCTTTGCTTTAAAATAAAAGTTATACGTGGATCATCTAAAAAGAAAATATCTGCAAAAACCCGCTTTATCGCTTCGGTTGCCCAATAGCTAGCATATTTCCCACCCATATGCCCCCCCATACCATCACAAATTACAAACAGCCCAATAGGTCTTTTCTTATCTGTATAATGTACCTCAGCCCATACCGTATCTTCATTAACATCTCGCAAGAGACCTTTATCTGATTGAGCTGAAGCGATTAATTCTTCCATAAATTCTCCATAACAAAAACCGGCTCAGAAGCGTGCATCAGAAGTCTCTTGCTCTCTTCATCCTTACTAACGATAATTTTTTACATCAAAAATGACTTCTTCTTTTCCCATAAGTTTTTCTTGAACCTTCTGAACAATCAGATCCAGATGTTCGGGAATAGAAACATAATCAAGATCGTCTGCAGGTACCGCTAGCACCGGACATAGCCGAAAGTTGTCAGTCCAGTTTTCATAGAGATCATTCAATTGGGCAAGATAATCTGGATTAATTTTCTTTTCGTAATCACGTCCTCTTTGTTGAATGCGAGTGATAAGTGTATTCACTGAAGCTCGCAGATAGATAACCAAATCTGGTGGAGGCAAAAATTCTGTTAGCACTTGATAAAGCTCGTGATATGAATCATAGTCACGAGCGGCAATCAAATTTTGATTGTAAAGATTACGAGCAAACACTTCCGCATCTTCATAAACGCTACGATCTTGAAGAGCTGAATTAGGATAATCAATTAATTGTCGGTGTATGCGTAGGCGACGAGTTAAGAAGAAAATCTGTGATTGAAAAGCCCATGCCTTCATATCTTTATAAAAATCTGCTAGATAAGGGTTTTCGCCTACCGGTTCAAAAAAAGGTTTCCAACCTAAATGCTTTGAGAGCATAGTCACAAGTGTTGATTTTCCCACCCCAATATTACCAGCTACCGCAATAAACTTTTTCATTGATTAATTTCCAAAAAAGCAACCGATTTCCCCACCTCATCATCCATGACAAGTTCCATATGATATCCCTTACGGTAATCTTGGATATCTAATAACCGCAAACATTTATCTAGGTTATGGTGATCTGGTAGAAAATTAGTTAAACGGTTTTTAGTTTTATCAAAAAAGCTGTAATCAAAAATCATATCCTTTTCATCTAAGTAAATGGCTAGTGGGAAGATATTCGATTCAACTAAATCTTGGAAGAAATGTGTTCCAAAGGATGCCTCCGGAGCTTCTCCAATTCCTTCGCCAGTCAATTCCACCAATGCACGAGTATGATAAATATCTGCATACCCTATACGTACGCCGAGATCTGGATTTGATGTTCCCCATCTACCGGGACCGACGCAAATAAAGGTTTCATCCTTCAGAACTGAATTTAGCAACCCGATGGATCTACCAAGCTCAGCTCTTGCAGAAGGAGTTGGCAATGCGAAATAATCTTTAGGGGAAACAAATATAACATAACGGATATCGCTGATTCTTCCTTGTGGAGCCATGCGAGAGGTCGAAAAAATTATATCTTTCTCGTCTAAATTTATAGGTAAACGCACAGAATTTTCTATAAAATGACTCTGAGGTCTGCACTGAAGCAAGGCAATTTCAACATCAGGTTGAGTACTCGATGGATTGATAATTTCCGCAGCAAACTCAGTGTCAACTGGTGAACCATAGGTATCTTCCAGTATCTGTAACATAGTTGAAATTTTTTTCGCAAATGGTGTACGACGAAGTAATTCTTCAAAGGTAAGTACTAGATTAGCGTTGCTTTTCTCATGTAATACCATACGAAGTGGTGTTAAATACCCTCCTTGGTCTACTTGTACAAGATAACGAAGAACTGGATAGGAGGGATTTAAAATTTCTTTCACTGGTATCGTTTTGTATTCATTTTCTTCCAAATCGATCAAGTCAATATATTGTTGTGAGTAACGGCGGATACTCTTAGCAGACGATTCTGGATGTAAATTTGGATGGCTCAGAGCAACCAAGCGGGGGTAATCATTCCCGACCCTATCGACTGCACGTGTACCTAGACCCCAAACCAACCTCATAAAACCATCCTCTTTCCTTATTTGAGGTGACCACCGATATAAATTCCGACTAAATGCAACCCCAGCTGCTTGAGGAAAAAAATATTTCTCGAATTGTCTTCCTTGAACAACCTGAATTAGAATCGCCATTCGTTCATCATAATCCTGGAGACCTTTTGCCCGACGATATAACAACGCGTCTGCTGTAAAGACACTTGCATAAATACGAATAATTGCTTCCGATAGGTCTTGTAAATTCTTTTCAGGTGTTCCTTGATTCGGGCAGAAATGACTTTCATATTTCCCCGCAAACGATGTGCCAAAGTTGTCTTCTAATAGACTAGAAGAACGAACGATCAGCGGTTGATTTCCCACATTTTCTAACAAAGACCGTAACTTATCCAAGATATCTTCAGGTAATTCTCCGGCTAGAAAACCTTTTAGGAGAACGGGATGATCTGCTCGAATTTCTTCCTCAGTTTTATATTTTTGGTCTCCCCAATGCATCAACCCGTTCATCGACATAAAGGTATAGGTAAGGTCAGCGCCTAAAAAATAAGATTCCGGTAAACGCAAACACGAACGAATTTCTTCGTCCCCTCTTTCAACGAGAATACGGGCAGCTAATAACATTCCAGCTGCCTTGCCTCCAATTTTCCCTTGACCAATCTTATGTGTTCGGATTTCATTTAAATCGGATATAGTAAACCAATCTTTTGCTATTTTCACATATGCCAATTGATCACTGATCAAAGTTCGTATCAAAACAACCTTGATTTCATACAAGCGCGCTTCAAATTCAATCCGCTTTTCTGGTGGAAGTCGTTCAATCGTCATAGCTTGTTCGAAAAGCATGGTTTGCGGAGCAAGTTCCGGATTAAATGTGACCTTCATATCATGCCCCCCCGCACCGGTCTCGGAAAGCGTTTCTCTCACAACTTGTTCAAAAAGCTCAAAAGGAAGATTGTAAGCAAAATAAAAATCGGTCAGATGATCTCGTACTCGGTTTATGCGCAACTCCCAAATGTCAACGGGTTCTTCCGAAAATGGATCATGTAGTCCCTCTAAGGCTTGCGATTGGATTGCTTTTTCTCGTGCTTCTGCCTCAAAAGTTTGGGGGGGGATTATCCCGCGATTGAACAGTTCACGACGCATTCGTGATCTGATTTGAGCGCTCAAAATGGGATATTGAGCTAATGAGAGATAAATTTGTAGGGTCCGATCTGCTGGCGCGGATGGCAAAGTCATAACTGCAGTGAATTAATTCCCTAAATGCATTGGCATGATAACATGCAGGAATTTCGATTGCTCTCCTTTTTCACCAGCTGGTCGGATCACACCTGGACTCGTATCCGTGGAAGTTTCCAAGACAACATTGGGAGTATCGATAACGTCAAGCACTTCTCGTAAAAATCGAACATTGAACGCAATTATCAATGGAGGACCCTCGATAGTTGCATCAACAATATTCTGATTGAATCCAGTCTCTTCAGACTGCCCTGATATTTCTACAGAACCAGGTTCGAGTTCTCCACCAGGAGAAATGCTTAATTTTGCGATATGTGAACCCTCACGGGCAAATATTTCTGCTTGCTGGCATGCTTTTAAGAAAGCATTACTCGATAGAACGGCGCGTGTTTCATGCTTGTTGGGGATGATCTGCTCATAATCCGGAAAGGAACCTTCAATTAATTGAGAGACCAATTCAATCTCTTTCATTCTAAAAATTACTTGTCCCCGATTAGGAGGTAGTACCATAGTTACCGTTTGATTACCATCTCCAGCTATCCGAGCTAATTCAGAGAGAGCACGGGCAGGGATAATCGCTTTTATCGGTTGTGAAGCGGGTGAGGAAAGTTGTGTCCTGCGGACTGATAAACGAAAGCCATCCGCAGCAGCCATCGTAAATTGATCACCATCTACTGTCGCTAGTACACCAGTGAGAATTGGACGGGCATCGTCTGTAGATGCGGCAAATACAACCTGATGAATCATGTCTTTTAAATCCGAGACATTAATTTCAAGTCCTTCAGAAAAGTCTGCATCGGGCATAGGAGGAAACTCTTGAGAATCTATGCACTTAAGATCTGTATTAGACGCTCCACATCGCAAATTGAGCGTTTGTGTCCTCACACTCAAATCCATTTCAACTTGGTTATCGGATAAGGTTCCAATTAAATCCGAAAAAGTGCGCGCTGGTACCGTTGTTGAGCCATCATCTTGGATTTTTGCCCCTATCCAACAAGTAATTCCGAGTTCCAGATTAGTAGCTGATAATCTTAATCTGCCCTCATCCGTCGCGACTAAAATATTCCCTAGTACAGGTAAAGTGCTTCGGGGTGAAACGGCACGTGAAACAATATTAATTCCGCGAGCTAAATTCTCTTGCAAGACAGTGACTTTCATGTTTCCTTCTCTCCTCTATTTGCATTTAATAGAGTATACAACGTTAAGCCTTTTTTTTCCAGCATATATTATAAAAGTATCTGTTTTTCAAAAGAAATCCTCTAAAATCCACAACGAAATAGAGTCAAAAAATGTATTCTGAACCTAGAAAAATGAAAAAATAATTATTGATAAACAAGAGAGATTATTTCACGAAGGATTTAGATGATCATGAACTGATTTCATTATTAGAGAAAAACAACCCCCGGTCATTTTCCGGGGGTGTAGAAAAACTAAAACTTTTCCTAAATCAAGCCACGCAATTCCATGGCAGTAACAACACGCTGAATAGCAACCATATAAGCGGCATCCCGCATAAATACTTTTTCATTCTCAGCCATCGTCAATACACTATTAAAGGCTTGGGTTATTTTCGTGTCCAAACGATCCAATACTTCATTGCGTGTCCAATAATAGTTCATATCATTTTGAACACTTTCAAAGTATGACACCGTCACACCACCTGCATTACATAGAAAATCTGGTATCACAAAAATATCTTTTTTCTTGAGATACTCATCAGCCTCGGGAGTGGTGGGACCGTTGGCTCCCTCTGCTATAAGACGAACACGTTTACTTATATTGTGAACAGTCTCTCCATTTATTTGACCTTCTAAAGCAGATGGAATAAGAACATCCGCTTCTTTTGATATCCATGCATTTCCGTCTTCTATCTGATAACCTGCATCTCGAGCTTTATCTTTATCGATAGAACCATATTGATCTGTAATTGAGGTCATAAATCGTACATCAATTCCATCAGGTTTTGATACTGTATAAGCTACTCGATCATCCCGATCCCAATAAGATACACAAACCACTTTCCCCCCTAGTAGCTCTGTGAAGCCAAGAGCTGCGTATTGAGATACATTTCCAAATCCTTGGATCGCAGCAACTGATTTACTAGCATCCAATTGGAGATACTTCATTGCTTCCCTAACGGTATAGATTACACCAAAACCAGTCGCTTCTGTTCTACCGAGTGAACCTCCTCCCCCAACGGGTTTTCCTGTGATCACCCCAGGCGTATATTCTCCTTTCAGTTTGGAATACTCATCCATCATCCAACCCATCATTTGAGGCGTCGTACCAACATCAGGTGCAGGAACATCTTGTCTAGGTCCGATATTTCGCCACATCTGATCTATCCAGCCACGGCATAATTTTTCCTTTTCAGAAACAGAAAGAGTAGCTGAATCAACGGGAACGCCTCCCTTCCCTCCGCCTAAAGGAATATCTGCAACGGCTGTTTTCCATGTCATCCACATAGCTAAGGCTCTAACTGTATCCATCGTTTCAGATGGATGAAATCTTATCCCACCTTTCGAAGGTCCGCGAGCATCATTATGTTGTACTCTATATCCAAAAAAAGTCCGTATCGAGCCATCATCCATACGAACTGGAATTTGGAATTTAAACTCGCGCATTGGATAACGTAATAGTTCAGCAACTTGAGGGTCAAGATTCAGTTGCTTTGCGACGTGATCAAATTGTGCTTGTGCCATCTGAAAAGCATTAATTAACTCCGTCATCAATATTCTCCTATTTTTTTTTTTAACCTTCTCTAATTAAAAAATAAACGAGCAACATGTTATAGCGCCCGTTTTTGCTGAATAAAACCTCAATCCAAGAAGATCCATTTTTCTTCTTTTAGTCAAAAGTATATGAATTCTTATCTTAAACTTTCTCATTTATATTTGATTAAATCTCTGTTTTAAGTAATTATACATCAAATAATGCACTATCCTATCATGGAACATCTCTTTCTATATGATCCTTGAGATGCTTTTCCAATTCTTGATTGACTACTTTCGGATCAGCCTGCCCTTTCGTAGCCCGCATTATTTGCCCAACAAACCAACCTACAACTTTATGATTCCCATCCTGATAAGACTGGATCAGTTGCGGATTATCTAAGAATAATTGATCAATCAGTTCGCCAATCAATTGAGAATCAGAAATTTTTTTGAGACCATGTTTAGCGATAATCGATTCGGCTGACTTTCCACTAACAAACATCTCACCTAAAACAGATTTTGCTGAATTAATATTGATCTCACCACTTGAGATGAAAGAGATGAGTTCAGCAAGCGCCGAAGGTTTGACTGGGCAATCTTCGATCAATCGATTAGATTGATTTAATAATCCAAAAAGATCACCAGTTATCCAGTTGGCGATCACTTTCGGGGTTATATCAGGGGCAACATTTACTGTTTTCTCGAAATACTCTGCAACTTTCTTTTCTGAGGTTAAAACGCCTGCATCATAAGAATTTAATCCGTATTGAATTTGAAATCGTTGAACCTTTGCCATCGGTAATTCAGGCAACTGATTACCTACTTTTTCTAACCAGACACGATCAACAACGAGTGGAGGTAAATCTGGTTCTGGAAAATACCGATAGTCCTCAGCTTCCTCTTTTACCCTTTGAGTAAAAGTCTCTTGAGTATTTTCATCCCACCCACGCGTCTCTTGTCTTACAGCCAATCCTTTATTCAACAAATCAATTTGGCGTTCTATTTCAAATTCAACAGAACGTTCCAAAGCACGAAAGCTGTTTAAGTTCTTTATCTCTGTTCGAGTCCCAAATTTAGTTTCACCCAATTTATGAACTGAAATATTTGGCTCAATCCTCATCACCCCTTTTTGCATATCCCCTGAATTAACCTCCAAATACCTTAACAATGAACGCAAAGTAGTGGCATATTCACGGACTTCTTCTGCAGAATGCAAATCAGGTTCTGAAACAATTTCCAGAAGAGGAACTCCAGCTCGATTTAGATCTACAAGAGAGTAAGATTCCTCTTCATCCTTCCTATGGGTTAATCTTCCAGTATCTTCCTCAATATGTACACGTCTTACTCGAATTATCCTTTCACCTTGGGAAGTATTAATCTTAAGTTTACCGTTTCTCGCTAAAGGTTGTTCATATTGTGATATTTGATATCCCTTTGGTAAATCAGGGTAAAAATAATTCTTTCTGGCAAATATACTGAGTTCTTGAATTTCACAATCGAGCGCGAGCGCGACCATTAATGCAAAATCAACCGCCTGTTTATTGATCACGGGAAGCACTCCTGGCATTCCAGCACAAATAGGACAGACCGCTGTATTAGGTTCAGCTACAGTCACATCAACAACGGGACATGAGCAAAACATTTTCGAGGAAGTCTGCAATTCAGCGTGTACTTCCAAACCTATCACTGGGGTAAATTCTTGTTTATCCTTATCAGCCATAACGTTTCATGAACTTCTGAATCCGGTCAAGCGCTTCCTCTATCTTTTCATATTTAGTTGCATATGAGCAGCGGACGAATCCATCTCCACCTAATCCAAAAGCAGACCCAGGAACAACAGCCACTTTCTCTTCTTGTAACAGTTTTTCCGCGAAAGTCTCATCATCCATCCCTGTAACTTTAATATCTGGGAATGAATAAAATGCGCCTTTCGGTTCGAAAGTGGGCAAGCCAAGATTATTTAATCCTTCCACAATAAGTACTCTTCTACGGTTATACTCGGTTACCATTTCATCGACATGTGTTTTTCCAATATTAATGGCGGCTAAAGCTGCCACTTGTGCTGGTGTTGGGGCGGACATGATCGTAAATTGGTGAACCCGTAACAATCCCACAAGCAATTCTGCTGGTCCCGCAGCATACCCAATTCTCCAACCAGTCATGGCATAATTCTTTGAGAACCCTCCTAGTGTTATTGTTCGATTTCTGGCATTTGGTAATGATGCAAAGTTGACATGTTCCACCCCATAAACAAGTTGATCATAGATTTCATCAGAAATCACGACTAAATCATGTTTTTCTGCAATCTCCAAAACTTTTAATAAGGTTTCACGAGAAGCTACCGCTCCAGTAGGATTGTTGGGATAGCCGATCAGGATTGCTTTTGTGCGTGAAGAAATGGCATTTGCCAAGGCTTCAAGGTTTGGCTGAAAATTATCCTCTACTCGGCTGGGCACCTCAATCGGCACACCACCCGCTAATATCACTTCTGCTTGATAAGAAACAAAACACGGGGTTGGAATCAACACTTCCTCACCAGGTTCCAAGATAGCAGTCATCGCCAGATACAAAGCCTCAGATACACCGACCGTGACGACAATTTCATCGTTTGGATCATAATAAACTCCATAAAGCTTCTGCAAATGGTCAGAAATTGCTTCTCTTAGCTCGAGTATTCCAGAATTTGAAGTATAGTGAGTTAGCCCTTCGTGCAGAGATTGAAGACCTGCACGTAAAATTGGCTCAGGGGTTATAAAATCAGGCTCACCTATCCCTAACGAGATGACATCGTCCATGGTCGCAGCTATATCAAAGAATCTCCTAATACCAGAAGGCTTCAAAGTGGCGACTCTTTCTGAAAGAAATCTTTTTGGCATTTTTCACTCCTTTTCAGTTAAAAAACACAATCTACCCGGATTTTCCATAATTAACTATCTGGAATCCATTAAGGTAGAACAAACGAATAGCGCTATCTTTATCATCCGACAATCACTCATATTATGACATTAGTATTGTCACCAGCATTTACAACACCAGATCTACGACGCAATTGGGCGCTTCGCCCAACCATCGATTTTTCTAAAATCACACCAGTCACTTGGGCTTCATCTTCTAAGATTGAATCCTGAATAATACTCTGTTTTACGTTACAACCCGCGCCCAAAGAGACGTACGGTCCAATGATCGATGTTTTTACCTTGGCTGTTGGATGGATAAACACGGGGGGAATAATTACAACACCCTTATGAGCGGAATATTCAACATCATTATTTCGGTCATGTTCTAATAAATAGCGATTGGTTTTTAATAAAGAGGAAGGTGTACCAGCATCTAACCAAATATCCACAATCTCGGTTCGCATTTTCATTCCTGCTGTTAACATAATATTGATCGCATCAGCCAAATAAAATTCACCATTTAGTTCTAATCCCATCTTCATTTGCTCATTAATGGCAGCGATCAGATCTTGCCCTCTTCTAAAATAATAAAAACCAACTACTGCTAGATTGTTGTCAATATTCTCAGGCTTCTCAATCAACCTAGTTACCAATCCATCTTTACCTAATTCCGCGACCCCAAAACGACGTGGATCATCAACAGGTTTCACCCAAGCAACCGCATCTGACTGCTCGTCATTTAGGAACGATAAATCTGTTTTTAAAAGCGTATCCGCAAAAACTATTAAAAGAGGTCCATTTAGATAATTTTCAGCTAACTTGATGGCATGCGATTGACCTAATGGATTTTCTTGGATCACAAAATGGGATTTTAACTTCGGATAATATTCTTTGATATGCGCTTCAATCTGATCTCCTAAATAACCAACGATACTCACCAATTCAATTTTATCGGGTTCAGGAAGAGATTCTAAGCTGTCAATGACATGATCGAGAACCGTCTTTCCTGCGACACTAACAAGTTGCTTGGGTTTTGACCATGTATGAGGTCGCAACCGAGTACCTAACCCCGCCATTGGAATTACTACTTTTAATCCTTGATTACTCATTTTTTTCCACTCTTTCTGTATTCAATCATTCCCTATATCATATTATCTTTTGATAAAATCAAAACTGTACTATAATTTTATGTTTTTCAATATAAAAAGTCAAGCAAAGCATAAGATTATCTTTCGAAAAATGGGTTAGAAACCTTTCGGAAGCCTCGTATGCCAATCAGTTTCGTGTTGATAGGCATTCGCGATTTGTAAAATCAATCCTTCTCTAAATGGAGGCGCCATCATCTGTAGTCCGATTGGCAACCCAATTCTATCAAAACCAACCGGTAAAGCTATTCCTGGAATACCTGCCAAATTCGCTGGCAAGGTAAACACATCTTCTAAATACATCGATAGGGGATCATCGCCATGTTCACCAATCCGAAATGCCGTTGTAGGAGCAACGGGCGCAGCAATAATATCAACTTCACCAAAAGCTAATTCAAAGTCTCTTTTCATTAGAGTGCGTACTTTTTGAGCTTGACCATAATACGCATCATAATAACCAGCGGAAAGTGCATAAGTCCCTAGCATAATGCGACGTTTTACCTCTTGCCCAAACTTTTCGCCGCGCGTATTTTGAAAGATATCCCAAATTGAATCTGAATTGACTCTCTCTCCGTAGCGTATTCCATCATAACGAGCTAAATTCGCAGAGGCTTCCGCAGGAGCCAAAATATAATAAACGGGGACTGCATATTGGGTATGCGGTAAACGGACATTTCTTATTTGGGCGCCGAGTGATTCGAAGAATTTAATCGCTTCCATGACTTGGCTTTCAACTTCCGATTGTATTCCTTTTATGAAATATTCCTCTGGCACACCAATTCTTAATCCGGTAAATATCTCTTCAATAGAATTATCAAGATCTAATACGGGCAATGGTAGATTAACAGAAGTTGCATCTAATTCATCATGACCTGCAAAAATCGAGAATAAAAGCGCCGCATCCTTCGCATCTTGTGTCAACGTCCCAATAACATCCAAAGATGATCCATAAGCGGTTAATCCATAACGGGATACACGCCCATAAGTTGGTTTTAGACCGGTGACTCCACAAAAGGAGGCTGGTTGCCGAATACTTCCCCCAGTATCTGTACCTAAGGCAGCCGGTACTATTCGCGCTGCAACTGCGCTTGCACTCCCACCGCTCGATCCACCAGGAACGCGCGACAAATCCCATGGATTATGGGTAACACCATACGCAGAGTTCTCAGTAGACGAACCCATTGCGAATTCATCGGTATTCGTTTTCCCTAAGATCACAACCCCAGCATCCAAGAGACGCTGAACAGAAGTGGCGTTATAAGGCGGTACGAAGTTTCCTAAAATATTCGAGCCACAAGTACAGCGGACATTCGCAACACTAATGATATCTTTGATTGCGATCGGTACACCTAACAGAGCTGGAAGCGAATTCTTTGATTTTTTTCTCCATGAAACATAGGTGTGATCTGCTTTCTCTGCTTGCTCGAACGCTAAGTCAGGTGTAACGGTGATAAAAGCATGTAGATCTTTCTCAAAATGATCGATTCGAGAGAGATAAGCTTGAGTAATTTCCCGACTTGAGAATTCTCCCTGACGCAATGATTTTAGGATTTTTGTCAAGGATAAGTTACTGAGTTCATTCATAATGGCTTCGATGCTTTTCAAATGGTTTCAATTTGGATATAAATACTTCAATCCGATTTATTCCAACACTGGAGGTACTTTGAATTGTTGGTCTTTTACATTAGGTGTATTGCTTAGTAATTGTTTCGTTGTAAGACCAGATTTAATCTCGTCATCCCTCAAGACACTTTGTGACGGAAGAACGCTGGAAGTGGGTGAAATTCCTGAAGTATCTGCACTTTGAAGTATAGCAATATAATCCAATATTGCTGAAAGCTGTTTACGATAAAGTTCTTTTTCACCCTGGCTGAGTTTCAATTGAGCCAGATTTGCAATGTGATCAACTTCTTCTAAGTTTAGAATCATAATGGAAATTATATCACCTTCCTTTACCAAATCTCCGAATACCAGAGAATATATTTCTCGACATGAGCCTGCCAGTATTCTTCCGAATGATACCCAGAAAACAGGTGCCATTCATGAGGAATATCTTTTTCATTAAGCAATTCTTCAAACCAGACTGCAGAACGCATAATCTCTGGACGATCTTTGTCTCCTATATCCACATAAATGCGAGGGAAACCATTTTCCGGTATCTCATCTAGCCATGTCCGCATTCGCTGAGCATCTGAGTGAAACACAGCTGGACTATGAGCGCCTAATGCACCAAAAACATCCCAGTAAGCAATTCCAAAATGGATAGCCCAACCTGCTCCCCGAGACATTCCTCCAACTGCACGGTGTTCTCGGTTAGGAATAGTCCTGTACTCCGAATCAATTTTCGGTATCAATTCTTCAACAACAACCTTACCGAAGTTACTTTCAATAGGTTGACCACCATAACGGTCATGAGGCATAACAATCAGAATCGGTCGTATTTCACCTTCGAGCACTAATTTATCAACAGCTTCATCAGCTCCTATTCGATTCCATTGCTCCGCGGTGAAACTTTGTCCATGCATCAGATAAAGAACTGGATAATGACGTTTATTTTCTTCTTCATAACACGGTGGTGTATAAACCAAGTAATCGAGCGGGAGCCGAAGTTGTTCTGATATTAACGTCATACTTTCCATATCGCCACCTTCACGCCAACATGTTAAAACAGTTGGAGAAGGCGCAGTTGTAGCCGTTTTGGTTGCTGAAGGTTTTATCGTTGATATGAATGTAGGAGTCAAAGAGGGCACGGGAGAAGGTATTTTCGTATAAGTTGCTGTTATTACTTCGGTTTCATCAATAATTATTTTAGAGACGATATCCTTGGTTAATTTCTGATCATCAACCTCGATATGAGCCTGTACATTGCAGGCACTTAAACCAAAACCAATTATCGATAGAATAATTAACAAATGAAAATAACTTTTTTTAAAAATACTCACAAAAAAACCTAAATCAAATGATATATAAGCGCGATAATACTAAGTATATTTCACTATCCCTGCGATTAATATACAAAAACCTATCACATCCGTCTTATCATAGATTACTTCCCCCGATACGTCTGTGACATTTTTTCTTGTACTGTAAACAAGCTTGCTAATTAGATTTTATTTATAGAATTACCTAGCTTCTACAACAAATCTAATTGCAGTTCGAACCTTGTCGTCGATCGTGACGTCGACAAATTCGGGTGTGAATACAATATCGTATCCATCTTCTTGCAAATATCCTTTTGCAAGTGCCAGAGCTTTGACTGCTTGGTTTACAGCTATAGCGCCGATAGCTTGTACCTCAGCGCGTTTATTATCGCGGAAAACCCCAGCTATAGCACCTGCAACTGCAGAAGTGCGTGACGTTCCTGAGACCTTTATGATATTCATGCTAACACTCCCCTCCCTGGCTTTTACTCCTAGAGTTAATTTGAAGGTTCTGTTTTGATAATGACTTGCAGTTTAATTTTACAGGATTTTTCGATTTGTAGCAAGCACCAACTTTCATTTTTAAGTGTTACCTTGGTATTTACCTTAATAATACAAACAATAAACCTTGTAATGCAAGCTAGTCTATGGCACAATAAGTGAATATGACGCGCTGGATCCTTTTTTTATTAGCCATCTTAATAGGCATCGGATTAGGTTTGATGTATGGATGGTTAATTAATCCCGTAGAATACGTTAATACCGTTCCTGAAACATTAAGGATCGATTATCGGACTGACTTTGTATTAATGGTTTCAGAAGCATATCAAGGAGACAATGCTCCTGAACTGGCTATTCGACGCCTAGCGTTATTGGGTGATACACCCGCGAAAGATATCGTCTATCAATCAATCTTATTCGCCCAAAATCATCAATATACCGATGCTGATTTATCAATGATGCAACAGTTATTAGGCGCTTTACAAACATTTGAACTCTCAATGGGGACACAGACACCATGAATCATGAAAACCGAGGACATTGGTACTTATTAACAGGCTTGATCTTTGGAATAAGCCTTGGACTCCTATTTACTTGGTTAGTTCAACCTGTTGAGTATATAGATACAGAACCAGCCACTTTAAGAGATGATTTTAAAGATCAATACAGAGCGATGATCGCATTGGCGTATATAGGCAATCAGGATATCATCAGGGCAAAAGCTCGCCTAAACCTTCTTGGAGATGATGATTTATTCAAAGTCTTATCTGAACAAGCACAGATGACTTTGGCTGAAAATAACTCAATCGAAGAAGCGCAAGCTTTGGGATTATTAGCTGTCGCCTTAGGTTCAGAGTTATCGGTGACTACGGCAAGTTTACCCAACCTGTCAAAAACAATAATTCTCACTCCATCCCCAATTAATAGTCCTAAAAGCACAACAGTGGTAAATCCAGAGAAATCTCCTTCAAGCGCTAGTATCTCACCCTCAAAACCTGCAACCTCAACAAACCACCAAACCATCAAAAACACAGAATCATCTGATACGATTTTACAAACAGCAAATTCAACCACAAGCACAGAAATAATTTCACCGCCAACCGAAACTGTAGCGACGCTTTACACTCCACTACCAAAATCGACCACTCCTACCATCGCTGCTCCAACACTAAAACCTGGATTTGAACCCTTTGTCCTAGAAAGCCAAGTGGAAGTTTGCGAACCCCCTCTAGACATCCCACTCTTCCAAATCTACATCGAGGATAAACAGGGGAATCCAATTCCCGGTGTCCTAATTGTCATTTACTGGGAAGAAGGGGAAGACCGTTTTTTCACCGGACTAAAACCTGAGAAAGGATTAGGCTACGCAGATTACTCCCCAAAGCAAGATACGAAATACACGCTTCGCCTTGGTGAAACAGGACAACCCATTAAAGATCTAATTCCTGTAGAATGTACAAATACTTATGGTGAAAAATATTGGGGGGCATTAAGTCTGAAGTTTATCCAACAATAATATCCAAAGGCTTTCTCAAAAGCGATCATCTTATAACAGGTAGTAAAAATAATTTTCAATGAAATTTATCAACCAAACGCATTCAAACGAACACCGAAATCATCCATTAAAAACAGGTACTTTTGTTTATTTTATTTCTTTTATCACACTCGGTTTATTCGCGTCAATCCTAGGACCTACATTACCTTACCTAGCAAAAAATACATCGACGGGTTTAAGTGAAATTGGTCTTCTATTCACAGCTCGATCGTTGGGGTATATCGTGGGCGCCTTACAAGGTGGAAACGCGTTCGATCGGTTTCCTGGACATAAACTATTAGCTGCCATTCTAATAAGCCTCGGAGTTGTTGGAACTCTAATTCCTGTTGTATATTGGATATGGATATTGATTGCGCTAATATTCTTATTGGGGATCGGCGAAGCAGTTCTCGATATTGGTGTGAATTTGTTAATCGTCTGGAAATATCGTGGAAAAACTGGCCCTTTTCTAAATGCTCTACATTTTTGTTTTGGAATAGGAGCATTTCTGAGCCCGATATTCGTAGCCCAAGCTATCTTGATCACCGGAAAAATTAACTGGGCGTTTTGGTTATTATCATTTCTCGCTCTTCCAATAGCTCTATGGTTCCTTCAAATAAAAAGCCCCGAACCAACAAATAATTATGATTATAATGATCCAAAACCACAAAACCTATCCCTCGTAATCATGGTAGCTACCCTATTTACTTTATATGTAGGCGCTGAAGTCAGTTATGGCGGCTGGATTTACACCTACACTACTGAACAAGGGTTAGGGAACAGCACATCTGCCGCCTATCTAACATCCGCTTTTTGGGGAGCGCTTACCCTTGGTCGCTTGTTAGGAATCCCTTTAGCCAATCATCTAAATCCAAAAAAGATAATCTTTTTTGATCTGATCGGTTGTCTAATTAGCCTTGGGATCATATTATTCTTCCAAGACAATTATCTGGCTATTTGGTTTGGAACACTTGGATTAGGACTCTCGATGGCTTCTTATTTTCCTACCATGATGGCTTTTGCGGAAAGAAGAATAGATCTAAGTGGTCAAATCACTCGCTGGTTTTTCTTTGCTGCTGGTTTAGGGGGAATGATATTACCCTGGTTGTTTGGGATCCTCTTTGAATCCATGGGTGCAATTCCAGCAATGTGGGCAATTATGATTGACCTAATTATTGCACTCAGTTTATTTGGACTGGGGAATCTGGTATTAGAGAAAAAAGTACTAATATCTTGAATGATACAAGTATCGATCCATACTTATCCCGACGATCTAAGCCGCCAATCTAAAGCCGTATAACGATGTGAGACTTTGTCATTTTTTACAGCAATAGATATTGCCCTAGTATTTCCAACAATTACACATAGTTTTTTCGCACGCGTAACCGCTGTGTATAATAAATTTCTTTGCAGCATCATATAATGCTGTGTCATCACCGGAAGGACAACGGCTGGAAATTCAGATCCCTGCGCTTTATGTACAGAAATCGCATACGCAAGCACTAATTGATCTGCCTCACTCCAATCATAGTAAACCATTCGACCTTCAAAATCGATACCAAGTGTTTGTTCAACAAGATTGATTTCAATTATAAAACCGATATCGCCATTAAAAACATCTTTATCATAATTATTATGGATCTGCATGACTTTGTCGCCCACACGAAAGACCTGACCAAATAATTTCTTCTCGGGTTTTGAATTGTTTGTTGGATTGAGAATAGATTGAATTCGATCATTGAGCGCCGTAACGCCTATCGGTCCACGATACATAGGCGCTAAAACCTGGATATCATCTCGTGGATGTAGATGGAACTTTTTGGGGATACGGTTACAGACGATATCTTGAACCCATTCAGCAGCTTCATCCGGAGAATCCGATGTAAACAAGAAAAAATCTCCCTCGTCAGAATTCTCACTCGACACAAATTTTGGCATTTCTCCGCGATTGATACGATGTGAATTCGTAATGATATGAGAATGCGCCGCCTGACGGAAAATTTTTCTCAAGCGAGTAACTGGCGCTATTCCACTTGAGATGATATCTCGTAAGATATCACCCGCCCCAACAGAGGGTAATTGATCGACATCTCCAACCAGCAGTAAGTGTGTACCTGGGCTAATTGCTTGTAATAAGCGATAGGTAAGATACGTATCCAACATCGAGGCTTCATCAACCACCACTAGGTCAACTTTGAGAGGGTTTTTGCGATTATGTAGAAATCCTTCCCCTGGTGAATAGCCTAACATACGATGAACGGTACTTGCGTTTCGATTCGTCGCCTGACCCAATCGCTTAGCGGCGCGTCCTGTGGGAGAAGACAAAACATAACGCTTATTTGCAGATTCAAGATTCATGATAAGTGCACGCAATGCTGTTGTCTTTCCAGTACCAGGACCACCGGTTAGAATGCTTAAAGGATGTTGAACGCTTGTTTTGATCGCTGACTTTTGTTCATCAGAAAGCTCCGCATCGAGCTTCAAGAAAGTTGCCGGTAACTCATTAATGGCTGATGGAATTGCTCTTGAAATTTCTTGGAGATCATCCGCTATTCCTTGCTCGAGTGCATAAAAGCGGCTTAGATAAATTACATCGATAAACTTTTCCTTTTCACTAACAATTTCATCATCTAATAAACCGTTTTCACCTTCAGCGAAAGAGGATTGAATTCCTTTTTCAACCCAGGGAAGCCATTCCTTTCTAACAATGCCTTCCTTTTCTAAATCATCTAAGGATTGAATAACACAGCCTTTATCACTTTCTAGTAACTTTATTGATTGATCTTCCAAGATATGCTTAGGAAGAAAGATATGACCATCATCAAGCGCTTTATTCAAGATATAACTCAGACCAGCTTTTATTCTAGATGGATGGTCATGAGGCAACCCTAACTCTCTCCCAATGCGATCGGCTGTCTTAAATCCTACACCTCTAATATCCGTTGCTAAACGATAAGGGTCATCTTGAACAATATTTACCGCTTCCAAGCCATATTGTTTATAGATCTTTGTAGCGAGATTTGTGCTGACCATAAAACTATGCAAGAACAACATAATTTCCTTGATTTGTTTTTGTTCCTGCCAGGCGACTGCAATCATCTCAGCGCGTTTAGGTCCAATATCAGGAACCTCATGTAATCGCTGAGGCTCTCTTTCTATGACCTCAAGAGTCTGCATTCCAAAGTGATCCACTATCCGGTCTGCAAGCTGTGGACCTATGCCTTTAACTAACCCTGATCCCAGATAACGTCTAATACCCGTAATGGTTGAAGGCAGAATTTGTTCTACTAATTGAGCCTGAAATTGTTTTCCATGTTTTGGATGATTTACCCAATTCCCCTCAATTCGTAGGTGCATCCCTGGTGATAGCTCCGGTAGATTTCCTGTGACCGTTATTAAACCATCCTGATCCACCCCTAAAGATTTTTGATGATCTGAGCGTAAACGAATTACACTATACCCATTTTCAGGGTTATAAAATGTAATACGCTCTACTAAACCATTGAGCGCTTCCATAATCTCCGTAAGACTTAATATTGACCTCGTAGAATATTCACTCCATGATTGGAATGAATATTCTTGACAAAAACCTATTGCATGGGATTATTCGCAGCCCAATCATCGCCCAAAATAATCACGATATCCGCCTGGCTATTTGGATCAAACAAATGCCTTATCCGAAACGGACTGATCTGCATTAAATCAACAAGATATTTTGTTGTATATGGTTTCCCTGTGTAAAATGTGATTTCGGTATAAGTTGCATACTGATCCGAATTTGAAGTCTCTACAATATTAATACCTTGTGATTGTAAATACTCCGTTGTTTGAGCTGCTATACCAGCGGTATAGCTACCATTCAGAATGGATACACGTGCCCCTTCAGCTTTCAACAATTCCCCTTGCTCCATTTCAATCGCCGCAGGACTTGCTGGATCGGTCTCTGTGAAAATCTCATCACGCAAGGCTCGGATTTTTTCTGTCAGGGGTTTTAGCACATCCTGAGAGCCATCAGGTGACTTCGCAAAAGCAATTTGGTCTGCACCGATTGCCCCTTGTTTTATATTTTCCTTTGGTATTTGGATAGCTAACCAAGCAAGTTTGATGGCTTCATCCAGATTCATATTCGTGTGGATCCCAGATTCAATTTCACTGTATAGTGTCGGCGCTTTTTTGATCAAAATTGGCAACAATTCATATTCCAAGATACGATCGCGAATACTCATAATGACTTCTTGTTGTCTCTGAGCACGGTCAAAATCGCCCCCTTCGGTTTTTCTTGCTCTCACATAGGCAAGCGCAAGATCACCTGGAAGATTATATCTACCTGGTTTTAACCTCTTTGTATTGTTATCACCAAGCGGGTCAATCTTGATGGTATCTTCAATATCGACTTCTACACCACCGATTTCATCAATAAAACGTACAAAAGCCCCAAAGTCGACTTGAGCGTAGTAATTAACAGGAACACCCAATAATTTTTCCACGGTTTCTGCAGCCAGCTGCGGTCCTCCGCCTGGCAAGTTGTAGGCTTCACCGAGTTGAAATGCCGTATTGATACGTCCATAATCAAAACCTGGAATATTGACCCACAAGTCACGCGGAATAGAGAGAATGCCTGCTGTTCGGTTAATGGGATTCACGGTAAAGAGAATCATCGTATCTGTACGAGGGGGACCCTCTCCTGCAGCCCAATCTCTATAATCCAACCCCATAACAAGAACGGATACACGATCTGCACCATCCCATGGTGGCGGTGTTGGTCCAGCCACAGGCTGCAATTGGTTTTCTGGGTCTGAGGAAACTAATTCCCCTTCTGATGGAGTCCCTTTCCCCTCTACAGTAATACCCGGCAGATTCGTTATCTCCCAAGTTGCTACAAGATCCCGAACAATAGAAAATGTAAGGAATCCAATTAACAACAGCGCGATTAAAAATCCACCCCAAAGTACAAATCTCAACCAGGGCGCTGATCTTTTCGGAGATTTTCCAGTTTGTTGATTATTTTTAATTTCTTGGTTTTCTGTTTCCATATCCATAATATTATCTCTTGTCAAATAAAAAAACTTGACATGATCATCAATAAACAAATTTAGAGCGAAATGATTATATCACGGTATAATTGGCGCGCAAAATTGATCAAATATATCCCATTGAAGATATTTGATTTTCATTTTGTTAAAATGGTGTCATATCATGTCTTTGTTATTTGCACAAAATCTATCCAAATCTTTTGGACCAGATGATATCTTTTCGGCGATTACACTGAGTATTCCTAACAAAGCCCGAATAGCTATCGTTGGTCCTAATGGAATCGGTAAAACAACCCTTTTGCGAATTCTGGTTGGTCAGGAAGAGCCAACATCTGGTAGCGTACAAAAAGCTAACAAAATCAAGATCGGTTTTCTTCCCCAAGAAGCGGTACTTACAGCTACCCATACGCTCTGGGACGAATGTTTAAAGGCGATGGCTGATTTATTAGAACTAGAAGAAAAATTATCGGAATTAGAACTTGCCATGGCTGACCTTAATCAAGTTGATCAAGCGATAGAGCGCTATGGTAGATTACAAGAAGAATTCGAACGCCGTGGTGGATATATATACGACACCAGAATCCAGCAAACATTAACTGGACTTGGCTTCTCAGAACGAGATTATCATCGCCCTATTCCCCAACTCTCTGGTGGACAACGTACACGCGCCCTGTTAGCACGTCTTCTGCTTTCTGATCCAAATTTATTAGTCTTAGATGAACCAACCAATCATTTGGATATAGAAGCGGTCGAATGGCTGGAAGGGTATTTAAGCCAATGGGAAGGTGCAGCACTGATCGTCTCTCACGATCGTTATTTTTTGGATCGCGTAGCAGATCATATTTGGGAAATGAAGAACATTGGTCTAGAAATCTACCACGGGAATTACAGCGCTTACCTTCAGCAAAGACAGGAACGCTGGGAATTGAGCCAAAATGTTTACGAAAGTGAAAAGTCGCGCTTATTAAAAGAATTAGATTATATTAAACGTAATATTGCCGGACAAAATACTCGGCAAGCAAAAGGAAAATTACGTCGATTAAGCCGAGAAATTCAAGCTATAGAACAATTGGGATTTAGCGCCTTGCAAAGTAACACTTGGTCGCAAATCAGTCAAGATATTGAAGTTTCCAGCCATTCTTTAGGGGTAGCTGAAATAGAGCATCGCATTCGCAACATACATCGCCCTTCAGAACGCCCCTTGAATTTAAGCTTGCAACTTAAAACAGATACCCGATCAGGGGATCTCGTACTTCGCACAAAAGATTTAGAAATTGGCTATGCAGATGAGGGAAAACCGCTTTTCTTATCACCAGATCTTTTATTAAGACGTGGAGAATGTGCAGCCGTTATTGGTCCAAATGGCGCTGGAAAAACAACCTTCTTAAAGACACTTTTAGGGCAAATCGATCCTTTGAATGGAGAAGTGAACCTAGGCGCTAGTCTAGAAATTGGCTACTTTGCCCAAGCCCATGAAGACTTACGACCTGAAAACACCTTGGTTCAAGAGATCCAAGCGGTTGCTCCAAACATCCTTGTTCACGAGATCAGAGATTATTTAGCACGCTTTTTGTTTAGAGGTGAAGATGTGTTCAAGAAGGTCTCCACACTTTCAGGAGGAGAACGTGGTCGCTTAGCTCTCGCGAAGCTCTCGTTAGCAAAAGCCAATCTATTATTATTGGATGAGCCTTCCAATCATCTCGATATTCCATCCCAAGAGATTTTACAGGAAGTTCTTTCCCATTATCAAGGTACAATCTTACTGGTATCCCATGATCGATATCTCATTGATGCATTAGGTACACAAATTTGGGAGATAGACCCGCAAAAATCCATTTTGGAGGTCTTTGAAGGAACGTATACACAATATCGAGAATTTCTCGAAAGTCAAGAGGGTACAGAAAAACCTGATCAGAATAAAAATCAAAAGGAACAATCTTCCAATATCCCAAGAAAAAAAAATTTTGACGAACACCAAAGAAAAGTTAAACGAGAGGATATTGAGAAACAAATCGCTAAACTAGAAAATGATTTGGCTATGCTTAGCATGCAGTTGGAAAACCCACCATCTGAAACCAAAGAAGTTCAAAAACTGGGGTATGCCTATATGCAAACACAAAATTCCTTAGATGCTCTTATTCATGAATGGGATCAGTTGAATGACTAATCGTTAATCTGCTGTAGCCTTTAAGCCTGTCAGGATAGGTTCATCGCCATTATAGAAACTAAGTTATTTGCATTTGGCTTCCAGCAATGGAAACCATCAAGCCTAGCCAAAGTAAACTGCTAGCCAAAGTAAACGAAATTGACGATAATGCAACGATGAAGGGATATGAAGTGTTATTTTGCATCCAAATTGATTAAATTATTAATAGGTGTCTGGCTTGGCAAGACGAATACTAAGTCCCCCAATCGCGCAGATATAAATAATCATACCCGATTGTACGATTGCTCAACTTGGCAATGGGTGGTGAGACCCTTTTAAAATGATTCTTGCGAATCCTTGTTACAACAGCTTTCACAAATTCTCCAGAGAAACCAGCTAAAACACATTCCTCAGGTCTATAACGTTGATCAACCAACAAATAGAGTAATTGATCAACCTCTTCATAGGTAAACCCAAGTTCATCTTCATCGGTTTGTCCTATCCACAGATCCGCAGAAGGCGGTTTATTGATAATTGCCGGTGGGACTCCCAAATCTCTGGCGAGTTGACGAACTTGCGTTTTATAAAGGTCGCCAATTGGATTGATCGCACACGCAGAATCGCCATACAAGGTTGAATAACCCAAGAGCAATTCTGTTTTATTCCCTGTACCAACAACCAGACCTTTAAAGACTTCCGATTGATCATATAACAAAATCATTCGAGCGCGTGCCATCACATTCCCGCGTCGTATTTGATTCGCATCGGGAAAGCGAGAAAAAATTGGTTCAACGATATCGGTGATTGGAATAGTCATTGACGAAAGCCCAAGATCATCAATTACTCTTTGAGCATCTTCAAATGAATCGGTAGAAGATGATGTGTAAGGCATTCTAAGAGCAAGAACATTTTCTGCTCCCAGCGCTTCAGCCGTTAGATAACATGACAGCGCAGAATCAATACCACCGGAAAGACCAATCACTGCTTTAGAAAATCCAGAGCGAGTTATTTCACTATGGATAAATCCCGTTAGGATCGTTCTGGCTAATTCTGTATTAATATCTAAATTTCCCATCATATAATGGGTGTTGCCTTTCATGATTTTGAATTCAACCTATTATAATTCATTAGTGAGCCTGTTTGAAGAATACGCGTCATTTCACGTAAAGCAAGTGCAGTTCTCTCATCACGCAATAATGGTAATCGGGCTCGAGTCCGGTGAAGTTGATTTAAATCCATCTCCGTATAAATCAGGTCTTCTTGATGATACGCAGCTTTGGACAGTAGTTCACCATTTGGATCAAATACGGTTGATGCACCCCAAAAATTTAGACCATCTTCATATCCAACTCGGTTAGCATGAATGACGAATGTCGTAAATAAGCTGGCGTAAGCACGATTGATATGTTCTACCCAACGCGCTGATTCTAACTGCGGTTGACTATTGATGCCTCGTCCAGGAGAAGCGGACGTAAAGATCAACACTTCCGCTCCATCAAGCCAAAGAAGATAAGGGGGTGAAGCATGCCAAAAATCCTCACAGATCAAGATCCCCATTCTGCCAAAACGAGTATCAAAGGCACGAATTGAATTCCCCCAAGCAAAAAACCTACCTTCGTCAAATAATCCATAGGTCGGTAAATAGACTTTATGGTGAATATGTTGAACTTCCCCTCTAGAGAGATAAGCGGAGGCTATATAAAAACGATGACGAATATCTTCATCTACAAATCCAATCACAAGATCAATCTTTTTACTAACATCTAATAAATATTTAAATACAGGATCTTCTGGAATAGCACGATGGGCAACTGTTGTAGCAATGTCCTGTAATACATACCCTGTCAAAGAGAGCTCGGGAAAGACGATCAGGTCAGCTCCTGTTTGGATGGCTTGTCTTGAAAAGTGGATATGCTTTTCAAGATTTGCATCCACGTCACCAAGATAGGTATTAATTTGTGCAATAGCTAGGGATAGTTTCATAAACACTTCTCATTTTTAAAGATAAAGATCCCTTTTCTCTTGATCATTGATTGGAATAAGGATACTATAAATATTATCACGAATATTAGCAGCGCTACCTTGCATTGCGAAAATCTTGCCAATTTAATTAATCCATGGTTCACTGTTGATAATTCAACTTCCGAAGGATTTGCTCAGAGTCATAAGAAGATGTATAATTCATATAGTCTTTTTTTTTTAGTGGGCTCTTGAAAAGGTGCGATAATGGAATTTATATTTGATCCAAATATTGCCTACATCCTTCTAGCTGGTGGAATCATCTTCACGGTTATGGCAATCTTAAATCCAGGGACGGGGTTACTTGAAATTGGAGCGCTGTTTACACTTCTCGCGGCTGGTGTAAGTGTGTATGGGTTGGCTGATCAGAATATGATTAACTGGTGGTCAATTCTAATTATTCTAGCAGGGATGGTCTTCTTCATTATTTCAGTCAGGATTCCAAAACAACCCATTTATCTAGTTATCTCTATTGTGTTGATCATCATCGGATCAGTTTATTTATTCCGCAGCGATGAATGGTATCTCCCTTCTGTAAATCCCTTCCTTGCCCTGATTCTATCCGCGCTTTCAGGTACTTTCTTTTGGATCATGACAAGCAAAGTACTAGAGACAAAATCCATCCTACCGACTCATGATCTACGATCATTGATTGGGAAAATCGGAGAGGCAAAGTCTTATATATATAAAGATGGTTCCGTTCAAGTCGCTGGCGAATTATGGACAGCACGTAGTAAGGAACCCATCCAAAATGGGAGCGATGTGCGTGTCATTGGGCGAGAAGGATTTATTCTTATCGTAGAATCTGTAAATGATTGAAAAAATCGAGTATTATTGATATGAAATTTAAAAATATAGTTATTAACCAAAATCAAGGAGGTATATGATGGAAGCTTTCGGTGGAACATTAATATGTATTTTTGGAGCAATTGCCTTAGTCGTTCTGGCATTATTAGCCAGCGCTATTCGAATTGTCCCAGAATATCAACGCCTTGTCGTATTTCGATTGGGTCGTTGTGTTGGCGCACGTGGTCCTGGAGTAATCATCCTTATTCCAGTTGTTGATCGTGCAGTGAAAGTCGACCTTAGAGAGCAAGTCCGAGAAATCCCACACCAAAATTCGATCACTCAAGACAATGCAGCTGTATCTGTGGATTTCATCTGGTATTACAAAATACTCGACCCGACCATGAGTGTCTTGCAAGTAGCAAATTTCGAATCGGCTGCCCAAGGTATGGCAACAACAACCTTGCGAGCTGTCATCGGAGGCATTCTCTTAGATGATGTTCTCTCAAAACGAGAACATATTAACAATCTGCTTCGAACCCGTTTAGATGAAGTCACTGAACGCTGGGGTGTCAAAGTAACCAACGTCGAGATCAGAGAAATTAATCCACCACGTGAGATTCAAGACGCCATGAATCGTCAGATGTCTGCAGAGCGCAATCGTCGAGCGGTGGTGACGGAATCAACAGGACAACGCGAAGCAGCCGTTAATGTCGCTGATGGTGAGAAACAAGCGGCTATTCTGCGCGCTGAGGGTGAGAAGCAATCCGCAATATTAGTCGCAGAAGGTGAGCGGAAAGCACAGCTCTTACGCGCTGAAGGTTTCTCCGATGCACTCCAACGAATTTTCCAAGTTGCCCAAACCGTTGATCCGAAGACGATGACTCTACAATATTTTGAGACATTAAAAAATATTGGCGCGAGTCCATCAACGAAATATATATTCCCTATGGAATTCACAAGTATGTTGGAAAACTTCATTAAGAGCCGCGAAGAATAGCCTTCAAAACACAATTCAGTTATTTATGGAAGCTATAATAATCGCGCCAGATAAACAGGCTATTATTAAACCCGCTAACTGGCGCGATTTAAATCAACTAAGGCAATTGGAAACAAGTTGTTTCCCTAAAGATGCCTGGCCACTTCTAGACCTGGTTGGTGTATTAACTCTACCAAATGTCATTCGGCTGCGTGCAATGCTATGGAATCTTATGATCGGCTTTGTCGCAGCGGATATACGCCCTGCTGAACAAGTTGCTTGGATATCGACTATTGCAATCTTACCTGATTATCAACGCTATGGATTAGGATCATCTTTACTCAATCAATGTGAGGAAAAGATTTCCGTACCAACCATCCGTTTAAGTGTACGAATCACCAACTTTCCTGCAATTAGAATGTATGAAAAAGTTGGTTATCAAGACATTGATCTTTGGAAAGAGTATTATCATGATGGAGAGGATGCACTTATTATGGAAAAGCAACTAAGGTAATCTTCCTTCTACGCATAATATTATAAAATGAATTCTAATATAATCACAAAACCGAAATTCATCACTAAAACAATCGAATTAGAGCAACTGGTCGAAGAACTCACATTTCAACCAATTATTGCTGTAGACACTGAATCAAATAGTCTATATGCCTATCAAGAGCAAGTTTGTCTTATTCAATTCTCTACACCTGAAGCTGATTACTTGGTTGATCCACTAGTGATCCATGATCTAGGTTCACTCAGCAGGATTTTAGAAGACTCACAAATCGAAAAGGTTTTCCATGCGGCTGAGTATGATTTGATTTGTCTACATCGGGATTTTGAATTTACAGTTACAAATATTTTCGACACAATGGTCGCATCACGTATTCTCGGACGGAAAGATGTAGGTCTAGGCTCCATATTAAAGACTGAATTTGAGGTGAATCTTGATAAACGCTTCCAACGTGCCAATTGGGGAAAAAGACCTCTCCCAGATGACATGTTACATTATGCTCACCTCGACACCCATTTTCTTATTCCCCTAAGAAAAATTCTATATCGTGAACTAGAGCAAAAGAACTTGATACAACTAGCTCAAGAGGACTTCAAACGACTAAGTAAATTAGAAAATCTAATCAATAATGGTCAATTATTAAAACCGAAAACTTTAGATTGCTGGAAAATTAAAGGAGCTATTGATTTAAATCCGAAACAAGCGGCAGTTTTACACAAAGTTTGTCAGTATCGAGATAAAGTTGCTAAGGAATTGAATCTACCATTATTTAAGATATTTAGCGACAAGACCTTGATCGCGATCGCTGAACAAAATCCTCAAAAGACAGATGAACTTAGACATATTCCAGGTATGAGCTCTCGACAAATCAATCACTATGGGGATGCAATCATTCAAGCTGTAAGAGCAGGCAAAAAAGCTGAACCGCTCTTTGCTCCCCATAATCAACGCCCCGATGATCGATATTTGGATCGACTTGATGCCATCAGACGGTGGCGGAAAAAAGTTGGTATAGAGATGGGTGTACCATCCGATGTGATCTTACCGCGCGACTTAATGCTCTTACTCGTTAATAAGAATCCCACGAACGAAAATGAATTAGCAGATCTATTACAATCTGTCCCATGGCGGTTAGAAAGGTTTGGGGATCAGATCACACAAGTTCTATCATCAAGGAGATAAACGAGATAGAATTATGAAAATTACATTTCACGGAGCAGCTCAAACTGTTACAGGTTCACAACATCTTTTAGAGATAAACGGGTATAAACTTTTACTCGAATGTGGATTATATCAAGGTAAAAGGGCAGAAGCTTTTGAACGCAATCGCCATTTTCGTTATGACCCCAAAGAGTTAGATGCGGTCATTCTTTCTCATGCGCATATTGATCATAGCGGCAATCTTCCTAATTTAATCAAAAAGGGTTATCACAAATCAATTTATGCCACTCCAGCCACAAGCCACTTATCCAATATCATGTTGATGGATTCTGGTCATATTCATGAATCAGACGCGAATTACGTCAACGAAAAGCGCAGAAAAAAAGGTCTTGAACCGATTGAACCACTTTACACCCTTGAAGATGCCGCGCAAGTTGCTCAACATTTTTTACCCACATCCTACAACCAACCCTTTTTTCCGATCCCTGGTGTTGAAGCACAACTGATAGAAGCTGGACATATTTTGGGATCAGCAGCCATCGTCCTGGATGTCGAAGAAAAACTCCCTTACAAGAAAAATCGCTTTCGTCTTTGGTTCTCAGGGGATATTGGTCGTCGTGACCTCCCACTGATCCGTGATCCTATTCTGCCTACCCGAACCGATTATTTGATCATGGAATGCACATATGGCGACAAGAGCCATCGTGATCCACAGGAAGCTTTTGATGAATTACGTCAAGTCGTATTACGGACAATTAACAGAGGTGGAAAGGTGATCATTCCAGCCTTCGCGGTTGGTCGCACACAAGAATTGGTATACGACTTACATATCATGATAGATAACGGTGAGATACCTCAAGTGCCTGTGTTTGTCGACAGTCCTCTAGCCGTTAATGCAACCGATATTTTCAGCAGTCATCCCGAATGTTTCGATCAGGAAACACGCGCATTTATTGCAAATGATAAACACAAAACCGCACTAGGGTTTGAAATGCTGACATATACGCGCTCTGTTGAAGAATCGAAAGCTCTCAACAACCGCAAAGACCCTATGATCATTATTTCTGCATCAGGCATGGCAGAAGCAGGTCGGATCCTACATCACCTAAAAAACAATATCGAAGATTCACGAAATACAATTTTAATCGTTTCCTGGCAAGCGCCTCACACATTGGGTCGTCGTTTGGCAGATCGCGAAGAAAAGGTCCGTATTTTCGGAGAACCATACCAATTAAAAGCCGAGGTTGCTACTATTGGTGGCTTGTCCGCTCATGCGGGACAAAGTTTGCTGCTCGCATATGCTCAATCCACACAAGAAACGTTGAAACAGGTATATCTTGTGCATGGCGAAGAACGTGGAGCAGATTCCTTGATAGAAAAAATGAAACAAAGTAATATTGAAAATGTCTTTTTCCCGGAATTACACACTAGTGTTGAAATATAGAACAAACGAGATTTGACCAAAGAACAGAAATTGATTATTGGAAAATCTAAAGTTCTTTGCTATAATCATCCCGCAAGCAATGGAGAGGTGCCAGAGTGGACGATTGGGGCGGTCTCGAAAACCGTTGTGGGGCTTGCACCCACCGTGGGTTCGAATCCCACCCTCTCCGCTCATATAATAATTGCGCTTTTTGTCAATAATCTATAACTTTCATCATTAAAAAACAATTCCGCTATTTGAAGTACGTTTAAGAGTAAAATTAAATAGAGTGTCTAAATAATCTTTCAGCAAGGTTCGGCTGGGCTTTCAATCATTGAATTAAAAATTCCGATCAAGAAAGCTTCACTTTCAACTTAAGCAGCGTATTGTATCAGATTACAAAATAATATCCAAATATCTCCAGATTACACAAAGGAATAAGAGATGAGCAAAAGACAGCAAGAAGAACTTGATCGAATTAAAAAAGAACGTAAGGAATTGGAGCAGGAACAAGAAAAGAGTAGAAAATTGAGACAAGAACAGCAAGAGATATTAGAAATACAACAAGAAGAAGCCCGAAAGCAACGCCGAGATAAACAAAAAGAGCTTGATCAACAACAGCAACAGAAAGGAAAACTTCGGCAACAAGAGCAAGAACTTTTAGACACACAACTAGAAAACGAAAGGAGATCTAGTCAAGAAAAGAAATAAAAAATTAAATCTTAGAAATGAAAATTATTTTAATTAACTTACGAAACGAATTAAAGAATAATATTGATGAGCACACAAAAAGTACTGCGCAGAGATTTTTCAAGGAAGAAATAAAAGTTTATGGTATTAAAACCTCATTAGTTAGCAAAATATCAAAAACACATTTTCTAAAAATTAAAGATTTAAAGAAAGCGGATATCTTTAATTTATGTGAAGAATTGTTCTCATCAGGATATATCGAAGAATCATTTATCGCGTGTAATTGGTCCTACAATATGCTCGATTATTTTGTAGAAGAAGATTTTTTAATCTTTGAGAGATGGATTGAAACCTATGTAACTAATTGGGCAACATGCGATACTTTATGTAATCACACCGTCGGGGCATTTATCGAAAAGTATCCAACTTACATTGAAGAATTAATAAAATGGGCAAAGTCTCCTAATCGCTGGATGAGAAGAGCATCTGCCGTTTCTGTAATTATTCCAGCAAGGAAGGGTAAGTTTCTAGGTCAAGCTTTTGAAATCTCAAATATTTTATTGACAGATAAAGATGATTTAGTACAAAAAGGATATGGTTGGTTGCTTAAGGAGGAAAGTAGGATCCACCAAAAAGAAGTCTTTGATTACGTCATGAAAAACAAAAAAATTATGCCTCGGACATCTCTAAGATATGCAATCGAGAAAATGCCTCAGGAATTACGAAAAAAAGCAATTGAAAAGATTAGCAGTTCCGATTGAATACAGAAAATGACAACAAAAAATACTAATCCAAATTTGAAAACATATAAAAAATGAGCCCTGTTTGGGCTCATTTACTAAATGGATAGATATAATAAGCAGGATTAATCTGCGAATTCGGGGATCATACCTTCTAGGATAATCTCAAGCGCCATCGTATGGCTGCAACGTCCACGCGTTTTAAAGAAATCACAATCACATTCCCAAATTCCATCTTTATAATGAACTGTGTGTGGGTTATTTTGTCCTTCAAAAGTCACCGATAATGAATCGATACGTATCCGGTCTCGTTCCTCTGCATATCGTTTTGCTTTATCAATTTTTCCAATCATACTGTAATCCATAAAAAGTTCTCCTTTCTTATGAAGATAAGAATAAAAAAAGGCACGCGCGCGCGTGCCTTACCTTTCTAAATAATTAATATGTCATTCAATACTCCCAAATCAAGCCTCCGATAATACTAGTATAAACCCTGTTTATCTAAACGTCAACAAGCTTTATATTTCACTTTCAATCAAAAAATCTCTCAAAAGTTCCATATCATCCACCATTACTTAATTACTATCCAAAACTATTGATCACGAATTTTCTTAGAGTGTAATGTGTTACAATTTTACCGGAAGCATCTAGAATAAATTGGAACTAAGATAGCTCAGTCTCCTGGTGTAAGCATCATGTTGGATTTTCCACAGAACCTTTTTCTTTGATGAGGAGAATAAACCATGAAACAGCTATTCGTAATTTGTCTACTACTCGCTTTAACTGCCTGTTTACCAACACCAATCACATTGGTTGATCCTGGTACATTAGCAGCACAAACGATGGCAGCCATGCCGAGGACGGACACGCCTACGGTCGACTTACTCGCGTCATCAATCCCTAGTCCTACGATTGATACTAGGCAACCTACACCTGAGATCAATCCAAATGCAACCGGTTCTTATTGCATACCAAGCGATACACAGCGCGATCGTGCATTGGTCACGAAAGTGATCGATGGTGCTTCTATTGAGGTCGCGACAGAATTAGGAAACTACTCTGTTCGATATATTGGCTTAGACGCTCCTGGAATAACACCCACCCTAGAATGGCAAGCGCCTCAAGCGATTGCAGCAAATGAACGACTAGTCAGTGGAAAATACGTGACCCTTGTAAAAGACACAACCGATACGGATAGTGACGGTTATTATCTTCGCTATGTATTGGTTGACGATGTTTTTGTAAATTACGACCAAATCCTCAAAGGATTCGCAGAAGTGAATATCATCCCACCCAATACAGCTTGCCAGGATGTTTTTATGTCCGCCATGTTACAAGCGCAATTAGATGTAGTAGGTATCTGGCAAGCTACTCCTATGCCTACATTTACAATCACATCCACCGCCACAGAGACTCCAATTGCAACAGATACAGAAATTCCTCAACCAGCGCCCTGTTCATGTAACAAGTTCTACTCTTGTAATAATTTCTGGACACAAAGTCAAGCCCAAGAATGTTACGATTACTGTTTGTCTGAAGGATATGGTCCCGTTTTAGCAGATCAAAATAACAACGGATTGGTGTGTGAGGGATTACCTTGATTAATCATCTTTCACAACGACGATGATTTCCATTATTTCTGATTGTTGATTATGAGAAGTTGTATGACATCCATATTAAGGTCTGTTGTTTAGAAAAACCCGCCTTCTGAATTGCATCAATATAATGATCCGATGTGAAATTTAGCTTCATGGGTCTACAAGATGGAGCATAATTTTGTGCATGAATCAACAACTCTGTCACAATCCTATCATGCACATACGGCGGTACCGACAACCAGAGCATGTTCGCATGACTTGAAGTTTCTTGCCATGAAACAGCGCCAAGAATTTGATTATTTTGAAATACTCCCCATTGAACGATATAGTCATTCATCACATTGCGATGAAGTATTCCCCAAAACCCCGGTCTGAGGCTTCCAATATTTAATGGCATATGCCAGGATAGTTCAGGGGGATAATTTGTCATTATCCATTCCTTATGATATTTCCAATCTTTACTTTTTAGCGGTGTAATATGGGTTTCGTTCAGATTTTGTTGAGGTGTATTGTTGGGATCATTTTCCCAGGAAGTCCTACGCGCCCTTTCATGAAAACCAAGTCGCTCATATAATTTTATTGCATAAGGGTTCTCCTCACGAGCATGTAACCAAATGGAGGACACGCCTTGTTGTTTGATATATTCCATTGCATGTACTGTCAATAGATGAGCTATTCCGCGTCGACGGAATTCCGGATGAACGGCTACATTTGCAATCAGGAAGAAACGTTTTCCTTTTATATAGTATGGAATTAAAGTAATATTCCCTACCAATCGATCATTTTCCTCCCAAACAAATCCATTTAAGGGTAAAGTGGCTAACTCTGGTAAGAATCTCGCCCAGCGTAATGTTGATTTGTTTTTAGCAATATTATGCATATGATTCAAGTAACGTCTGCTATCTGCATCTAAGGTGTCAGCAAAACACATTTCAACCAAATCTGCGGTTTTTTCGAGATCATTTAAAATACTAAAAGGTCGGATATTTTGAATTGGATTGTTATGGTATTCTCTAGATAAAGCATCCATAAAGCACATCTAATTTAGCAAAAAAAAATAGATCAGTTATGACATTTAATTTTACCTTAGTCTTCTTTGACTTATCAAAAAATATAGATTGTTTGATAAATGGAATTTAAAACAAAATGCTGGCAAAAGCCAGCATTCTGCAATCAACAAAGATTACGCGCCATATTTATTTAATCGCATAGCGTGCGCTAACGCCAGGGGCATGATATCGACATGGTGAATTGAACCTAGAGTGCCTGTTATACAACTGGTCTCACCAAAAGTTGTTCCTGTACCAAACCTTGCAGAATCAGCCGCTAATAGAACCGGTACTCGATGCCAACTATGTCTCTTGAGTTTTGCGGGGGTTGAATGATCACCGGTGATGACAAGTACATCAGGTTTCAATTTTAACAATTCAGGTAATGCTTGATCAACCGATTCAATCACTTTGACACGATTATCAAAATCACCATCCTCGCCGTAACTATCTGTTTTTTTAATGTGAACAAAGAAGAAATCATAATCACTCCAGTGTTTCTTTACGACCTCAAATTCTTCGGCGGGTGATTCTGCTTCATGTTCGATCACATCTATTCCCACCAATCTCGATACTCCTTTATACATGGGATAAACTGCGACAGCAGTCGATCGCAGTTTATAAACATCTGAAAAACGTGGTAATCCAGGGTCTTTAGAAATTCCTCTCAAAAGACAACTGTTTGCGGGTGGCATATCTTTAAGCAATTGATTTGCTTTTTCCCACCATTGTTTCAGAATCTCAGCCGTTTTCTCAGAAGCGCTGTCGGATGCTGAAATTGGAAGAGGTGGAATTCCAACTTGTTGTGGGTCGTTGTCTGGAATATTCGCCCCTAATCCTTCGCCTCTCAGTACAAGTACGAAACGATACTCTTTCACGGGCTCAACAAAAATCTCGACACCTGAGATCTCTATTTGGCGCAATATTTCTACACGTTTTACACATTCATCTGTGGAAATTCGTCCTGCACGTCGATCAGTGATATTGCCATCCGAATCCAACGTACAAAAATTACAACGAATTGCGACATCTTCTGGCTTGAGTTTAAAACCAATCCCTAAAGCCTCCAATACTCCTCGCCCTATAACATATTCTAAGGGGTCATAACCAAATAACGCTAAATGTCCTGGTCCACTCCCAGGGCTAAATGCGGGAGCAACTACATCGCTGAGCCCCAGCGAAGCCTTAGAGGTCAATGCATCCATATTAGGTGTGTTAGCCGCTTCTAAAGCGGTTTTTCCACCTTCTTCCATAGGGATTCCTCCCAACCCATCCATTACAAGCAGTACAATCTTTGATCCATTATCGACTGCCATTTCATTAATTAGTTTTAACTTATCCATTTTTTATCCTCTCAACTACTCAATTTCTCATAATACCAAAGATAATTTTACCCGAATTTTATCATCATTGTTTTTGGGAAATTATCCGAAAACCTCCGCCTCGATCCTAGCCACTTCAGAAAAAAATATAGCCACAAATTCTGGTTAGATGTTATATTAATATCACGTGACCAATTTTTATTTCAAAAGACCGAATGCCATCATCGCACGATATCATTAAGATTGATCATTTCATGGTACTGGATTGTCCTTGCCGTTCTGCAAGGGAAAATCCTTGCCTCCCCATAGATGTATGTTTGATCATCGGAGAACCATTTGCCAGTATGGTTCTGAGCTACACCCACAACGCTCTCGCTGGATCACCCGTGAAGAAGCTCAGGAGATTCTACTCGAAATCAATGAACTAATCTAGGAGAGATCTATGAATTCTCGAACCCGATTTTTAAAGACTATGCACTTCAACAATCCCGACCGCCCACCACTCTTTGAAGACGGTGTCAGGGAAGGTGTGGTAGATTTATGGAAAACGCAGGGATTTCCAATTGATACCACTCTTTCAGATCTATTTACTTTTGATAAGCGCAATGAAATCGAGATTAACCTAAAAAATGAATATGATCTCGCGAAATTGGCAATTGAAACTAACGGTCTAGCGCAATTGGAAAGATTACTGGATAGTGATGATCCAAGACATCTACCAGAAAAATTTTTTCAAGAAATTCCTTCCTGGCAAAAACGAGATTCTGTTCTCATCTTAATAGTTCACGATGGCTTCTTTCTCACTCTAGGAGTTCAAGATTGGAGAACATTTGCAAAATACATCTATGTATTGATGGATGAACCCGAATTTATACAAGAAGCCTTAAAGCTATATGGTCAATTTTTCGCCAGGTTAACAGAAAAAGTACTTCAAAATATCGATATCGATGCCGCGATTTTTAGTGAACCGATTGGTGGAAATCACGGTTCTTTAATATCGCTAGACATGTATAAGAAATTTGTTGCTAGTAGCTATATCCCAATTATTGACACTCTAAACAGATATGGTGTCGATACTATCATCGCGCGTACTTATGCAAACACAAAGACAATCCTTCCAGCGCTTTTTGAGATCGGCGTAAACTGCTTATGGGCATGTGAAACGAATCCTTATTGGATGGATTATCACAAGATTCGCTCTGACTTTGGGAAAGAGGTAAGGTTAATTGGTGGAATCGACCTGGATATTCTACGCAAAGATAAAAAACAAATTCAGCAAGAAATGGAAAGAATTATCCCACCTTTGCTCGAACAAGGAGGATATATTCCTCTCGCCGATGGGCGTGTACGTGAAGATATTTTGTTTGAAAATTATTCATTCTATAGAAATTCACTTGAACGAATGGTGGGGGTTAAATCGTGATATTGATCAATCAGATAAATATCTAAAGTTGTGGGAGGAAAATAGTCATAGTTTTTTGACATAAGGATTTCACAATAGTACTGATGTACTATTTACCCATCCAAACAATTACCCTATATTTGGTATGCTGGTCAGACCACAAAACCAGGAGACAGTATGCCAATCAATCCAATCTCTCGAAAATCACTTACTGATGTTGTCGCTGCTAAACTAGCGGCTTCAATCTTAGACAAGTCTCTCAAACCAGGTAGCCAACTACCACCCGAGAGAGAACTAATGAGACGTCTTGGTGTCAGCCGTTCCACTCTACGCGAGGCATTGAAATCATTATCAGAAAGTCATTTGATTGAAGCGCATCCTGGGGTTGGTTGGTTTGTCTGCGAGCTTACCGAAGAGAATTACCGCAAAGCCCATAACTATATCAGTAAAGATCCAACTCAGGAAAAAAGAAAAACATCGCTTGGTGATGAAAAAACCATTCGCGGACCAATGCGATTACCAGTCGCTCCAGAAAAACCACTCCGTATTCCAAACCTGCGTAAAGATCGTTTAGGAACCTTTGATTTTATTTCTTGGTGGGATCGAAAAGTAGTTGAGGAAGCCAAAGTACTTGTCGTAGGCGCTGGTGCGCTAGGTAATGAAGTCATCAAAAATCTCGTTCTCATGGGAATCGGAAATATTTATATCATCGATTTTGACACCATTGAAGCAGCCAATCTCAGTCGCTCACCTTTATTTCGAGAAATCGATTCGGGACGTCAAAAGGCAGAAGTGGCAGCTGCCCGCGCAAAAGACCTTAACCCAAATGTAAATGTGCAATACCTTCATGGTGATGTCACTAATCAATTGGGGTTGGGAGTCATCCGGCGAATGGATGTGATCATCGGGTGTCTTGACAATCGTGAAGCTCGTCTAGCAGTCAATCGCTTTGCCTATTGGATGAATAAACCCTGGGTGGATGGCGCCATTCAGGAGCTTTTAGGATTAGTACGTGTATTCGTTCCCGGAGAAGGCGCTTGTTTTGAATGCACCCTCACTGAACAAGCCCGTCGAGATTTAGCCGTACGCTATTCCTGTCCACTCTTAGCACGCCAAAACGTCCTTCTCGGAAAAGTACCCACAACCCCCACGATTGCTTCTATCATCGGAGCTATGCAATCTCAAGAAGCGTTAAAAATTATCCATGGGTTGCCTGTCGAAGCTGGAAAAGTGACCCATTTTAACGGCATGACAAATCAAATGCACACAACAGCTTATAGACCACGAGAGGATTGTGAGAGCCATTGGATATATGGCGAGATCAATGAATTACCTGCCCGTGCAGAGACAATGACCATGCAGGACCTGCTACGTATTGCCCGCGCCGATCTAGGTTCAGAAGCTATTATTGAATTGGATCAAGAATTGATCCTTTCCCTGGAATGCGACACCTGTAAAACAATCGAAAATGTGCTTCGATCAATTTCCGAAGTCAGTTTTGAGTCAGCCCATTGTCCAATATGTGGAAATATGCGCAAAACACAAATGACGCATATAATCACAGGCGAAGAACCTTTCCTCCACAGAACATTAGCCAGTCTTGGAATCCCCCCTCTTCATATCATACGCGCTTACAACACAAAAGAATACCGCTTCTATGAATTGACTGGCGATCTAGAAGAAGCCCTACATTTCCATGATTTCGATGAAACCTCACCACGGACAAAAGAATTCATTCGAGATCGAATTCATTTGGGTGAATCGGTAAGAATTGATAACCGCCATACAAATCCTGCGCACGGCAAGATCACTTTACGCGATTGAGGAAAAAATGTTTGTCCTAGCAGAGATAAATCATTTAAAAGATAAAACAACGATGGATAAAGTGATCAATAATATCTTCGGAAAGATCAGTTTAGTAATACTAACGACGCTTGTGTACACTGCAATCATCCCTCTAGTATTCTTGGTCAACCACACAATCTTACCTTGGGCGCTAAAGTGGGCAACGCTTATGATGATCGCCTTGATTGCAGGGATATCCTCTCGACTTCTATTCAAAGGGATGAATGGGGTTTTGGTTCTCATGATCGCCATGATTGCTTGGTTCGTCAGCTTATTGATGCTCAATCAAATCACAAATGGTTATATGGGAATAAACTATAAATATGGTCTATTCGATTATGATTGGTTGGCTCTTTCCCAACTTCTAAGCGCAGGATTAGTACTAGTTTTTACTTTGAAAGCCTGGAAAATTACTGTTCATCCACGAAGAAGCTCTCATAAACCAATTAAGAGAAACCTATATCCAGGAAAGCCAAAAAAACCAAAAGTAAATACTTCTTCAAAGAAAACCAGAAATAGTCTTCGACCATCATCTAGAAGACCTTATCAGACAAGGCAACATGCACAATCAACACAAAGGAATGGTTTTAAGTTCTTGACCATGACCATTGAGCAATTAAAAGGAAAAACACGTACGCTTATTTCAAGTAGCCGCGCTACATGGCAGCAGATTGAGTCAAAATTTAGCTCGCCATCCTTGGAAAAGACTTTCCAGATTTACAGAAAACCTTTGAAAATCCCATCAAAAACAAAGGTGAAAAGATCAAAGAAGGACATCCAGCTTAGTGGACAGGTTGAACATCGCTGCCCATATTGCTTGGAAATAGTCGATCCCGATGATCCTCGTGGGGTTGTCGAATGCCCAATCTGCCATACTCTACATCATGCAGATTGTTGGGCAATCACAGGTACATGTCAAGTACCTCATCATATCGAGTGATCTCGGGATAGAAAAGATTAATTGGAGGATGCTATGCCAGATATGTCAGTAACGATCGTATTACCAAACGGAGGCGCTCGTCGCGCAGATATTCCCGATGACATTCCAATTGGCGATTTGCTTCCCGAGTTAACCGCTTTATTGCAACTTCCAACAGTTGGACCGGACGGACGTCCGATGGGATATCGCTTGGATAGCAAAGCTTTAGGAAGAGAACTTGGAGAAGAAGAGACCCTTGCCAAAGCGAAAATCCCTTCTGAGGATCGCTTGATTTTGACAGCAGATATTACAGCAGGCGCGATTTCGGTGGGGCAAAGTCCACGCATGCGCCGATTAAAACAAGATTATGAATTAATGCGCGAATTAACCGCACGTAGCGATATGATCAATTTTGAAGCAAAATCCGCCCGGGTAGGTTTACCCCCTGAGAGATATATTGTCACGTATAAATGTAAAGGCATCTATTCTGTTGATCGCCAAGGAAATCCGAAATTCGGCAATAAACATCAACTAGAGATTTACCTACACAACCAGTATCCGCAGCGATGGCCTGGCATGAAATGGCTGACACCTATATGGCATCCAAATATTAATCATATCAATGGCTCTGTTTGTATCGATGCAGCTTGGTGGACCGCCAGCCGCTCTCTAGACAGATTGGTTCTGATGATTGGTGAGATGGTGCAATATAAGAACTTTCACGATGACCCATCCAAACCGCCCTTCCCGTGGGACCCTGAGGCAGCAAGATGGTGTAGGGCATATAGAAAAACTCATCCCAATGCTTTTCCGGTTGAAAAGAAGGAATTGCTGCGTCCTGAGCGCATCACTATAAAAAAAACAATTCAAGAGCAAAAACCCCGTATCCGTTTGAAGTAATAAAAGGAAGGAAAAAAATCGAAAGCATGAATTAGTGTTTCAGTATTCTGGTATTTCAGAATTTGAAGAAATAGATCAAAAACAAATTTGGAGGTAATAACTATGGCAGACAAATCATTAACACTCGTACTACCATCTGGTGGAACTCGTACCGCGGAAGTACCAGACGATGTACCGGTCAAAGAGCTAATCCCAGAATTGACCACATCGCTAGAACTTCCATCCACAGGCCCAGATGGACGTCCGATCAGCTATCGGTTGGATAGCAAAGCTTTAGGACGTGAATTGCAAGAGGATGAGACTCTTGGCGAAGCCGGTGTTCCCGATGATGATCGATTGATCATCACTGCGGATATCACCGCTGGATAAGGAAAAAGCCAGGTGAAAAGTCCGGACAGACATAAACCTGGCTTCCTCCAAAAACGATGTGTATAAATTCTACCACGCCTATGATAGACCCATCAATCCATCTTACGCCATCTGATCTATTTAAGCCAAGACTCGCCAAGATACCAACGAAGAACGCAGTATATTGGCAATCACCTTTGGAGGTTAACAATCACCAACCGGCATTAGCGGTATTTGTCACACAAAAAGCTTACGTTCGTTTTTGCGCACATGCTGGGAGTGACCTCGACAATGAAGTGGGTGGTTGGCTGATCGGGAGATGGCGAGCTGATCGAACAACAGGTAAACAATTCATTGTTGTGGAGGCGATCCTCCCAGCAAAATTTACTCGTAAAGGGAGCGCTTTCTTGACTTTCACACAAGACACACAAGTGGCTTTGTATACAGAGATGGAGACACGCTATCCAAAAAAGGACCTGGTCGGTTGGTATCACACCCACCCGAGGATGGGGATATTCTTATCCGAATATGACCTATGGCTTCATCAAAATTTCTTCCCAAAGTCATATCAAGTAGCTCTGGTTATTGAACCGCACTCCACAATTGGCGGATTTTTCATTCGGGACTGGGAAAACCAATTAGATGATCGCCAATATTATGGTTTCTATGAGATTCAGAACCGAAAACTAGGTAGTGTAGTTCATTGGTGTAATTTATCCACAGATAAGAAACAAAACTCAGGAGAATAAAATGAGTCGAGTAATGAGACTTTATTATTATGGCGTTCTAGGCGCGATCGGTGGGGTGATAGGTTGGCATTTCAGTAATATGCTGGGGTTATCATTTACCAAAAGCGTTTATCTCAGTGAAGTCGTGGTTGGAGCGCTGATTGGATTATGCATCGGGGTATCGATCGGATTGGGGGAAGGTATATTAACCCGCAATATCTTCCATGCCCTCAAAGCGAGTCTATTGAGCGGCGGTTTGGGCTTGATTGGTGGCGCTGTAGGTCTTCCAATTGCCGAGTTCCTTTTCCAGATACTAGGCGGACAATCTTTTAGCCGAGCCTTCGGTTGGGCAATTTTCGGTTTGATGATTGGCTTAGCAGCTGGGTCAAATAGCGGCAGTCAAATTTGGAAAGGAGCTATTGGGGGTTTAATTGGAGGCATCCTAGGAAGCATCCTACTTGACAGCGCACGCAACTGGTTACAAGATCCACTCATGGGGAAAGCTGCTGGTTTGCTATTACTGGGAACATCGGTTGGTGTATTCATTGCTATGATCGTGTTTTTGCTGTCAAAAGCCTGGCTGGAAGTAGAGACCGGTAAATTGAAAGGTACAGAGTTTATATTGGATAAGTTCATTAAAACTAATGGACCCTCCGCATTCATCGGTAGCGATGCACTTAAATCCGATATCGTCTTACCTGATCCAGATATAGACCCGCAGCACGCCATGATCAAAGGCGCCGATACACATTTGAATTTAAAAGATATGAGTATGAGTGGAACCTTCATCAATAACCGCAAAATCGAACAAACTAGCCTGAAGAACAACCAAAAGATTCGCATGGGGAACACACAACTCATTTATCATGAAAAGAGGTAAATTATGGATAAGCGAAAATTCTTTTTGAAATTTGTGATAACGAGCTTATTACTGCTGACCTTAAGCGGCTTCTCCAAAGGACAAGCAAATCTTGCTCAGGAGTACCCTAGCGCAAAAATCACTCAAGTTGACACTTCACAGTTTCCCGTTGTAACAGTGTATATTTCGGTTGTCGACTCTGCAGGCGAACCAGTTGCTGTTAGCCCGTCACAATTAGTCATTCGAGAAAATGGGATTGTAATGACACCTGATGACATTGGCTCAACTGGCGATTCTGATCCTTTAGTCACCATGCTGGTCATGGACATATCAGGAAGTATGAACCATGCTGATAAGATCAATTCAGCAAAAGGCGCGGCGCGTGCCTATATCGATCAATCGCGTCCCAAAGACCTGATTGGATTGGTATCCTTCGAAACAGAAATTGAGTACGTTCAACCTTTGACAAGCAACCATACATCTGTTGAAACAGCAATTAATGATCTAAAAGTACAGGGAGATACAGCGATGTATGATGCTCTGGCTCGCTCAATTGAATTTATGGAAGCCGTCACAGGTCGCAAGGCGATCATTGTAATGACGGACGGATTAGATAACCGCAGCAAGATCTCCCCACAAGAAGTCTTACAGATGATCGGTCCCGAAGGGCTCTCGATCTCCACGATTGGATTAGGGATCCCTGATCACAGCACAAGCGCCCTTTCCAGCTTGGATGAAGCTGCTTTATCTGCTTTAGCCGAACAAGCAGGAGGAGCTTATGGATATGCAAATGATGAAGAATCCTTACGGAAATTATATGAATTATATGGACGAGCATTGCAGAGTGAATACTATATCACCTATACCTCTCCATCCACCCTGCGGGATGGCATCAACCGTGCTCTTAGCGTCTCCTTGGATGGTAATTCAAGCAATACTGCTATTACCAGTAATGATACTCAAGGAAAATATAACCCGGGGGGGCTTATACCAGAAGTGACAAATCCAGCTACTTGGGGGATTTTCTTAGCTTTGGTGGTAGGTTTAGCCCTACTCTTGCTTGTACCTTTACTGATCAGGACTGTTCGATATCAATTGCAGTCAAAAAAAGGCATTATCGGTAGTGGGAGTAAGAAAAAGTCACGGATAAAATTGAAATAAGGTAAGTATTTTTCCAAGTACATTTAGGCGGTGCCCATTTAAAATGCACCGCCAATTTGTTTACATCCCTCGAAATTTCTCGATAAAAAAAAGAACATAATCAACAGAAATCGTTGTGATACAATCGCGACATGTTTCTCCCTACAACACGCCAAGAAACAGATCAATTAGGCTGGAAGAATTTAGACGTCATATTGGTGAGTGGCGACTCTTATATAGACAGCCCTTATATTGGTGTTGCTGTCATCGGAAAAGCGCTTGTCAAGGCTGGTTATCGAGTGGGAATCATTGCGCAGCCTGATATCCAATCCGATAAAGATATTACCCGCTTAGGCGAACCACTTTTGTTTTGGGGCGTCACGGCTGGCAGTGTAGACTCCATGGTGGCTAATTATACAGCTCTGAAGAAAAAACGGCGCAGTGATGATTATACGCCCGGAGGAGAAAATAATCGACGTCCAGATCGAGCCAGTATTGTTTACACCAACTTAATACGTAGAACCTTCAAGCCTACCACACCAATCGTCCTCGGAGGCATTGAAGCCAGTCTACGCCGTATCGCCCATTATGATTATTGGTCTGATAAAGTGAGAAGATCAATTCTGTTTGACGCTAAAGCGGACCATCTGCTTTATGGTATGGCAGAAAAAGCGGTTCTCGATCTTGCACAAAAGCTTCAGAACGGATCAGATATTCGAGAAGTCTCAAACCTCTGTTATATCTCCCATCAAAAGAGAGATGATTATCTAGAAATACCCTCCTTTGAACAAGTAGTTGAAAGTAAATCAGCTTTCATCGACATGTTTCATACCTTTTACAAAAACAACGAACCAATCACTGCCAAAGGATTATGTCAAAAACATGGAGACCGCTACCTGATACAGAATCCTCCAGGCACGTACTTATCACAGTCTGAATTAGACAATATCTATGCCATGGATTTTGAGTACTCTCAACACCCATATTATGAAAAACAAGGCAAAGTACGCGCTTTAGAAACCATCAAATTCTCAATCCCCACTCATCGCGGTTGTTATGGTGAGTGTAATTTCTGTGCAATCGCCGTACACGAGGGACGTACTGTGCGCTGGAGAAGCGCTGAATCGATCCTAGAAGAAGCTAAGAAACTGACCCAAAAACCTGATTTTAAAGGTTATATTCATGATATTGGTGGACCGACGGTCAACATGTACGGCTTTGAATGCAAGAAGAAACTAAATCAAGGAAGCTGTTCTAATAAACGCTGTTTATACCCTGAGATTTGCCCATTAATGCCCGTTGATCATACACCTCAGATCGATTTATTACGTAAACTCCGCAGAATAGAAGGAATAAAGAAAGTCTTTATCGGATCGGGTATTCGCTACGACTTGTTAATTCACGACAAGACTTCAGGGTTACTCTATCTTGAGGAAGTCAGCCAACACCATGTCTCCGGACAATTGAAGGTTGCGCCAGAACATACCCAACAAAATGTATTAAGACATATGGGGAAACCAGGAGCAGATCAATTATTAGTGTTTAAGGCAGAATTTGACAAAATGTCACGACGCGCGAGGAAGCAACAATTCCTAACCTACTATTTTATTGCTGCCCATCCAGGTTGTGGTGAACAAGAAATGCATCAATTAAAGCAATTCGCGAGTCAAAAATTGAAAATCAATCCAGAGCAGGTCCAAATCTTCACCCCTACTCCTTCCACCTATTCCAGCTTGATGTACTACACGGAAGTAGATCCATTTACACGCAAACCTATTTTTGTTGAAAAGAATTTCCAAAAGAAAAAACATCAAAAGGATATCCTAACCCTCAAAAGAAGAAAGAAGTAATCAACAAATGTTCAAGCTTTTTGCTGTTTGCACTCCAGGTCTTGAAAGCATCCTCGCCCAAGAAATGCGTCAATTGGGTTTATTCAATCATCCCTCCACAGCAACTGCGAACATAACGGGAGGCGTATCCTTCGAAGGTAATCTTGAATCAATTTACCGATCAAATCTCTGGCTGCGTACAGCAAACCGAATTTTGGTGCGCCTGGGTGATTTCAACGCGAAAACTTTCTCTGAATTAAACAAAAAAACCGCTCGGTTGCAATGGGATCAGTTCTTAAAGCTAGGACAACCAATTGAAATAAAAGTGACTTGTCATAAATCTCGTCTATATCATCAAGGTGCAGTCGCTGAGCGAGTAGCTGGTGCAATCAGCGACCAACTAGGAAAAGCCGCATCAGTTCAAAAATCGGATCAGATAGGGGAAACTCAAATGATCTATGTCCGCATCGTTCATGACCATTGTACGATCAGCATCGATTCTTCGGGGAAATTATTACATCGCCGCGGATACCGGTTGGCAACAGCGAAAGCGCCCTTACGGGAGACATTAGCAGCAGGGATGTTGTATGCATCCGACTGGGATCCTGCATCCGCCTTAATTGACCCTTTTTGTGGATCTGGAACTATCCCTATCGAAGCCGCTTTGATTGCTCAAAATATCCCACCCGGATATCTGAGGGATTTTTCCTTCATGAAATGGAAAATTTTTGATCCGGAATTATGGAAGAAACTTCTAGAGGAAAGCAAAAACCAAGTAAATGAGAAACCCATGGTCATTCTTGCCTCTGATCGTGATGCAGGAGCAATCGCTATCGCCAAGGCAAACGCCGAACGTGCTGGAGTAGCTGCGGATATTGAATTTTCACATCGCGCATTATCAGCCATTGAGCCCAGAGGTACTGGGGTTATCGTAACAAATCCACCCTATGGTCACAGAGTCAGCAGCAACAAAGACTTACGTAATCTTTATGCACAGCTGGGGAATGTAATGCGCGCTAAATGTCCAGGATGGCATATTGCGCTTTTGTGCAACGATCAAAAATTGATCAACTACACAGGATTGAACTTGAAGAGTGACATGACGTTGGAAAATGGGGGCATAAAAGTAAAACTTGCCCAAGGAATCGTGTCAACTAAATAATTGCACAACTGACCTATTCAATAAATATCTCAACATGCTCCCCGTCTTCTTCGTCATAAACATCAATGATCTTACCTTCTGCACCGGCATTGATCTCTTCCACCAATTCATCGAACGCTATATCAGGGGCATACTTTGAAGCGATATTCAATCCCGCGTCAACCAATCCAATTGGAAGATTTACCATTGCTTTAGATTTTCCAGAAACCATATCAGTAACTCGGATCTTCAACCAACGTGTGCCTCCTGTGCTAGTGTTTAAAGTAGGCTTACGTTCACTTTTACGTCCTTGATTGAGTGTTTTTAACAACTTAGCGCCTTCCTCCGCGGTTATTTTCCCCTCATCAATCATCTTTAATATTTTCATCCTTTCTTCATTGGATACCATCTCTTCTACTCCTTTTTACTCTCAAGATGACTATGCAATCATTCTTTTCACACCTTACCTATGTTACGACTCATTATTTTCCAATGCTGAAAGGAGTTTTTCTGCCTGCTCGACGGTTATCTTCTTCTCTTCTAACATACGTAGAATGAATAATTGCTCGTCCTCAGAAACAGAATCCAGTGCTTCATCATTCTTATGTGTTTGAGCCCTCTGAATTGTACGCCGATCTCTAAATATATCGCTTCGCTTTTTGCGATTGATTGCATGTTCAATCTTACGTTCCGCAATTTTCTGAGAACGACGGGTTTTCTCTTGCGATCGCTGCATTTCTCGATTGATAGACTCTAAATCCTTTTCTATAATGTCTTGGGGTTCGTCTGAAAACGACTCCATTTTAATCCTCCGCTTCGCTTAACATTCTCATAGCATCTTTAGCGTTGATTTTGCCATTATCCAAATCTTCCAGAATTTGTTGCCGTTTTCCTTCCGACAAAGCAATATGCTCATCGGTTGCACCTGGTTCATACCCCATCGCGCGGATCACTTCATGTAATCGGTTTCTTATCGTTGGGTATGAAAGCCCAATTTCTGATTCCATACGTGTAATTTTCCCTTCGCATCGAATAAAAGTCTCCACAAACCCAAGTTGCTCAGGGCTAAGTTGAGCAAACATATTGCTCGAGAAGCGACCTTCTATGGTTGTATCGCAATCCCTGCAATAGAGACGGGTTACCACAATTTCTCCACCGCACAAAGGGCATTTCGTGGGTAAAGCACGCATAATTAAATTCCTTTTTCTATACTAAAATTTAATTAAATTAATTTCATTATATCAAAACGATAAACAATGTCAACACTGTTATTTATTTATTCAATCATATATTTAATAATATTGAAATCGGAGTTACAGGAATGATCTTGATAGAAAAGAATATGAAAAGCGATATAGTTTTTGGATTCGTATGAATAAAAAAGATACGGATGAGAGGATGTTATTTCTGTACTTCCGGTTGACGGTCGCTTGATATAAAGGAAGCTGCATTTGAATTAACATTGGCTATAACAACCTTGCCATTGCGCGTTAATGTACCCAAGTATGGTTGGTCTCCGTTATGTGCGATCCAACCTTCGAGATTGAACGCCAATACTCCGCCACAAAAACCGTCCGCCGGAATCCACTCGCCATTATATTTTCTAGCAATATGAATATGTGTGCCTGTAGAGCTGCCTCCCTCACAAGATGGATGTCCAATAGGATCACCTTGTTTGAGTTGCGTCCCAAGTGGAACACGATCTTCGGTTGCAATATGCAGGTAAAAAATATTCCAGCCTGTACGTTCGTCTCCGTCTCCATCCAGATCAAGCATTACCTCTCCTCCCCCAGAACGCACCACCAAGCCATCCGCGACAGCCGTCGCCCAACGATTACTAGGCACACATCCAGAAGTTTTCGAAGGCGGCGCAAAATCTAAAGCTGCCATTGGCTCCCCTGTTCCCCAAGCCGCATGTGGTCCACCGGTTAAAGCCCAAACATCCCCAGGTTGAAATGGAAAAATGAACTGCGGTTGTAAAAGGCTACCTTCGATATGCGGGTGATCACTCAACCATGGATCTCCAAAGAGTTTTTCATAGGTCACCACAAAACCATTTTCGGAAATCGCGTTTAGATAATCCTCGTAAGAAAACCGGGTATTGAAATAATTCTGCAGGCTCACCGATGCGGCATTTAGCCATGGATCAAACCTTGAAATTCGATCATCACTATGAATTAAATGATCTAATTGCCCAGTTCGATATTCATAATAAGCATTATTTAATAA
>Ga0172370_10000673_pt1 | contig 53393 bp, 46 predicted proteins | sample LakKiv5m_FD_114538 | JGI IMG/M metagenome (GOLD analysis project Ga0172370, IMG submission 114538) | Freshwater microbial communities from Kabuno Bay, South-Kivu, Congo - kab_022012_11.5m | ecosystem: Environmental > Aquatic > Freshwater > Lake | place: Democratic Republic of the Congo...
ACCCTTTGCGGGAGCCCCGTTTCGACAGCATTTTTCAAGGCCGGAAGATTCAACGGCATGGCCTTTTCAGTGTATCCAGTCAGGTTGCCTTCATAGTCTTGTTGGGCGACGATACGCAGCTCACCTTCTTCCAACATGCCGATCAATCCAGCCTCGGCCCTGGATTGACGCATGGCCCATTCAAGCGTAATACGCATGGCACGATCCATTTCAAGGCTGGCATTGAATTCACGGTCAATGCGTTGCATAACTGAAAGCTCTTCCACGCGCGCGGCCAGTTCCTGATCGGTCAATGTATATAAGCGTGCGTTTTCCAGGGCAACTGCTGCCTGACCTGCAAACGCAGTTAACAAAGTCTGATCTTCTTCTACAAACGGTAAACCGTCGCGGCGGTTGATGACTTCGACTACGCCCATCACGTTATCCTTGATCTGCAAAGGAACCGCAAGTAATGAGCGTGTGGTAAAGCCAGTCTGATCATCTGTCTTTGCATTCCAACCTGATGAACGTCTGGCATCATTTTCCATTACTGGACCGCGCGTATTTACGGCGCGTCCCACAATGCCACTGCCGGGCGCGAGACGCTGGCCGAGCAGGTCTTTCGCCAGCGGACCGACTGTTACTTTAAAGATTAACTCACCTGTTTGGTCGTCCAACAGGAATAGGCTGCCCGCTTCGCAATTCAAAATATTGACCGCGCTCTCCAACACATTTTGGAACAGAGGCTCCAGCTCCAGTGTGGAGGTAAGCCGCCGCGTCACATCGTTAAGTGTGGTCAGTTGATGTGCGCGTTGTTGGGCCTCCTGAAGCAGACGGGCCTTCACGATAGCACCTGCAGTCTGGTTGGCAATGGTCTGCAGAATATCAAGCTGGCCGTGAGTATAAGTTGTGGCAGGATCGCGGCTGCCAACGCTTAACGCACCAATCGATTCGGTGCCTGCATTAAGCGGAACACCCATCCAGGCATAGATGCCCTCCGTTTCAGGCGCAAATCCGTGCATCTGATTTTCTCGAATGTAATCCTGAGTCTGGATCGGGCGGCCTTTGCGAATAACCTCCGCTGCGAGACCTGTATTAGGCGGGAAGGGAACATTTTCCCGAACGGTTATTCGGTCGTTGTTCTCTACGGCGAAACCGTAGTAATAATAATCATTATCTTTGTTATAAAGCGTTATGTAAAAATGAGATGTAGGGATAATTTGCGCGGTCTGGGCGTAGATCAATTCCAACACGTCATCGAAGGTCACGGTGATGTTTACGCCCTGCGAGACGCGCATCAACGCGTTCATTTCCTGCACACGCCGCTCGAGGTTTGCAACCGTCTGCATACGCTGAACGGCAACGGAGGCCTGATCGGCTAAATTTTCCAGAAAGATTAAATCGCGAGGGGTATAGGGCTGGCCGGAAAGGCGCGGGCCAAGCGCCAGCCAGCCAACCGATTGTCCGCTTGCCGGAAGAGCTACAAATAAGCGCGCGCTCAACAGGGCCAAGGGCGTCTGTTCAAGTTTGAGGCTGGCAGGCAAAGACGCACCGTCCAGATAAAGCGGCAATTTCTCGTTGGCAAAATATCGCGCCAAGGGACTGTTGGATGAAAAGCGAATATCCGTGCTGGCGCGGTTATCGTCTGCGGGCAGGGAAACATATTGATCGTTGAGCAGGTCATAAGTGAAGATGTGGACGCGGTCAGGCGTCAGCGTGGATATGATCTGTTGGCGCAGGATCCGTCCTATGGTCGAAAGATCGAGCGCCCCTGTCAATTCATGAGTAAATTTTTGGAGGCTTTCAGCATACACGCGCTGGCCGCGGAAGAAAATTGCATCCACAAAACTTTGCAAGCGCAGGCGAATCGGTTCCAACAGGACGGCCACCAAAAAAACAAGGCCGCCGATCCAGAGCGGATGCGTGGAAGGCATCGCAACAGCAAAAATTAAACTAAGGCCGCTGACCAGTAATGCATAACCTCCAACAATTAAAATCGAGAGCAGCAGATATAAGATACCCTGCCGCACCCAATCGTCTGTGCGAAGGAAGCGGAAACGCAAAATTGTGTAACCGATAGTAAAAGGGAAAAGAATGACTGGAAAGAAAAGGTAGGGTTGAAAACTAAACAGGTTATAGGGTGAAGTTAACAGCCAGATCGTGATCGGAGTAAAAGCAATCAGCGTTCCCGTCAGGATCAAACGGGCCTGGGTTTTGACCACTGGCGATGTCGCCGCCACGCTATGATAAATGTTGAGTGCCAGATAAAAAAGCACGGCAGCGGCCGCAAAAATATAAATATATCGCCAGGCCAGGATATATGCTACAGGCTGAGAGAAATTAAAAAGGGTGGTGTAGGCGTAACCAGTCAGGATCAACCCGATGACTAATCCTGACCAACGCAGATATGGTCGCCGTGCCACAAAACGCAGTTCCTGTGGGAAGGATACAGCCAGGTTAATGATGGCACCGCCCGCCACAGCACAACCCAGAGTCCAGATATAAGTCAGATTATGAGTTGTAAAAAGATCGAAGAGGGAGCCAGTAACAATGCTCAATGAAGATGCAAAAAGTGCAAATGCCCGGCCGGGCGCTTCGATGCGGCGCAGGCCAAAGATCCACAGGCTGATAATAAGGAAGAACAGACTCAGGAAGGTCGGAATCACAAAGTATGAAGTTTGATCCTCGGACGGGAAGGTGTTTAACTTTACCTGGAGCACCTTTTGTTCCCCTTGTAAAGTGCGAATGGTCACCGGGATCGATTCACCAGGAAAAAATTTGCTTAAAACATTTTGAACTTCAGCCGCACTATGAACATTTACTCCATTGACAGCGATCAACTGATCGCCAAGTTTGACACCTTGATTGTGGAGGTCCCAATCTGCGCTATCACCGCTGGGCACGGAGCCATTGAAAACCATAGTATGTTCATAGAAAGCACCCAGGAAAGGGATCTTGATCCAGGAAGTGGCAAAAAAGAGTGCAAGAATAAAGGCCACGACTGCCAGAAGTTGATAAGCAACAACAACGACCTGGAGGCCTTGATTGAGAAGTGTGTTGGAACGTTCGGAAGAAAACATACTCTTTGGAAGAATTAGCGACAAATATGCCTGCAAATCTTACGACGACAGGAAAAATTGTACTCAGATTGTTATTGAAAAGTATGCTACTTTCATAACAAAGCTCATCACGTGTCGCATTGCCGGAAGAAATCACGAGTAAAAAACATAATTCCAGTTTAGGTGTTATGCGGTACTCTGTAAAATATACGGGGTGGACTTTTGAAAGTCCACCCCGTTTTGTTCAAACTGACGGGTTAAATATCCAGGTTCCTAACGGTTTTGGCATGTGTTTGGATAAACTTTTTACGCGGGGCTACTTCGTCACCCATCAACATATCAAAGGTGCGGTCGGCTTCCGCCGCATCATCTACGGTGACTAGTAGCAACGTCCGGTTCTCAGGGTTCATCGTTGTTTCCCACAACTGCACGGGATTCATTTCACCCAAACCTTTGTAACGCTGCATACCTACTTTGTCGCCGCCGCCCAAATCCTTGAGCGCTTTATCTTTCTCCTTGTCGCTATAAACATATTTGACTTGATTCTTATAAGCCATGCGGTACAGCGGCGGCTGGGCGATAAAGAGATGTCCGCCGTCAATTAACGTCGGCATGTAACGGAAGAAGAAAGTCAGCAAGAGCGTGCGGATGTGACTGCCGTCCACATCAGCATCGGTCATGATGATAACGCGTCCATAGCGCAACCCTTCGAGGTCAAAATTATCACCGATGCTGGTGCCAAGCGCAGAGATCAAAGCCTTGACCTCGTTGTTGCCCAGAATTTTATCGAGGCGGGCGCGTTCGGTGTTGAGAATTTTTCCACGCAAAGGCAGGATGGCTTGGAAGTGGCGGTCGCGTCCCTGCTTGGCCGATCCACCGGCCGAGTCACCTTCCACGATGTAAAGTTCAGCTTTGGTTGAATCACGCTCGGAACAATCAGCCAGCTTGCCCGGCAGAGTCAGCGACTCGAGCGCTGACTTGCGGATGACCAGATCACGCGCCTTGCGGGCCGCGTCACGCGCACGCGCCGACGTCAGACACTTGGCAATGATGGCTTTGGCGGCCTGCGGATTTTCATCGAGGAAAGTAGCGAAGGCATCCCCCACCACTTGAGTAACATAAGTCTGCACTTCCGGATTCATCAACTTGACTTTGGTCTGCGACTCAAATTGCGGCGACGGATGCTTGACCGAGACAATGGCCGTCAGACCTTCGCGGGTATCATCGCCGGAAAAATTTGGGTCGGCATCCTTGAGCAAACCATTCTTACGCGCGTAATCGTTGATCACGCGAGTCAATGAAGAACGAAGGCCTGTGAGATGTGTACCGCCGTCAATGGTGTTGATCGTGTTCGCAAACGAATAAACAGATTCAGTGTACGCATCCGTGTATTGGATGGATGCTTCAACGCCAATGTTTTCAACTTCTTTCTCAACATAAACCACCGGATGCAGGGTCTCGCGATTGCGGTTCAGATAGCGCACAAAGGAAGTGATGCCGCCTTCAAAATAGAAGGTCATTCTGCGCTCGTTGCGTTCGTCCACAAAGTCAATCGTCACGCCCCGGGTGACAAAGGCCATTTCGCGGAAGCGTTGAACGAGTGTATCAAAGCGGAAATCAATGTCTTCGGTAAAAATTATTTTGTCAAACTTAAAGGCTTGCTTGGTGCCACTTTCTTCCTTGCCAACTTTACCGATCTGTTTGATGGGACCTTGAGGCACACCGCGTTTGTAATTTTGCTGCCATAACTTGCCATCACGCTTGACCTCGGTAACCACCCATTCTGAAAGGGCATTCACCGCGCTGACGCCAACGCCGTGTAGACCGCCTGAGACTTTATATCCGCCGCCGCCAAATTTTCCGCCCGCCCCAATGACCGTCATCACCACATCCACGGTCTCCATTGGCTTTCCGTTCGCGTCCTTTTTAACGGGGTGTGGACCGACCGGGATACCGCGTCCATTATCTTCAACGGTCACGCTACTGTCAGGATGAATGGTGATATTGATGCGGGTGCAATAACCGGCAAGCGCTTCGTCAATGGCGTTATCAACAACTTCATAAACAAGGTGATGCAAAGCCTTAATGTCCGTGCCACCCACGTACATGCCTGGGCGTTTGCGAACATGTTCAATGCCCTCCAGGGCTTGAATGGAACTGACATCATAATTGGTATTGGTTTGAGCCACAAAATCCTCCGGGTAAATTCACCGCTATTGCGGAGAAAAAATATTTCACTACAAGCAACGATAAATAATGTTAAGCCTGTTGTGTCGGCAAATTTGAGCGCATTCGATCAAGCACAGTTTGGATCCAGGTCGTCATATCACGGTAATAAACAAAAGATGAAGCCAGCAAAGCAGTGGTGACAAAAGCATGACCGAGGATTCCGATCAGCGTCAGCCAGGAATCATCGGACGGGATAGCCCACAGAAAATTCAAGCCGATCCCGACCATGAGAATCGTCAAAACGAAGAGACTGCTGGACGGCATGGTGAACCGCGCCGTTTGAAAACTGGTCATGATGGAAGCTACAGCGTTTTGTTTGCGGACAAACATTCCCAGCGACGAGAAAAAGATGGGCACGACCAGCCACATGGAAAGGAACCCCATAAAAAGCAGGACGCCCTGTCCAATTAACGGATTGATCATAAAGATCAGATAAAGGATGAAAGCGGCGGGCATACCCAATATCCAGAAAAGAAGCGACCAGATCAACGAGTAAACAAGCGTCTGAACGACAGCATGGCCCACAGAAATTTGCGAATCTGCATTCAAGACAAGACTGGCGATCCATCGAAAGTACAATCCGCCAAGAACCCATCCAGCGAAAATAAATAGAAACATCCCGGCATAAAAATGAACAAGAGTGTCCACCTGAAAAGTTAATGGTGTACCCAATGGGGTCTGCACTGAACCTTTGCTGCTGATCAAACTGGAAATGCCGATCGGCAATGTACGCAGAGCCGAGAATATATTGATCTGATTCAAAGAGGTCTGCATTTGATCCAGAGATTGGATGTCAGGGGCTGCGACGCCGGTATCCGCAAACAACTTTTTGACCTCGCCGAGGGTGGTTATAAATAGTTGGGAAACGCTGAGATGCGGACCGAGCCACAAAAAAAGGTCAAGGACAAGCGGAAAGAAAATAGCCGTTATATGCCCTGCAATGGCATCGAAGCCGGTTCTCAATGACAAGATAATGCTGGGCGGTGGCGGCAAAAGTGTCGTCTCGTTCTTTGATGATTCCATAGCCATTTGATTCTACCATACCCATGCAAACATCCGCAAATCTGTTCTACTTTTGAGGCGTCGCCTGTCCATTAACGCGATTCGTCCGGGTAAATCGGGTAGAATCCGGTTTATGCAGGAACAACAACGTTATCTTCCGGATGCAAATCGCATAGGGGTTTTGGCGGCGGTCGTCCTTCTCACCTACGCGCTGGATCATTTAGTCAAAACACCCGGTTTTACTTTGACTCTGCAACTGCCCGGCTTCTATTTTGCCTATCCGCTTAGTCTTAGCACAGCCATGACCTTGATGACATCTGGCCTGACTGCCACCGGGATGGACTGGCTATTGCACAACCACCCTGCTCTGCGAGACCAGCGAACCTTCGAACACTGGCTCTTGCCCACATTGACCGCCTTTATCCTGGGGATATTGCTCAATATTCTGTCCACTGGGCCTGCTTGGTGGATCGGCATTGCGTTGAGTGCCAGCATTTTGATTTCTGTTTTCATAGCTGAATACATCACCGTTGACCCTGGCGCGCCAAACTATCCGCTTGCTTCGGCAGGGTTGACCGCTCTTTCATACGCATTGTTCTTTCTTCTTGTGATTGCCCTACGCATAGGAGGTGCCCGCTTGTTTTTGATTATCCCCGCCATTTTTCTTGCTTCAAGTCTCGTATCACTGCGAACTCTGCATCTGCGTTTAAATGGCCGCTGGGAATTCCCGTGGGCAATTGGTATCGGCATTGTCTGCGCGCAAATCGCAGGCGGATTACATTATTGGCCGTTATCATCTGTGCAGTTTGGGTTGATCTTATTGGGCCCGCTCTATGCATTGACGGCACTCGCTTATAGTCTCAACGAAGACATCCCAGTGCGAAGAGCATTGACTGAGCTGGGCATTATCCTGGCCTTTGCCTGGGGCGCGGCTATTTTCATCCGCTGATGCAAATCGATCTCAAGCACTGGGACGCCATGCGCACCCACGTTGAAAACAGTGCGCCGCTCGAAGCCTGCGGATTGTTAGCTGGCAAAAATGATTCGGTTGAAAAAGTTTTCTTGATCACGAATCAAGTCCAAAGTCCGGTGCGATTTCGGATGGATCCGACGGAGCAGCTTCACGCTTTAGACTGGATCGACTCAAATGGATTGGAACTGCTTGCCATCTTCCACTCGCATCCTACTGGACCTGAAACGGTTTCCGTTACCGATATCAAAGAGGCCGCCTATCCTGTTGTCAACATCATCTGGTCGCGCAACAATGGTCCATGGCAGGCACGCGGATTTTGGATCGAGACTGGACGCGTGACCGAAGTAGAACTACGAATCGCCGGCGGCGAGTAACCCTGCCCGCCTTTTTGTGTTACCAGTCATAGCCCACTTGGAGGAACGTTCATGCAAATGCTTATAGATGCCGGCATCGTGGTGCTGGCGTATCTTTTTGGCTCAATCCCCTTTGGACTTCTGGTGGTAAAGATAAGCACCGGCAAAGATGTTCGCCAAGTTGCGAGCGGCCGCACCGGTGGGACGAATGCCATGCGCGCTGCGGGATTCGGAGCGGGATTGGCGACCGCCCTGCTCGATATTTTCAAAGGGGCAGTTACTGTGTGGATAGCACAAGCGCTGACAGGCAACGACTGGGTACACATGCTGGCTCCCATTGCCGCCATCCTGGGACATAATTACTCGATCTTCCTGGCCGAACGCGATGAGAATGGGAAGTTTCGCTTGCGCGGCGGGGCAGGCGGCGCACCAACCGTTGGCGGCGCAGTCGGATTATGGTGGCCGTCCTTTTTCATCATCATCCCCGTCGGCGCGTTGATCTTCTTTGGCGTTGGGTATGCTTCCGTTACAACAATGAGCATAGCCCTGGTTGCCACTGCAATATTCACCGTCCGCTACTTTATGGGACTTTCCCCCTGGCAGGATATTCTATATGGCGTGATCGCATTCTTTCTGTTGGTATATGCATTGCGCCCAAACATCAAAGCATTGATGGAAGGCCGCGAACGTTTCCATGGCTGGCGTCCGTGGAAAAAGGAAGAAGCAACAAAGGACGAATAAAAGACAAAATATTAAAGCAACAACCCGACATGTAAGACCAGTCGGGTTGTTTTATTTTATAAAACTAAGTTATTCTTCGCGCGCGTCTCTGATTAGTTTCTGCAAGTTGCGCTTGTGCAAAGCATCGGCCAATCCACCCAAATAGACGCGGCTCTTGCCGCATTCTTCAATGCCTGCATTGTCGGCCATCTCTTCGGTTGGCTTGCGCCGCGCCGCGGCTTTGGCAACCTTCTTAATATTGCTGACGTAAGTCAGGTTATCTTTTACGGCCGCTTCGATCTCGCCGCGCAGAATAATGTCGCCGTGACCCTGTACGATATTCTCGAGCCCCATACGCCCGATCTTCTTGATCGATGCAGCAATGTCATCCGCGTCGCCGTCCACAATATAAGGCAAGGGCATGAACGAGTCACCGGCGAAAAGTACACGATCCTCCTCCACCAATACCGCGATCCCATCTTCGCTATGGCCCGCGGCGGGCATGATCGTTAGATTCTTTTTACCGACGCGCAAATTGACCTCGCCGCTGCTAAATGTCATTTGCGGCAATACGATTTTGACCTGACGAAGTGAGGCGTTTTGCTTCTGAGCCGCCTCCAGCGACGGACGCCCGCGTTCGTCCAGAAGGTCGCGGCATCGTTCGTGAGCGATGATCGTCGCACCGGGGAAGAAACAGTTTCCCCAGGCATGGTCAGCGTGATAATGAGTGTTGATCACATAGCGCACCGGCACGCTCAATTCATGTTCGATAAACTCGCGCATACCGAGCGTCTCATCGGGCAAGGCCAGCGTATCAATCATCACAGCCCACTGCGGACCGGCCACCACCCCCGCCGTCACCTGAGCGTAAATCTCACTTTGGAACCAGAAAACATTTTCAGAAATTCGTTCGCGATGCATGCTAACCTCAACAGAAATTTCCTTATAGATAGCACAAACAGCGCGGAAAAGCAAGTTGTACAGACAAATTTCCGAAATCCATTCGACTTTTACTGTTCGCGGAAAGCGAGCAAATCCCCTAAAAGAAATGCAAAGCGTCTTGCCTCCCCGCTCTTGCCGTGATAAACTCAGTTCGTGATCGAAAACTTGCTGGTTGTCACGCCCGACCCCATTTTTGGGGAAACAATCCGTAGCTCGCTTCAAGACACGGGTTCTTATCGCATTCGTGTCGTAAATAACAAATCCGCCGCGGTTGTAAGCGCCGACGAGTTGGCTTGCAAAATGGTATTCCTCGACCTCCAACTTGGGGATCAATGGGTTGAAGAGAGCGGGCAGTCGCTTCGTACAGTCATACCCAGCATTCAGCTTTTTATCCTGGCCGATAATGGGACTCCCCCGGCGCTTGATTCCATCCGCCCGTGGACTCTCCGCAAGACGTTTAATATGCCTGATCTGTTTAATAGTACAGGCAAGCTCCCACTATGATTTCATCTCCCATTCCACAAGTCCCCCCCTGGTTAAGTGACGTTGGCAAAGCCGCGCAACACCTGACACGCCTCACACTTGAGAGTTCGTCGCAGGCCGCGCTCATCACCCGCGACAATGAACTATGGGCCTACGCCGGTCAACTCTCCCAAGCCGCGGCCAAAGAGATCGCCCAAACATTGACAAAAAATTGGAGCGCACAAGAAGGCAGTGACCTTTTGCGCTTCGTCCGTCTTGAAAGCACCAAAGCCGAGCATATGCTATACGCCACTGAACTGGCCAAGAACGTTTTGCTCGCTATGGTCTTTGATGCAGAAACGCCTTTCAGCACCATCCGTTCACAAGCCGGTCAGCTTGTGGCCTCCCTCAGCGAAAATGAAACCAAAGAAGAGAAGATCGAAAAACCAACCTGGCCGAAAACATCCAGAACAGACCCCGTCCCCACCGTCAGCGCAGAAATGGATGAAGGCCAGGATGAAGATGATAGCATTGCCATTCCCGCCATTTCCGAAACCCTGGTAGACATTCCCACGCCGAATCCAAAACCGGTTGCGAAAGTTCCGCAAGTCGAAGTTAAACCCGCTTCGGTCCCGGACTTCAAGCGGACTCCTGTTGATCCGGGCGAAACTCACCAGCCGGTTTTTTCGCGCGAATCATCCACACCACGGCCTCAGACGCCCGTTCGCGGCCCAAGACCCGGCGAGTTGGACGAGATGCGTCCGCACTCCATCAACGAAGTGGCCGGAAGCATCGTGCTCGAACCAGCTTCGGCCGGCGTCTATCAGTTGACATACGCCTGTTTATTGGTGCCCCGCTTCACGTCCCATTATTTGACCGGTGATGTCGCTGACCGGCTTTCAGAATGGCTCCCCAACATCTGCATCGCTTTTGGCTGGAGGCTCGAACATCTCGCCGTCCGCCCGGAATATTTGCAGTGGGTTGTCAACGTCTCGCCTGCCACTTCGCCAAGTTACCTCATGCGCATCATGCGCCAGCAAACATCCGAAAAAGTTTTTGCTGAATTTGTGCGGTTGAAAAAAGAAAACCCGTCCGGCGATTTTTGGGCACCCGGTTATCTCATCATTGGTAGCGCTCAGCCACACCTCCCGCAGTTGGTAAAAGATTACATCAGACAAATCCGCCAGCGGCAGGGAATCGAAAAACCGCAACGCTGACAATATTGCACGTATAATCGAAAGAAGTGCAGAGACGGCATAGAAAACATTCCGCGCTCTGCGTTTTTTATTCACTCCACCAATCACGGAACACTGATTACCGGAAGCCACCATGCCCCCCACGCTTTACCTCATCGATGGACACGCTCTCGCATATCGCATGTATTTCGCATTGACTGCTGGATCGAACACACAACGCTGGCAGACTTCCAAAGGCGAACCAACCGCGGGAACGTATGGTTTTGCGCGCGAAGTCATGCGCATTCTCGAACAGGAAAAACCTGAATACATGGCGGTGGCTTTCGACGTTGGAAAAACTTTCCGCGACGATATTTTTCCAGAATATAAAGGCACGCGCGCAAAAATGCCCGATGACCTGCGCCCGCAGATCGAGCGCATTCGACAAATGGTGGATGCTTTCAACATTCCGCGCCTTGAACGCGAAGGCTACGAAGCGGACGATGTACTCGGCTCGGTGGCGCGCATCGCCGCCGAACAGGGACTTGGCGTCAAGATCATCACCGGCGACCGCGATCTTTTGCAGCTCGTCAACAAACGCACCGCCGTTTATCTGGCGGGCGATGACCAGAATTACATCACCGATGAAGATGTCATCAGAAAACTCGGCGTGCGTCCCGATCAAATTGTTGATTACAAAGCCATCGTCGGCGACAAATCCGATAACATTCCCGGCGTGCCCGGCGTCGGCGAAAAGACCGCCACATCTCTGCTCGAAAAATTCGGCACGCTTGATAACATTTACAAAAACATTGAGCAGGTTGAAAACCGCTGGAGGACAAAACTCGAAGCGGGCAAAGAATCTGCCCAGATGAGCCGCGAGCTGGCGCGCATCCACACTGACCTTGAATTCAAATTGGATCTCGAACACGCCAAAGCTGACGCGTACGACCCGGCCAGGATCGAAGCCTTTTTCGCGGAACTCGAATTCCGCACCCTTATCAAGACGTTGAACCGCCTGACAGGCAAAGAAACTTCGTCCACAACGGAACCCGCTCCCGCTAAAGGAAGAAGCGGACAGCTTTCGATGTTCGTCAACGAACCGCAGGTCATCTACGCACCGAGGACCGAGTCCAATATCGAAATCATCATCGTGGACAAGGACGAAAAATTGTCGGCGCTCGCCAAAGAACTCAATAAAGCCAAAATTATTTCTTTTGACACGGAAACAACTTCCACAGAAGAAATGCAAGCCGAGATTGTCGGCATTTCGCTGGCGATCAAAGAGGGACAGGGTTATTACATTCCCGTCGGTCATCTTGCCGGAAACAATTTGCCGCTTGAGAAGGTGATCTCTGCGCTCACTGATCCTTTGACAAATTCTCAAATTACAAAAATCGCCCACAACGCAAAATATGATTACATCGTCCTGGCGAAACACGGATTGATCGTTTCGCCCATCACTTTCGACACGATGATCGCCGAATTTGTAGCAGACCCGTCGTCGCACAATCTCGGACTCAAAAATCTGGCCTTCGCACGCCTCGGCGAAGAAATGACTCACATCGAAGAATTGATCGGCAAAGGCAAAAAGCAAATCAACATGGCGGAAGTGGCGATTGAATCCGTTGCGCCGTACGCGGCCGCAGATGCAGAAACCACGTTGCGATTGTTGCCCATCATGCAAGCCGAGATCAAACGCGTGCATGGACAAAATGTGATGGACGAAATCGAAATGCCGTTGATCCCGGTGCTGGCTGAAATGGAAATGGCGGGAGTGCTTATTGATGTGCCATTCTTCAAGAAGATGTCCGGTGAATTAGCGATCCGCCTGAATGAAATCGAAAAACAAGTCTTTGAAATGGTTGGCAAACCATTCAACCTAAACTCGCCTCAACAGCTATCGGATATTTTATTTAATTATCTTCGTCTCGAACCGCCTGACAAAGGTCGAAAGACCGCCACAGGGTTTTATTCCACAGCCGCTGGTGTGTTAGAAGCATTAAGTGGTAAGCATCTTGTAATAGATTTGGTTCTTGACCATCGCGAACTCTCAAAACTTAAGTCTACATATTTAGATGCCTTACCTCCTGCCGTAGACTCAAAAACTGGTCGCGTACACACATCCTACAATCAAACAGGAGCAGTGACCGGACGGCTATCTTCAAACAATCCTAATCTACAACAAATTCCAACACGTACAGAACTTGGCCGCCGCGTGCGGAATGGATTTATTGCCGCGGAAGGCAACGCCCTGCTCTCGGTGGATTATTCGCAGATCGAATTACGCATCGTGGCGCACATGGCAAAAGACGAAGGCATGTTGTCCGCCTTCCGCGCCGGACAGGATATTCACGCCATAACCGCCGCGGCTATCTACAATATTCCGCTCGATCAAGTGACTAAAGATATGCGCCGCCACGCCAAAGCCATTAACTTCGGTTTGATCTACGGCATGTCCTCTTTCGGCCTAATGCGTTCCACCGAACTCACGCTGGCAGAAGCCGAAGATTTTGTCAAAGCCTATTTCAAACAATTCCCCGGCGTCAAAAAATATCTGGATGGCATCCGCAAACAGGCCGCGCAGGATGGTTACGTTGAAACCTTGCTCGGACGCCGCCGCTACTTCCCGGCTCTGCAAAGCAAACAAAATGTGCAAATGAAAAATCGCGAGGAGCGTGAAGCCATTAACGCGCCCATTCAAGGCACTGCGGCGGACATTATGAAAATTGCCATGATTCGCATCCCATCCGCGTTGAAGAAAGCCAAACTCAACGCGCAGATGCTTTTGCAAGTCCACGATGAGTTGATGCTGGAAGTTCCGAAGGCAGAGTTAGAGAAAACCGTCGAAACGGTGAAAGAGGTAATGGGATCCGCTTACCCGTTGGACATTCCTCTTGAAACCGAAGCCCGCTCAGGTCCGAGTTGGGGCGAGATGAAAGTTGTCTGATTTAGCATTATCGCGACGCGGCAATCCCTTCGCAAAGGGGAGACTGCTTCGCACACTTGCACGCAGGGCAAGCGCAGGGAAAAATGCTTGCAGTGAAATCCACAATACAAAATCGTTAAGAGTCAACCAAACTAATATCCAGCGGTAAAATAGACCCATGCCCGGACGAGATGATGTTTACCAGAAAGCAATGAACGATGGCCACTCGGCGGCCTGGGATCAGGATTGGAAAAAAGCCGCCGCTGCGTATCGCAAAGCCCTGCAGGAATTCCCTGACCAACCCAAGGCGCTCAACAGCCTCGGGCTTGCATTGTTTCAATTGGGGCAACTCGATGAGGCGTTGCGCATTTATCAGCAAGTAGCTCTCATCACTACCGACGATCCTGTGCCGCTTGAAAAAGTGGCGCAAATCTCCGAACGCAACGGCGACCTCAACACGGCCATCGAAGCATCCATGAAAGCCGCTGAAATGTTCCTCAATCAGCGTGACGTTGAAAAGGCCATCGAGAACTGGGTACGCATCATCACGCTCAACCCCGAACACATCATGGCGCATTCGCGGCTTGCCATGGTACACGAACGTCTCGGCCGGCATCAGCAAGCCGTCACAGAATATCTCGCCATCGCCAGCATCCTTCAACGTTCTGGCAAGCCGGATAAAGCGCAGGAACTTGTCGCCCGCTCTCTGCAACTTCTCCCACAAAGCCCCGAAGCCAAACAAGCCCAAACTCTTTTAAGGTCGGGACAACTGCTGCCCAAACCCATTCAACCCAAAGGCGGGACGGGACCGATCAACATGGCCAAGGTCAGACAGTTGCAGGAACCGACGACGCAACCCGCATCCAGCCTGGACCCGGTAGCGGAGGCGCGCCAAAAAGCATTAACCAAGCTGGCAGAAGTCCTCTTTGATTATACCGACGAGAGTCCCAATGCCCAGGAACGACGCGGCCTTTCGGCCATCATGAAGGGCACCGGACAGGTATCCCTGCAACAATCGGAACAGATCAAGGTGGTCATGCACCTCGGGCAGGCTATTGACGCTCAAACAAAAAACCAGGAAAGCATCGCTTCTGAAGAACTTGAACACGCACTCGAAGCAGGCTTCAACCATCCCGCCTTATATTTCAATCTCGGTTATCTGCGCTCCAAAAGCGCCCGGCTGGAGAGCGCTATCCGCAACCTGACACATGCCGTCAAACACAACGACTATGGACTCGGCTCGCGGCTTTTACTCGGGGAAATCTTATTCAAAAAGGGACAGGTCAAACAGGCTGCTTTGGAATACCTCGAAGCCTTGAAGCTGGCCGATTCGATGACCGTCCCCGATGATCAGGCGGATGAGATTTGCCAGCTTTACGAGCCGATGGTCGAGGCCCAGCAAAACCAAAGTGACGATACAGCCAACCGCCAACTGTGTGAAAACGTCAGCAAGATGCTCATGCGCTACGATTGGCGCGATCAAATCCATCACATACGCGAGCAGATGAACAAGGCACAGGAAGGCAACGCCCTGTTGCCACTTGCGGAAGTCGTCTTGCAGGCGCAAAGCTCCAGCGTGATCGAGTCGATCAATCGCGTTCATCAACTGGCGCGTCTCGGCAGTCTGCGCTCGGCCATGGACGAAGCCTTCGACGCTGTCCAGCACGCACCCGCTTATCTCCCCCTCCATACGTTAATGGGCGACCTGCTCATTCAAGAAGGCCGCGATCCGGAAGCCATCGCAAAATTCACGGTTGTGGCGCACGCCTACAGCATACGCGGCGAAGTAGCGCAGGCTACCAAACTTTTACGCCGCATCATCCAGATCGCGCCGATGGACCTCTCTGCCCGCTCGCGTTTAATTGACCAGCTTGTGGCACGCGGCCAGGTGGATGAAGCCATCAAAGAATATCTCGAACAGGCGGATATTTACTACCGTCTGGCTGAGCTCGATATGGCGCGCAAGACTTACACCACTGCCCTGCGCCTCGTCCAACAGGCCAACGCTGACCGGGCCTGGAACGTCCACATTCTGCAGCGCATGGCTGATATCGACATGCAACGCCTCGACTGGAAACAAGCCGTGCGCGTCTATGAACAGATCCGCACCTTGCGCCCCGATGATCAGGATGGGCGCAAACAACTAATCGAACTCTACATGCGCATGGGTCAACAATCACAGGCTATGGCCGAACTCGAAAGCTTCATGAGCTATCTCGACACTAACAACAAGGCCAACGATTCGATCCCCTTCCTGGAAGATATGATCAAAGAGCATGAAGATCAGATCATCTACCGGCGCATCCTGGCCAAACAACTCAACCATCTCGGTCGCAAAGAGGAAGCCATCGCACAACTCGATGTCCTAGGTGAATCACTGATACAGGCGGGCAAGAAGCAGGATGCGATCGCGGTTATCAACCAGATCTTGTTAATGGCTCCGCCGAATGCGGAAGATTATCGTCAATTGCTGGCACAGATCGGATAACATGCCAGATGGTTGGGCTAAGGCTTTTTTTCTTCGCCTAATGCAAAAGGCTGGGTGGTTTTGTTGACGATTCCCCTGCCTTCATGGTATTATTCGCCCGCTAAAAACCAGCCCAAGGCTGGGTTTGTATTTGTACAAGGAGAAGCATATCAGCGCTAACGAATTTCGAGTCAATGAGACCATTCGGGTTCCTGAAGTCCGACTGATCGGGCCAAACGGCGAAAACATAGGCGTGGTTTCGATAAAGCAGGCTTTGCAGATCGCCCGCGATGCCGAACTGGATTTGGTGGAAGTTTCAGGAAATACCACTCCGCCCGTCTGCCGCGTAATGGATTTTGGCAAGTTTATCTATGAACGCGCCAAGAAAGAACGCGAAGCCAAGAAGGCTCAAACCAAGATCGAGATCAAGGAAATCCGCCTGCGGCCCAAGACCAACGAAGCCCATCGCGGCTTCAAAGTGGACGATGCCCGCCGCTGGCTCTTGCAGGGACACAAAGTCCGCGTGACCGTCAAGTTTCGCGGCCGCGAGATGGATTACCCTGAGATCGCTCTGGAAGATCTGAAAGAGATAGCAACTTCGCTGGCAGATATCGCCACGATCGAAATCCCGCCACAGATGGAAGGCCGCACGATGCTCGTTGTCCTTACGCCGGGAAAAGTTCCAGTCAAGAAAAAGGAAAAAGTCGACGCCCCGGCTGAAGTCAAGGAAGAAGCGAAAGAGTAAGTCCCACGATGTTAATATCCGCGGGAGAAATTCAGAGCCCGCGGTTAATTTTGTCTGAAAGGAGTACGTTGCTGTGACTCGCAAAGCTCCCAAACCTGGGAAAAAGATCAAGCTCAAGACGCACAAAGCGACATCCAAACGTTTTCGCTTAACCGGCTCGGGCAAACTGATGCGGACCAAAGGTGGCAAAAGCCATCTGCGCCGCCGAACGTCAAAGCGCACGAAGGCCCAGCTCTCTGAGATGCAAACCGTTCAAGGCAGTAGCATCATCAAACGGGTGAAGCGCCTGGCGCCGAACATGGAAAAGTAGAACGAAGCGGCGCTTCGCCCGTACAAAAAATCGTATTCAAATTTTTATCGCGGCTTTTGGGTGTACGCAACTGGCGCAACCCGCCGACGCCCCTAAGTTTGCAGGAGAGAACAAATGACTAGAATTAAAGGCGGCCCATTCGGCCACCGTCGTCACAAGAAGATTTTAAAGATCACCAAAGGCCAGCGCGGCGCAAAACATTTGCTTTTCAAGCGCGCCAACGAGGCCATGCTCAAGAGTTTGTGGTACGCCACGCGCGACCGCAAAGTCCGCAAGCGTGATCTGCGCAAGTTATGGATCGCCCGCATCAACGCCGCGGCCCGCCTGAACGGCACCACGTACAGCCGTCTGGTCTCGGCGATGAAGAAAGCCGACATCGTCCTCAACCGCAAGATGCTTTCCGATCTGGCCATCCGCGACCCGAAAGCATTTGCGGCGGTCGTTGCGAAAACAAAATAATAAATTGATGTCCTGTAGGGCGGATCGCGATCCGCCCCTACAATATTTAACGGGGGTAAAATATTCTCATGAACAAAGTTCTGGTAGATAGAATTCTCCCCACCGGACAGATCCTTCAAATCGTTCAAGGCGATCTCACAATTGAAACGACCGATGCAATCGTCAACGCGGCCAACGAACATTTGCAGCATGGCGGCGGCGTGGCGTGGGCCATCGTCCGAAGCGGAGGAGAAGTCATCCAACAAGAATCAGATGCGTGGATTCGCAAGCACGGCCCGGTCGCCCACTCGCATCCGGCCTGGACCTCGGGCGGACTCCTGCCTGCGAAATACGTGATCCACGCTGTCGGCCCGGTCTGGGGTGATGGTAATGAGGATGAAAAACTATCAGCAGCCGTTCATGGGTCGCTGGAAGTGGCGGACGAACTTAAATTATCTTCGCTCTCGCTTCCGGCAATCTCAACCGGCATTTTCGGATTTCCAAAAGACCGCGCGGCAGGAATTATTTTCTCAACCATCAAAAATTATTTTTCGCATCCTAAATCCAGAATCAAATTGGTGCGACTGGTTTTATTCGACGAGTCAACCATCAGGGCGTTCGTCTCGTCATGGGCAGACAAATCCGACTAAAGGTTCTTTGTCATTGCGAGCGGCGCAATATGCGGCAAAGCAATCTCCTGCTAAAATGGGAGACTGCTTCGGCATTCGCTTCACTCAGCCTCGCAGTGACAAATAAAATTTTATGATCTCTTCCTCCCAGAATCCAAAAATTAAATTAGTTCGCGCATTGGCTGGCCGTCCGCGAAGTACCCGAGGGGTGAAAGAGCGACGGGACACAGGCGCATTTATAGCCGAGGGTGTGCGCCTCGTGGAAGATGCATTTGCCGCGAACTGGCCCTTTCGATTTGTTTTGTACAGCGATGAATTGAGCGAACGCGGCTCGCAATTAAGAAAGAAGATAGAAGAAGGAGGAATAGAAACAGAGAAAGTGGAAAGTGGTTTATTACAATCATTGAGCGAGACAGAAACTTCGCAAGGTATTCTCGCTGTTCTTAAATTTACCAATTTACCAATTCCCAATTCACCAAATTTTCTACTCATCCCCGATTCCATCCGCGACCCTGGAAATCTTGGCACGCTGCTCCGCAGCGCGGACGCGGCTGGCGTGCAGGCCGTTTTGATTCCGCCTGAAACCACCGATGCCTTCGCACCGAAAGTCGTCCGCTCTGGGATGGGCGCGCATTTTCGGTTGCCGATCCATTCGATGAGTTGGGATGAGATTCGCGAACTCATAAGTGCGTCGCACCTTACTCAACAGGACAATTCAAATCGAGAAGACTCTGCCCGTTTAAGAGAAAGAGCCCACCCGTCAGGTGCGACGCACCCGCGCTTGCAAGTTTATCTCGCTGACATGGATGGTCAATCCTGCTGGGAAATGGATTTCCGTCAGCCGCTGGCGTTGGTCGTTGGAGGTGAAGCCGGAGGCGCGAGCGAGCAGGCAAAGGAACTTGCGAATGCATATGTCAAAATCCCGATGGTCGGAAAAACAGAATCGTTGAACGCTGCAGTGGCCGGGTCTGTTTTGATGTTTGAAGTGGTGAGGCAAAGAATCTAAACACTAAGGGCACAAAGTACACAAGGAAAATCCTTCGTGCCCTTAGTGTCCTTTGTGTTTAATGAATGAGGCAAAATGAAAATCCGCTCGATCACCTACTTCTGCAATCCCAAATATCCGCTCGACGAAAAAGTATTACGTCAGGCTGCCGAATTTCTTGCCAAAGCCAAGTCCGCGTATGAAGCCGCGGGCTACGAAGTCCAGACCATGCGGCTGGCAACTATTCCTTTCCCAAAATTGCTGGGCGAAAAAAATATTAACGATCTGCCAAAATTTGCTGAACAGCTTACGAAATTTATCCAGCAAATCGGGATTGCTTATCTCTCACTCGGGCCAGCTCTGCCGGAGTCGCCGCGCAGTTACGAAGTCATTCCCGAAGCGATTGCCTCCTCGCAAAATGTTTTCTTTGGCGGTGTAATGGCTGAAAAAAGCGACGGCAAGCCGTCGCAGTCCAAAATTCACCTCGCCGCGATCCGCGCCTGCGCCGAGATCATCGTCAAGTCTGCGCCGCTCGACCCGAACGGATTCGCCAATCTGCGTTTCGCCGCGCTGGCAAACGTCAAAGCCGGAGCGCCGTTCTTTCCTGCCGCATATCACAAAGGCAATCAGCCTGCCTTTGCCATCGCCACCGAGGCGGCTGATTTGGCGGTTAATGCTTTTTCGACTGTGGACGATAGACAATTGACGATTGATGAAGGAAGGCAAAATTTAATTTCTGGAATCACGAAGCACGGCAAGGCGATTGCGCGCGTGGCGAAAGAACTTACCCGATTTCCAATTTCCGATTCCCAGTTCCCGGCATTTGGCGGCATCGATTTTTCCCTCGCGCCCTTCCCCGACGATGCGCATTCGCTCGGCAACGCGGTTGAAAAAATGGGAATCCAAAAAATCGGCCTGCATGGATCATTGGCCGCCGCCGCCATCCTGACCGAAGCCGTTGACCGCGCCGATTTTCCGCATACCGGCTTCAGCGGTTTCATGCAACCCGTGCTCGAAGATTCCGTCCTTGCCCAACGCGCCGCCGAAGGTACGCTGACCATCAAAGATTTACTTCTTTATTCAACTGTGTGCGGCACTGGATTGGATACTGTTCCTTTGCCCGGTGATACGCCTGCCGAACAAATCATTCCGCTCCTGCTTGACTTAAGTGCGCTTGCGCTTCGTCTCGATAAACCATTGACTGCACGTCTGATGCCTGTCCCTGGCAAAAAAGTGGGTGATGCCACAACCTTCGATTTTGGCTTTTTCGCCAACAGCAAAATCATGCCGCCGGACGCATTGCCATTGAATTCTCCACTTGGCGGTGATGAATCATTTTCAATTCAATCACGAACAAAATGAGTAAGGACGGAGCGACGCTCTGCCCTACGATTCAACTCGCCAATAATCCCCTCCCCAGCCTTCGCGTTTCATCAGACCATATCCGACCAACTCACGGCGCAGGCTGGCAGTATCTTCATGAAAGTCGGAAAGAATTTTATTTACCTGCTTCTCGCTGTAACGCGTACCCGGTTCAAATGCTTCGACCACGTACCGCAAAATTGCTTCAAGTTTTTTTCTCTGAGCCGGGATCGTTTTTAAACTTCCATCTCTGCGCTTGTAATCAGCGACGACTTTGCGATCGTACGCATCCACATCCACATCAGCTGCGGCGGATTGGAAATCTTCGCGCGAGAGCAGACGCCGCGTCTTTTCTCCAAGAACTTTTTCTTCGAGACGATAGACGTTGTAGTAACTTTCCGTCTTCGCACTGACCAATCCTACTTCTGCCAGTTTGGCAAGATGATGTGAAACAGTCGATGGCTTGAGTTCCAGCAACGCGGCGAGTTCCTCGACGCTATATGCGCGGTTCGCAAGCAGACCAACGATTTTCAAACGGCTGGCATCCGCCAGGGCTTTGTAAAAATCGACCAGTTCTTCGCTCATGATGATCTCTCTTGAACAAAATCCGGCATTTCAGGTTGCGTATCCTTTTGTATTCCTGTCTATCCAATTCGATAGTTATCGAATTGGATTTTAACGGGATCCAGCCGGGTTTGTCAAGGCAAATTTAACGGCGACCCGCTTCAAGGTCCGGAGCAAAGCGAAATGTATAGGTTATAATTCGTGCGTAAGAGCCGGTCCCATTTCCCTAAATCCTGGAGGTGTCTTGTGGATCTCTCGAAGCACGCATTCTTTGAGGGAAAGATTGTCCCGCTTGCGGACGCAAAAATCAGTATTGCCACGCATGGCTTTCTGTATGGCACAGCCGTATTCGGCGGTATGAGGGCTTACTGGAACGAAGAGAAGAAACGTCTCTTCGTTTTTCGTCCTCATGACCATTTCAGGCGTTTGCTTCACTCGGCACGCATGATGGCAATGCAAACAATTTACGATGAAGAAAGCTTGATCCAAATTACGCTTGATCTGTTGCGCACCGATCACTGGCAACAGGATGTTTATTTCCGCCCGTCGTTTTATAAAGCAGACCTCGGCATTGGCGTGCGCCTGCACGATCTGAAGGATGAGTTCTGCATCTTCACGCTCGCATTTGAAAAATATGTCAAGAACGACACCAACGCGCATGTGACGATTTCTTCCTGGCGGCGAATTGATGACAATATGATTCCTGCACGCGGAAAAGTTTCGGGCGCGTACGCCAACTCCGCTTTGATAAAAACCGATGCCAACCGCGCCGGGTTTGATGAGGCGCTGGTGCTTGACCAGAACGGTCATCTCTCGGAAGGTTCAGCCATGAATATTTTTATGGTGCGGGATGGCAAGCTGGTGACTCCGCCCGTGACGGATAATATTCTCGAAGGCATCACGCGCCGCTCGATCATTGAACTGGCTCGCAACGAACTCGGACTTGAAGTTGTGGAGCGCTCGATTGATCGCACCGAGGCTTTTATCTGCGAGGAGTTTTTCATGACAGGCACCGCGGCGCAAGTCGTCTCGGTTACAAAAATTGACCACCGCCCCGTCGGCATTGGTGCGATGGGCCCTATCACAACGAAACTGCGCCAGATGTTTGACGATGTGGTGCGCGGAAAGAGTCCAAAATACGAAAATTGGAATCTGACTGTATAAGCATAATACAAAAAGGCGCACCATTTAAATGGTGCGCCTTTTTGTTTCTGTGTCTAAGGGTTTTTCTTGAAGCGCACCATAACCAGATTCTTATTACAGTCGCTATAAGTGTTGATATAAAGATTATCCGAAAGCGGCAGGCCTGCCTGGTCGAGTACCTGGATATAAAGCGTTTTTGTGGATGTCTCAGGAGTATTCCCAAGTTTAAACTCAAAGCCCGAAGGACCGTAAGGAATTTGATAGGTATTGCTCACCGTAAGCCTATTGATCGAAACGCCATTCAAAATACCAAAGATGCGAATGACCATACCGATAATTGGGCTATTCTTGGTATCGACAACAGTGCCAGCAACGCCAAACCAGCCGCATCCCAGATCGGGGTAATAGGTTGTACTTGCGATATTAGTATATGAACTGCTGAATGGCGCTTTTGGAGTACTGGTCGGCTTTGGTGTTATTGTCGGGGGAACAAGCAGGACCGGAGTGATGGACGGCTCCAAAGTGATCAACGGAGCAAGCGTTCCGGTGGGCGTTGTAATGGCTACCGTTGCTGTCCATGTTGCTTCTTGTTGAATCGGAGTGATCGTCGCCGTCGGAAATTGAAACGGGGTTGGTGGGGGCGGAAGCGGATTCAAAGGCGTGTTCGGATTGACGAAGATCAACGCAAAATAACCGCCAATGCACAACGTGAGGACCAACACCAGAATAGACAGCATATCCCACAAACTGAATTGTGAGCCAGGTCGCTTAACCGGTTGTTCATCTTTGAAATCAAAGCTATCCATACGTTACTCCAAAACTAGGGTGCTGATACGACGGCCGCCTGTGCGCGCTGTTGCGCCACCCAATCTTTCAAAGCCTGTTCTTGTTGAGACAGATATGCATCCGGCGAAAGGGAATGCTGCGGGTCACGCTCAAGTACCTTGATAATGTGAAACCCGATATCGGTCTGAATTACATCGCTAAACTGGCCTGCTTGCAAACTGAACGCGGCATCCTCGATCTTCGAATCGAGCAGGTAGCCTTTTGGAAACCAGCCCAAATCGCCGTGCGTGCTCGTGTTGTGTGTGTTATATTTTAGAGCCAATTCATTGAAATCAGCGCCGCCTTTCAATTGAGCAAGCACCGCCTGTGCATCGTCAGCATTGAACATCAAAATCTGCTGGGCATGCACCTGATCTGCGGTGGTCGGAACTGCACCCACAATTTTATCTCGCATCCAGGCCGCTTCCGCAGAACGCTTCAATGCTACGCGGAAGGATGCATCAGTGTAGCCGTGGCCAGACTCCCAGGCGGATAATTTGTCCGCGCCACCCAATTGCGTCGTCAGCGCGTCCATTTGGGACTGTAAAGCGGATTCCGATAAATCGAAACCTGCGGCCTTTGCACCTTGTGCCAGCAAAACCTGCGCGATCAAATCTTCGATGACGACTTTGCTTGCATCTGTGTCACTGACAGTTTTCCCGAGAGCAGTCTGTGCGGATTTATATCTCGCCAGTTCTGCCTGGAACTCGGTGACTGTGATGCCTTCCCCATTGACGGTAAGAGCCATCGGTTCAGGGGTGGCGGTTGGAGGCACGGGCGCAGCAGTCGGCCCGAGAGGTGTAGGCGTGACTTTGGTGGCAAATAAAGAACCGCAGGCAGAAAGGCCCAGGGCCGCGATCAAAGTCAGCTGAATCAGAATTATAAGCGGGCGATGAAAAAGCATCGTCCAGATTATACCAATTAAAAATTGCAGGGGCACAGCGATGCTGTGCCCCTGCAGGAAACGCAGGTCGATCTAGTAATCCATGCCACCGGGCGGCATCTGAGGAGCAGGCTTGTCCTTCTCAGGGAGGTCGGTGATGAGGACATCCGTGGTCAGGATCATGGCCGCGATAGAGGCCGCGTTCTCAAGCGCGCCGCGCACAACCTTGACCGGGTCAATGACGCCGGCTTCGATCATATCGGTGTAATCGTTGGTCAGAACGTTGAAGCCAATATTTTTGTTCTTCAGTTCCGCGGCTTTGCGGCGAACGGTGTCGATAATGACCGAACCATCCTGGCCGGCATTGGAAGCCAGTTTGCGGATCGGGGCTTCGAGCGCCTTCTTGACGATGTTAATACCGACGCGAACTTCTTCGTCTTCGGTGCTCTTGGCCATCTTGTCGAGTTTATTCGCAGCATTGATGAGAGAAATCTCGCCGCCGGGAACGATGCCTTCTTCGACAGCCGCGCGGGCTGCAGAGAGAGCATCTTCGACACGATGCTTCTTTTCCTTCATCTCAGTCTCAGTTGCCGCGCCAACGCGGATGATGGCAACGCCCCCGCTCAACTTGGCGAGACGTTCCTGAAGTTTTTCCTTGTCATAATCACTGGTGCTCTTTTCGATCTCAGCGCGAATTTCCTTGATGCGGCCTTCGATCTCACTCTTCTTGCCCTTGCCGTTGATGATGGTGGTGTTCTCTTTGTCGGAGACAACCTTCTCAGCGCGGCCGAGGTCGGCAATGGTGGCGGTTTCGAGTTTGCGGCCAGTCTCTTCGGAGATGACGGTGCCACCGGTGAGGGTAGCGATGTCCTGCAACATGGCCTTGCGGCGATCGCCGAAGCCAGGGGCCTTGACGGCCAGTACATTGAGCATACCGCGCAGTTTGTTCAATACGAGCGTGGCGAGGGCTTCACCATCAATATCTTCAGCGATGATGACGAGTTCGCGCTTGCCAAGCTGGACGAGTTTTTCCAACAGCGGAACGATATCCTGCGCGGCGGAAATCTTCTTCTCGTTGATCAGAACGTAGGCATCCGCGATGACGGCTTCCATCTTGTCGGCGCTGGTAATGAAGTAGGCCGAGATATAACCACGGTCGAACTGCATGCCTTCGACGAATTCGGTCTCATCGGCCATTGACTTTGACTCTTCGACGGTGATGACGCCATCCTTGCCAACTTTGTCCATCACGTCTGCAATCAGTTCACCGACATGGGTGTCCGCGGCCGAATTGGTGGCGACAGAAGCAATCTCCTCGCGGGTATCAATCTTGACGGCCATCTTACGCAGTTCTTCCACAACAGACTCTGTGGCCCGTTGAATGCCATGCTTGACCAACATCGGGTTGTAACCAGCTTCGAGAGCCTTGAGGCCCTCGTTAACGATGGCGTGCGCGAGCACGGTCGAGGTAGTCGTGCCGTCACCGGCGATATCGTTGGTCTTGGTCGCGGCTTCCTTGAGAAGCTGAGCGCCCATGTTCTCAAACGGGTCTTCGAGTTCGATTTCTTTTGCAACTGAAACGCCGTCATGTGTAACGGTCGGGGAACCGAACTTGCGGTCCACGGCCACGTTGCGGCCCTTCGGGCCGAGGGTTGCGCCGACCGCGTTCGCGACGACATTCATGCCGGTCTTAAGCTTACGGCGCGCTTCTTCAGAAAATACAAGTTGTTTTGCTGACATGGTTTAATATCTCCTTAGCCTTCGACTATGGCCAAAATGTCGCTTTCGCGCATGATGAGCAATTTCTTGCCATCCATCTTGATCTCGGTGCCGGAATACTTGGCGAACAGCACTTTATCGCCGACTTTCAGATCCATGGGAACGCGTTCACCTTTATCATCGCGATCACCGGGGCCCGCGGCCAGGATTTTACCTTCCTGCGGTTTCTCTTTGGCGGTTTCGGGTAGGATGATTCCGCCAGCGGTCATCTCTTCCTGTTCGATCGGTTCAACGATCACACGTCCGCCCAAAGGTTTGAGCTTGAGCTTGCTTGCCATAATTTGACCTCCTGAAAAGTATTATTTTTGATAAGCACGAAATTAGCACTCTTTTATCCTGAGTGCTAATAGTATGATACCGAATTCACAAGTTCCCGTCAAGAGAGACAGAAAAACTCTAACAAAGTTCTGACACGGGGCAACACAGAAGCCAACGACTTTATACTAATTACGGGGTCGCGTACGGTGTGGCCGTACCGAAAAAATTTATATCAAGCGTGGATGTAGGCCCCCCGGTTCCAGGCGTGACGGAGAGCGGCGTGCCCGCAATGGGTGGAACCTGCGTTGACGTCGAACACTCCTGTTGAGCGACTGCAATATTCTTGGCAATGTCCGGGCGTTTCGCCAGAACATCACTGGCGTTAGTCTCGATATCAGTTATTATGGTTTGCGCCTGTGGGCAATATGTTGGATCGCGCGGTCCAAGTGCCGCCAACACCGAAAAATAAACTTGATAATAATCTATGCTGCTCGGCGAGAGTGGCAAAGCAATCACCTGGACGCTCACCTCCCCATTGGCCGGTTTACAATCTCTTTCATAGCGAGCCTGGCAGCCTTCCAGCGCCGTGCAGCCGCTGACAGCACACTTCAAGATTGGAATAGAGCCTTCATAGTTACGATTCTTGAAGAAGATAATCCCCAGTTGTCCATAAATATCGGCGCTATCGGGTTTGAAATCCAATGCTTTTTGCGCATTGCGTGCGGCTGAAAAATATTCACCCATCTGCGAATAAGTCTTCGCAATGGAAAGATAAGGCGTCGGATCTTTCACAAGCAGGTGTTGGTTGATCTTGGCGGCCTCGGCAAAATATTCCAGAGATTTTTCAAACAACTGTTTCTGCGTATCTTGGTTCAGGCTTTTAAAACCAAGCTGCCGATAGTTCGCGCCCGCCTGCAGATATAGAAATGTCATGTTGGGCGTGATGGCAATCGCCTTATCATATTCCTGGATCGCCTGATTATATTCACCGATTGCCTCGAGTACATACGCATAGACGCGATGAACATCCATTGAAGAAGGGTCGCGATCAATCGCCTGTTTGATGGTTAACTCAGCCTGCGTCCATTTTTGCTGATCGGTGAGGATCTCAGCAAAAAAAGCCATGGCTTGCGTGTTGGTAGGATCGAATCGTTGAGCCAGCAAGGCTTCGCGCTCGGCCTCAGTCAAATATTCTAGAGCTAATTTTTCGTCGGTCTGTGCCGGACTGGTTGCATTCCAGTCAAGAACGAATGAACGGACGGCATGCGCATTACTATCGTCAGGTGCGAGGGCAACGGCCTGATCGGCAGACGCGAGCGCGTCTTTTAAACGGGTCAACTGTTCGGCGTCCGTGGTAAGGAGCCGGGTGGAATACGTCTGAATACGTGCTAATTTTGCCCACAGTTCCGCGTTGGTTGGGTCCACCTTAACGCCTTCCTGATAAGCGAGAATGGCGGCATCCAGTTTACCGGCGCTGAAATCAGCATCGCCTTCAAGCGCATAAGATAGAGACGTACGCGTAGGCTGCGGCGTCGGTGCAAAGGGCGACTTTATATCGCCTTGCCTGATCTGAAGAATCAGCCAAATTCCGCCAAGGGCAAGGATCGCCCAGAAGAACATGCGATATATGCTGGACTCACTCCGGCGCGTAAAAATCGGACGGCGAGGAGAAATGTTCATGGCGTGGGAGTCACAGCAGGCGTTGCGGTTGGAGCGGACCGCGTTGGGGTGGGCGGCGCGGCCAAATTCTGCTGGCAAATCCTGACGGCCTCACTTGCATTGCTCACGGCGAGTTGATCGGCAGGGATACGAGCATTAATCATCTGAGCAACTTGCAGGGCATCGCCGCAACGATTCGACTTGGCGAGCACAAGCGCGTACGTAAAATAGAGTTCCGAAATTCGCGGCGAATTGGGAACGAGCTGAGTCGGCTCGACCTTTAAACCATCCTGAGTAGTGCCGCCGTTGATTGCCAGATCAAATTCTTTTATGGCATTAGACCAGTCGCTGTTGTGATAATACATGACGCCCAAATTGCCGATGTATTTTGCGTCAGCGGAGCGATCATTGACTGCAGCTTCTGCATATTGCACAGCCTTTGAAAATTCGCCGACCCCTAAATACGTGCGCGAGATCATATAATTGGGTTCCGGGTCGGTCGGATTGAGAGTATTGGCAAGAGTAAATTCCACAATGGCCTTATCGTAAATACCGAGGTATTGATAATTGCGTCCAACTGCCATGTGCAAATCGGCTATGTTGTCATTGATGAGAATGGCAGCCTGGTATTCTCGAATGGCTTCTTCATAATTAGCGGTGTTCTCCAGGACATAACCGCGGGCGCGATGTGTTTCGAGAGTATCCGGTGCAAGCGCCTTCGCGACATTTGATTCATCGATCGCTTTTTGCACAGTATCGGCACCCTCGTCAATCAGGATTTCAGCATAATAGGCATGGGCAACCGCATTGTTTGGGTCGATCTCCAGAGCCTTTTTTATAGATGTTTCTGCCCCCAGATAATCGCCTTGGAAATCAAGCGCCCAGGCGCGCCTGGCATATGCCATCGAGTTGTTCGGATTTAGCAACAACGCGTATTCCGCGCTTTTCTGGGCATCTTTATAATCTCCATTAAAGACCTGCACGCGCGCCAACGCCACATAGTAAGCTGGGTCGTTTGGCTTGGACGCAATTGCCTGCTGGTACACCTGAATGGATTGTAGAAGCTTGCCTTGATTGAAGAGAGTCTCCGCATCGGTGATATAAGACTCCGGCGGGCGCGTTGGCGTGGGCGTCGGCTCGAAAGGCGAAGGCGTGCTGGGAATCACAAAACGGTCGAGATACAAACCTGCCGCGATTAACAGCACCAGCAAAATAATTCGAAACCAGTTCGGTCGCTGGCGCCGACGGTTCATACTCCATTTACTACCACGCAAATACATGCAATCATCTTACCATCCGAAACAAACCAAAGTCAAGCGGGCCTTTTAAGGTTGTACTTATTCGAGCATACCTATGCTAGAATCAATCCATGCAATTCGATGTCTTCACCCTCCTGCCTGAAGTCTTTCCACCTTATCTGGACAGCAGCATTCTTCAGCGCGCCCGCCAAAGCGGATTGATTGACGTGCATATCCACAACATTCGCGACTACGCCCGCGATAAACATCACATCACGGATGACACACCTTACGGCGGCGGCGGCGGGATGGTGATGAAGCCGGAGCCGATGTTCGAGGCCGTCGAATCAGTTCTTGGACGCTTCGACACTCCCTTCGGTCGCAGCGCGGCGCCCCAGCCGGTTTGCCCGGTTATTTTGCTGACGCCTCAGGGACGAGTCTTCTCACAAACGGTGGCCGATGAATTGTCCCGCCACGAACGGCTCGCCCTGATCTGTGGCCGCTACGAGGGCGTGGATGAACGCATCCGCCAGCATCTCGTCACCGATGAAATTTCCATCGGCGATTATGTGTTGACTGGTGGCGAATTGCCCGCGCTGATCCTGATCGACGCGGTCTCGCGTCTTTTGCCCGGCGTGCTCGGCGATCCAACTGGCGCAGAAGATGACTCACACGCATCCGGTTTGTTGGAGTATCCGCATTACACGCGCCCGCCTGAATTCCGCGGCGAGAGCGTGCCGGATATTTTGTTATCCGGTGATCATGCAAAGATCGAAAAGTGGCGACGCGAACAATCTTTGTTGAGGACTTTAGAGCGAAGACCCGACATTTTAGAAAAAGCTGAATTGAGCAAAAAGGATTTAGAGTTTTTGAAGAAGCACGGTTATAACGTTGAGAGTTGAAGGTTGGATGTTCACAAAAACATTCAACCTAAACCTGCAACTTTCAACCAAGGGAAAACCATGAAATTCAATTACGGAAAGATCTTCCTGCTCGGCTTCGGCTTTTTTGGCGTCAGCGTCATCTGGACAGTGTACAACGCTTTCGTGCCGCTCTTCCTTGCTGACAAATTCAACCTCTCCCCCATCTTCATCGGATTTTTCATGACGCTCGATAATATTGCGGCGCTGTTCATTCAACCGCCTGTCGGGGCGTGGTCAGATCGTCTGCGGTCTCCGTTCGGACGACGCATGCCGTTCATCCTGATCGGTGCGCCGATCGGTGCACTGGCATTTGGGTTTATTCCGCTCGCGGCAGTCCTGCCTTTGTTCGTGGCCTGTACCAGCACCCTGCTGCTCAGCATGGCTTTCTGGCGGACTCCGGTTGTGGCGCTCATGCCTGACATCACGCCTTCGCAATATCGTTCACAGGCCAACGGCGTTATCAACCTGATGGGCGGCCTAGGCACGATCATCGCCTCATTGGTTGGAAGCGCCCTGTACGAAAAAAATGTTGCCTATCCATTTTGGATGGGTTCCGTGCTGGTTATCGCGGCCGCGTTGTTGGTATTCATCTTCATCAAAGAACCGAAAGAATATCAACAGGGCGAAAAAGAACCTGACATGTTTGGCAGTCTGCGCGAGTTGATGCAAGACGAAGATAAAAGCGGCTTACGAATTTTATTCGCCATCTTCTTTTGGTTTCTCGCGTACACCGGCATCGAAGCTTTTCTCACGCTTTACGCCACCCGCTATGTAGGAATTCCTGAAGGCGATGCCGGCCGCCTCGTTGGACATCTCGGATTATTTTTCGTGATCTTCGCCCTGCCCGCAGGAATCATCGGCAGCCGCATCGGGCGACGCGTCACCATCTCAGCGGGCATCATCGGCATGGCCGCGCTGATCTTTGGTTTATTCATTTTGTCGCCCGCCACATTATCCACGCTCGTTACAAAACTCCCAGTTCTCGGTAACGTCAGGGTCATCAGTCTTCTGCTCATGCCCGCCGGCATCGCCTGGGCGCTCATCAACATCAACTCCCTGCCAATGGTAGTGGACTTGACCACCGCCGCCCGCCTCGGCACGTTCACCGGCCTCTATTATCTTTTCTCCACACTCTCGGCCATTGTTGGACCGAACTTCAATGGTCTGCTCGTTCAACTCAGCGGCAATCAATACAACACCATCATGCTCTTCAGCCCATTGTTCCTTGTGATCGCATTGATCCTGATGCTTGGCGTGAAAAAAGGCGAAGCGCAAACAGCCTGACGGAAAACAGCGCGTCCTTCCGAATTTGAACCGGCTACCGTTTCTGATCCTTCTCTTTGCCCTGACGTTTTCCGCGTGCGCCCCGCGCCCACAGGATTGCGCCAGGGCAGATGTGTTCTGCGTTGGCCTCGTCACAGCCTCCGGTTCCATCGAGGATGGAATCAATCACGAGGCCTGGCTCGGGTTGCAGGATGCAAAAGCTGAAAATCTGGCTGATTGCATTGATTACATTGAAACTGTCGACTCGCGCGACCGCGAGAGAAATATCGCGTACTTCGCATATCGAGGTTATGACGTAGTTATTACAGTTGGCTTTTCCATTGCCGACGAGACAGTTTCGTCGGCAATGCACTATCCTCAAACTTTATTCATCGGCGCGGAACAACCACAGCTTACAAAATATCTAAACCTGACCGGCCTGGTCTTTCACGAAGAGCAAAGCGGATTTTTGGCAGGCGCACTGGCGGCTATGATCTCACAAACAAATCGCGTCGCGGCAGTCTGCGAAGAAAAATTTCTCGATCCGATGCGACGATATTGCGATGGTTTTAAAGAAGGGGTGCGTTTGATAAATCCTAAGATCAAAACAGACGTGGTTTATCGCGATGGCGCAAGCGAGAATCTATTCAACGATCCAGATTGGGCCAATACAACGACTCTGCAGGTTATCCATGATGGCGCAGACGTTGTATTTGCGGCAGGCGGTTCAACCGCTGATGCCTCCTTGGAAACCGCCGCAGGACAAGGTGCAGCGGTGATCGGCACCGAGACGGACACGTACACGCGCTTGCCAGATATCCGCCCACAGATTGTATCCAGCGCGTTAAACGACATCCGCTTGGGCGTCCGGGATTTGATGCGATTGACGCGCAGCGGACAATTTCCCTCTGGTGAATTTTTTGGTCAGATCAGGCTGGCACCCTTCCACGAATGGGACAATCAAATTCCACAAACAATCAAAGATCGGTTAGTGGAGATCGCAAATGGTCTGAATGATAAATCCATTCAAACAAATGTACCCTATAAAAGCCCTTAAGATTGTACGACCTTGCAATACACAAGGGTTGGCTTTATACTTGTGCAGCGGGGAACGAACCACTTAAATCAGTAGGTGCGCTTGCACAGACTTGATTAAGTTTCGCTCAACCCCAACATATTTTCCACCAATCTAACAGGAGAAGAAAATGAAGAAACTTTACACCGTTCTGGCCGTTGTACTTTTGGCCTCCATGATCCTGACGGCTTGTGGCAGTCCCGCAACTCCGGCCCCGACCCAAGCGCCCGTTGTCACTGCGGCTCCCGATACTGCGGTTCCGCCTACCGTAGCCCCCACCGTAGCGCCGAAATTCAAGGTCGGCGAAGTAAGCGACTTCGGGGGCGTGGACGACAAGTCTTTCAACCAGCTGGCTTGGGAAGGTGTCCAGAAGGCGAATAGCGACCTTGGCACCGATGGCAAGTTCCTGGAATCCAAAGTCCAGGCTGACTATGCCAAGAACATTCAGCAGTTCGTTGGCGAAGGCGACAACCTGATCATCACCGTCGGCTTCGCTATGGGTTTGGATACCGCTACCGCTGGTAAAGCCAACCCCAAGACCCTCTTCGCGATCGTTGATAACACCTATCCCGATTGCTTTGGTGACACAGCCGTAGAGGGAAAAACCTGCGGTTCAAAGACCGAGATGGCAAACGTGCGCGGTCTGATGTTCCAAACCGATGAAGCAGCCATGTTGGCTGGATATGCCGCAGCTGGCATGACTCAGACAGGTAAAGTTGCCACCTTCGGCGGCCTGCCTTTCCCCACCGTTACCATCTTCATGAAGGGCTTTGAAGCGGGCGTCAAGTATTACAATACCAAGCACAACACCACCGTCAAATTGCTCGGCTGGGACACCGCCACCGATAAGGGCGTGTTCGTCAACAACTTTGACTCCACCGACGATGGCCGCAAGACTGCTGAATCCTTCATGCAGGAAGGCGCCGACATCATCCTGCCCGTCGCTGGCCCGGTTGGCCTCGGCTCTGCCGCAGTCTGCAAAGAGACCGGCAAATGCAAGATCATCGGCGTGGATGCGGACTGGTACCTGACGGCTCCTGAGTATAAGGAAATCATCCTGACCAGCGTCCTCAAGAAAGTTGATGTGGCTGTGTTCAGCAGCATCAAGGATGCAATCGATGGCAAGTTTACCGGCGGTACGGTCACCTATGCCCTCAAAGACGGTGGCGTGGATCTCGCCCCATTCCATGATTTCGACAGCAAGGTTTCTGCTGATCTGAAGGCTGAACTCGACCAGCTGAAGAAAGACATCATCAGCGGCACGGTAACAGTCAACGGCGTTTTGGGCATCAAGTAATTCCTGCCCTGCAATAAAAAGGGTCGGGGGTATCCTCGACCCTTTTTATAAACTATGTAAAAAGAAAAGGTTTGGAGTGGCGGCTTTGGTCACTAAGGCGTAGAATTGCCAAGGCCATCACTGCAAACCTTTTGTTTCAATGCAAACATTCATCACGGGAGAAGTCATGTCCACTGTCCTTGAATTACGCGGCATCACCAAATCCTTTCCCGGCGTGCTTGCCAACGACCATATTGATCTGACGCTCGAACAGGGCGAGATCCATGCACTGCTGGGGGAGAACGGCGCGGGCAAGACCACGCTCATGAACATTCTTTATGGCCTGTATAAGCCCGATGAAGGCGAGATACTCGTACGAGGCGAAAAGGCGAACATTCACAGCCCTAATGACTCAATTGCGCTCGGCATCGGCATGGTGCACCAGCACTTCATGCTTGTGCCGGTGATGACTGTCGCCGAGAACGTCATGCTCGGCATCGAGCCGACTCGCAACGGAATCTTTCTGGACAAGGCCAAAGTCAGCAAGCATATCCGCGATATTTCCGAAAAATACGGGCTGGAAGTCGACCCAGATTCATACATCAAGGATCTGCCAGTCGGCATTCAACAACGCGTTGAGATCATCAAAGTACTTTATCGCGAAGCCGATATTCTGATCCTCGACGAACCAACGGCTGTGCTGACCCCGCAGGAAGTGGAGGGCCTTTTCAAGATCCTGCAAACGCTGATCGACAAGGGTAAATCGATTATTTTCATCACACATAAATTGAAGGAAGTAATGGCTTTTGCAGACCGTATCACGGTTCTGCGCGCGGGACGGACTGTGGGCACCGTTTCACCGAAGGAGGTCAACCCCGCGAAACTCGCTTCGATGATGGTGGGACGCGATGTCAACCTTGTGGTGGCGAAGAAACCCGCACAACCTAAGGAAGAGGCGCTTGAAGTCAAAGACTTATTCGTCCGTGATGAACGCAAGAACATGGTCGTCAACGGCATTTCGTTCGATGTGCATAAGGGCGAGGTACTGGGCATCGCAGGCGTACAGGGTAACGGGCAGACTGAACTCGTTTATGCGTTGACGGGTTTACTACCGGCGGAGAGCGGACAAATACTCTTGTTGGGCGAAGCCGTACATCACACATCTCCGCGCACCCTTATTGAACGCGGCATGGCGCACGTCCCCGAAGATCGTCAAAAGCACGGGCTCGTGTTGTCCTTCCCGATTCACGACAACCTGGTCTTGTGCAATTATTATCTCCCGCCGTTCGCAAAAGGCCTCGCGCTTCAACAGGCTGTGATCAACGCCAACGGTGAGAAACTGGTCAAGCAATTTGACATTCGTACGCCGAGTGTTTTCATGAACGCGTCCACTCTTTCGGGAGGCAACCAGCAAAAAGTCATTGTAGGGCGCGAGTTTTCGCGCCCCATCCACTTGCTGATCGCATCCCAACCAACCCGCGGACTGGACGTCGGTTCGATTGAATATATCCACAACCGGATTATCGAAAAACGCGATGAAGGTACCGGGGTTCTGCTAGTCTCATCCGAACTCGATGAGATCATGGCGCTCTCCGACCGCATTGCGGTGATGTATCATGGCCAGATCATGGAAACCGTGGACGCAAACAAGACGAGCAAGGAATATATCGGCTTGCTGATGGCGGGCATCCAACCGGCAGAAGCTGCCAAGAGCGCCGCGAAGGTGAAGAAAGAAGCAGAAGTCGACCGCGTCTTTTAGGAGAAGTCAACGTGACAGAAACAAGAGAAGCAAAAAAAGTTGAAAAGACGGGCGCGAAGCGAGGCCTTGCGCTCGTGGATAATTTACTAATGCCCGCGCTGGCCGTGTTTACCGGCCTGCTGGTCGGAGGGATCATCGTGGCCGTATCGAACGACGCAGCCATTGCCGCGTGGCGTGGTTTCTTCCATGCACCGGGCGCAGCCTTCAAAGCCACGTGGGACGCGGTCAGTGTGGCGTACGGCGCTTTGTTCAAAGGCGCTCTCGGAAGCCCAACGGATTTCTTTGCCGCGCTGAAGACTTATCAATCTACTGGCGACACTGCTCCGCTCCTCAAAGCGATTTATCCGCTGTCAGAAAGCCTGGTCGCTGCCACACCTTATATATTGGCAGGCCTGGCTGTTGCAATCGGTTTTCGCTGCGGCTTGTTCAACATCGGCGCGGAAGGCCAGTTGTTCATGGGTGCGTTGGGTGCGGCGTACGTGGGCTATAGCATCATCGGTCTGCCTGCTTACATTCACTTGCCTCTGGCCTTGCTAGGAGGCGCGGTGGCTGGAGGGATATGGGGGGCTATTCCCGGTTACCTCAAAGCGAAATTCGGCGCACATGAAGTGGTCAATACCATCATGATGAACTGGATCGCCTTCCGCTTGAGCGACTGGTTGTTGTTCGGCCCGATGAAGGCATCCGGTTATCGTCCCGTGACTCCCAATGTGGAAGCCACCGCGGAACTGCCCCGCTTCTTCCCCGATCCGTTGCGTTTCAATTGGGGCTTCTTCTTTGCGCTAGCAGTCGCGGCGTTTATTTATTGGCTCTTGTTCAAAACAACTTTTGGATTTGAGATCCGCGCAGTCGGCGCCAACCCCGATGCATCAAAATATGCGGGTATGAACGTCATGCGGAACTTCGTGCTGGTTATGACCATCTCCGGTGCATTAGCGGGTCTCGCTGGAGCAACACAAGTTCTCGGTGTGGATCATTGGGTAGGCGCAGGTTTCTCCGCCGGTTACGGTTTTGATTCGATCGCGCTGGCGCTACTCGGAAAGAGTCATCCGCTCGGCGTCGTACTGGCCGCACTTTTGTTCGGCGTTCTGCGCAGCGGCGCGACCAACATGCAGTCCGTTTCGCGCATCCCGATCGATCTCATCTCAGTTATTCAAGGCCTAGTCATCATCTTCATCGCCGCGCCGGACATTATTCGCTGGATATATCGAATCCGCATAGGCCGCACAGAACAAACGGTTCTGACGCGCGGTTGGGGAAAATAGCGAGGTCAGCATGGCAAACCCAGCACTCCAGCAATCAAAAACATCCAACCGTAATCGGATCGCCATCGGTGTATCCCTGCTTGTTGTCGGCTTGCTCATGTACGGCGTTTTCGGCATCGGTGCCCAGCCCGGTCAGACCGCAACTTTCGGCATGAACTTGGTGAGCTCCTCGCAGGCCTTTACGATTCCTGATCTTGTCCTTCCGGTTCAACTCTCGCTCAACCTCCTAGTCCTTGTGACGATCTTCCTCGGCGCGTGGGAATTGGCACGCGGCATCCGCTCGACCGGCTGGCTGATCGGCGTGGTCTCGTTTTGCTTTGTCTCGGCTTTCCTTATCTGGGCAACCGCAGACAAATCGTTCAATTTCGTCGGCATGTTGAGCAGTACGCTCGGACGCGCCACGCCCATCGCGTTGGCCGCGCTATGCGGCGTCATCAGCGAACGCGCCGCAGTGGTCAACATCGGCATCGAAGGCACAATGCTCATGGCCGCACAGGCCGCGGTCATGACAGCCACGCTGACACACAACCTCCTCGTAGGCCTCATCGTTGCCATTCTCACCGGTGCAATCGTCGCCGCGGTCCATGCAGTGTTGGTCATCCGCTTCAAAGTGGACCAGATCGTCAGCGGTGTGGCCATCAACATCTTCGGCGCCGGTGTCACGTCTTTCATCTCCCAGCGCTACCTCGAATCGAACGTTGACCAACTCAACAACTCAGGCACATTCAAGATCATCGCCATTCCGTTTCTCTCAAAGATCCCGATCCTTGGTCCCATCTTTTTTGAGAACAGCCCCATCGTCTATCTGATGCTGTTGCTGGTCATCATTCTATACGTCGTGTTGTTCTACACGCCGTGGGGTCTGCGCACACGCGCGGTCGGCGAACATCCTAAAGCCGCGGACACGCTCGGCATCAGCGTTTTCTTTGTCCGCTATGTGAACGTAATCATCGGTGGGATGGTCGCCGGCCTCGGCGGCGCGTACTTCACCCTCGGCGCGGTCGGCCGCTTCGACCAGAACATGACCGCCGGTAAAGGCTTTATCGGCCTAGCCGCCATGATCTTCGGCAAATGGAATCCCATCGGGGCTTTCCTTTCGTCCTTGCTATTTGGTTTCGCTGACTCATTGCAAGTGAAGATGCAGATATTGAGCGTGCCGATCCCATCGTCCTTTCTTGCAATGGCTCCATACATCGTGACTATGATCGTTCTGACTGGACTCGTCGGACGCGCCATCCCGCCTGCCGCAGACGGCACGCCTTACGAGAAACAATAATCCACTCGCATCGCTTTTCGATGAGGAGCCGGACCACCGGCTCCGTTCTTTTTTCTTCGGTACGGTTTACATTGCCAATAGGATAAAGCGGGGATACGCTTTTTTGAAGTTTATAATAAAATTCAACCATTCAATTGATCGGAGGATGTTATGCGTAAGTTTTCCCACGTCCTTGCTGGTATCGCCATCATCTTAGCCATTCTGGCCTGCAATCTGCCGTCCAGTAATCCTAACCAGCAAGATCCCGGCGCGATCATGACCGCCGCGGCGCTGACTGTGCAGGCGCAACTCCCAGCATCGGTGACTGCGCTACCCGCCCAGCTGCCCACCGCCACCTTCACCTCGGTGCCAATCCCAACACTTCCACCTTCGGCTACGCCAACATCCATTTGCAACGCCATGCAGTTTGTCACCGATGTGACGATTCCAGATGGGACCATCATGACGCCCGGACAAAACTTCATAAAAACATGGCGGCTAAAAAATGTTGGTACTTGCACATGGACCACGTCGTATGCGATCGTGTTTTCCAGCGGCGACTCGATGAACGGACCAGCAACCCAGGCTCTAACAGGAAATGTTAACCCTGGCCAAACAGTGGATATTTCGGCCAACCTAACCGCTCCTGGCAGCAATGGTGATTACAAGGGCTACTGGAAACTACGCGATGGTTCCGGTGTGCTGTTTAACCAGTTCTATGTGCAGATCAAAGTTCAAAGTCCTCCGACCGCCACCAATACCCTGCCTCCTGCCATTGTTCAAGTCGTGCTGACCAGCGTTGGCAGCGAAGATGGCTACGTCGACTCAAGCGGCGTAGTCAACCCCAATCCCAATGTGGGCGACGACAGCAGCAACAAAACTTTGGAAGCATTCCTCAGTTTTGACATGTCCGCCATTCCGTCAGGCGCGGTCATCACCAAAGTCGTCGTTGACTTTAGTTCCTATGACACACTCGGCAATCCATTCACCATCTCAGACGGCTGTCTGCGAGCCTACATCCAGAACTACGGTGCGCTTGACGCTGGCGATTTCTTCCCCGGTGACCCGACCAGCGCAGTCATCCGCTGGTGCGGCACTGGTGAACTAAGTACCGCCGCCGAAAACGCCGACATGATCAGCGTTGTCCAAAGCAAGGCAGGCTCCACACGCTTGCAATTGCGCCTGCAATTCCGGACGCCCACCACAAATGGCAACGGCGTCGCAGACGTGGTCCGCTTTGGAAATGTAAAACTGACTGTAACCTACCATTAGATCCGGCACATATACTTTCATTCCAATAAGCGCCCGACATTGGTTGTCGGGCGCTCTTTATTGTTGTACGTACGCAAAATCATGTACATTCATCGCCAAGTCGCCAAAGCGCCAAGTATTTTGAGAGTACGCCAAGTTTTCCTGGCGTCATTTGAAAAATCTTGGCGTTCTCCGTGTTTGGCGGTTATTTCTGCGTAAGTCCTGTATTGTTGAGAAGGTGGTGCGGCCATTTCCAGTCTCCTTTTACTCATCATACCGAATCGGTTCAACATCCCTTTTCGCGCCATCATTAGGCTTTCTCTCGCGCGCATAATAAAACGTCTCGCGTAATTGCGCGGTCAGCGAACCCGACTCACGATAGCCCATTCGCGTGCCATGAAATTGCATGAAACGAAACCAGAAAATTGAAGCGATATTTTTCCACAAGACGCGTTCACGCGCGGCGTGCCACAGGTCGCTGAAAATATTGGCAATTGTCAGCCGCACAAAATCATATAAATTGAAATGTGCTTCGGGATGAATGTGTTTGAAAGCCATGGCTTCGCGGCGGTAGCGATTGAACACCCCACGCGGCGTCTCATTATGAACATGGACGATTTCCGCTTCGGCCACATACGCGATCGCATGTCCCTGCTCCCTGGCCCACTTCGCCCACGCCAAATCCTCAAGCCCGGTCAACGTTTCATCGTATGGATTTTTCTCCCATAAACTTTTTCGGATGGCGGCATTGGCGTTGTTGCAGAATGCAGTTTCCTGCCGTGGCTTGCTGACATCAGGATACCATTGATGAAAAATTTGGCCCTCAGAAAATTTTGCAAAATCGGGTCCGCGCTGTTTGCCATAGGTCAGCACAACCTGATTATCGTCAAACGGACGAAGCAGAGTCTCCAGCCAATCGGGGTAGACGGGATAAACGTGCGCGCTGGCGATGACGACAAATTCACGCGTCGCTGCGCGGACCCCAAGATTGAGCGACCGCCCAAACGTAAACTCCGCTGACAGGATTCTCACCACCTTCACCCCGAACGACTCAGCAATCGAGACGGTTGAATCCGTCGAGCCAGAATCAACCAAAATGATCTCCACATCTTTGACGGTTTGATGTCGAATCCCCTCGAGCAAACGTCCAATGTGTTTTTCTTCGTTATAGGCGCGAATGATGATTGAGCAGTTCATGACGGGAATCGGGATTTGGGAATCGTTAATCGTGCCCAAAGGGTGTGGAGTCTTCGGAGAGATCAAGGTCATAAGCAACCGAGCCTTCGCGAATCGCGTGATTTGCTCCAGGCTCATTCTGACCTTGTTTGCTCCGTTTGAGATAGCCAATGTAACCATTAATCAGTTGGGTCAGTTTCTCTCCATCTTCTTCGAGCGAGTCAAAGAGAGTCTTTGAGATGAATTTCATCTCGTAGCACATAACAAGATGACTGAGAGTCTCTTCAAGCGAGCCGCGTGCATTGTAACAATAACGGATATTGTCCTGACAATAAAACCGTCCATAACCTTCGGCAATATTAGCGGGGATGCTATTTGAAGAACGTCGCAACTGCTGATTGAGATTCCACTTTTCTTCAGGAGGAAGCAAAGGCAGAACTTCACGATAAACCCGAAGAGCAAAATCCTTTGCCCTATTCCACGCTTCCAACGTTTCCAGGCTTTTTATACTCATATCACATTCTCCTAACGACCAAGCCCAATTCCCGATTTACGAATCCCGATTCCCGCTCTTACCAATCATTATTTTTCTCATATCCCAACCTTATCAACAACTCCCCCGCTGCATCTTTGAAAATCTTTTTATGCTCGGCGGTGAAATATTTCTTCCATTCGCCAGTCTTGCCGGAGCGGAAGGTTGGAGATTTTGTCGGGTTGATGGAGGCTTCGAGAGAATCAAGAATCCACTCACGGGGAGAGCGAAGCGCAGATGTCCCGACGCCGGAAAGCAGGTGGTCGAGGATCTGGTTCAAAGCCCGCGCGCGATCGTTGATCAAATCTTCAAAATGAATCTGCATGACGTTGGGTCTATCGAGCCAGCCGCTGTAGGCATTGAAGCGGGCCGCAATGTCGAAAAATTCCACATCCGTATCGGGCCGTCCCAAAATGCTGACCTTGAGGCGCGTGTCGAAATCGGGCAGTGAAGAAAAATATTTGTGCTGGACGTGGTTCGGCTCCATGTCGGTGACGTAGAAGACATGTGATACGACGATATCGCGCGGGTCGCGGTAGATGAAGTAGGGCACGAAAGCGGGCGTAGTGACGTACTCGATGGCTTCGGGGGAAGAGAAAAGATGTGCGGAGGCCACATCGAGCGGACGCAGAGAATGAAGCCAGGCGAGGGTCTCATCGGCATCGCGCCTGCGTCCGGACTCGCCGTCGTAGTTGGCGAAGAAGGATGCGACGTGACGCGAAAACGGCGCAGCGTTTGAGAAGCCGAGCAAAATCTGGTCGAGCAGATGCGTGCCGCTTTTGGGAAAGGAAATGCCGAGCAGGATCGGCCAGCCATTTTGGGGCGCAGGCAAGGACACGAAGCGGGCGCGTTGAACAATCTTTTCGGTTTGGTAAAAAATTGAACGAAGGGATGATTTCAAATTCACAGGAGTATTTAACCACAGAATCGCAAAGCCCGTTGATTTGAGATACTTCCAACTCAAATCAGTGTTATTGCCTTCTACAAAGGCCTCAAATGAAAATAACGATTTTTAATACCCCTCTTCTCAGCACATCGCTTCATTTCCTTGCAAAAACAATTTTGCGCATGACGGGCTGGAAAGTTGAAGTCCTGGAATCGTCACCAAAGGCACGCGTGGCAATGTCCGTGAGTGGAAACGCGATTTTTATCATATCGCCAGAGACGCCGGGATTCCGGTGGTACTGGCAATCATTGACAACGCTAGAAAAGTGGTCAGCGTTGGACAAATATTTAACCCCACAGATGATATGGAAGCCGATATGAAAGCCAGGAATTTTTCGCGGGAATAGTGGGGATCACTCCGATGCTAACGGGTGAGTTGTAGCGCCGTGTTCGAGCAGTTCCGTTTTGTTGGGGCGTACCAAGACCCGAGCGGGCACGTTGTTGATTTCGGGAAAGATTGAGACTATACTTTCTCTATAAAATATGAAGAAATTGTCCACAACCAAATTGAAGACGCCCTTATCCATCTGAGCATCCAGCGCCTGAGTAAATTGCAGTGCGGTGGCGTTATCCACGCGCCTCGTCACCGAGACTTAAATTCCTTGACGGTAACTTCCATAATCATCCTCCGTCCAAGAGTGCGGTTTCTTGAGATTGGCAAAATTATATAATGGGTGGATGAATTTACATTTTCAAGCCGGGAATACCATGTTCGATACTTGCAATGCTGAAATCTAAAAATTACGAAATCGTAAAGCACAAAATAAAGCAAATGATATAGAATGTAGGCAGAACAAAATATCCGAACAAAGGCAAACTCGGCGAAAGCCGGCGACGCAAAGCCAATGGGTCTACAGTCACGACAAGTGACTATGATTGCCAGGCCGCCGAAGATAATATTCTTTTTACGGCGAGCCTGTAAATTTACAGGCTCGCCATTTTTTTCAAGAGATCCAAATCCGCTATTCGTACGATAAGGGCAAACCCGGCGAAAGCCGGCGACGCAAAGCCAACGGATCTACAGTCACGACAAGTGACCATGATCGCCAGGCCGCCGAAAACGACATGAAAATACAACCTCACTTCCCCAAAAATCATGCCAACAGCCTCTGTGCTGACTCGGGTGCCCTTATCAGGGAGAGATTTCCGTGGCACTCAAGACAATTTCTCATCGCATCGTTCTGACCCTTGTACTGTTTCTATTAGTCTCAGCGACACTTATCCCTCATTATTCGGTTTCAGCCGAGCCGCTAGCCGACGCTCCTGTTATCCCCAACTTAACCAGCTTTGCGCTGGCTGTCAGCAATGGGAATGGCGCCACACTGCGCGGTGTCTATGCAGAAGGAGCCTTTGCATTTCCCGTCGTGCAGCAACCTGCCAGCAATGCCGGATATGTTTCAATACAACGCAATGCCATCACCCAATTTCGCATGGCATCCGATTATGGCAATATCGGTCTGCTGGCCCATAATAACTTAAGCGGTCAATACTTCGCCTGGCTCACGCCCGGAGAACGTATTCAATTAGTTTATGGTAATGGACGGATCGAATATTTCGTAGTGACAAATATTTATAGCTATCAAGCTACATCGCCCTATAGCATGAACAGCGATTTTATTGACCTCAACACACACGAATATTTGACGGCGCTCGATCTATTTCATAAAGTCTACACCGGGCCGCGGCACATTACATTTCAAACCTGCATAGAAGCAAACGGCAACTTGAGTTGGGGACGCTTGTTCGTGATTGCAGAGCCTGAAATTCTTTACATCCCATCCAACATACAATAGCCGCTAATTGACAGTCGTACCCACCTCGGTTATCCTTGCACCCGTCCGGGCAGGCCCGGCGCGGCAGAGCCTGCCGAACCCCGCCAGGATCGAAAGATAGCAACGGTAAGGAAGTGTCCCTGGGTGCCGCCGGTATCCTGCCCGGATATTTCAAGAAGCAAACCTGACAAGCCATTAAGACCTGTCGGGTTTTACGTTACTGTGGCAAAATAAAAGCATGCCACGCTGGATTCCCCCACTCGTTGCAATCATCATTGGCATCGCACTCGGCCTGATTTATGGCTGGGTAATTAGCCCCGTCCAATTTGTGGACACCACCCCCAACTCTCTGCGCGCTGATTACCGCGCCGACTATGTGCTCATGGTCGCAGAGACATATCATGCAAACCAGGATGCGGGACTCGCCGCCCGCCGACTCGCCATCTTCGGTGGTGACGCGCCAGCCACGATCTCGGCACAAGCGCTTCAAACCGGACAGGCGAGCGGTTACGCCCCGAATGATATTTCCATGCTTCAGGAACTGACGCGCGCCATGCAGGCTTATCAGCCTGTTCCCACCGCCGTTGAGAGCACACCGTGAAGCGCTTTCCGTGGGAATGGCTGATCGCCATCGTAGTTGGATTTTCTCTTGGACTGCTGTATGCGTGGGTGATTTCTCCCGTTCGTTATATCGATATAACCCCCAATACTTTGCGAGCGGATTTCAAAGATCAGTTTCGAATCGCCATCGCTGCGTCTTACGCGTCCACTCATGATCTAGGACGCGCCAAGGCCCGCCTTGCCTTGCTCGGCGATTCAGACTCCAATCAGGCATTGACCGCTCAGTCCCAACGCATGTTAGCCGCGGGCGAATCTATTGATGTCGTTCAACAAGTCGCTCAACTGGCAGCCAATTTACTGGGCGGCGTGGCGCAGATCCAGCCGTCCGCTACGGCAACAGCAACCGTCAGCCAAAAGACAGCTATGCCAACGACAGCCGCCACCGGGTCCGAAACCGATGCGCCTACCATACCGGTTGAGTCGCCCACGATTGAATCCACACCAGCTATTGTCTTTACACCCACACCGCGTCCAACTCATACCCCAGTCCCGACTCCCGGCGCGCCATATATTCTTATCGCGCAAGACACCGTCTGTAATTCCAATTTGACCGATGGCTTAATGCAAATCACAGTGATCGATAAACACAACCGTCAAATCCCCGGCGTGGAGATCATCATCTCGTGGAGCGGCGGCGAGGAACATTTTTTCACCGGCTTAAAGCCTGAGATCGCGAATGGATATGCCGATTACATTATGCAAGCCGGTATTTCATACACAGTGCGCGTCGCTGAAGCTGGCACACCTGCGCCGAACCTGACCGCCCCTAATTGTCCAGACTCAGGCGGGCAAACTTACACAGGTGGATTGCATTTGACTTTCCAACAACCATAAAAATTCGCCGCAGTTCGATGACTGCGGCGAATTTTTATGAACTAATATCCCGCTGGGAGTTTGGCCACCCAATCATTCCCAACTCGAATTTCGATATCGGCACTCGAAGCCGGATCATTCTTGAAGATGATTTGGTTACTGCTCGTTATGCCAAAAGTAGAGATCAAATATCGCAAGGTATAAAGTTTGGGAGAATATACAACTACAGTGGTCTGGTCAGAAACTCCGGTGGAAGCACCAAGCTCCGTTACTTGCATTCCCTGCGCGATCAGGAAGTTGCCCGTACGGGTGTCGAGTTGGGCGGTGTACGTGTTATTCGTGACGCGCACACGAGCAACATCAGCTTTCATTAAGGCCACTGGATCGCCCTGTGCGATCGGGCTGACTGGTCCGCCTGAAGTAAAGATTTCATCACGCAAAAGGCGGATCTTATCAGGGACGGGTCTGATAACGCTCGCATTCTGGCCGGCCAGTACGACATTCTCAAAACTGGTCATACTGTTATCGATCACGCCCTGCTTAATGCTTTCAGGGGAAATATCCTTGGCCAGAACAGCCAGCTTAATGGCATCGTTCAGGGAAATATTTGTACGGATACCTGCCGAAAAAAGGTTGTAAAGATCAGGCGCCTGAGCCATCAGTTTGGGAAAGTACTCCGGGCTGAAAACCTTTTCGCGAACCGCCAGGATCACCTTTTGCTGTCGTTTGGCGCGCCCTACATCTCCATCGGTACATCCCTGGGACTCATCGCGGCAACGCGCATAAGCCAGGGCGATTTGACCGTTCAAATGACGCATACCACAACACGTGATGACTTTATGGTCCTTGCCCGCTCCGGTGGGGTCAAGCACTAATTTCTCATCTGAATAAATATCAATGCCGCCGATCTTATCAATGAATGCGACAAAGGTATCAAAGCTTACCTGAACATAATATTGGACAGGGACGCCCATAAACTGCGAAACAGTTTTCATTGCAAGGCCAGGGCCGCCGCCCGGTAATTTGGCAGCTTCACCGCTGGTCCAGGCGGTGTTGATGCGGCTATAGCCAAAGCCGGGGATATTCACCCACAAGTCACGTGGAATCGATATCATACCCGCCGTTTTTGTAGCCGGGTCGATGGTTAACAAAATTATCGTATCTGTACATTGTGGGCAATCTGAGTTGGCAATATCGCCGCCACGCAGGCCAAAGAACACAACATTGATCCGGCTCGCGCCATCCCACTGTGGGTATTGCACTTCCGGCGCGGCAAGTTCAGGCGTTGGCGGCACATCAACAGGCGTTCCCTGGGAATTGACAACCGGGTTCCCGGAAAGTGGGTTCACACTTCCGCCCGAGCACGTGAAAAGCGGAATGCCAGGCAAGGAAGTCAATCGCCAACATGCAGTAAAACTGCGCCCAAGGATAAACAGTCCCACGGTTGCAACCACAACAACGCCCCAAAAAATCATCTGGCGCACGGACAGTCTCTGCATTTTCGGGAGTTTTATATTTTTCAAAAGATCTTTCAAGACAGCTAGAATATTTTTCATAGGTTACTCAGGTTTAATATATACCATATTCAGGCCAAGTCGTTCCAGGCCTTCATTTGCCCAATAATTCACCATGGCTGAATCTGCCTCCATGGCCTTCATCATAGCTGGGATGGCACGATGATCTCGCATCTCCGCCAGCGCGCGCATCATGTGAATTCGCGCAGATCGTGACGCGCTTTCCAATGCGCCAAGCAGGATGGGCACAGCCGGTTTGCCGATCGCGATGAGCGCATTTGCAGATAGAGTCCCGACCATGCTGTCGGCATCGTTCAAAGCCCGGACGAGCAGCGGCGCGGCCTCCTCGAGCGGATGCGCGGCGAGTGCCAACGCCGCAGCTTGACGGACCTCGACGGAAAAGTCGCTCAACGCAGCTAAAAACAAACCAGCATCAACACCAGGGATTTGCGCCAGAGTCCGAACCGCCCACCAGCGCTGATCCGTATCGGATGATTCCAACAAAGCTCTTAATGCAAAGAGTGCAGAGTCGCCTAATTGCGCCAGTTCTGACGCGGCGGCTTCGGCACGAGATTCATCTCCACTGGCCAGGTCCGCCAGCAGATCGTCCAGCAATGACACGGAAGGCTCGTTACTTGGAGGGCGGCGGAACGGGCAGTTTATCCTGCGCCGTATTGATCCATTTATCCCCTTCATCGATCAACATGACCGGGATGTCATCCACAATTGGGTACTTGCGGCCACAATCCTGACAGATCAGCCAGGCATCTTTGTGAAGCTTTAACAGTCCATCTTTTTCGCGGACACAGTTCGGGCAACGCAAAATTTCGAGCAATTCTCTACTGACCATTTCTACTCCAATCACCGGTGCCTGCGGCACTGGCACAGGCAGGTGGCAATTTTACCATGCTAGGATTAAGGCGATTGGCAAATGCCTCTGCGCTCAGCAAGCTTCTGGGGGTCTCCAACGCCGGGTGCATATTCACAAACTGCCTGCCAGGCCTGGTAATGAGTTTGGAATTGATCTTGAAAAAGAATCACACCGTTTTTTGAGACCACACGCGTTACATTCACGTCGGCGCCATCGGCAGCCCAATCTGTCTGTTTAATCCCACCGGGTTTCAGGTCAGAGTTTTGAACAAAAGACGGGGCGGGCGCCGGGACAATGTTTTGCGGGCCGGTTGTATTCCAATTAACGGTGCGCCCGTCATACGTTGAGTAAAATTTCCAGGTCAGCGACCGCGAACCAACATCCACATTTGTTTCCATCAAAATCCAGTAAGCTGAATTGTTGGTGAATTTAAAATCCACCAGCGGGAAATAGACGGTCGCATCCAAGCCCGCCAATTTCGGATCGCTTACGCCCCTGAAGGTCTCTTCATAATATGAAACGCGATACGCATGTGGAACTCGCTCCACCACGGGAAAACCGGCAAAGAACACGGTGCGGAACAAGGTGGTGCTCACCTGGCAGACGCCACCGCCCACACCCTTGATCGTGCGCCCGCCATAGATGATGAGCGCTTCGGTAAATCCGTTATCCAGACTTACATCACCAAGGGCCTGACCCATCGAAAAAGTTTCACCTGGAGCCACTAGCACGCCATCAAAGCGCTCTGAGGCAGTCTTGATATTCTGAATGCGCGCATTACTTGATCCCCAAAAATAAGAAGTTTGCTGACCGTTCGGGAGCAGTTGCGTAATTCCCAACTGTTGCGCGGTGGCGGTATCCGGCAGAGTCGGCTGCGTTTCTTGAATCACAAGCGGAATGGTGTGCTCGCCTTTCAACAAACCATCAGTGATCGCCTTGAGACTGGCATCGACATCCAGCTTGCGACCTGTGTTAGATGGAGTGATTGCAACCAACTGGCTGGTAGCCTCATCAAAATGGAAGCGCGCGTTGGACGATTGACGATCGACTTGTGTTTCGACCCCTGCCAATATTTGGCGCAAAGTATCGGGGTTGAGCGTCACTTGCACATCAACCTTGTCACCGTTCTGCACACGTTGAACGCCGATCATATTTGCCAATATTTGCACATCGTACACCCAGGGGCCAGGGTCGCTGGCTTGTGCGTTCGGAACGACCAATCGCAATGGCTGACTCAAAACCAGGCGCGCCGTATCAGCTTGTGCAGAAACATCCTTAATGGATGGCTGGGTCTCCAGCACAACCAGCGGCACTTCACCATCGCGAAAAGACTGCAGCTGCGCGCTCAAATAAAGCAGGGTCGCATCCACATTGAGCGCACGCCCCGATTGACCCGGCCTGGCAACCACATCCGTCCCCTGGAGTTGCAGGCTGGCTTCAACCACTGACTGATTGACTTGTTGCGAAAGCACCTGCAAATATTGATACGCGACGCGTTGATCAAACACAACCACAGGGGCAACCTCATAACCAAAGCCCTTCGCACGGATCTGTCCGCTCAACACCCCAAACAATCCGCCGCTTCGCCCCAGGCGGTAAGCGGCCTCCGCGCTGGACGACGCATCGAACACCATGCCTAACTGTGCCGGTGCCGCGACCCAGACTTTATCTCCATCACGAAACAATACCTTGCCGCTGGTTGGATAGGAAAGAGTTTGATTTAGTTTCAATGCCGCAGCTTGTGGAGATAAACCCGAAAGGTCCACGCCCGCCACCGAAACACCGGGAAAGATTCGGCCTGCGTACACAAGTTGATATCCTAACACCCAGACAATAATAATACCCAAAAACACAAACAGACCAGCGACTAAAGCCGCCACGATCTGAGCCAACATAGGAACACGATGTTGCGCGGGAAAGGTTAGTGTAGACATGGGAGAAATTATACCTGTATGGAAGGATTATAGATTATGGCCACTTAAGAAGAATCTATAAGAACGTGACGGCAAAATGGGTTTATTTGTTTCGCTTAAAAACCAGGCCGGGGATTACCATCGGCGTGGCAGATTTATATTCCGCATAACTCGCGCCGAATTCGCGCAGAAGTTTACGCTCTTCAAAATACGCGCCGATGAAAATATAAACAGTGAGCGATGTATAAAAAACCAATTGGTTCAGGGTCATTACGGGCGAGAGCCATAGAAACAGTAAACTAAAAAGATAGAGCGGATGGCGCACGAGGCGATACATTCCATCTGTCACCAGCATGGACGGCTTTTCTCCCTCCCAAAACTGACTCAGACCAACGAACGAAAGCGGTCCGGTCTGCAAGAATGAAAAGAGAAGAAGCACCGCTGCCAATCCCTGCCCGGCCAACATTACGTACATCCAGGGCGGCGACACAACATAGAGATCATGGTCTGGAAGAACTTGCGTCAGCAAATAAATCGGGACAAAACTCACCAGCGCAAATATGTTGTAAGCAAAACGATACGTAACCATCACGCGTTCGCCAAGCGCACCGCGCAAAAATTCCTTGAATTTCATCGAGGCTAAAATCGAATGAACAATTCCCCAAATCGCAATCGCCAAAATAATCCAGAACATCTATCTCCTCAACTATCATTGCGGGCAGTTGCCATCTCTGCAAAAAATCACGCTGGCAGGTTCAACGCCTGAACGTTTAAACTTGTCAACGTGTGAACTTGAAAACGGTTATTCGCCGAATGCTGGCAGTTCCAACGTCTGCCCACCCAACCGAATAACGTAATACGGCATCCACGCCACGCCAAACAGGTTGACGTAAATATCTGTCTTCTTTGGCGCAACCGTTACTTCAGTAATGTCGTTCACCACGTGACCCCAACGGTCATTGATCTCGGCAGCGGTTTGATCGCGTTCCTGTTGAAGGGCGGCCAAATCTTTTTTGTATTGGTCAATAGATTGAATCGAGTCGTCAACATTAGCTTTGGCATTTTCAGTTAGACGACGCTTGGTCAATTGCGTGGTCAGACTCTTTTTACGTCCAATCCCGATCAGGCTTGCGCCCAGCTCAGCAAGGTTACCGCGTTCTTCCCATTTGCGATTTTCAAGCTCGGTCTGATCTTGTTGCAGTTCTCGTTCTTCCTTATTTTGTTTATCTTCCAAGGCCTTGATCTTGCGATCCAGAGCGCCGGTTGCTTTTTCAAGTTCGGCATCCCGCGCTTCACGCGCCGCATCGGCACAAGCCTTTATAAAATCTGCCGGCGAAATATCCGGCCCGGCGGAAATTTTCAAAGCCTGGTTGACGCGCGCCTTCACAGACGAGTTGCGATAGATCCAATCAGTGAAATCTTTTTGCATGGTGGTCATACGTTTTGAATCATTCAACGGTGAATCGATCATGCCGAAGCGCGCACCGGGCGTAGGCGATGTATCCAGCTTATCGAGCGGCGGACCGCTATAAGAAAAATCGTCCCAACGTATCACGCCGCTGCGTTCAGGTTTTTCAATCATTACCGATTTCACGATGCTGCTATCCACACCCATCTTGCGGTCAAGAAAACGGATCTGTGCTGAACTTAATAACGCAGGTCGATACATCACACTTTGGATCATCGCATCAGGCGGCATGGGTTGCCTGGCTGCGCTGAAAGCTTCTGGCAGACTGTGAGTCTGTGGCAGAAAATATTCCGCGACGCCGGCCGGTAAAGATGGTTTGGTCTGAACGCCATTCGTCGATGGTGAACCTTTGACGGTGAATGGCACGGATGAAGCAACGGCCGACATAACGGGAGCCGCCTCCGACTCCGCGCTTGAAGCGGACGCGGGAACAATGGGCTTAATCTTCGCTGAAGCGGCTACCGGGGCAACGAGTTTAGCGCCAACGAGTTGATTGAGCGCCGGGATTTGTGTGCGCGTCATCGGGCCGGCCAGGAAGTTCATCGTCCAGCGCGTCTGGAACAAGACCGGCGCTTTGGAGTGAACATTATGAAGAACAAAGACGCGCTTGCCAAGCCCTGAGATCAACTTATCAAGAGTTGCGCGCGAGTCGCCGCCTGCCGCGCTTTGAAGTCCATCCAACAAACGGTTTTTATCATTTTCGGTTTGCAGTTTGCCGATGATCCATGTTCCGGCGTTGGAGAGTGCCTTGTAGTCCACGTCCACTGGATTTTGTGTGGCAAGCAAAAGCCCAACACCAAAAGCGCGCGCTTGTTTGAGCATACGAAGCAGGGGTTGTTTGGATGGCGGGTTATTGACGGGAGGCAGATAGCCAAAAATCTCATCCATGTAAACCAGCGCCCGCAGCGCGCCCGTACCAGATTGGGAGCGCATCCAGGACTCAATCGCAGAGAACAATAATGTGACGAAGAACATACGCTCGGCATCGGGCAAATGTGCGAGATAGAAAACACTGTGACGCGGACGCCCATCTTTGGAGAAAAGTAATGTGGCAACATCCAGACTCTGGCCTTCTCGCCAGGCTTCAAAAGCGGGCGCGGCCAGAATGTTGTTCAATTGCATGGCAAGTCCCATGCGGTCTTTAGGCGGAAAGAAAGCGTCGACTGGAAACGCTCCGAGTTTATCGAAAGGCGGCGTTTGTGTTTGGAGAATCAATTCGGTTAATTCAATATCCTTCCCCTGACTCCATGACGTCTCAAAAAGATTCGAAAGCAGAATATGTTCGCGCGATTGTATCGGGTCAATATCTTCCATGCCGATCAGGCCCAGCAAAGCCGTGACCGTGCTGGATATTTTTTCACGCAGGATCTCGCGATTGGAATTCCAATCAATGTCCGGCGCAGCCAGCGACGACAACACACTGACCGGAATGCCCGCATCCGAACCGGGAGTGTAGATGGCAAACTCGGCCACGTTCTTGAGCGCCAGCATCCGTTCGCGGCTGATGCCCCATTCGCCCAGACCCCTTTGCCAGGCCTGTGAGGCGGCAATGGCGGCCTGATCCATGGTTTCACCGGCGCGGCGGGCCAGGTCAGGATCAATCCACGGCCGGAAATCCTGAGGCGCAAGATCGGGAAAATGTAGAAGTAAATTTGTAAGATCCCCTTTGGGATCAATGATAATGGCGGGGATGCCCTGCAAGGCGGCTTCTTCCAATATGCCAATGCACAAACCGGTCTTCCCTGAACCGGTCATGCCGGTCACGACCGCGTGCGTAGTTAGGTCAGCAGGATCGTAAGTGACTGCCTGAGTGGTGGTCTTTCCACTCTTCGAATCAAAAAGACGGCCCAGATAAAATTCTTTGTCTGCCATTTCAATACTCCTCACAGTGGTACGAATGTTCTATGCGGCTTAATGTAATCGAAACCGAAAGAAATGGCAATATTCAGGGAAGAATTAAGAAGAAAGACCATCCTGGCAGACACTCTTTCACTTCTCACGCTTATACAAAATTCGATTTTCTAATGGTCAGTCTCATTATGATTAGTGTCAGTTTGATTATTGGTAGTAGTGTTAGTGTCAGTCTGGTTGTTAGTATTGTTATTACTATCACCGGCAGAATTAGAACCACTTCCGGAATTTCCAGAACCGCCGTCCCCGTTATTCGTTCCTATGGTAGGTCTATCAACAGATTTGACCTCAACTTTGGTAACAATAAACTGGCCGGTTGCATCGTAATAGCCTTCAAATTTCACCGCTGAACCGACTTTTACCGCGCCGTCGATCTGTGCCTGATCTGCAATCACGGATTGTCCATTTATATTCCACATATTACCCTGCATCGACTCGACCACGCCACTAAACTCATATCCCTTTTGCGGTTGTTGTGATAATGATTGCGGCTCTGCTAAAACAGGAGTAGTTACAATAACTGGTACAGACGTGGGCTGCGAATTATTATTCACAGCAGTGGGTGCAGTTTGAGAATCGTGATTTTCATTATCCGTCTCGCCGTTTTGATCGTTATCGCCTGACGGTTCGAGTGGAGGCAGAGAAACTCCCGGTTGCAAAAGCTGGACCTCCTGCGCGTCGA
>Ga0172370_10000674_pt1 | contig 53390 bp, 48 predicted proteins | sample LakKiv5m_FD_114538 | JGI IMG/M metagenome (GOLD analysis project Ga0172370, IMG submission 114538) | Freshwater microbial communities from Kabuno Bay, South-Kivu, Congo - kab_022012_11.5m | ecosystem: Environmental > Aquatic > Freshwater > Lake | place: Democratic Republic of the Congo...
GTATGTTCAGATTTTCTTGACATATATCGGTTACGTTACGAGCGTTCTGTTTCTTAAATTAAATTTATGAATGAGTTCCACCATCAGCATCATCAACCCAATCATCGCAAGTGCGAGAAGGATTGTTACATACGGGTTGAACGCTTTATCAAATAAAACAACTACACCCAAATTCCATGGACTTCCGTACAGAATCACCAAATGAACCACATAAATAAGCAGAGTATTTCTTCCAAGTAAAATAAGGATTCTCGGAATAGTCGTTATTTCCAATGCTATAAATGTTACCAGCGAGGTGAACACAAGGACAAGTCCGATTCTAAAAAAAACCAGGTTGGGACTTGTAGTCCAAAATTCACTTACACCGTATATCCAAATTTCCGCATAGTTTCCAATCCATGAAAGAAGCAAAAGGAATAAACCGCTTCCGAGCATTTTAAATGAGAAGGCGGTAGTTTTGAATACAGTTGGATTCTTTGCCAGGTAGGTTCCCAATACCGCACCAACCGCAAGGTAGCTTAACCACGGAAATAACGGAAAGTTTGAACCTGTTCGTCCGGAAAAATATCCCGCAAGTGATTTGTGCAGGTAATGTGACCAATCAATTTTATCGCATATCGGATAGAGAAAAATAACCATCACCGCTCCGGCAGCAAAAACGAAATAATCATTTAGTTTTAATTTTTCTGCTACATACGCAAGCAAGAGAATAAACAATAATCCGAATCCTATAAGCTGTAAAACATCCACCGCAAAAAAAACATTCCATTGCGCTTCGGTAACATTTTTAAAATAAACGATTGTTGCCGTAGGATAGCGCATTAAATATCCCAGTCCGATAAGCAAAAGGGCGCGTTTCACTCCCTTCATCACTCTGGGATTTTCGGCAAAAGAAACTTTTTGAAGTTTAAAAAGATACATGAAGGCGACACCGGCGGAGAACATAAAGATTGGAGCGGTTAAGCCTCTATTGGAAAACCAGAGAAGAAAAATTGTGTTGTTCAAATCCCGATAAGTGTTTCCCAGAAAGACATCGATGGTATGCCCCTGTACCATATTTAAAACTGCAAATGCTCTAAGTAGATCGAGAAAAATAACTCTATTTTTTGATGAAGTAGTGGTCATGGAGAAATTGCACACAAAGTTTTATTCATAGAAAACAACGCTCTCTTTGCTTCCGCGTTCATCTTTCGGAGATTTCCACAATCATTTCAATTTCAACGGATGCGTCCCTCGGAAGAACATTAACACCAACAGCCGCGCGGGCATGTTTTCCTTTTTCGCCGAATATTGCAACGAGCAGTTCGGAGGCTCCGTTTGCTACTTCCGGCTGGTTTACAAAGGATGAATCGCTGTTAACAAACACAGTAACTTTCACTATTCGTTCTATCTTGTCTAAATCTCCGCAAGCTCCTTTTATGGCAGCGAGGCAATTTAAAACAGAAATTTGAGCGGCTTTTTTTGCTTCCTCTTCGGAAACATCTTTTCCAACTTTTCCTTTATACTGTAAAACGCCGTCGTTCATCGGGAGCTGCCCCGATGTAAAAACATAATTTCCCGTTCTTACGGAAGGAATATATGCGGCTAACGGAACCGGGACATTCGGTAAGGAAAACCCGAGAGAGGTAATTCGTTTTTCAATCATAAATCTTCAGTTATTGTTTGATTTCTTGTTATATTGAACACAAAAGATTATCAACTTCACAAAAGGAAATGCCCAATGCTCGAGGTCAAATTTAAGGAATTTGTCGATATTGTGAAACGATTGCGCAAAGAATGTCCGTGGGATAAAGAGCAGACAAATGAATCAATTAAAGCCGCTACACTTGAAGAAGCATACGAAGCGGTTCACGCAATCGACGAGCACGATTATGATGAACTGAAAAAAGAACTTGGCGATCTTCTCTTCCACGTGGCATTTCATACAGCCATTGCAGAAGATGATAATAAATTTACGTTTGAAGAAGTAATTAACAGCATCTCCGAAAAATTGATTCGCCGGCATCCACACGTGTTTGGTGATGTAAAAGTTTCGGGCAATGAGGAAATAATGAAAAATTGGGAGATGATAAAACTGCAGGAAGGTCGAAAATCAATTCTTGAAGGCGTGCCGCAAGCCATGCCCGCATTCATGCGCGCACACCGGCTTCAGGAAAAGGCTTCCAAAGTCGGGTTCGATTGGGATAACATAGCCGACGTGAAGAAAAAAGTAAATGAAGAATTGGACGAACTTCAAAGAGAGCTTGAGAGCAATGAACTCGAGAAAGCTGAAGAAGAATTCGGCGATTTGCTCTTTTCGCTTATTAACCTGAGCCGCTTTCTCAATATTAATCCGGAGACCGCGCTGCGTAAAACTACCGGCAAATTCGAACGGCGCTTTGGATTTATCGAAAAGAAACTTGAGGGACAGAATAAAAAGATTACGGATGTAACCCTGGAAGAGATGGATCGATATTGGGATGAGAGTAAGAAATTCGAAAAGTAGAGAATTATTTTTCTCTTGAGCGATGAGACTTTCACCTTTAATTTTGTTTTGCAATTCAAACCAAAGCGAGCGATAACGAAATAAACTTGTACCATTGATAATTAAGTATCATTTGACCATTCAATGAAGGAGAGTGTACATGGTTTCCAAAAATAATATTTTCACATTAATAGCTCTCATCCTTTCGGTTATTTCATTCTCTTGTACAAAGCCCACCAATGGGTTGGATTTTGATAAAGACACCTATGTGCCATTATCCCTGGGAGATATTCGGCAGTCTATCTCATTGCGGGATAGTTCAACAATGATGGACGAAGTTTTTACCAGTACGTTTAGAGCGGATAGCATACGGGTCTTCGGTCGTAAGTACTTCGTAGGAGATGAACAATCAGATGCACCGCAAATCTTTTATAACTACATTAAGGATGGATATTTTATCTCGACGCAACTTGATACTGTAAAAGATCTGTCTCTGGATATCTCTAAAAATCCTTTCAATGAACAACGCCTTGCTGAACTATACCCTAAAGATGGTGATACTTGGGTTCACAGTGGAGGAGAACATCAGCCAACAATTATGAAAGCAAAATATATTGGTTCGAAAACAACACCTTGCAAAACCTTTGACGATGTTTTCCAATTCAGCATTCCGGGAGTTCTAGACATATATTACGCGAAAGGAATCGGTTGGATTGGTGCACGCTTCATGGGAGAACAAGAAGTACTTGTAACTTATATAAAAGTTGGTTCAAGAGAGTTTGGGAAATTACTTCCGCCTAAACCCCCTCAACCGGGAATAAATAAAAAATTAAGGTTGAGAGATGCAAGTATGATGAATGTACTTGGAATGATAAGGTAACAAAGCTTTAAAGATTAACGTTGAATTGCTTCGGCTCAAGGTTGCTCTTTGTCGTAATACTTCTCGTAAGCATCAATAATGTCTTTCACTAATTTATGCCGGACAACATCGCTTTTTTCAAAATAGACGAAACCGATACCTTGAATTCCCGTAAGAATTTCCTGCGCTTTGACTAATCCGCTTACCGTACGGTTGGGTAAATCAATTTGCGTAATGTCTCCGGTGATAATTGCTTTTGAGTTTGCGCCAAGTCTCGTGAGAAACATTTTCATCTGCGTGTCGGTAGCATTTTGTGCTTCATCAAGTATTACGAATGCGTTGTTTAAAGTTCTGCCGCGCATGTAAGCAAGTGGAACAATTTCAATAACACTTTTTTCAATATTTTGTTTCAACTTATCCGTCGGCAACATATCCTCCAACGCGTCGTACAAAGGTCTTAGATAAGGATCAATTTTTTCTCGAATGTCACCGGGTAAATAACCAAGGCTCTCGCCCGCTTCAACCGCAGGACGCGCTAAAACAATTTTCGAAACAATTCCTTTTTTAAGTGCAGAGACAGCAAACGCTACTGCTAAATACGTCTTGCCAGTACCTGCCGGTCCGATAGCAAAACAGATATCATTCTTTTTAACCAATTGAAAATAGGATGCTTGTCCCGGAGTTTTCGCTTTTATTGAATCATTTTTTGTATAAAGAATTATTGAGTCATATTCTTTATCGTTAATTATTTCTTTCCCCTGAAGCGTTAAATCCAGTATCGTTTCAACATCGTTCTCTCTCAAACTTCCCTTGGTATTGATTACATAAATCAACTCTTTGAAAAGTTTTTCAAGCGTGGATGTTTCTTCCTCGGTACCTTTAAAAGTGGCTACGTCACCTCTCACGGTGATACTCGCTGAAAATCTTGGTTCAATTAATTTTAAATTTGAATCATTATACCCAAGCAGGGCAAGCTCGTCAACATTTTCGAGACTAATTTTTTTTATGGTTTCAGACATTGGCACGTTTCTTTTTGAACAAGTTGAGTTGGAGGTTCGGGGCAGAAATAAAAAAAGCCCTTGCCATCAACGATGAAAAGGGCTTTTGAAAAAAAACTTTGCTAACCAAGAACAGGAACTACTTTGTAGTTGGAGCAGCCGGAGCCGGAGCCGGTTTGTAATTCATTCTTAGTTTTTCGTATTTCGATTTTTCTTCTTCAGTAAGATTAGGAATCTTGAAGATTTGTTTCGGGAAAATCAAATCCGGGTTTTTAATTTGGTCTCTGTTAGCCTGATAAATTTTTGGCCAAGCAAAACCGTTTCCGTAGAATTCTTTTTTCTTTGCAATTCTCCAGAGGCAATCACCTTTAACAACGGTGTAATTTGCTTCGGTTGGAGCTTCTACCCATGCAACAAGCAATCCTGAAAGAACATTATAAACTTTGTTATAGAAATCTGGCAAAGCACTGATTTTATTTGCTTTCAAAGCATCTAAATCTTTTACACGGTCAGCTTTAGGGCCTTCTTTTCTTCTAATTTTGCCTTCTAATTCGGTAACTGCTTTACCATAATTATCGACATCTGATTTTTTAGCACCAACCATGGCGTAGAGATCGTCCATACAATTGTCATAGCTTTGGATGGTTGATAAATTGGTATTCAAACCTGATACATCGGTTTGGAGAGCTGAAGTCTCTTTGGTTAAACTTTCTTTTTGAGCACTCAGCTTCGTTATCTGATTTTGCCATTCTTCTTTGGTCATTTCTTGTTGCGCGAAGGAAGCAAATGAAAACGCTACAAAAAGAACTGCCGATAAGAACCAAACTTTATTCAATTTCATATAAATCCTCTTCATTTTTAATTCTTGTTATAGATTACTTAGAAATTTTGTCCAAATTAGCTTTGGTTTCTTGTTTGAGTTTTTCGCATTCTTGAAGTTTTTTATTCTTCTCGGCGATTTGTTTCTCAAGACTGCTTCTTTCATCTTTTAAAGAAGCGGCAGATTTTTGTAACGATGCAACCTCTTTTTTCAGAGCGTCAAGTTGAGCTAATTCTTCTTGTGATGGCCCGCTGCTGCAACCAAAGAAGCCGACGGTCAAGAAGAAAATAGTAGCTCCCAAAAGAGAATTTTTCAGGGACTTATGTAACTTCATAATAATACTCCATTTTAGTGAATTGATGTCTGTTTAAACTTATAATTTTTCCAGCCATAAATCAAGAAAAATCACAATAAAAATATATAACTATTAGGTTTAACCACCAAACAAAGGCTTTTTGCGTGTTGGTTATATCAACCTTTTCTCAACAAAACTTGCATATGTTCTGTCGGCAATTATGATATGGTCAAAAATTGGTATTTCCATATATTTTGACGCTTCAACCAGCTTTTTTGTTATGGAAATATCTTCATTACTCGGTTCCGGGTTTCCGCTTGGATGGTTATGAAGCAGAATGATGCTCTTGGCGCTATTTTCTATTGCCGCTTTAAAAACCTCCCTCGGGTGAACGATGCTCGAATCCAAATTGCCGCTTGAGATTCGTTCTATCTTAATTATTTTATTTGACGAGTTCAAGCAAATAACGTAAAAATGCTCTTGTAATTCATCTTTTAGCAGGGGAAGAAAAACCGAAACGATATCTTCAGGAGAAGTTATTTTCTTTTCCGAATACCATTTCGATTGAACGGCGATCCTCTTCCCTATTTCAAATGCTGCTGCTAATGTTGCCGCTTTGTCTTTTTTTATTCCGTTTATTTTTGAAATTTCTGAAGGTGATTTTGTTGAAAGGATTGCGAGATTACCGTATTTAATTATTAAGTCTTGTGCAATGTGGAGAACCGATTTTCCTTTTGTACCGGTTCGCAAAAGAATCGCGAGAAGTTCCGCATCGCTAAGACTTTGGCTTCCACGCAGCATAAGCCTTTCTCTGGGCCGATCGTCAGCCGGCAAATCTTTTACCCCGCCCATCCTACTTCTTTCCTTCTTTTGGGTTGAATTTAAATCGTTCAATTCGTTCAAACTTCCCTTCGTGAAACCGAACGATATTTAAAAATTGATTTACTCTCCCCTTGCCAAACTTAATTGCGTTATGAATTCCTTCAAAGGCCTCTGCTCCGGCAACTTCTTCTTCAAATGGCTTTCCGTTTTTTGCCGATTCCTTTAGCATCTTTATCAGAAACTTCGCAGCGTCGTACCCATAAAGATTATTGCTTGTTAACTCTTCGTTCGTTACCTCGGAAAACTTTTTTGAAAAATTAGAAACGTCTTCATCTTCAAAATCAACAAAGTTATCAGTAGTAAAGGTAAGCTTCTCACTCAAGGATGATGAGGTCTCAAGCCCTTTCGTAGTAAACCAATCTTGATTGCCATAAATCGGCAAGTTAATTTCCGCCTTCACGAGTGATGAAAGAATTACCGGAATCATCATGTTATCGTTAATCGGAAGAAATAATCCTTGTGCGGCTGCAATGTTCTTTTTAAGTAGATTCAAAGCAGGTTCAAAGGTGTTGCCTGTTCCGGACTGGTATTCGCGGTACGTGACTTTTCCCCCCAGCCTTTCAAATGCTTCAACAAAATCTTTTCCGATAGTTGATGCGTTTCCACTTTTGGGAAAAAGCGAAACGATTGTGTGTTTGTTCTCTACATAGTAAAGATATTCAGCCATTATTCTCCCATGCATTCCCATCGAGGTGTTCGCTTGATAAAAGAATGTTTGGTCGGGAGCTAAATTAGGATCGGTTGCCGTTGGACTAATTACAGGAACGTTAAGCTGCGCGGCTTCTTTTAAAAACATTCTTGTTTCATCACTGTACAATGGTCCGATGATGGCAGCAAAATCTCTGCGCTCGGCAAATTCATTTTCCAATTTTTGAATTTCCGACGAATCTCTTTTTGTATCACGAACCAACAATGCCACTCCATTTCCCGAAAGAACATTGTACTCATGAACGGCATATTTAATGCCTTCAAGGACTTCGGATGCCGCTACGTTCGCGGCTCCGCCGTTGGTTGTTAACGGAAGCAACGCCACAACAACTTTTTCACTGTTGTTCGCCGGTCGCGTAAGTTTAATGGGGGCAGAATGAGCAAAAAGATTTGCGGTCATACTTGTTTCATCCGCATCGGGAAATTCTTTGAGGAGCACCGTATAAATTCTTGCCGCTTCATCCCGGTTGCTCTTCTGCATATTTTTTTGCGCGAGGCAATAGAGCAGCAGTGGAGCTAATTTACCGGTGTTGTGTTCGGCTAATAATTTTTCCGTCTGCTCAAGCGAAAAAGTTTGCTGAACAATTTGTTGAATAAAATCTTTTTTCTTTTGGACATAGTCTGCACGGGTTTCACCTTCAAAGGAGGATGCGAGCAAGAATACTGCATCTTCGGCCTTTTCCCTTTGTTTCAATGTTTCGGCAAGCAGCACTTCGGCTTCCGAATAATATTTACTCCCGGGAAATTTTTCGAGAAATTCTCTTAACACTTGTTCGGCGGAATCCTTGACATTTTGCGCAAGAAAAATCTTTGCCGCAAATAAGTACGCAACAGTAGTTTTTGAGTTCTCCGGCTGCTGCTTCACCCATTCAAATATTTTTAATGCTTCAGGGAATTGTTGTGCGTCGAAAAGACTTACCGCAATTTGAAATTCAGAAGTAATGTCAGAAGGCTGGGATGCTTGAGAGAAAAGAAACGAAGTGGAGAAAAGGGAAAAGAGAAAGACGTAAAAGCTTATTTTGCTAACCATCTGATACCGCCTTACTCTGGTTCAGCTGAGCTATTTTTTTAACGGCCTCAAGCGCAGTTTTATTTTTGGGATCTGCTTTCAAGGCAAGACTGAAAAAATTTCCTGCTTCTTCCAATTTATTATTATGGAGGCAGGTAATACCAAGATGAGAATAAATTTCAGGAGACACTTCTTCAGCTTCATCGGCATATTTTCTTAAATATTTTTCCGCCTTTTTATAGTCACTGTTCATCAAATAAATTTTCCCGGCCCACTCAACTACCGCTAAATCGCTTTTGTTCAGCTGCATTGCTTTTTCAATAGATTTCACGGCATGGGCGTTCATCTTAAGATAAAAATAAATAATCGCGTAGAGGAGATGGAGTTCATGATAATTTGAGTAGAACACTTCGGCTTGTTTAGCATAAAGTAACGCCATATCAAAATTGGACAGATTGATGTGTGTTTTTGCCAAATAGATAAAAGCATCTTGGAGAAATTCAGTATCCTTGCCGCTTTTAACAAAGTTTTCGAAACTGATGCGCGCCAACTCATATTCCGTAAGCATGTAATGTGAGTAGCCGATAAAGAATGAGGCGAGCGGAATTTCATTTGGGGAGAAGAACGATAGCGTTTCAATCGTTTCATTCCATTTGCCCTGCCCGAAAAGAAAATGTCCGAAGTATAATCGTAAGTCTTTGTTGTCCGCGTGTTCTTCCAGCAAGTCAGATAAAATATTTTGAGCTGCTTCAATGTTTTCAAGACTCTCGTACAAAGCGGCTAATGCGTAGTAGGCATCAAACGCTTCGGGGAATTCTTCAATAATTTTTGTATAGAGTTGAATCGCGTGAAGCGTCTTGCCTTCTGCGGCAAACCGTTGAGCTTTTTCAACTTTGAGGCGGACAAGATGCTGTTCTTTTGGTTCCATTATTCCCACTCAATAGTTGAAGGCGGTTTTGAGCTGATGTCATAAACCACTCTGTTAATTCCTTTAACCTTATTAATTATTTTGCTCGAAACGCGGGCAAGAAATTCCGGTTTAAAAGGATACCAGTCTGCGGTCATGCCGTCAAGAGAAGTGACCGCACGTAAAGCGAGTACGTTTTCATAGGTACGATTATCTCCCATAACACCAACACTTTGGATAGGAAGCAATACTGCAAACGCCTGCCAAATATCGTTATAGAGTCCTTCTTTTTTAATTTCATCGATAAAAATTTCATCCGCTTCTCCAAGCAAAATCACTTTCTCCGCGGTAACGTCACCTAAAATTCGTACAGCCAAACCGGGACCAGGAAACGGATGCCGCTCAATAAAAACTTCCGGAATGTGCAACGATTTTCCAACACTTCTGACTTCATCTTTAAAAAGTTCGCGGAAAGGTTCAATCAATTTTAAGTTCATCTTTTCGGGTAAACCGCCGACGTTGTGGTGCGTTTTAATCGTAACAGATTTTCCCTTTACCGATACCGATTCGATTACATCCGGATACAACGTTCCCTGAACTAAAAATTTCACGTTGGGAATTTTGGCGGCTTCAATTTCAAACATATCGATAAAAGTAGTACCGATAATTTTTCGTTTCCGCTCCGGATCTGAAACATTTTTCAATCTTTCAAGAAATATCTCGGAAGCGTCAACCGCAATAACATTTAAACTTAATGCGTCACGAAAAAGAGAAACGACTTGCGCGCTTTCGTTCTTCCGCATCAAGCCGGTATCAATGTGCACACATGTTAGTTGGTCTCCGATTGCTTTTTGCACAAGGACAGCCGCAACGGTAGAATCAACCCCGCCGCTTAACGCACAAAGAACATTTGCGTCTCCGACCAACGCCTTTATTTCGGAAATTTTTTCTTCGATAAAGTGTTCTGAAGTCCAGTCGGCAGTACAACTACAAATTTTGAAAAGGAAATTTTGTATTATTTTTTTCCCTTCAATTGAGTGAACAGCTTCGGGATGAAATTGTAACCCAAACATTTTCTTTTCTTCATGTTGAACAGCGCAAACGGGGGAATGATCAGACGTGCCGATAATTTGGAATCCGTCCGGCACCGATGTAACAAGGTCGCCATGGCTCATCCAAACAGTTGAAGTTGCGAGGCAGTTTTCAAATAACTTTGAAGCGCCGGAAACGGAGAATTCAGCTTTGCCGTATTCACGGGCGTCAGCTTGTTCAACTTTTCCTCCCAAATGTTTTGCAAGGAGCTGCAAACCGTAGCAAACACCAAGAACGGGCACACCAAATGCAAAGAGTTCCGAAGAAACATCCGGGGCTCCGTCGTCATAAACGCTCATTGGACCGCCTGAAAGGATAATGCCGGCAGGATTTCTTTTTGTTATTTCTTCAAGAGAAATGGAATGGGGAAAAATTTCCGAAAAGACATGCTCCTCCCGAATCCTCCTCGCAATCAGTTGAGTATACTGCGATCCAAAATCAATGATAAGTATTTCATTATTTCTTTGCATCAAACGTTGTCAAGAATTGCTACGCACCAATAAGATGATTATATGAAGCGCTATCGAGAAGCGCGTTCAATTCATCACTGTTAGCAATTTCAATTTTAATCATCCATCCCTCACCATAAGGGTCGCTATTTACTAACTCCGGAGAATCAGCAAGTTTTGGATTCATTTCAACAACTTTGCCGCTGCATGGAGCATACAGTTCGCTCACGGTTTTTACGGCTTCAATTGTTCCAAAATTCTTGTTTTGTTCAACGGCTTGCAAATTGGGATCGATGTCAACAAAGACGACATCGCCTAATTCCCCTTGCGCGTAATCGGTAATGCCGACAGTTGCGATGTTTCCATCAACGGCAACCCACTCATGTTCTTTTGTATACTTTAAGTTCTGTGGAATATTCATAGCATTCCTTTATTGGTTGTTGCTTTTTTCTTTTAAAAAATTATCTAAAAATGACGTATCAAATAGTCCGCTTTTAAACTTTTCGTTTTCCAACACTTCCAAATGAAATGGAATAGTTGTCTTCACCCCTTCAACGGTAAATTCTTCCAGAGCACGTTTGGCGCGCTCAATGGTTACCGCTCTATTGTTGCCCCAAACAATCAACTTTGCCAAAAGCGAATCGTAGAACGGAGGAATCACATATGATTGGTAAACATGTGAATCGACACGAATACCAAATCCGCCGGGAAAATGAAGCGATTCAATTTTTCCGGGACTCGGTCTAAATCCTTTTTCCGGGTCTTCGGCATTAATTCTAAATTCAATGGCGTGTCCGATTGGTTCTTGAGGAAGCGTTTCAATTTTTTCTCCCGCGGCAACAAGAATTTGCTGACGAATCAAATCAACACTATTTACCGCTTCCGTAACCGGATGTTCTACTTGAATACGGGTGTTCATTTCCATGAAGTAGAAGTTCTTGTATTTGTCAACAAGACATTCGATAGTTCCGGCGCCTTCATAATTTACCGAATGCGCTCCAAGCACGGCAGCTTCGCCCATTTTCTTCCGTAATTCTTTATCCATAATCGGAGAAGGGGATTCTTCAAGGAGTTTTTGATGGCGGCGTTGAATGGAACAATCGCGTTCGCCGTAATGGTAAACATTTCCGAACTGGTCACCGACAATTTGAAATTCTATATGTCTCGGATTTTCTAAATATTTTTCAATATAGACGTCGCCATTCCCAAATGAAGCAACCGCTTCTGCGCTTGCCGTTTGAAAAGCGTTTTCAAATTCCGATTCCTCATTAACTATGCGCATCCCTTTTCCGCCACCGCCGGCAGAAGCTTTGATGATAACCGGGAAGCCTATTTCGTGAGCAATGGCTTTTCCATCGGAAACGCCCGTCACTACACCGTCACTTCCGGGAATAACGGGAACACCATTCTTCCGCATCGTCTCTTTTGCGTTGGCTTTGTCTCCCATCATGTTAATCATATCAGGAGAAGGACCGATAAACTTTATTCCCGACTCGGAACAAATTTCCGAGAAGCCCGCATTTTCAGCTAAGAAACCATAACCGGGGTGAATTGCTTCTGCACCTGTAATTTGAGCCGCTGAAATAAGTGTAGGAATTTTCAGATAACTATCTTTACTCAGAGAAGGACCAATACAGACGGCTTCGTCTGCAAAGGTTACGTGAAGAGAATGCCGGTCGGCTTCGGAGTAAACAGCAACGGTTTTAATGCCTAATTCTTTACAGGTTCTTATTATCCGTAGAGCGATTTCTCCTCTATTTGCGATCAAGATTTTTTTAAACAAATTCTCCTCGGCGCTTATTCTGCTTCAATGAGCATCAGCGGTTGATTGTATTCAACCGGTTTACCATTTTCAACTAAAATTTTAACAATTTTTCCTGAAATATCAGCTTCAATTTCGTTCATCAATTTCATCGCTTCAATAATGCAAAGAACGGTTCCAACGGAAACAGTATCGCCGACTTTTACATAAGGATCGGCATCCGGTCCGGGGGCGCGATAAAATGTTCCCACAATAGGAGATTTAATTTCTTTTACTTTTGAATTTTTTTCTTCTTTCGGCTGAGCAGTTTCAGCTTTTGCGGAAGATTGCACCATTACCGGAGGAGGCGCGGGCATTTGATATTGCTGTGCAACCAGCGCAGGAGTTTCAGCTCGTTTTGTAATTTTAATTTTAGAATTGTCTTGTTCAATTTCCAATTCGGAGATGTTACTCTCTTCAATAAGCTTTACATATTTTTTTATCAGATTAAAATCCATATCGGTTCCTTCGTTATTACAAAATCTTTCTTAGATAGTATCAATTATTCTCAAACAATTTTCTATGCTAATAGAAAATCAGTGATAACAAAATTAAAGTAAGTTGCCTGCCTTATTCTACTTGAGCTAAATAACGATCGACTTCTCTCCCGGATGGAGTAAGCGGAAAATCTTTTTTAATACGTTGAAAAATTTCTTTTGCCTCAGATGCTTTGTTTATATGGAGCAAATCTATTCCCGCAAAAAGGAGGTATTGCGGATTCAACACGTTTTCATCAGAAACTGAACTTGCTTTACGGTAGAGCTCGGAAGCTTTTTCAAGTTGATTCTTTGATTCATAGCAAGCGGCTGCTCCGGCTAATGCGGTAGCTTTAAAGAGATCATTGCTTCCACCGTAATCTTCATAAGCGGCTAATGCCTCCTCAATTTTTCCGAGATTGTAGTAGGAATGCCCGAGATACACTTTGGCTACTTCTCCGGTTTCGGAACTTCCGTACTCAGAGACAATTTTCTTTAACCCGATAACTTTAGCAGTGGGGTTTCCTTGAATAGCTTCGAGGTACATACCCGAATCAAAGACCGGTAATACGCGCGATAATTCAAGATTTGCTTTTTCGTTATTGCGGCTTCTCTGCTGCTGATAGAAAAAGGTAACGGCCGCAATTACCACAACAACCGCTGCGCCAATTAAAAAATTCCTCTGATTCTGATCATACCAATTGACTACTTTATAGTAAAACGTTACAAGCCCGTCTTCTTTCATTTCCTTCCGGGATAACTTTTTTTTCTTAGTTAACATTCATTCTCCAATAACTGATGATAATACTTCTATTTAATTCTTATATGATTTGAAAAAATCCACGCGTGGGATTCAAGGTAAACTTCCACACGGTAAACTCCTTTTTCAGCAACAACAAATTCTGCTTCATGGCTTTCAACGGTTTCAACCCTCTTTCCGTTATGAATAAGTCTAATTTCAGCAAACTTGCCCGGCAAAAAAACTCTAAACGTAATTGGCTGGTTCGAAACAAATTCTTCCCCCATCTGAATTTTCTTTCGACCAACTTCGGCAAAAAAACGGAAACCTGTAGCGTCGCCATGATATGAATTGGAAACAAAACAATTTCCTTCTCGAAGAGAATCAAGCACAAGATTCTTCCCTTTTTCTGCGGAAGAGGGATTCGTGCTAATTTCTAATTTTTGCTTTGTTAAAATATGAGTTCTGATTGACTTGAACAAGACTTTGTACGGGAAAACCTCTACTTCAAAAAACCCCAAAAGGTTCACTTTATGGGCATGAGCGTCAATTCCTCCAACGCCTACGACTTTCCGTTTTTGCGCGATTTCGTCCCATTTTTGCAATGTTTCCTCCGGCGGAGCCACAATTGACTTTAACGGATGGAGGAATGCCTGGTATTTATTCTGCTCAGTTAGATTTTCCATCCACTCGGACATGTGGTTCCAAATTTCGATGCCGGTGAAATCGTCGGTCGCCCATTCCGTCCATGGATATGGCGGATGTTCTTTCATGGAATCACGCTTTTCATGCGGATGTGCCAAAAATCCTATTCCCCCGGATTCTTTCACGCGTTTTACATAGTCAAGCGCAGGTATTCTTGTAGAGAAGGTTTCGCTTATACCTAAAGCCAAATAATGATTTTTATTTTCTTTATCGTTTAATTCGCATCCGACCAGTAAAAGCGTTTTTCCGTAAAACTTTTCGTATCCCTCGTGAAGTGCTCTCAATGTGTTATGATCGGTAAGAATTAGAAAATCTAATCCGCTTTCGTCAGCCAGGTTAGCAATGTCTTGCACTTCACCGGAGCCATCGGAAAAGACCGAATGGACGTGAAGGACGCCAACATATTCATTCATTTTCTTTTAAATTTGTTTGGGTACAAGATAGAGAGAAAATTGAAAAGATAAAACTGAAGTTTAATAGTTCGTAATCTTAGACGATACACTCATCTAAGATTACGAAAAGTGAATGTCGTTTTTTAGAACGCGTAACTTGCGGAGATGTAAGCCAACGTTGCTTTACCACCACCAATATTGTTTAATCCTTGTCTTAAAATTTCTTCGTTGACGGTCGCGTCAAGTCCAAAATTATCAAACCGTAAGCCGATACCCACCGTTGCGCCGTCGTTTATTCCAAACGAAGTCTGGGTGTATTCATCTACTGCAGAAGCAGAAACAGCATTTTGCCATGTATTACTTATTGTAGTAGCCTGATAACCAAAACGCGCAATGAGCCAGCTGGTCATATTCCACTCTGCTCCAAGATTCCAAACGGGAAAGCTGAATTCAGAATTTGATTCTTCAGCGCTGACATTGGGGATTGCGGGATTCTTTGTCGAAGTGTATCCCAATGAAGGACCGCCTGCTAAGAGGAAATCACCAACCCGGTAATTTATACCGACGCCAACACCCAGATGGGTAACTGAAGGGAGATCGCTCGTTTTACCCGCATGATCAACAGAACCGGAAACATGACCAAAATTAATAAGCGGAACGAATGTAATTTTTGAATTGATCTTATAAAACGCCCTCGCGTCAATCATCATAATGGTATTCGAAGCGGCTTCTTTACTGCCTGATGACGGAGTGTAGGTAGCGCTAGGAAAAATGATTGAAACATCGGCATCAATATCGAAGTCTTTGGTAAGCGAGAGTATCATACCTGCATTCATGCCAAATTGAGAAGCGCTTCCTTCGGTACCCGCACCCGTTGCTGGAGTATATTTTCTGGTTGTAGAGGCATAAGCCGCACCAAATCCGAGAACCAGATTCCCGATGTTGTAGGAACCATATAATTCAAAATTATTATTGAGGGGTAAAACAACGGAGCTTCCGACTAATGCATTTACGGTAGTGACAACTCTGCTTGGATCAAGTGTTGCTATTGAGCTTGATTGAAAATCCGAACGGCTCAACAACCCTCCGACGGTTAATGCCGGAGTAATTTTTAAAGAAAAGCCCGCAAACTGCCCTACCCCGTCATCGTCAGAACCTATTTTTGAAGAGCCCAAATCCCCCCATAAAAAGTTTTGATACAGGTCGGCATAAGCCGGATTTGTCTTAATGTTTTCGGGATCAACGATAAATGGATTGTTCCCAAGACTTTGAACACGCGCATAACCTCCCGAACGACAAACTGATTGTTGTTCGGTACAATGTTCTTGAGCAAAGGAAAGAAAGGAAAGAAGCAAGAAGAAGGAACTAACTGCCTTGAACATAATACACTCCACATTTATTTATGATTTAGTTACAAACGTAAATAAAATTACATAAGCAACTTATGTGGAGATTTTGAGATTACCAAAACTTACTGAAGTTGATGAAGTCCTTGTTGAGCAAGTTTTGCTTCTTCCGTATTCGGATGTTTAGAAACGATATCCTGCCAGATTTTTTTCGCTTTCACGTTATCGCCTTTGGTTGCGGCAACGGCACCAAGGTTAAAATACGCCTGTAAATTATTTTTATCCAGCGCATACGCCTTGGCAATATATGATTCAGCAGTATTGAGGTCTTGCTGCATATAATAAATATAGCCAAGGGCTTGAAGAATATCTCCTCGTTTGGGATCTTTTTTAAGAATCATTTCATAATATTTAATGGCTTCTGCTTGGCCATGACCCTCAGCCAAAAAGTCTGCGTATTCTCTAACTTTGGCGGTATCGTTTGGATTTTTTTGAACTTCTTCTTTTAACGATTCCATCTTCTGTTTAATTCCGCTCATCACGTTATCTTTAGAAGGAGGGGTTTCTTTGCCGAATTTTTTATGTACATCGTCGTTCGGCATGGTTTGGGAAGTGGATGGAGCCGGAGTCTGTTCAACGGCGGATTTTTTTGAACCGCTTTCGGTTGAAAAGATAATAATAATAACTGCAGCAAGAATCATTACTGCCGGATAAACGATCATCGGAGACAATTTAAATTTCATACTATTCCTAAACTTATACTTCTACTTCAACCAACGTGTTGTATTTGGTTGAGTTTGGTTCTTTTAAATCTTCAATTTTTGAAATGAGAATATCAACCCGCTCATTTTCTGCGTCATCAAAGTTGTCAAACGCTTCTTTGGATGTGAACTGATAAACTTCTTGAAAGGTATTTTTTGCTTTCGCCTCAAAGAGTGAAAAACTTTCCAATCCTTCAGCCTTCAATAAAGATTTTAATTCTTTAATTGAATTGATGAATTCCTCTCTCTTTGCGTCTTTAACTTCATACTGAACTGAAAAGATAACTTTAGCCATTGTGTCTCCGCTAATTTATGATAATGTCACCGTACCGGTAAAATTAATTGCAGCCGGACCGGTAAGTGAAACATTGGTTATTTTATCACCGTTGATCGTAAAATCGACCACCAGTGTATCTCCCCCTTTTGTTTGTAAAACAATTGGTGGAGAGATTTTTTTTTGTAAATGAGTAATAATTGCCGAACCAACCGCGCCCGTACCGCAGGCTAACGTTTCGTTTTCAACTCCGCGTTCGTACGTTCGGATATGAACAACTGAATCTTTAATTTCTAAAAAATTTACATTTACTCCGCCGGGAGTAAACTCATCGGCATTTCTTACTGCTCTCCCGATTCTATGTACCGGGAAATCCTCAATTGAATTAAACGAAATACTTTCTTTTACCGTTTCATCATCCAAAAAATAGACTACATGCGGCGAACCGGTATGAATGTAATTGGTATTTAAATTCACATCGCTTACCGAACATGGAAAATTTTGCTTCAATGCACCGGGATCATTCAAATTAAATTTTATCAATCCGTTCTCAAGAATTTCACCGGAATAGGCAATCCCTCCGGATAAAAATTTCAATGATTTTGAATGCGAAATTCCTGTTGTTTCTGCAAAACGAATTGCGCAGCGCGCGCCGTTTCCGCAGAGTGTTCCGGTAGTACCGTCTGCGTTGAAATATTCCATCGCAAAATCATATCCGGATTCTTTACCAACAGTTATTACACCGTCACCGCCTATGCCAAATCGCCGGTCGCAAATTTTTTGTATGAAAGAAGGTGAAAGGTCAAGGTTAGCTACTTCCTGCTTATTAAAAACAATGAAGTCGTTGCCGGCACCATTCATCTTTGTAAAAGAATATTTTTTCATACAACCCAATTTAGGTGAAACTTGTTTTTTATTCAAGGAAAATGTGCTCTTAACGAAAGAAAATGAAGGAATTGCAAAAAGAATAAGCCCTTTAGGTAAGCAAAACTCTCCTCAAGGGCTCTTGAATGGTGGAGGTGCCGGGAGTCGAACCCGGGTCCGAAATTATGAACCAATAAACGTCTACACACATAGATTATTTCAAGTAGATTTAGAGGTTTGAAACAATCAAAGTTGCCACTAAATCCGGTTGATAAAGTTTCACTTTTCCGCCTCAACCAAACGGATCAGCAATCGTATCTAAGCGACGCTCTCATGCAAACCGATACGAGAATTTACCGAGAACGGCAGCTTAAAAATTAAGCTGCGAGGGCGTAATTATATTCGCCAGTTATTGTTTTATACCAGCCGTTTAGCGTGTCTGCCGGAGAAACACGATGCGCAGTCTATTGCCTCTCTAATCCCGTCGAAGCCAAATTCACCCCCGATGGGGGAATTTATTCTTGGGATTTTTCCCAAGGAGTATCGGGAATGTCAGCCGATTTATTTTCAAATCTTGAAAGAACAAACAAAAGATCTGAAATTCTGTTGAGAAAAATAACAATTTTTTGATTGATTTCCTCCTGCTGAGAAAGGAGCACCACTTCCCGTTCAGCTCGTCGGCAAACAGCTCTGGCCACATGCAGCCGAGAAGCCGACTCAGTTCCGCCGGGGAGAATAAAATTCTGAAGCTGCGCTAACTGTCCGTCAAAAAAATCAATTTCTTTTTCTACCATTTCAATGGAGGAATCTGAAATTCGCTTAATGGGAGATGGTTTAGAATCAATTTCAAAAGGAGAAGCTAAATCAGCGCCGACAGAAAACAGCAAATTTTGCAGCTTTGCTACCGTTTCTTTCACACGCGGATTGACGATAGCGCACGAGACTAATCCCAGATGTGCATTAAGTTCGTCAACCGTTCCAAAAGCTGAAATACGAAGTGCGGATTTTGAAACCCGTTTACCGCCGAACAAACCTGTTTCTCCCTTGTCGCCGGTTTTCGTGTATATTTTCACGAGTGAGGATTTCCGAAAGGAAGGGAATGAATGCTAACCAGAACTTCTTGCTTCGTCGTTTTTCCAATTCCTTTTATCGGTTTTGGAGATTCCACAAATTCTTTTCTTATATAGCCGAGACCGATACTTTTATGATTTGCTTGTGAATAGACTGACGATGTTACAGATCCTATTTCATTATGCGCATCGTCGTAAAGGAGAAATTCTTTTTCAGCAGGTTGGCAATTAAGAAAATTGAATCCCGTTAAATACTTTTGAACTTTTTCGTAGGTAGCAAGCCGGGCTATAATTTCCTGCCCTATGTAACATCCTTTTGTGAAACAAACATCACTCAGCATTTTCGCTTCGTGCGGATTATAGGTATCATTCAATTCTTTTTCAGAAAGAATGCCATTCTCAATCCGGTATATCTCATAAGCATCTTCGCCTACAAGTCCAAAATCAAAAACGCCTTTATTCGCATCTATATATGATAACAATTTTTGGAGATTAGCCTGAGAAGCGAACAAGTAATACCCGCCCTCTTCCGCAGTACTCGATTCATGCCGTGCGGTATTCTTAAAAACGAAAAAAGAAGTGTCGTCAACCGAAAGCTGCCGAATTTCATTTTCTTCTAAATGATTGCAGTTGTCGCCGCAAAGAAGCGTCATAAAAGATTTCGCTTGTGGTCCAAGTATCTCCAACACTCCGTAACTTTTTGAAGCCTCAGATACATGCACGTCATCCATAATAACGTAGCGCTGGATCCACAGAAAAAGTTTTTTCTGCGTTCCGTGATTCCCGATAAGGACTTGTTTTTCACCAAAATTAAGAACAACTACTCTATCGAGAATTCTTCCTTTTTCATTTGTAAAAATTGTTGAAGCGGCACGGTTTGAAGGAAGTGTTTTAAGATCATTCGTAGTGATGCGGTGTAAGAAATCAAGCGAATCGTTTCCACGCATCTCCAACAAAGACGACGAAACGATTCGGCATCCAACTCCCTGAACAAGAATTCGGTATTCCTCTTCGGAATTTGAAAATTTACAAAACATGGCTTCACCGTTTCTCTGTTCGGGTTTATATCCCAATGTTTCCAGATACTTGTGTAATACTACATGCTCTTCTTTTTCTAAACCGAACAAACGAACTTTTCTCCTTAATCAATAATAACGGTATTGTTTATGATTTCTTGTGTTAACGTAAACGGTGTCTTTCCATATAAACGTGATGGAATCCAAAATAGTTACTCTATCTCCTGTATCAAGATATTTGTACTCTATGTAATCGGGATATTTATCACCATTCGCGTCTGTCATTACCCTTTTAAAATTAATTCCTTCATACGTTAATAACAAATGAGGTTTCTTCAGCATGCCGTCAACAAAAAAGAAATTATAATCAAAATGTCCAACTCCCTGCGCGTAATAAAAATCGGCTTTCACATAAGGGATATTTTTCTTCTCCCATTTTTCCAGCGTTAAATTGTTGAATCCTCCGTGACTCGGAATTCCCGCCTCCCAAACTGTGTCAAACGTATTTGCTTGCGGATTGCATTTAAATAACGTCAAATAGAAAAATGCAGTTCCCAATTCCGTACTGTCAAGATCAATATAACTCGCGTCATATCCCACTATATTTTTCATTTCAATCAGCCGGTGGTCATTCGACCATGATTTTGCAATTAAACCATAGACAAACTGTCCGTCGTTTGTTTTCTGGTAAATTACTCCCGACTTCGGAATGTTATACGTGAATGTTCGGTCAAAATCTACCAGATAGGTCCCGTCGGGATAATTAGCAAGAACATATTCCATTAGTGAAATTGTATCGCAGGGAAAACGGACTGTGGTAAGCCTCTTTCTTTCCCGAATATTGTACTCCTGAATGCTCATATCACGCTGAGCATCCTTTGACACGTCGTAATTATCAGCTTCAGACTCACCAACGTTTTGTCCTCTATCAACTTTACTATCACCGCATCCGGTTGTGTTTAACACCACCAAAAGCGAAGCGATAAAAAGGAGTGAGATTACCTTACTCATGTATGACTCCGAACTTTTTCTTCAATGTTACTTTGCAAACTCATCAAAAAAGTAAGCGGAACTTTTACTACCAAGTTGAAAATGGGTGAGGCTAAAATGCTCATTCGGCGAATGCAGATTTTCCGAATTCAAACCAAAACCCATAAGCACCGAGGGCGCTTTCAACAACCGCTGGAACGCAGCCACTACGGGAATACTTCCGCCTTCCCGCATAAAAACTGTCTTTTTCCCGAACGCTTTTTCCATTGCAACGGCTGCGGCCTTTATCGCTCTCCCTGTTAAAGGAGAAAGCGAAGGATGAGCTCCGTGTAAATCGTTCACTTTAATTTGTACCGATTTGGGTGCCAACGTTTTGATATATTTTGTAAAAAGCTTTGCTATTTTCTTTGGATCTTGATTCGGCACCAACCGCATACTGATTTTGGCTGAAGCTTTTGAGGCAATTACCGTTTTTGCTCCTTTGCCGGTAAACCCTCCGATGATTCCGTTGCAATCAAGAGTTGGACGAACCCACAAGCGTTCCAACGTTGAAAACTTTGACTCGCCGGCTAATTCTTTTACGCCGACTTCTTGTGCAAATTTTTTATCCGAAAAATTCAAACGTTTAAAATTATGTTTTTCTTCTTTGGTAAGTGGAAGAACATCATCGTAGAATCCGGGAATAGTTACTCTTCCCTTCTTGTCGTGAAGTGATGCAATCATCTTCGCTAAAACATTAATTGGATTTGCAACTGCACCGCCAAACGAACCGGAATGCAAATCTTTATTCGGACCGGTTAATTCAACTTCCATATAGGATAATCCTCTAAGACCGTAGGTAATAGTAGGAACGCCGGCTTCGTATAATGAAGTATCGGAAATAAGAACGGAATCGCATTTTAGTAATTCCGAGTGTTGTTCAATAAATCCGGAGAGATGTTCGCTTCCGATTTCTTCTTCTCCTTCAATAATAAATTTTACATTAAGAGGAAGGCTGCCTTTAACTTTGAAATATGCTTCAACGCTTTTAATGTGAACAAAAAGTTGTCCTTTATCGTCGGTTGCGCCGCGTGCAAAAATTTTGTCATCTTTTATAACCGGCTCAAACGGGGGACTCTCCCACAGTTCAATGGGATCAATCGGTTGAACGTCATAGTGTCCATAGATGAGTACCGTCGGTTTTCCGGGGGCTCCGAGCCACTCACCGTAAACTATCGGGTGCCCTTCGGTTGGGAAAATTTCTACACGATTCATCCCCGCAGCAGATAATTTGTCCGCTACAAAGGTGGCACATTGCTTCATCGCATCAGTGTTCTCTTGTAAAGTACTGATGCTTGGAATGCGCAGAAACTCCTTTAGTTCATTAATATAATGTTGTTGGTTAGCGTTGATATAGTCAATAAGAGCTTTCAAGAAACTACCTTTCTCTAATTTGTCATTTTATATTTGTAAATAACCGGGATAAAATGGGTGAAATTATCCACAGTTGCCGCATCTAATTTTTGTAAAATTGATTTTGCGGGGATAAAAACTTTTTTCCATGGATCATCAACCAAATAAAGGTTGGCGTTGTTATCCATGGTGATTGATTCTAAAGCGGATGCATAGCTTTCTCCGCGATACCGCGGGATCGTTCCTTTTGCATCAAAATATTTAACTTCTTTTATATTCAGTTTTTCGTCAAGCTTTATTCTGAAAATTTTGGCGTTATTTCTATCGATTCCCCACAGGGTATTGTTGCCTTCGCAATACAGTCCGCACACAGTTTGAATTTTATAGCTCTTTGTGCTCAATTGTTTAATAATCTGCTTCGTGCTTTTATCAACCACAAAAATGAGGGTGCTGTCTGAAAAGATTGAAGCTTTTTCAAATCCTTCTAGTCCGAGAAACAAATATTTTTCGGAAACGCCTAACCCTTCGTATCCGATATTGTTATCAACATATTTGAGAAAGAGGCTTTTCGGTTGGATGGCTACTTTTACGATTGACGTGATAGTATCAGCTTGAATAAGATCATTGTTGAATGTGAGTTTATAGATGCCCACATCCTTTTCAACTTTCGGGAAATTCCCTTCTATGGAAAGATAAACATCTCCGGTAAATTTATCATAAACAATTTCTTCAAAATCTTTCTTCGCAAAGGTATTCAAGAAGCTTAAGACGTTGGGCGCAAACGAAAATTTTTCCAAATGAAAAATTGTATCGCGGGCTATGCTGAATCTCCAAATGGAACCGATATCATCTGCAAGAAGAAAGATCTTTTTTCCATCTGCTTCTTTTAAGAAAGTGATTCCACTGGTCTGATCAGAATGAGTATCCGATGATTGCAACCATCTCGGGAAATTTTTGCTCTGTTTTAACGGAAGGTCATCTCCTAAAAACAGTAACACGTGCATGCTTCCGAAGATGAGAAGGAGTACAGCAAGGATGTTGATAATTTTCATAATAGTGCTACAAATTTACGCATTTCACGAAAGATTCCAAAGATGGAAAACAACGGCTCTTCACCTGTTTGTCAAGCGTTGAAAGGCTTCCTATATTTGTTTTATGATTTTATTACGATACATACTGCGCAATCATGCGGCGCCGTTTCTTTTTTCGATAACAACACTCATGTTCATTTTCCTTTTTCAATTTTTGATGAAGTTTGCCGATAAACTTGTTGGCAAAGGTCTCGATACTTGGGTGGTTATTCAACTGATCATGTACAATTTGGCGTGGATGGTGGTGCTTGTTGTTCCGATGGCTGTACTTGTTGCAACCTTAATGGCATTTGGAGCCATGGCGCAGAATAACGAAATCACGATTATGAAATCATCCGGAGTAAGTTTGTATCGAATGATGGCGGGGCCGCTTGCCGCCAGTGTAGTTGTGGGAACGCTACTCGTCTTTTTCAATAACGATGTTCTTCCGGACGCGAATCATCAAGCAAAAATATTGATGATGGATATTCAGCAAAAGAAACCGACCTTATCGATTGAACCGGGCGTCTTCTCGCAAGAGGTTGACAACTACGCAATACTTGCACGTACGATGGATCAGAAAAAAAATAAAATGTACGGCGTTACTATCTACGACTACATCAATCCATACAAAATAAATATTGTCACCGCTAAAGAAGGTGTGCTCTATTTTTCAAAAGACCAGACAAAACTTTTAATGGATTTGAAAGATGGCGAAATCCACGAAAGCGGAGTTTCAGATACAAAATTGTACCGCAAGTTATATTTCACCAAACATAGAATTGCGATGGACGCTCAGCAGTTTTCTCTTCAGCAGTCTGGACCGGGAGTTCAGAGAAGTGACCGGGAATTGAGCGCAAGAGATATGCTTACCGTTGTCGATAGTTTAAAAATTTTGAAAGAACATTATCTTACTTCATTTGAAAAAGCGACGAATAAATATTTTTTTGGAGACAGCACCAGCCTTCCTTTCAAAAAGTTTGAACAACAACCTCAGCTGCCTCAAGAAATAAAACCGGCTTATCAAATACCGGACAACAAAAAACGGTTTCCGTTTTCGTCAGAAACGTCGGCCCCCAATTTTGTTACAAAATCAGAACCAGCGTCTGCCAACGTTATTAAAGCTTCAACCTTTGAAAATTACAACAACTTGATTGAGAAAGTGAAGAATATTAAAAACGAAGTACTGTCTAATTACCTCCAGGTGGATTTTCAGGATAAAGAGATTGACAAGTATTCGGTAGAGATTCACAAAAAATATTCTATACCGGCGGCGTGTATTATTTTTATTCTTCTCGGTGCTCCGCTTGGTGTAATAACACGTAAAGGAGGATTTGGGATGGCTGCAAGTGTGAGTCTTTTTTTCTTTCTTATTTATTGGGCTTCGCTTATCGGCGGTGAAAAACTTGCCGACCGTGGAATGATTACTCCTTTCTGGGGAATGTGGTCCGCTAATATTGTTATGGGAATTGTGGGAATCATCTTAACCGCGAGAGTAGCTAAAGAAACCGTTACTTTGGATTTCAGTTTCTTCAAGAAATTTATTCCGAAAGCGTGGCGCGCAAGTGAGGAAGTGAACGAATGAAACTGATTGACCGCTACGTTGTAAAACAATTTTTGCAAACAGTTTTTTTCGCGTTGCTCGCGTTTATCGCCATTTTTGTTATTGTGGATATGATGGAGAACCTTGACGACTTTCTCGATCAAAATGTTGTTACCGCAATCATTATTCAGTACTACATTTACTTCATTCCGGAAATTGTAAAATTGATTACGCCTGTCTCGGTGCTGTTTGCCGGACTCTTTACCATGGGGAAGATGTCGAACGTAAATGAACTTACTGCCGTTAAAGCAAGCGGTGTAAACATGTACAGATTTATGACACCGCTTGTGCTTGTAAGTTTCTTCATTAGTTTGTTCTCAATTTACTTTGGCGGGTATGTTGTCCCCAAAGCCAACAAAGCGAAGTTGACCATCGAAGTAAACTACTTAAAAAAGGGATTCTCGTTCTCCGGCAGCAATATTTTTTTCCAAGACACAAAATACCGCATCGTCAATATTTCATTTTATGATGAAAATAGTCTCCTCGCCCATAGAGTAAGCATACAAGAGTTTGATAAAAACGATATTACAAAAATGATCAACCGGTTGGACGCGCAGCAGCTTGCTTTTGACAGCACAAAAAATATTTGGATTGCGAAAAGCGGTTCATTCAGAGTGTTCGGAAATCTTTCCGATTCACTTGTTAATTTTTCCGAACGGCCGGTTCCTCAATTACAATTCCGTCCGAGCGAACTCGCGTTCAAACAGCAGAAACCGGAACAGAAGAATTTAGCGGAACTGCAAACGCTTATTCTTGATAAGAAAAAAGCCGGTAACGATCCTACTTCTGTTCAGATAGAATATTATTCCCGCTACTCGTTTGCCATGGCAAGCTTGGTGGTGGTATTATTTGGGATGCCTCTCTCCGCTAATAAGAGAAAAGGTGGTCTCGCCCTGCAATTCGGAATTAATATTCTCATCACCTTCATTTATCTTGGCTTGATGAAAATCATTCAAGCGTTCGGAAAGAACGGCGCACTTGATCCCGTGCTGACCGCATGGCTGGTGAATATCTTTTTCTTTATCGGAGCGTTGATAAATCTATCAAAAGTAAAACAATAAGCGAATAAGATGATGAATGCACTTGATGAATTAGCTTTTTAGATTCTTCAAGAAAACCGGGTATTCATAATTTGAGTCTTCGGAAAATGTTTTTACATGCTTAATATATCCGAGCATTTCAAGAAGATGAGTTTTATACGCTGCTTCTTTTAAGGCCGCGGAGATATTTTTTCCCTTCTCCGATTTCTTCTTTACTTTCCCACTCACGTAGTTTTCCGTATAGGTAAATACGGCGTAGGTAAAGCTCCAATGGAGCAACGTTTCCAAATTTTCTTTACTGTAATAGGTGGTCCCCTGGTATTCGTTCACGTTGAGGAACTTGTGGACGAAATCTTTCTCGAGTAGCGAAACCAACTTACGAGCCGGATTCCCTTTACTCTTCTTCTTCCCTTTAGCCGCACTATTTTGTTTCGGAAGCTTTGCGTTACGTGGAGCAAAAAGTTCTTCCGGGAAAATATGTTCCTCCGAAGGAAGAATTTTTGCCAAACCAAATTCCTGCCGGATTGTTTCATACGTATCGCTGAGGTGGAGGAGTCCCTGCCACAAAGGATTATCAAGCAGCAGTTCATTATACAGATGAATTAATTCTTCATTCGCTTTCGTCGATTTCACCGCTTCAAGCAGTGTAAGGATGATGGTGTACAAAATGAAGAAATCTTTATACGCCGAATTGCCGTTGTAAAAGACGAGTGTATGTTTCAGTTCTGTAATTTCAAATTGTTCTTTAAATGATGCTACTACTTCACCAATTGCCGCAAGCAGCATAAAACGGTGCTCAATCGTATCAATTGTTTTTTCTTCATTGATCGGCAGAACAAGATATTTTTTCAGTTCGGTAATGATGGTGAGAATTTTTCCGCGCCCGTAATCGGAGATCATTCCCTGGCGAACCTCTCCCTTCTTCGGTTCGGAAAATCCGGTAACACCGCTGAACTCTTTCATTAAATCCCGGTTACAAAGACTGATAACCGCATCGTGCAAAGGATACAGTTTTAATTCTTTTAAAGCAGAGCGGACCGATGGAACACCTTTTCCGTTCAAGAAATTTGAGAGATCGTAATATTCTCCGGTGGTATCTCGCACTTCATCAAATGCAAGAAAAACATGATATTCATAACCGTTTAAGAAAACTGAAATTCCTTCTTCTCCCAATTCTTTTCCGTTTCTTAAATATTCCAATTTTGTTTTATGATCACGGAGTATGTAATAAATATCGCCTTGCGTGGAAAGATGCAGCGCTTCGCTAAGACTTTTCTTTCTAATATCGTGACTTCCTTCGGAGTAGACTTTTCCCGTTGAAACTGAAATTCTTCCCTTTGCCTGTTCATACGAGTTGTTGTAAAGAACCAGTGTCCGCTCGTTTCCGGACATATTTGAAAAAGCAAAAACGTTTTCATTCACGTTGCCGAATTCGTCGGCGAAATCATAGAACTCAAAATTCTGAACCCCATTGAAGAGATACCGTTTTTTCAGCAACGGAAAAATTTCTTCTTCATGGCGGCGTACAAGATATTCGTCAACGAACTCATTATAATACGCGCGGTAATATTCCATACCGTACTTTTCTGTATACCCTTCAACTTGTCCGTGAGCAAACATCGGCAAACCCGGCAGCGTAATCATCATTACCGCAACACCGAAATATTTGTCCCCTTTTCCAAATTGATTTACCGCAGTCTCCTCATCCGGGTTGCTCATAAAATTGACGTACCGTTTCAAAATTTCCGGATTAAACTCAAGCGTGTTCGTGATGAGATCGCGGTACTTATCATTTTCTTCTTTCATAAACATGTGCATAAACGCGCTGTTGTACACACGGTGCATTCCCAGCGACCGCACAAAATATCCTTCCATCAACCAGAACGCTTCGGCAAGCAGTAACGTATGAGGCATTTCGTTATTTATTCTATCAACAACCTCACGCCAGAATTCTTCAGGAAAAACTTGGTTGAACGCTTCAAACGACATTGCATAATCCGAGCGCGAAGGAATTGCTCCGCCGTGTCCGGGTTGCGGATACCATAATCTTGAAAAATGTTTTTTTGCAAGTGTCATCGCTGCGTCAAATCTAATAATCGGAGTTTTTCGCGCTACGTGCATAATTGTTTGAATTAAAGACTCACGAACTTCCGGTAACAAAAGATTCAACTGTGCGGTATCGTTCCATGGCATATTGGTGCCGTCGTTACCGTGATAGATGTACCGGAATTGTCCCGACCAGTTATCAATCAATTGGAAAACGACCGCGGCATCCTGTTTTGAAAAATATTTATCCTCAATTCTAATTTGATAACGCCCGTCGTCAGAAAGATCCGGTCCGGTGAATGTGTAACTTGGATACGGTGCGTGAGGCGCTTGAATATAGTAATCGGGATGCTCAAGAATCCATTTTGAAAATATTCCGGTATGGTTGGGAACCATATCGCTCGAAAGTCTGATATGTCTTATCGTGCAGCGGTATTTTAAATTTTCAAACGCTTCCTCGCCGCCAAGTTGATTTGCAACTACATAATCAAAAAGCGAATAGGCGGAAGGAGCGGCTTCCGGATTTCCGCAAAACTGTTTTATTTTTTTTGAAGCGGCACATCTTTCCCAAAGCCCGATTAACCACAGTGCGTTGATGTTCCAACTTGCCAAAAGATCAAGTTCTTCATCCGGTATGTGATCGAGCCGGTAAATATCACGCTGATATTTTTTTGAAAGTTGATTTAACCACACAAACACATTTTTTGCAATCATCACAACTCGGGGCATCCAATCGATATCTTCCGTAAATTGCTCCGGTTCAAAATGATAGCTGAGACTGACATCTTCAAGCGAGCGCATTGACAGCTCGTTTTTAAGGCGCATCCGTTCAAGTTCTTCATCGCTCAACGAAAGTTCGTATTCGGGAACAGGAGGTGTTCCAACTCCGCCATGCTGCAAAAAGAGTTTGATGTCTTCACGAATTAAATCTTCTCCACCGAGTAACCGCTGCAAAAACTTTTCATCGATAATCACTTTCCAGCGTTCGCGAATATATTCGAGCTGGGCTTCGAGGTTTGTAAGATTTGATAGGATTGGCTTCTTTAAGGTTTTTAGTAATGAAAGATTTTCAACGCTTAACGGCTTTTCGGCCTCAAAAAACTTTTCAGTTAAAGAGAGAAAGGACAGATAGGAAGTTGATTGGGTTAGCGGCTTGTCGTCAAAAAGTTCTTTCAGAGCTTTAAAAGCCGGATTGATATTTTCCAGGTGAAGCAGAATAATTTCTTCAATTATAATTTCTTTGTTCGATTTGTTTCCCGACACTCCGTTCAAGTATTGCTCAAGAGTCATCATGCCTTTGTGCACCGGCATGGGTGGAAATTCTTCAACAAAATTCTTAAGAACTTTTTCAACTTCAACAGAACCGAGATTGTTTTTTAAGTAAGCGTAACCACGCCCAAAGACTCCGGGATTCTCTTTTTCTTCATAATGCCTAATAACAAAATGAAAAATTTCGTGTAGCAGCCCGGCAGCGTTTAATTGTCCCGGGGTTACATACGCATCAAATATTTTTTCTTCTTCCCGTTTGGTATTTATTTTTTGAGCAAGCAGACGGGCTTGATAAAAGTTGGCTATAACAACGTTGCCTTGCAGTGAGAAGAGAGATTCCTCAAGATGATATTTCGTGCGGATATGCTTTGCAACATGAAGATAAAAGATGATTTTTTCTCTCATAGCGCTCTAATGTTTGAAAAAGTGATTATAATTAATTAAAAGATGTTCGAGCAACGCTCGGTAATCGCCGTTCAAATATACTAAAAATTTTTTGAACGAATTCCCGGTAAAAGAACCACTTTTTCGCGTTAACCGCAAACAAAACGTGTTTACTTCAAAAGAATCATTTTGCGTATTTCAGAGAATGAGCCTGCTTTAAGCTTGTAAAAATATAACCCGCTGCCTGTTCCGGTTAATCGCACTGCAATTTCATACTTCCCGGCAGTTTTAAACTCACTGATGGGGTGAGCCACCTCTTCTCCGAGGACATCAAAGACATGTAAATCAACAAAACAATTTTCAGGTACTTGAAACCCTATTTTCGTCTCCGGATTAAATGGATTAGGATAATTTTGTCCTAATTGAAACGTAGTTGGACTTTCGTTTTGCGGGTCATCTACCTGCACATATTTTTGCAGTTCGCCGTCCATCCAGATAAAGCGTTCCAAAATCCAATTTTTAAGATGCGTTACTTCATCGTTGTACGTTTGTCCTACGTAATCATTAGGCCAAATCCATTGCCCGAGAATGGGCCAGCGCTGATAATTTCTAACTTGAGCTTCGTTTACGAGTGTTTTGAGCGAGTCGATAAAATGATAAATATTAGAAAAACTTAATTCGTTTTTTCTTAAAGCATACCAACGGTTTGCATACTGTATTCTGAAGTGCGGTTCCACATAAAGTTTTTTCCACCAGAACGGCGGTTGAAACTGATCCGTAGTCATAAATGTTAGGTCGCTGCTTAAAAATGCTAAGTGCCAACCGGATGTAACGGATGAACTATAATAATTTGAATTCCCCCAGGCGATGTTGTAATCCCAAACAGGTCCGGCAAAAAGTTTCGGATTTTTCGAATCTTTATCTTTATAAAAAAATGTACTCAATCTGTAGGCATCAACATTCTTACTCATTTCGTTGATGAGAAAATTATCAACGAATGACGGAACATCGATGATCGCCGGATATCCATTCTGCTGATCATCGAAATTTGAACTGTTCATCAACGATTCAAATCCACCGATAATATTTTGGATATAAGCTGACTGTTCCTGCGTGATGTCTTCCGGTTTCGGATAATGGTACTGCCACAAAATTTTCTGCCACGCAGCAAAGAAAGGAGGATAAGGAGATTCCCATCCGCCGTTTCCGGCTCCGTCGGTTTTGTCAACCTTCAGTATGTAACCACCGGTAAGATCATCACCGGTTACATCCAACGAAGTTAATTTCGAAATGTCTACTCTGTTTTTCCCTCTTTTAATTTTTTCAAAAAGAACGTAGACTCCCATGTATTCTCCATTGATTACCAGTTCGCAAAACTTGAAGCGGGACGCATATCTCCCCAGCTTTGCCGAAAGCCAATACGTGAGAACATTACGGAAAAAAGTTTTATCGCTGTAAGGGGCGTAGAGCGTCCAATCGGATTCTTCAGGCAAACCAAGGAGTGATACAGATGTATCGGCTCCCAAATCGTTTCGTGTTTCAACTGCATATTGTTTCTTCGGAAAAAACATTTGAGAGGTTGACCCGCGGATTTCAATGCCAACTTTTCCTTTAAAATCATTTTGCGGATCGGTGATATAATTTCTTACTCCCTCTCCGTTATCAATTATTCCCATATCGGCGGTAATCTTCGGTTCATTCACAATTGTTTGACCATGCGTATCCACAACGACGATGGGAAGATTGGATGACGTAAAAGTTACTTGCGCGGAAATAGTTTGGCAAAGCAGCACTTGCGCGAAAACCACATTAGAGAGCATGATAAAACGGAAAGTTTTCATAAAAATTCTTTTTGTCAGTCGAAAACTACCGGTTCGGATGGATTTTCCCAAAGGTGAAATAGCATCGCAATTTGTGATGCGGTAATTCTCGTTGCGGAAAGTTCGGGCAATGCATTTCTGTCAAAGAAATTTACCTCAAGCGTTTCGGTTCCGGGAGAAAGTGCGCCGTTCACTAATGCACAAAGAATAAAAAGTTTGTAGGTATGAAATGGAGAAACTGGGTAATCATGCTTCAATTTATCAATCACCGCAAGCAGTCGAATTGGTTTCACTTCCACTCCCGCCTCTTCCTTCGCCTCTTTCACCGCAATTTCAGAAGGTGCTAAACCGATATCAGCCCAGCCTCCGGGAACCGACCAGCAGCCGTCAACTTTTTCGCGTACGAGAAGAATTTTATTTTCTTTAAACACGACCGCGCGTACATCGACTTTGGGAGTTTGGTATCCAACTTCTTTTTGAAAAAGTTGTTCAATTGTTTGTTGAGAATTTCCTGTTAATTCAGCAAGCAGTTTTTGACTGAGTGTTTTAAGTTCAGCATACCGTTCACGGTCAAAAATGTTTTCGGAATATTCGAGTCCGCCGTAAGCAATAGCTTGAATCTTTTTAACCAGTTCGATTGAATTTTTCATTTGAGATACAACATTTTTTTTGTTCGAAGAAATGAACCCGCTTGCAATTGATAGTAATACACGCCCGACGAACTTCTCTCTTGAGGAAAAGAAATATGAACCTCATACATTCCCGGCGGTTGAAAACGGTGAACAGGTTCATCAATCAATTCGCCAAGTACTGAATAAACCTTGAGCGAAACAGGTACTCCGTTTAAATTTTCGGGAATTGTATACCTAACGGTGGTTGAATTATTAAACGGATTCGGAAAATTTTGCGAAAGGGAAAAAGACTCCGGCTGAGGCATTATTTCTTCAACGGCCGAGATCTTAAATCTCTTTTCAATTTCATTCCAAAGTTCCGGTCTAGTACCGTCGTAGCCGAGCGCCCACATCCCGATTCCTTTTAAGTTATATGCCTGAGCTAAACTATATTTTAATCCAAGACTCGAATCATCATCGAACCAAACCTGATACCAAGTTGTATCATCAACGTTCCAGCGGTACCAGGGAGTCTTTTCAGAACTTTCCCACATCATTCCATATTGCGCAGCGCAAGTAACGTCATCCCGAAAACGAGTGGTGAGCGCGTAATCAACAACTTCCGTATGAGGATTTGCAGAACGCGTTTTCCATTTATTTCCGTAGTAAGGAACGCCAAGTATAAGTTTCTTAGGATTACTTCTCACAACACTTCCGTACGTGGATGCAACCGTATTGGTAATATTGTAGGCGCCGCCGAGCAACGGTGCGTTCGAGCCGGTAACATCACTCCAGCTTCCGGCAAATGCATATCCCATGATGAAAATATAATCACATGCGTCTGCCAATCCGGCAAGCTTCCAACCGCTCCAATTTACGGAAGGACCTGCAAACGAAACTTCACAATCCGGAATTGCGGCATGTAACGAGGCCGTTATTTCTTTCATGAAATTATTTAAAACGTCACCTCTTTCGGAAGAATAGAACTCTTCAAAGTCAATATTCACTCCGTCCAGATTATATAACTCAACTTTTGTTTTCAAATTTTCATAGAGAAGTTGTTTAGCGGAGTCAGAGAATAAAAGTTGATGCATCTGGCTTGATTCAAAATTTGTAGCTGAAAGAATTACTTTGAGTCCATTTTGGTGAGCTTTGTTTATCACATCAGTCCATGGCCAGTACGGCGGGTTCGAAATATTTCCCAAACTGTCAACAGAAAAATCAAACAGTGCAATATGAGTGAGTAAATCGTACCGAAGATTGTATCGTGCCGTCGGGTATTCCCAGTAAGGGAGATAACCGAATACCGACGATGATAAATCGCTTTTAACTTTTTTAAGAGGAATAATTTCTTCGTTTGATTTTTGTAGTTGTAAGGATTTGCCGCTTCCATACAATTGTTTCTGCGTAAAATGAACCGACTTCTGCTGAGCGTTCAGAGGAGAAGCGACACCAAACCCAAGCAACAGCATGAACAGCATTCTCAGTCGCATCATACTCCAAACAGCTTTTTGAATTCGTCGTTTTGATTTTGAAGTTTAGATACGATGGTGTGTTCAGATTCTTTTTGATCATCACGATGAATTGCTTTTGCGAAAACTTCACTTTTTATTACTTCGGCAGAACAAACTTTCGCAAAGTTTGCAAGTGACAAATCAGAAGTTACCAAAGTTAAATTTTTGCTGTTCTTCGAGTGGGAAATCGTGTCACGAATCAAATCGTCCGCGGTTCTTGAATCGGAATACTTAATCCTTACATGGTTGGCGGCAATGGCGGCCGATTGGAACCCGTCAAAAAAGAGGAGCGCTTTATTTTTTTGAGACTTAAAATATTTTTCAAGGAGAAAGACGAGTTGTTCCCGCGAAGCCTGTTTTTCTTTCTTCTGCAGTTGAAAAAGAGATTTGATTTTTCCGATAAGATTATTGCCGTCAATGAGATACGTTTTCATAGTTCGACGATGCTATCTTCTTCCGCTGAAGAAGTTATCCGTTTTTGTGACTTTCAAATCCTGCAATTGCGGAGCTTTCACACGAACCTCAAGCCGGTACCCGGTGTACGTTCCAATCGGATTCCAGGTAAAATTCATCAACCAGCAATGTAAATCGCGGCTTATCATTATCTGCGGAGCGGAAAATTGTTTTTGGATTAAATCATAACTTCCGCTTACACTTATCTTCCAAAATTTTGTTAGACTAATATTTGCCGAACCGCTAATGGTTGAATACCGGGAAGGATCTAACGGGTTTGAACGCGATTCACTATAGTTGTAATTCAGAGAGACGCTCCAGGGAATGGTAAAATCCGGGTCATCCGTATCATAAATTCCTTTATACATCCTTGTATCCTTTTTAAAAGGAGCTTCCGCTTTTTTGAGTGAATCTTTTTCCTTTGCAGCATCGGATGAAGTTAGTTTGTCTCCCGAAAAACTTGTTGAAAGAGAAAAAGAAAAACTTTTTAATCGAAGCAGACCTCTCCCCTCGTTGATGAGAAATTTATTTATTGTCTTTCCTTTTACATCGTAATCGTATAACGAATACGATGAAGCTCCGGAAAGACTTAAGATCTCTCCCATCTGCGTCCGGTAAGACAAACTCAAATCAGAAAAGCGAAGACTATCCGCGACAAAGTTATATCCTATTCCCGCGTTTAAATTGAGCAGTTGTATTTTATTTTCTTTGGAAGTTGTATCGGTTCTGTCCACCATCGTTTTCATTTCAAAAACATTTCCCACCGAAAGGCTGATGCTTTGCGATTCACCTTCGTAAGCACCGCCGAAAATTTCCCGCTCATATTTATTGTATTTGATCTCCTCACCTTTTGAATTTTTATAGGTGTCATAATAACCCCATTTCTTTTGGGAGAAATCGGGATGAAAATTGTAAGAGATTGTCGGAGTGATAGTGTGGCGGATTGCCGCTATGCCAAATCGCTGCGGCTGAAACATACCATAAATTCTTGTTGATGCCGAGATACCAAGACTGTACGTTCGTACAAACTGAAGCTGCTTCACGTCCGTAACTACTGCTGTTGTATCGTTGCCGGTAAGAGGAGAAACCGCGTTTTCTTTTACAATTCGTTTATTGTACCACAACTCGTTGTAAGCAATGCTCGGTGAAATGTTGATATACCCAAATTTAGGTGACGCCGCAATATTTAAATTATGACGAACACCTCCCCGTATGGCAAGTTGTCCGTTCGTTTTTACTCTTCTGTTTTGAAATTGATTGCTGTAATTAAGTCCGATTAGCTCATACCACTTCTGCTCGCCGGAAAAGTGTTTGCTTTTAAAAGGATACATCTGTGATTTTGAAAATGAAAAATTGGGAAGGTACTCGGTGATATTTCCGCTGCTTAAATCTTGATTTCTTGAATATCCTAATGATATAGATGAACCCGCTTCTTCCCAACTTTTTGAATAGTTCGCATTTGAAACAATCTGCTGCCGCAACAAATCGTTGTAGCTTGAACTATTTTGTTGAAAATAACTTCCCGACATAAATTCCAGGTTAACATCCAGCCGCGATGAAGGCGTAATAGTTTGATTATGCACCCAACGGAGGCGCCAGTTTTTTTGCTCGTTATAATCGGGATCAGTCAATTCACCGCGATGTAAATCAGAATATGACGCTTCAAAGTTTCCGGTAAAATCATACCGCTTCATATAGCGGAAGGTTGAGTTGAGAGTATATCCGCCTTTTGTGTAATAGTCGCTTGTGAGCGCTAAATCCATGTAATCATTAATCGCCCAAAAATATCCGAAGCGTGAAAAATATCTTCCGTATCCGGCGCGGTCACCGATAGCCGGTGCAAGTAAACCGGAACGTCTTCCCGATTCAAGCGGGAACACAACAAACGGAAGCGGGATAGGAAACGGCACATCACCGAACGCGAGCCAAATCCACTTTCCAATCAATTGCTGCTTCTGCACCATCTTCATTTCACTGCCGAAAAAATAGTAGTGAGGATGTTCAAGCGTGCATGTTGAGTAGACTCCGTTCTCGATGAAAAAAGTCTGCTTATCAACTTTTTTAATTTTTGCGCCCGAGTAACTTGCCTGCTCAATTTCCGAGGCGGCGTAAGTGATGTACCCTTTCGTCGATTTGAAATTGTACCGCATCCGCATTCCTTTATACTCTTCTCCTTTATCAACAAGCACAGGCGATTCTTTTTCTTTCTGAGTGGCGGAATCAATCCCCAAGCCAAAAGACTCAACGTTCGAAGTTTCAAAATCAACGATAATCTTTCCGCTCTTTAACTCTGTCTCTTTATACTTCATATCGCCGCTGCCGTACAAATTCATTTTTTTCTCATCGAGAAAAAAGATAATTGAATCTTTGGCGGAAGAATAAATGATGGAATCAATATCGCTTGTGGTTTTTGCCGAATCGGTTTTAAGCGAATCGCTTTTTGCCAGTGTCGAATCGGTAATAAACGAGACTGAATCTTTGTGTTCGATGTTTGGAACAATTTCGTTTTGCGCGGAAAGAATTCCCGAAAGCAGAATCGTGAGGAGAATGATACTTCTCATACTACCGCTCATTTGCTTTCGGAACATTAGAAAAGTAGAGAAGCATCCAAATCGCCGAGACCATACTGAACACCATAAAAGTGCCTAAGACAATCCAAAATCCGTTGCCGAGAAAAGTACTTCGTTCGAGGTTGGTGTTAATTATCTCGCGGTTTACAAAAAAGAAAAAGAGCTGAAGTGCAATATTGGTAAGATTTAAAAAGAAAGATATTGTTTGAAAAGCTTTTTTACGATTTTCCTCTTTTAACCAATATTCTTTGTTTGGCAAATTCACCATCGAAGCGGGTAACCGTGGGATTAAGAATGCAGTTCCGCCGAGAAAGAATAACAAGATCGAAGGAACAATCACTTGTATCCGGAAAAATCCTTCTTTCGTCGACCATGAATCGCCGCTTCCCGACGCACCAAAGTGAGTTAATACTCTTTCACTAAGCTGCGGCAGCGTTGCGTACGCTTGAACAACGGTTGCAATCAATACAACAAAAGCTATTGCTAATGTTACAAGGTTTTTGTTCATGTTAAATAGAATAAAATACCAATGAAGAAGCCCCCTTAATGCCGGCCTCGTTTTTTAATTTTGCCGGAAGAACTTTGCACCTTGGAACCAAAGATTTTAGTACTCTTTGCTTTAAAGAGATTTCAATATTATCAAGCAGAATTTTTCCAAATCCCGCTACACCGCCTCCTATAATAAATGTTCCGACATCAAGAAGATTGGAGACCGAAGCAAGCGCGTAGCCGATATTTTTTCCCAATCCGGTTATAATATCCAGCGCGAATTGATCGCCCAAATCAGCGGCAGAACTAATCACTTTTGGAGTGAGCGAATTAAAATCGTCGCTTATTAACTCGGCAATTTTTGATTCGGCATTATTTTTTAAAGCTTCTTTTGTGTTTTGAATTAAGTAGCCATTTCCGGCATACGCTTCAATACAGCCGTAGGAACCGCAGCCGCACTTCGGTCCGTTTATATCAATGGTGATATGTCCAATTTCTCCGGCGGCGCCAAAATCGCCGCGGAATAATTTTTTGTTCAAAATAATTCCTCCGCCAACACCGGTGCCAAGCGTAATCATGACAAAAGATTTGTGCCGTTTGCCCGCACCAAAAATTAATTCGCCGATTGCGGCGGCATTGGCATCGTTCTCAACAAACGTAGGAAGTTTAAAAGATTTCTGTATTAAATGTCCCAATTCAACCTTTCCCCAGCCGGGTAAGTTCGGCGGATTTTCAACAATTCCCTTTTTCTTTAAAACGATCCCGGGAGAACCAATTCCAATTCCTTCTATGTTAATTTTATCGGGATCAAGCAGTTCTTTCAGCCCTTTTTTCATCTGCTTTATTACTGACTCCGGGCCTCCTTCGGCTTTTGTATCAACGAAAGATTTTCTAATAATTTTCCCTTTTTCCGTTACGATACCGAATTTGATAAATGTTCCGCCGAGATCAACACCAATAGCATACTTTTCCGACTTCGACATAAGTTACTCCATTTCTCTTTCCATAAAACTATTTGTCTCGAAATTCTTTGTCAACAACTTTCAATTCACCAGGGTAAGTAATATCACCGAGCACCGTATTGACGGTAGGTTTTGTATAAACAGAAAGTCTCGAATTTCCGTTTCCGGTTCCGGCAATATTTAACGCAAGGTTCACCATCGATTCCAATCCATGATCACTGATATTTTTTAGCAAATCAAAATTGATTGCAAGAGGAATTACCGCCGCTTGTCCGGTTCCGGGAATCATAACCGGTGAAGAAATATTTCCCATAAGAATTTCTTTTTCATCTACCAGCAACCGGTACGGCAGCGCAACGATGGATGCATTGGTTGCGGCGTAACCGCCTGTTCCGTCGTTAGGATTTTTTACATCGATATTTAAAGTAAACGAAATCGGCAGCGATCCCTTTGCGATTGCGTTGGTAACTTTTAATGCATCAAAAGGAGAAAAATCGGTCAACTTATTTTTCCCGTCAAGTGAAATTCCCGCAAGCGTTAAATTGTTTACGATTCCAAGTTTGAATTTCAGCCGTGAAAGATTTACAATCGACTTATAAATACTGCACGACGTGAATACAACTGCAATTGAAATAATAACAAAAATGGATTTTTTCATTTTCTTCTCTTTTATTGATTTAAAATTTTGAGCGATTCTTCAATTTTTTTAACGATCAAGTCGGCAACCTTTAATGCTTTCATTCCGTCTTCTCCGGAAACAACCGGTTTCTCTTTTTTCAAAACCGACTGCACAAAGAGTTCAAGTTCATATTTTAGCGCGTTCACCTCAACTTGTTCAGGCTGTTCATAAATAACAAGTTTCTTTTTATCACCTACGCCGATTTCCCCAAAATTAATATGGGCATCATCAACTTTCTCTCCCGAAGGAACGAGGCGGAAAACTTCCGAAACCCCGGTGATGAAATCGAGTGATAAATATCCTTCCTTCTGAAAGATTCTCATCTTCCGCATTTTCTTTTGAGAAATTCTACTGGCGGTTACGTTCGCGATGGTGCCGTTCTCGAACTCGATACGCGCATTGGCTATATCGATATTATCAGAAACGACGGCAACACCGCTTGCCTTAACATTTTTAACTTCGCTTTTTACAAGGCTTAAAATTATATCGATATCGTGAATCATCAAATCCAAAACAACGGCTACATCCGTACCGCGCGGATTAAACTGCGCAAGTCTATCCGTTTGCACAAAAAGGGGATTTAAATTGTATTTTTCCAACGCGAGAAGCGCCGGGTTGAAGCGTTCAATGTGCCCGACCTGCAAGTTCACCGCATGTTCTTTTGCGAGTTTGACTAAATCTTCAGCCTCCTCAATCGTCACCGTTATCGGCTTTTCAACAAAAACGTGAATATTTTTTTCGAGACATTCTTTTGCAACACGATGGTGCGCGCTTGTTACAGCCGCTACAGAAACGGCTTCCACCTCAGAAAGAAGTTCTTCAAGTGTTTGAAACGCTGTAGTGTGGAATTCTTTTGCTGCTGCCTGTGCTGTCGCAAAGTCAGCATCGAAAACGCCGACAAGTTGTGCCGAGGAAATTTGAGAAAACATTTTTGTGTGAAGTTTTCCCAGATGCCCGGTTCCTATTACTCCAACTTTAATTTTGTTCATCGCTCACCTTTACAATTGAGAATCAAGAAAACGTTTAAAGGATACTTTATCAGAACATTGATAATAATCATCCAAAAATTGACGCGCCAAAACTTTTTCCCCCGCATTAAGATAATTCACGTAAACGGCACCAATCGCAGATTTTAATTCTGAAGATACGGAACAATCTTTAGCTGACCCGCTCCAACTGTTTTCTATGTAAGAAACAATTTGTTCATTTTCTTGGAGAAAAACATCATACACCTGATCATTAACGTTGTATAACATACCGTCGTCAAAGAGCAGGCAATTAACCGCCGAAAAATTCTGTTGTTCATTTTTAGAATAAAGCGAATCGAAATCCTGGTTCCCCACCAACAAAACGGTTCTTCCAAGTTCCTCAGAATAAAAAGGAGCAGGCTCGTAGACCCCCGAATAAACCGAGTCGATTACATAAAATGAATCCGTTAAACTATAAAGAAACAAAATATAAAGTGGAAGATCCTTGTGCATTTGTTTTTCGCGGATAACATATTGTTGAGCCGAATCAATTCCAAGACTTACCGTAAACTCAGCCGGATCGTTAAAAATTCTTTCAAAAACTACGTTTCCTTTTCCATCTGCAACCGTGACTTTTTGTCCGCTAAGAGTGGCAGAAAAACCAGAATTTGGTACGTGCTGCCCGAAACAAACTATCGCAAAATACATGAAGATCAAAAGCGTGCGTATCATTTAAATTAGTTCATTTTCCCTTCGATAATTAATAAGCGTAATTCTCGTTTTTATCTGCAAAAAGCGGCTAAATTGTGCCATCTTTTATATTGAATTTTTGCTTATTTTTATATACAAACATAAAGATTTTCTCATATTTACTGAAATAACAACTCATGAATAAAATAGTTTCTGCGGAGTTTCTGGCTACAGATATCAAAAGATTTGTAATCGAAGCTCCAAAAATTGCCGCAAAACGGAAAGCCGGTCAGTTTGTTATTGTTCGCATTGATGATAAGGGGGAAAGGATTCCTCTTACTATTGCCGACTCAGACCCACAAAAAGGAACAATAACCATCATCGTACAAGGAATTGGTAAAACAACAAAAACAATTAACAGTTTAGAATCGGGAGATTTTTTCCTCGATGTAGTCGGTCCACTTGGAAAGCCCTCACATATTGAAAATTTTGGAACTGCCGTTAGCATTGGCGGCGGGGTGGGAACCGCAATCGCGTTTCCTACTGCTGTTGCCTTAAAACAAGCCGGAAATCATACCATCGTAATAAACGGTGCTCGAACAAAAGATTTGGTAATTCTTGAAGAAGAATTGAAAAACGTTTCCGACGAAGTTTACATTACCACCGACGACGGAAGTTACGGGTATCACGGTTTTGTAACTCAAAAATTAAAAGAATTGATTGATGGCGGAAAACAGATTGATTTTGTCCTCGCAATCGGTCCTATTCCCATGATGAAAGCTGTTGCCGAAACGACAAGACCGTTTGGAATTAAAACAGTGGTAAGCCTGAACCCGGTTATGGTTGACGGTACCGGGATGTGCGGCGGGTGTAGAGCTACCGTTGATAACCAAACTGTTTTTGTGTGCGTTGACGGACCAGAATTTGACGCCCATAAAGTCGATTTTGATTTGCTTACCAAACGAAACCGCACTTACAACAGAAATGAAAAAGAATCTCTTGAAAATCATCTTTGCAATTTTGACAAAGCATTTAACGAAGCACTTGCTGCTGAGCCAATTAACCGGTAATCGAGTAAATGTCGACATTAACAAAAAAAGAAAGAATGCAGATTCCGCGCCAACCTATGCCGGAACAAGCACCATTAGAACGTAATCAAAATTTTTTAGAAGTAAATCTTGGATTCACCGAAGAACTTGCAAAAATGGAAGCGCAACGCTGTCTTCAGTGTCCGAAACCAGTTTGTGTAGCAGGTTGTCCGGTTGGAGTTCAAATCCGGGATTTTATCCAACTGGTAAGCGAAGGAGATTTCCTTGGAGCTGCGGCAAAAATAAAATCCGATAATGCACTGCCTGCTGTATGCGGCAGAGTGTGTCCGCAAGAAGAACAATGCGAAGCAAAATGCGTCGTTGGTGTAAAACACGAACCTGTGGCAATTGGCAGATTGGAACGTTTTGTCTCGGATTTTGAACGGGAGAAAATCGGCATTCGTACTCCAGACATTAAACCCAAAACCGGAAGGAAAGTAGCTGTAATCGGAAGCGGGCCCGCGGGATTAAGCTGCGCCGGAGATTTAATCCAACTTGGGCATGATGTAACCGTCTTTGAAGCCCTTCACGAAATTGGCGGTGTGTTAATTTATGGAATTCCGGAATTCCGGTTGCCGAAAAGTATTGTAAAAGCAGAAGTTGACGCGCTTAAAAGTCTTGGTGTAGAATTCAGAACAAACGCGGTTGTCGGGTTCACCGATACAATCGATGAACTTCTTTCCGACGGATATTCTGCCGTATTTATTGCCGTAGGTGCGGGTCTTCCCTATTTTATGAGCATTCCCGGTGAAAATTATAACGGAGTGTATTCTGCTAATGAATTTTTAACTCGCGTTAATTTGATGAAAGCATACAGATTTCCCGAATACGACACACCGGTTTTCGACTGTAAAGATAAAAATGTTGCCGTCTTTGGTGGTGGAAACACGGCAATGGACGCGGTGCGCACAGCAAAACGCCTTGGTGCAAAAAACGCATATATTATGTACCGGCGTTCGGAAAAGGAAATGCCTGCCCGGTTGGAAGAAGTACACCATGCAAAGCAAGAAGGTGTTGAATTCGTCTTTTTGACCAATCCATTGGAATTTATTGGCGATGAAAACGGCTGGCTTCGCGGTGTAAAACTTCAAAAAATGGAGCTTGGCGAACCGGATGCCTCAGGCAGAAGAAGACCTGTTCCGATTCCCGGTTCAGAATATATAACTGATTTGGATATGGCGGTCATCGCAATCGGGAACGGCTCGAATCCGATCATCAAAAAAACTACTCCTGATCTTTCCTACAACAAGCGTGGAAATATTATTGTTGATGAATCCACTATGAAGACGAACAAAAAAGGTGTCTTCGCCGGTGGTGATATTGTAACCGGTGGAGCAACCGTTATCCTGGCAATGGGTGCGGGCAGAACTGCCGCTAAGGCAATAGATACATATTTAACTAATTCGGAAACATGGTAAGCAATGGCCTGGAAAGAACTCCTAAAAAAATATAACTTGCCGGAGAATTTTTTCAACCGCGACTTAAGCTGGATTGAATTCAACCGCCGAGTTTATGAAGAGGCGTTGAATCCCGATCTTCCGCTGCTTGATAGAATAAAATTTATTTCAATCTTTTTCTCAAATCTCGACGAATTTTATATGATTCGTGTTTCCGGATTAAAAGAACAAGTGGCTGCTAATGTTGCCGAACCGACAATAGACGGACTTACACCGAGAGAACAGCTTGTAAAAATTGAAAGCATGCTCAAACCGATGCTGGAGTCATTGGTTAAGGTTTGGCAATTTGAAATCATGGCAAAACTGAAAGAGCACAATGTCTTCATCTACAATTTGGAAGAACTTTCAGTAGAAGAGCACGCACTCCTGCACGAGTATTTTAAGAAAGAGATTTATCCTGTCTTAACTCCCTTGGCATTTGATCCCGGCAGACCGTTCCCTTACATTTCAAATTTAAGTTTAAGTCTGGCGGTGGTGGTGAGAAGTCCAAAAGGCGAACAGCATTTTGCACGCGTAAAAGTACCGAGTGTATTGCCGAGATTACTTCGCATCGACTCGATAATCAATCCGAAAAAGAAAAAACATGAAGAGGGAATTTTCTGCGCAAAATATATTTGGGTTGGCGATCTTATTAAAGCGAACTTAAATCTTCTTTTCCCAAAAATGGAAATTTTGGAAGCGCACCGTTTTAGAATTACGCGCGATACGGATATAGAAATTCAAGAAGACGAAGCGGATGATTTGCTCCGGGTTATTGAGGAGAATATCCGTCAAAGAAAATTTGGTAACGTCGTCCGCATTGAAGTTGAGAAGGATATGCCCGATTATATGGTGGGAACCCTTCTCGAAAATCTTCAAATAAAAGAAAATGATCTGCACATTTACGATGGTCCGCTTGGGTTAAGCGATGTAATGACGCTTTACGACCTTCCGCTCCATCAACTTAAAGAACGCCCCTTTTATCCCGTTGTTCCAAAATGGTTCGATGAAGAAGAAGATATTTTTTCTATGATTCGTCAAAAAGATATTTTACTCCATCATCCTTATGATTCGTTTAAACCTGTTGTCGAGTTCATCAAGCAAGCAGCCAATGATCCGGATGTACTTGCAATCAAGCAGACACTCTACCGCGTCGGTTCAAATTCTCCTATTGTAAAATATTTAATAGAAGCTGCCGAACGGGGGAAACAAGTTGCGGTACTTGTTGAACTGAAAGCACGGTTTGACGAAGAGAATAATATTTTCTGGGCGAGAGAATTGGAAAAGGTGGGAGCCCACGTTGTGTATGGATTGGTAGGATTAAAAACTCACGCCAAAATGTCGCTTGTTGTTCGGAGAGAGTTTGACGGGTTAAAGCGGTACGTACATCTTGCAACCGGTAATTACAACGCAACCACGGCAAAAATTTATACTGATCTTGGTTTGTTTACTACGAATGAACAGCTTTGTTCCGATGTTTCCGATGTGTTTAATTATTTAACCGGCTACTCAAAGCAAACAGATTTTAACAAATTGATAGTCGCACCGATCAATCTCCGGAACACCTTCCTCAAACTTCTTGAACGGGAAATTGAAAATGTAAAAAACGGCGGCGAAGGACGGATGGTTCTAAAATGTAACGCCATCGTTGATCCGGTGTGCATCGCCGGGCTGTATGAAGCATCCAACAGTGGAGTAAAAATTGAATTAATTGTACGCGGCATTTGCTGCTTGGTTCCGGGAGTTCCGGGTCTCAGCGAAAATATAACGGTACGGAGTATTGTCGGAAGATATCTTGAACACAGCCGCATTTATTATTTCCACAATAATGGAAATGAAGAAGTGTATTTAAGCAGTGCCGATTTGATGCAGCGTAATCTTGACGGTAGAGTCGAAACCGCGTTTGAAGTCCAAGATGAAAAATTGAAAAATAATGTAATCAACAATATTCTTCTGCCGTATTTAAAGGATAACGTAAAAGCGCGAGTGCTCGACGCAGCAATGAAGTACACAAAACTGACACCAGACGACCACACGCGTCCTTACTCAATTCAGGATTGGCTGATGAAACACGCGGAGAAATCGATCATCAAAGCAAAAAAGGCGAAGTAATGTTTTTTAATAAATCAGATAAAGGAATGAATATGACGATAACTAAAGAAGGTATTTTAAAAGCTCTTAAAAGAGTAAACGATCCCGACCTTCATAAAGATTTAGTTACCTTGAACATGGTTGACAATATTCAAATTGATGGAAATAATGTTTCGGTAGAAATAATTTTAACAACACCGGCTTGCCCGTTAAAAGATAAAATTCAAGCTGATTGTGAAGCGGCAATTAAAGAAGATTTTCCCCACGTTGGAAAAATTACTGTGGTTATGAGTTCAAAGGTACCGGCACATATTAATGATATTAAAGATGCCGTTCTTCCCGGAGTAAAAAACACAATTGCCGTGGCAAGCGGAAAAGGTGGCGTTGGAAAAAGCACCGTCGCTGTTAATCTTGCCGTTGCACTCGCAAAAGAAGGAGCAAGTGTCGGATTAATTGACGCCGATATTTACGGCCCGAGTATTCCGCTGATGATGGGAATTAAAGGAAAACCGAGAGTTTATCAGGATAAAGAAACAATGAAAATGATTCCGCTCGAAAATTTTGGAATCAAATTGATGTCCATCGGTTTTCTCATTGACGATAACGCGCCTGTTATCTGGCGCGGACCAATGGCAAGCGGTGCGGTAAAACAATTTTTATCGGATGTAGCATGGGGGGAACTTGATTATTTAATTTTTGATATGCCTCCCGGAACCGGCGATATTCAATTGACACTTGCGCAAACAATTCCTCTTACCGGCGCTGTTATTGTAACAACTCCGCAGGAAGTTTCTTTAATTGATGCTCGAAAAGGATTGAAAATGTTTCACCGGGTGAACGTTCCGGTGCTTGGTATAATTGAAAATATGAGTTACTTTATCGCTCCCGATACGGGACAGAAATATGATATCTTCGGAAGCGGCGGCGGTGAACAGCTCGCAAAAGAACTTGCCGCACCGTTCCTCGGTGGAATTCCCATTGACCCGAGAGTGAGAATCGGCGGTGATAAAGGGGTGCCGATTGTTTATGATATTCCCGATTCGGTTCATTCTGAAATTATTTATTCGATTGCAAAAAATCTTGCATCGCAAGTAAGCATACGAAACATGAATTCGGGTGAAACCAAAATTGAAATTGTGATGGAGAATTAAGAGACACGCATGGAAGAAAGAATTAAGAAAGCTTTGGATAATGTCCGCCCCTTTTTACAAGCGGACGGCGGTGATGTTGAACTTGTCAATGTTTCCAACGACGGAATCGTAAAAGTAAAATTGATGGGGGCGTGCAGCTCCTGCCCGATGTCCCAAATGACGCTGCGTGCCGGAGTTGAGCGGGCGCTCATTCGTGAAGTCCCCGGGATACGAAGAGTTGAGGCGGTTTCGTAGCGATGCAAAACGATGCTGGCTTGAAGCGGAATTCTTTATTTCTTTTACTGCTTTTAGCTCTGCTTGTTCTGTTAGCCTACTATTTGCTCGATCTTCTTATCCTTTTTGCAATCTCGATTCTTCTTGCATTCATTTTTGATCCGGTCATTTTTTTCCTAGAAAAGAATTCAGTTAAAAAGCTTCACGCCATCCTTATTGTGTTTGTTCTTTTCACCTCAATTGGATTCAGCATTTACTCGTTTCTTGTTCCCGCTATACTTGCAGAATCGAATTCGCTTCTGCAAAAACTTAATGTAGGTTCAATTCAAGGGCAGCTTGTAGTGCTTGAAGAACATCTCCACAGCATTTTTCCATTTATCTCTCAAGAAATATTTACCAAGCAGATAGAAAAAGTTTCTGCCGGCGTAGTTGACAATATCTTCAGCCAAGTTTCTCCTTTTATTACCAACATCTTTTCTTTGCTCGGTGTACTTATCATCCTTCCTTTTACAACGTTTTTTATTCTTCGAGATAAAAATCAAATATTAAAAGGAATCGTCTCTATGGTTCCGAACCGGTATTTGGAAATGTCCTATTGGGTGTTAAAAAAAATTACGCATCAATTGGGAAGTTATGTACGTGGTTGGATGCTTGACGCACTCTTTATAGGTGTAGCTTGCGGATTATCTTTTCACATCATCGGCATTGACAATGCGTTAGCGCTCGGTGCTTTGGCCGGAATCGGACATTTAATCCCCTACTTCGGTCCAATCATCGGAGGTATTCCGGCAATACTTATTTCCGTTATGCAATACGGCGATTTATCAAAAACTCCGCTTATCCTTCTTTTTTTATTGGGGATTTACACACTCGATAACGGCATTGTACAGCCGTTCATTTTTTCGAAAAGCGTAAACATGCATCCGCTTCTCATTATCTTTCTGATCATAGCCGGAGGACAGTTATATGGTGTGTTGGGAATGTTAATCGCTATTCCGACTGCTACAGTTATTAAAACCGCGAGCATGGAATTTTACTTCGCATGGAAAAGTTATAAGATAACCCGACTGTAACTTAGGCTTCCAACAATTTCTTAATCACTTCAACAGAATTTATTCCTTCTGCTTCAGCGTTAAAGTTGGTGATAATTCTGTGCCGTAAAACCGGAACGAGAACGGACTTCACATCGTCAATAGCAGGTGTAAATCGCCCTTCGCAAACCGCTTTTGCTTTTGCGGCAATTATTAAATACTGCGAGGCTCGAGGACCGGCGCCCCATCTCAGCCATTCTCTTATAAACTGCGGAGCTTCAGGATTGTTCGGCCGGGTTTTATTTACAAAATTTACCGCATACGAAATCACGTTATCCGCAACAGGAACTTTGCGAACCAATTGCTGATATTGGAGAAGCGACTGTGCCGAAACGACTTTTTGCAACTGCGGAAAGAAACCTCCCGTCGTCGTTTTTACTATTTCTTTTTCTTCTTCAAGTGAGGGATAATCAAGCCACAGATTAAACATGAAACGATCAAGTTGTGCTTCGGGTAAGGGATACGTTCCTTCCTGCTCAATCGGATTTTGAGTCGCAAGAACAAAGAACGGTTCATCAAGCGGATAATTTTTCCCCGCGATGGTAACTTTGTGTTCCTGCATTGCTTCAAGGAGAGCGGCTTGTGTTTTCGGCGGTGTACGGTTTATCTCGTCTGCTAAAATCACATTCGCGAAAATCGGTCCTAGGATGAACCGGAACTCTCTTTTTTTAGTGATGCTGTCTTCTTCAAGTATTTCGGTTCCGGTGATATCGCTCGGCATTAAATCAGGAGTAAATTGAATGCGGTTAAACGAAAGGTCAAGAACTTCGGCAAGTGTTTTAATGATGAGCGTTTTTGCCAAGCCCGGCACACCCACCAGCAGGCAATGTCCCTGTGAAAGAAGCGCAAGCATCAGCTTATCGATAATCTCATCCTGACCAACGATAACTTTTGCGATCTCCTTTTTTACAGAGGTTACCGACTCGGCAATCTGCTCAACTAATTTTACATCACTCACGGTTGTTTCTTGCTGCAATTACTGCTTCCTTCTAAGATTAACTATTCTTTAATTTCCCAATAAATTTTTGTCTTCAACTCGTCAAGCCATTCGGCGTAAAGTTTTTGTTTTTTATACTCATCGGAAAGTTTTTTCAGTTCGGTATAATCGACATCAAGATCGGGTTTATGCTGCAAAATTCTTTTTTCCAGCCACACAATATGGTAGCCGTAACTGTCGCCGCCGTAGTTCACTCTTTTCGGATAGCTGATTTCGTTCTCTTTTAATTTACCGACAACATCAAGCAGATTTTTATCTAATTGATTTAAGTAAAACGTTCCAAGCTGTCCGCCGAGATTCACCGTTTCCTTATCATCCGAATATTTTTTAGCGTACTCATAAAACGTTCCAAATTTCCTCACAATACTGTCGCGTACATCGGTTAAGAATTGAATTGCATTTAAATCTGCTTCATCGTCAGCCTTAATTTTGATAAGGATATGACGGGTGTGAATCGATTCGCCTCTTCGTTCAAGCAGTTGAATAATGTGAAAACCAACCGGAGATTCGATCACGTCTGACAGTTGATTTTCTTTTAACGCGTAGGCCGCCGATTCAAATTCAGGATAAAAGACTCCACGTTTTACAAAGCCTAAATCGCCGCCATGCGTTGCGCTGCCGGGATCTTCTGAATATTTTTTTGCAAGTTCTGCAAAGTCGGCGCCATGCTTAAGCGAATCAAGTAAAGCTTCTGCCTCCGCTTTGTATTTGTTTTTCAAGGAAGCGGACATTTGAGGATTTTTGAAAATGTGAGATATTTTCACTTTCTCAGGAATGATACCAAGGCTGTCTTTAAACTGATAGAAGAAATCTTCAACTTCTCTGCGGGATGATTCAACTTGTCCGAATTTCTTTTCCTGCAGTTTTTGGATCATTAAATTTTTGCGGACGTCGTCACGAAGTTCTCTTTTAATTTTTTCAAGCGACATGTTATAGAGCTGTTCAATCCGCTCCTTCGAGCCGTATTGTTGGATGAGCTGCGAAATCTGATATTCAATCTGTTTGCTTATTTCATCTTCAGAAACCGTGATGGAATCGAGTCCCGCTTGAGCGTACACCAATTTTTCATCAATCAGCATTTTCAACACTTGATCATGCAGCGCGGGGGATTTTGGGTCAAGCTTCTTTTGCATGGCAAGCATATTGATTTGGTAATCCAGCTCGCTCTGAAGAATTATTTCGTTGTCAACAACAGCGGCAACTTTATCAACCGTTTGCTGCGCAAAGAGCGGGGTGAGTAAAAAGAAGAATAATGCAAAAGCGAGTTTCCTCATGGCAATCCTATTTTTTAATATCAATATCATTTTGTGTGTATAATTCTTTTAAATGATCTTCAAGAAGCCTCTTTTGCTTTTCTTCAAGATACGTGCGTTCAATTTCTTTCCGTAAAGAGACAAACGGCGGAACATCTCCGGGTTTCAATTTTTGCTGCAGTTGAACAACCGTATAGAGGTCATTCTTTAATTTTATTACCAGACTCACTTCGTTCGGCTGAAGTTCCGAAACAATATTCAACAAATTTCCCGAGCCGAACTCGTAGTAGTACATCAGCTCGCCGGACGCGTTGGAGACAAGCGTCGAATCATTCATGAACGCTTTTGAGGTTTTATTCCAATCGCTTTCCAACAAAACATTTCTAAACTGAATCGCTTTTTCTTCTTTGTTGAAGTAAGCCTGATTCACCACAACGGCATCTTGCAGCAATTTAAACGCATCTTGCTTAGCGGCGTAATATGCTTCCAATTCCGGTGTTGTCACCGAGAAAGCTTTGTCGGCAAAATATTTTTTTAACCAGAGCGACTTTAGTATTTCCCTTTCGGCATTTTGGGATAACTCGAGAAATTCATCACTCTTCTGAATTCCGTTTTTCCGCCCTTCTTGAGCCAACAACTCGGTGGTAACCCAATTTTTAATAAATTCGTTACGATTTATTTCATTCGAATCGGGAGAGAAGGGGAAATCTTTTTTGTAAAGATACACATCGTTCACTTTTGCAACGTAATTCCCTTCCGATTTCTCTTTCGAGCAGCCAAAAAAGAAGAGTACAAAAATGAACGATGTGACAAACGCTTTATTCACTCTTGAATACTTTACTTAATTCACTTTCCATCAATACCGGATTATATTTGGTGTGCAGTCTTGCATCGTAATCCTTTTCAAGCCGTTTACTTTCAGCTTCCTGGAAGGCGCCGGAAACTTCAGCTTTTGCTTCTTCAAATGTTTTTTGATGAGCGCGTGATTTTTCATCAAGGCGAAGAAGCGAGTAGCCTCCGCCGTTTGCAATAACAGGACTCACTTCGCCGACATTTTCCAGTTTGTTAGCTTCCTGTGAAATTTGTGTCGTTTCAACATCAATTAACTCATACTTGCCGGCTTTGCTTTTCATTCCCGCCCGCTCTGTATATTTTGCAGCAAGCGAATCAAAGCTTACTCCATCGGCAAGGAGTTTTTTGCAGAGTTGAATAATGGAATCTCTTCTCGTGTAAATTTCAGAGAACGAAACACGGTCGTTCCACTTGTAATTTTCTTTCGTCTTGTTATAAAACTCAAGAAGTTTTTCGTCATCAATTTTTATTTTATTCCAAATTTCAGCTTCCTGCAATTTGAAAATGAAAATTCCATTTTTATATTCTTCCATGAGATCCGCATATTCAGGGTAACGTTTCTCCATAACGAGTGTTTCATCATCCAGTGCTAAGTCTGCACCGTATTTCAACGCAGCTTTTTTTAACAACTCGGCAGTAATCACTTTATGCATGTATTCTTGTTCGGAAATTACTTTGTCAATAACCCAATTCAATGAATACGCGACACCGCCGACACTGAAAATTGTTGAATCTCTAAACTCTTTCCACAACTTCGTTCCGTAAAAATCGCCGTTCACTTTTACCGTATCATTCGCTTTCTGAATAGCGTCAAGGTTTACCTGATTCAGAGTGAAATGATATTTATTACGGTAGAATGTTAACAAAGTGTCATAATCCGCATTGTACCGGGTATCCTTATAAATTTGTTTCAGCTCGTCTTTATTTTCTTCAAAGGTGGGATAAGCGGTGCGCCCGGTTTGTTTAATAATATGATATCCGTAATTGGTTTTTACAATATCGGAAACTTCCCCGACTTTAAGATTGAATGCTGCTTCGTCAAATTCTTTTACCATCATTCTGCGCTGGAAAAGTCCAAGATCGCCCCCTTTATTTGCGGAGCCGGGATCTTTAGAAAAATCATGAGCAAGATTGGCAAAATCAGCACCGTTTTTAAGAAGCGTTTTTATGCTGTCGATTTTTTTGAAAGCGGCAAGTGTATCAGGCTGCCCTGCATCGTTATTAAACGTAATCATAATATGGCTTGCGCGCACAGCAGGAATTCTTTCCCTCTTTTCGGTAACTTTAATAATATGATAGCCGAAACGGGTTTTTACTACATAAGGATAAACTTTTCCCACTTCGGTTTTGTAAGCGGCTTCTTCAAACTCGGGAACAATCAATCCGGCGGTAATGTAGTAGATATCGCCGCTGTTCTGCTTGGAATATTGGTCGGAAGAGTATTCTTTCACAAGGTCTTCAAACTTTTCTCCCGCAAGCGCTTTTTTCAAAACCATTTCAGCTTTTGCTTTCGCTGCCTCGTCTCCGGTTGAGTCGGGGCGGATCATAATATGGCTGACGCGCAATTCGGTTTTTCTCTGCTCATACAGTTTTTTGATTGCAGGTTCTACTAATTCTTTATCCAGCAGGTAGCTTACGCCGACTTTCTTTTTATAGTCATTCAACTCTGCCTGCATGGAGGAATCTTTATCATATCCTCGTTCGTGGGCATCTTTTACTTTCAGTTTAAAATTAACGTAGAGGTCTAAGAATTTTTGATACTGATCAAGACTATCTTTTTTTGCTTTTTCAATGCTGCCTACATTTTTTGCGTACGCTTTTTCAAATTCACCCACAGAAACATTTCCGCCGTCGTACTTAGCTAAAAGTACTTCACTCGGTTTTGGCGAACATGCGGAAAAATAAAAGACTAGTGAGAGAAGTGAAAAAATTAACAGTTTTTTTCTCATAGAAACGACTCCGATACTTTCTTCATAATGCAATTTTTAGTTAAGAATTTTAGTAATCCCGGTTCTCAAAAACAAGGTAAATAGCAATGAAATTTTACGATACTCACTTTGCCCGCGTTCCGCCGGGAATAGATTGGTCAACGTTCAGCAGATGAAGTTTTCCGTTCCCTTCAACCGCGAGAACCATGCCTTGCGATTCCAGCCCCATCAGCTTTGCCGGTTTCAAATTTGCTACCACAACAACCTTTTTGCCCATCAGCTCTTCCGGAGAATAATGCTTTGCAATTCCGGCAAGAATCTGCCTTTCTTCCGAGCCGATTTTCACTTTCAGTTTCAGAAGCTTTTCACTTTTTACAACTTTTTCGGCTTCCACTATTTCCGCTACCTTAAGGTGAACTTTTTGAAAATCTTCAAGCGCAATAAGCTCATCTTCCCCTTTGCTTTTTTTCTGTTCATCTCCGGCTTCGGGCGGGGCTTCTTCCAAATGTTTTAAAAACGGAGACAATTCTTCATCTTCAATTTTCTTAAAGAGAATTTCCGCTTCGTTCAAAAGGTGACCCGCGGCGAGATGCTGTTTTCCGCAATCGTCCCAGCTTACCGGACGAGCATTCAGCATGGTAAAAATCTTTTGAGATGTAAAAGGAAGTATCGGCTCTACCAGCTCTGCCAATGTAAAAATAGTTTGCAGACAAATATTAAGCGAGGTTGCGCACCGCTCTTTATCCGATTTAATTGTCTTCCACGGTTCCGTATCATTAAAGTATTTATTCGCCGCGCGGGCAAGATTCATTA
>Ga0172370_10000676_pt1 | contig 53361 bp, 48 predicted proteins | sample LakKiv5m_FD_114538 | JGI IMG/M metagenome (GOLD analysis project Ga0172370, IMG submission 114538) | Freshwater microbial communities from Kabuno Bay, South-Kivu, Congo - kab_022012_11.5m | ecosystem: Environmental > Aquatic > Freshwater > Lake | place: Democratic Republic of the Congo...
CCAACGTTACCATGCCGATAAAACCCAGCACAACGCTGGGAATGGCCGCCAGCAACTCGATCCCGGCCTTCAAAAACTCTTTGCTCTTTTTTGGCGCGACTTCCGCGATGAATACCGCGCAAGCGACACCAATAGGGATCGAAATAACCGCCGCTCCGACGGTGACAAGAACCGATCCGAAAATAAGCGGCAGAATGCCCAATTGCGGAGGATCAGAGATCGGATACCAGCTTTTCCCGAAAATAAATTGCAGCGGCGGGCAGATTTTAAAAAGTGCCAATCCTTCCTTTAAAAGGAAGAGGAAGATCAAAACGACAAAAAAGATGGAAGCGATCCCGCTGATAAAAATCAGTTTTTCTATGATAAACTCTTTGAGCTTACGCATCCACTTTTTACTTTATTTTTTCTGTCTCCCGGAATTTGCAACACTAGAAAGCAAATTCCTTGGGATACCGCGGTAAAAACACCGATAAAGCTTATTGCTTTATCGGACCGCCCCGTCGGGCAGGTTTTTCTTTGAAAAACCTGGGGTTACAGGGACAAAATCAGTCTCAAGCACTATTTTTTGCCCGTCCTCCGACAAGACATATTCTACGAACTTTTGCGTGATCCCGGAAGGGCTTCCATTCGTGTACAAAAACAACGGCCGCGATATCGGATACGCGCCCTTGATGACATTCTCTATGGTCGGTCCGATGTACGGAGCTTGCGCGTCTTTCGCGACCGATACCGGTTTTTGCTTCGGGGAGATATACCCCATGCCGTAATACCCGATAGCCCCGGTATTTCCCGCGACTTCATCGGCAATCGCCTGTGAAGACGGCAACAGCAGCGCCGATGAAGCAAACTCATCCGTGCGGGAAGGATCGTTTTTTCGCAAAACGTGCTCTTTAAAATATACGTGCGTGCCGGAATTGACTTCCCGGGAAAGAAGCACGATCTTCAGGTCCTTACCGCCGACGTCTTTCCAATTCGTTATCTTACCGGTAAAAATCGCGGCTAATTGCTCAACCGTAAGTTTATCCACCGGATTAGCAGGGTGTACGACAACCGCCAGGCCGTCAAGTGCGACTTTGATCTCATTCGGGTTGACCCCTTTTTGTTTTGCCAGCGCGATTTCTTTCTCTTTAATGTTACGCGAGCTCATCGCGACATCACAGGTACTGCTGATCAAGCTGGAAATCCCGGTGCCGGAACCGCCGCCGGTGACCGCGACGAAATCTCCCGGGTTTTTCTCCATATATTTCTCAGCCCAGGACTGTCCCAGGTTCACCATCGTGTCCGACCCTTTTATCTGGATCGAATTCTTCTTATTCGCGCCGTAGCCGGAAACACAACAGAATAAACCCACGAAGATAACGATTAGTTTCTTATTCATACCGGTCTCCCTTGTTTTTAACGTTCGCACAATCATCCATTTAAGAGGTACTATTGAAGAACACCCGTGAGAAAGAAAATTGTATACGAAAATCGCCGGGAAGTAAAGGTGAAAAAACGCCATCGACTATTACCAAGGAACCGATCATCGTGGATAAAATGTATCCGCTATTTATTGATTGCTCAGTATACAAAATCTGGGATAATACCTCAAAATCCCCATGAAAACCGCATATTTGATCTACTGCGCAAACACTCCCGGATTTCCCCATTTTCCCGAAGCCTCTTTGGCGCTTGCCGGCGAATTAAAAAAGATACCGGTCCCCTCGGCCATTATAGATCTCCGATTGATGAAGGCCGGCCCGCAGAAGATCATCGACCCTTTATTCTTTGGTTTTACCGTATACTCAAATGAATCCATTAAATACGCGATTGATTTCGCGCGGAAAGCAAGAAAACAATTCCCCGGGGTCCCGCTGATTTGGGGAGGGCCGCACGTGCAGATGGTGCCTGAGCAGACCGCCGCGCATGAATTAGTCGATATTGCCTGCTACGGAGAAGGTGAAGCAACGATACGCGCATTGGCAGAGACCTTGCTCTCCGGTAAGAAAAGTTATGCGGCTATCCCCGGGATCGTGTATAAAGACGGGACGACGTTGCGAACCACGCCTGCCGGCTATTTTCAAGAACTGGACAGCCTGGGTTTTTACCCGTACGAACTCCTGGATTTAAATCTCTACAAAGGAACGATCTATACGCATTTTTATTATCAAACCAGCAGAGGCTGCATCCATCGTTGCAGGTTCTGCAACTACAATTATCAATACCGCTGGCGGGGAAAAAGCGGCCAAAAAGTACTGGAAGAATTAACCGAGATCCTCCGGCGTTTCCACCCGCACGAAGTATACGTCAGTGACGGTAACTTTTTTGCCGATAAAAAAAGAGTGTCTGATATTCTGGCAAGGCTTAAAGCCGCGCGCTTTCCCCGCTTACGATGGTCGGCCTTCTGCCGCTTCGACGACCTCTGTGCTCTTTCAGACGCGTCATTGCAATTGATGAAAGAGACCGGCTGTTACCGGCTGAATCTCGGCGGAGAATCCGGATCGAATAAAATCTTACAGTATTTGCACAAAGGAATAACTGCCGAACAAATCGCACAGGGAGTTGAGCGCTGCAATAAAATCGGAATTACGGTGGATGTCTCCTTTTTCGCCGGGACTCCCCCAGAGACCCCCGAAGACCTGGAAAAGACCCTTACGCTGCTTTTAAAAATATACGAAATGCATCCCGACAACTTAGTCAACGGCTTATACTATTACCAGCCCTACCCCAATACCCCGCTCATGGAAGAGATCACCCGGAAATATACTATCCCGATACCTCGCGGCTTGTCTGAATGGGGCACGAAACCGATAACGTCTCCCTATCGGGACTATTTACCGTGGCTTTCTGATGCCGATTACTCAAAGATATTTTCTTTAACCCAAATCGTCAACTTCCTGTATCTACGAAAACGCCTGCGGCTGCATCGCCGCCAGACCCGGATCAATATCAAGTTTAACGTCCTCTACTTTCTTTCAAACCTTCTTATGCCTTTTGTTACATTACGGCTGAAGAATAAGTTTTTCCGCTTACCGGTTGAGTGGAAGTTGTATTATCTCATAAAGAAGAAGCTACTCCATATGGACTTGTAATCATCAAAAATGCCGCCCAATAGACATACGCGTCCAAAAGTATACTTTCATAAAATATCAAGATCCCTATGATTCCATGAAATTCTTGGGGACCGTTCCAGTTGGGTAAAAGACAAATACCTTTTTTAAAAAACGAAACTGAGTATAATATAGGCTTAAAGAAACACAGAAACCAAATTATGTTCTCACTCTTTAAGAAAAAGAAACCCGCAGTTTCGATTAATTACCAAAAACCGCAACTACTGGACGTAGCCTACGGGACCGCTCCGATAGAAGTACTCTTCGAAAAGTTTACTACGTCGATCGAAGGATTGCGCGAAGAGGACGCCCAACGCCGTCTGATCGAACACGGCTACAACGAACCCGCCAAAAAGAAAAAACGCACGATCTTCAAACAGCTCTTGTCAATGTGCGCGAACCCTCTCGTTGTCGTCTTGATCATCATCGCGGGATTCTCGATCTTCTTCGGCGAAAAACTCAGCGCGGTGTTGGTCTTACTCATGGCAATCATGAGCGTCTTGCTCTCTTTTATTCAGGAGCATCGCGCGGGAAAAGAAGCGGAAAAACTCAGCGAAATGGTAAAAGCGACTTCCACGGTCTATCGCGACAAACAGCCGGTAGAAATAAAGATCCGCGAGATCGTACCCGGAGACGTCATCGACCTTTTTGCCGGAGATATCATCCCGGCTGATCTGCGCGTCATCAGTTGCAAAGATCTGTTTATCAACCAGGCTACCCTGACCGGAGAATCTTTCCCGATCGAAAAGACTGCCGGCCCGATCACACCGAAGACAAACTCGCTTTCGGAACTAACCACGCTCGCCTTTATGGGTTCGACTGTCGTCAGCGGTACCGGCCTCGGATTGGTTATCAAGACCGGTATCAATACGCAATTCGGCGAACTCTCCCGCCGGCTGGCGGCAATGCGCGTTGAAACCAGTTTTGATAAAGGGATCAAACAATTCACGTGGATCATGATCCGCTTCATGATCCTCATGGTCTTGGCGATCTTCGGCATCAATGCCTTCTTTAAGCATAATCTTATGGAGGCTTTTATTTTTTCGCTGGCTGTGGCTGTCGGGCTCACGCCGGAAATGTTACCGATGTTGGTCGCCATTAACCTTTCCAAAGGCGCGATCGCCATGTCGAACAAACAAGTCATCGTTAAGCGCTTAAATTCCATCCAGAATCTCGGCGCGATGGACGTATTCTGCACCGATAAAACCGGTACCCTGACCCTTGATGAAGTCGTGCTGGAAAAACACTGCGACGTTACCCGCACTGAAAATGAAGACGTGCTTCGCTATGCTTACGTCAATAGTTTTTATCAAACCGGATTGAAGAACATCCTCGACCGCGCGATCTTAAAACACGCACAGGTCGGCATGGAACAACTTAAAAAAGTGGACGAAGTCCCTTTTGACTTCTCCCGTAAGCTGATGTCTGTGGTCGTGGGCAGAAACGGCACGCATACTCTGATTGCCAAAGGTTCTCCAGAAGAGATATTTAAACGATGCGCTTACTATGAACTCGACGGCGAGATCATGGATATGGAAGAAATGATCTTAACCGACTTAAAGATCGAATGCGATAATTTACGTTTAGACGGTTTTCGAGTACTGGCAGTCGCGTATAAAGACATCCATCAAGTGCAAGCCGCGTACTCAAAGAATGACGAACTCAATCTTATCTTAAAAGGGTATGTCGCGTTCCTGGATCCGCCAAAACCCTCGGCGAAAGAAGCCATTGCCGCGTTAAAAAACCTCGGCATCGAAGTAAAAGTGCTGACCGGCGACAACGAATTGGTGACGAAAACGATTTGCAGTGAAGTCGGGCTTGACATCAAAGGCCTCGTCACCGGAGAAAAAGTCGAAACCCTCAACGATAAAGAATTGCTGGATGTGGTTAAAATCACGACGGTTTTCGCCCGCCTGGCTCCTCTGCAGAAAGAACGGATCATTCACGCGTTGCAGGTACATAAACACATCGTCGGGTATCTGGGGGACGGGATCAACGACGCGCCGGCGCTGAAAGCCGCGGACGTCGGTATTTCAGTCAACAACGCGGTGGATATCGCGAAAGAATCCGCGGATATCATCCTTTTGAAGAAAAGCCTCATGGTCCTGGAAGACGGCGTTATTGAAGGGCGGAAAACATTCGGCAACATCGTTAAATATATCAAGATGGGCTCAAGTTCAAACCTGGGAAACATGCTGAGCATGACCGGCGCCAGCCTTTTTTTGCCGTTCCTGCCGATGCTCCCGATCCAGATCCTTCTGAATAATTTTCTCTACGATCTATCACAGATCGCCATTCCAACAGACAATGTCGATCCGGAGTATTTAGAGAAACCCCGGCCGTGGAACATCAGTAACATCCGCCGGTTCATGATCTTTTTAGGACCGGTGAGCTCTATCTTCGATTTCGCCACCTTCGGAGTGCTCTGGTTTATCTTCCACGCGTCGCCCCAATTGTTTCATACCGGGTGGTTCTTGGAATCACTCTGCACCCAAACACTGGTCATCCATATTATCCGCACCGGAAAAATCCCGTTTTTACAAAGCAAACCGAGCAGATTTTTGATATTGACTTCTCTAATGATCATCGCCGCGGGCATCTGTATGCCTTTTTCCCCCCTCGCGAGACCCTTTGGTTTCATCGTTCCACCGCCGGTCTACTTCATAGCGCTTATACTGATTGTCAGCTGTTATCTGGTCATGGTCCAAGAAATAAAAATGTGGTTTGTGAGAAAGTACGGCTATGACTAGTGCACTGTTACGAACAATTAAGCAGACGCAATACGGGAAAGCTCGTTAACCGTTACCTTCGTTCTTTCCGCTGATGTTGAACTCCCGGCCGTCCAGCCGTTTGAACGAATGCCCTTCAGAATCACAAGGATTGCAAAAGCCGAAATCATGACAGAGGAAGAAATCCCGGGGTATTTCTTTACGCGCATCTTTATCAAATATACTGCCGAACGAATCTTTATGGCCCGTATATAGTTTGTAATGGCAATTATATATTTCGCCATCGGGGGCGAGAAGGACTTTCCTCATCCGGCAATACATATCTTTTTTCTCCGCTTGGCCAAAGCCTTCCCCGTAAGCCTTATAATTGGTTATTCCATCCTCCTGTTCACAGGCAATAGCGCAGGCGTTTTCAGACGGGTAAAGTTTCTCTTCATAGCGGCCAAAGAACCGTTGCAATTTCACGACCGGATGGATCTTTAACAGCTCGCGCCGGTATTCCTGCACCTCGGCAAGGTGCGCCGGATGGGCAACGATGAAAACGCTGTGCACGAAAAAACCGGCCCTTTTAACTTTCGTAAGGTTTTCAATGAATTTTCCTATCGGCGCGCACATAAAATGGTACGACGCATTAAACTTCAGACTTCTCCTTCTCCGTAAGGCCCGCAAAGATCGTATGTCTTTATCAAAAAACGGCGAGGTAAAATTTGAAGTTACGGTCATCAACCAATTGTCGTCCAAATTATTAAGGATGTAAACGAAATCCGGATGCAACGACGGCTCTCCGCCGGTAATGGAGATTTTTTTCTTTCTTGAAAAATTCAAGAAACGCTTCTTGATCCTGCCCTCAAGGCTATTCAACGCCTCAACCCATCGTTCACCCGACACAGCCGGATAGCGCATTATAGGATGCACGGGTAACGATATCTTCTGGACGCAGTAGGCGCAGGACAAACTGCAACTTAGATTTAAGAATACGCCGAAGTAATAGTCAAACGGCACTTTGATCATCGTATTGCTCTTCGCAGTACCTCGCTTTCCTTACCCAGGCATTAAGAATCAGCCCCTATGCCCGGATGACCGCAACAATGACAAGTTCCGGAGGAAAGTTCTTTTTCAGGGCTGCGGAAAACTGTTCCGGGCTGACATCCTCCGTAAAATAAAATACCGCGTCATTCTCTCCTTCCAGGCCCAGCTTTAAACCTCCATAATAACTGATCTTGGGATGAGGATTGAATCCTTGCGTGACATAATACGACAGCTGTGTACGGCGCAAAGCCCGTTCGAGAAAACGGGATATATCCAAATGGGAATAGAAACAGATAAATCCTGTTTTGCGATAGGTCAGTTTTAATTTATAGATAGTCATTTACAATTTTGAGTTAAATTTCCAATGACCAATGATCAATATCCAATAAATGATCAATGCCCAATTACCAATAAAAACAAAAAGAAACAAAGAATTCTTGATTGCTCATTGAATATTGATACCCCCCCTCATACTTCGGGGAGGGTTCCCGCTTGATTTCCATTGATTGGTAGTATTGGAAATTGAACATTGGTAATTTAATAAAATTAGGGTACTCATCTCTTAAATATATCCCACGCATGCGCATTCTTCTTTTCGTAAATATACGCGCCGTAATCAATCGAATTTTTATTGCATGCTGCTTCCCATTGTGAAAAGTCCACGTGCTGCTGAGAAAGAGGTACGTTCTCGATCAAGAAATATTCCAAGAGGCTGCCCAAGCGGGCGTCTCCGCGGGATAAAACTCCCTCAACGGTACTTTCCGCGCACGATGCCACGCTGATATGAATATTCCGCTGCGCCTTCAAAGACTGATACACGTGCGCGGTTTTAGCTTTCAGCGTCTCATACGGCTGCATAGTTTCGTTTTCCAAAGCGCTGAACGGCTTAGGAATAAAATGCGAAAAATTGACGCTTATTTCAATCGACCGGTTCCGCTGCGTCAGGAAACGATTGGTCTGCCGGATAAAATCCATCATCAGGTCGACGTCTTCCAGCGTTTCGCCGGGTAACCCGAGCATAAAATAAAACTTTAAGTGGCGGTAGCCGGCCGCCAGCGCATTCTCCAAAGACGCATAGAGCGCTTGATGATCGATCGGTTTGCAGATCTTCTGCCTCAGCGGTTCCGATACCGTCTCCACGGCGATCGTCAACCCGGATTTCTTGATCTGCGAGACTAAAGAAGACAGCGATCCGGCGACATCGGTTGCCCGTAACGAGGGCAAAGAGATCTTTACGCCGTACTTACCCAGGGAAGAGATCAATTCTTTCAGCACCGGTTCGATCCCGGAATAATCACTCACTGACAACGATAATAACGAAATGTCTTCATATCCTGTCTTTTCATAGATCTTCCGGACCAAAGAAATCACCTGTTCCGCGGGCCGTTCCCGGTAGGGATAATACATACAGCGCGCCTGACAAAACGCGCAGGTCCGCGGACAGCCGCGAGCGACTTCAACGTACGCCCGGTCATGAACAATGCCGACATACGGGACCAGCCAGTCGACCGGATAAAGAGAAGGATCCAGCGTGCGCGCGTACACTGTATGTAAAGGATACTGCTGCGCGCGCGCGGGAACATACACGCCGGGAAGCCCGGCAATGCGGTCTAAGAAATCCTGTTTAGACAGACGCGGCAGCGCCCGCACTGCTTCCATAAACTCGGCCGGGGCTGCCTCTACTTCACCCAAAAAACAAAAATCGATAAAATCGCTGACGACTAACGGATTAGCGCACCCGCCGATGCCGACCACCGGCTTATCACGCTGGGCCGAACGCAGGGGAATCCCCGACAATGAGAGCATCTTTAAGAAATGCACGTAATTCAATTCGTAATTAAGAGTAAACCCTAACAGGTCAAAATCCGACAAGGGAACAGCGCATTGTACCGAACTATGCCGCTGGGCGTGTTCGCGCAGATACCCCTGATAATCGTCCTGCGGCAAAAAAGCCCGGTCACAGAAAATAGCCGGGTCCTGATTAAACAGGCCGTACAAGATCCGTAACCCTAAGATACTCATGCCGAGGTCATACCCTTCGGGAAAACAAACGCAGACTTTTGCCATATCCTGCGTCAGTTTCTTCTCAACGACATTCCACTCATGGCCGATGTATTGGCCGGGTTTTCGAAAATTAAGCAGGTCTTTCATGTTTTTCATTAATAGATGCACAAAATAACCGTGTCTATTGCTTGGCGAAAATCAAAACCGTGAAAATCAATGGGTTCAATTGGTTGCGATAATTTACACGCGCAAGACGCGACAAGTAGAACTCTCTATTGATCAATCTTTATCAGTAGCATCGCCAGGTAAAAAATTAAGTTCAAATTTCATATTATGCCTCACCAAACATCGCCTTCATCCCGCCCATGATCTGCTGAAACGGCACAACAGAAATTTTCTTATGCAGTTCATATCGCTTCTCGCCGGGATAGATGACCGTAATGCGTTCAAGCTTCAAATCCTCCAACGCAATGCGCATGGACGGCGTCATGGTCGGCGCATCCTGTCGCTTGATCTCAACGCCATACATCCGCCCGCCTTTAAATAAAACTAAATCAATCTCCGCGCCCTGATGTGTTGCCCAATAATACACATCGTCCGGCGCAACCGCGTGAATGATCTCCTCGATCACGAACCCTTCCCACGATGCGCCATGTTTTGGATGAGCCAACAGATCTTCCATAGTCCTGATCCCCAGCAACCCATGCAATACCCCCGTGTCATGAAAATATATCTTCGGCGCCTTCACCTGACGCTTTTTGATATTTGCAAACCATGGCCGCAACTGACGTATCATGAAAACGCCGCTTAAGATATCAAGATAGCGCTTCACAGTAACTTCATTAATCCCCAGAGAACGGGCGATCTCATTCGCATTAAATACCTGCCCATTATAATGCGCCAACATCGTCCAATAACGTAAAATCGTTAACGGAGGTAATGAAAGCCCATAGAACGGAAGATCCCTAGCCACAAAACTTTGCACATACTCTTTACGCCAGATAGCGCTCTCTTCATCTGTCCTGGCCAAGAACGATTTGGGCAGGCCTCCTCTCAGCCAAACTTTCTCATACTTGCTCATACCGACCTCTTGTAATGAAAAGCCGCCTATAGTAACGCGCTCAACACGGCCAGCCAAAGATTCTGAAATATGCCTATTCAAAGTTGGCGAGGCGCTTCCCAAAAGAAGGAACTTGGCCGGCAATGGCTGCCGGTCGGCAAGAACGCGAAGTATCGGAAAAATATCCGCCTGACGCTGAACCTCATCGATCACGACAGTACCCTTTAAGTGCACAAGGGTGTTCTTTGGCTGCGCCAACTTCGCGCTATCGATAGGATCTTCCAGATCAAAATACTTCGACGAACCCGGGACCGCAAAATTCCTCGCCAAAGTCGTTTTCCCGGACTGGCGTGGGCCAAGAAGAGACACGATCCTCCCCCGCTTGATCGCCTTACAAATATGCTGTAGGATTTCTTTACGTTCTACCATATGACTCAAGCATACCATGAAATATTGCTACGTCAATATGTAATTTCATGGTTGTATGATTACTTTTGCAATACACTGAAATCACCGCTGGGGAGGCTCCACACTCTTGCATATATGGGCCTTACAGCCTATTTTCCCTCGCGATATTCAAAACGACACCGACCAGCATACACTCTAACATGATATGGGTCCCGCCGTAACTCATAAAGAGGAGCGGAACTCCGACGACAGGCAAAAGCCCCATAGTCATAGAAATGTTAATGCACAACTGCAATGTAAATAAACTGGCAATGCCTATCCCGACATATTTGCTGAACTCATCCCGCGCCAGCATACTTACCCGAAACAATGCCATGACGAGACTATAATAGAGTATTAATAATATCCCGACGCCCAAAAAACCCCATTCTTCGGCAATAATAGTAAAAATAAAGTCCGTGTGGCGCTCCGGAAGAAAGTTAAGCTGGTTCTGCGTGCCGGCAAGGAATCCTTTCCCCCACCATTGGCCGGAACCAATGGCGATCTTAGATTGAATGATCGTGTATCCCGCGCCTAACGGGTCGACATCCGGGTTCAAAAACACGGTCAGCCGGGCTTTTTGATAATCCTTTAACACATGCCAGCCGATCGGCGCGCACATCAGCGCGAACAGCGTCACGATAACGATATAGTTCTTTTTAACGCCGCAGAATAATGCCATCAGATAAAACAGAAAGACCAAAAGCATCCCGGATCCCAGGTCCGGCTGAAGAAAAATAAGGATAAACATAGCTCCGATGGGAACAAATGGGATGACCATTTGCTGGATAAAAGAAGTCTTCCGCCGGCCGGTCGAGGCGTTCATCCGCGAGAAGAAACGCGCGGCTAAGAGTATCGTGGTGAATTTCGCTAATTCAGACGGCTGAAAGTTCAAACCGAAGATCGTCAGCCAGCGTTGAGCACCCATGCGGGCTTCTCCCAGGACAAAAATGACCACGAGCATTGCCATCGTGATGCCGTACAAAATCCAGGCTGCATCGTAGAAATGCCGGTGGCTGACAACCCGGGCAAACAACCACAGCAAAAACCAGCTGATACAGAACCACATGATCTGTTTCCCGAAAAGATCGCCTTTGATCATCTCTCCACCCTGATGCAACGCACTATAGAGCGTAAAAAGACTGATGACCGTCAGTAATACTACGATACCGATTATGATTTTTGATAACGTTGACATAGAGTTTCTATTTGTTTTCTCAATAGCTCGTCGGCTGGTCAGCTCGTGAGCTCGTAAGAAACGCAAGTTCTCTGAGAACTCACGAGCTTATGAGCTTATGAGCTAATGAGCTTACGAGCTGCCTTTAAGCCATCCTTTTTCCGTCAGTTCTTTTAAGAAGTTGTAGCCCACTTTTACCGCTTCCGCGCCGGCGCTGCCATGCTCTAAGAATACGATTATACTATATTGCGGCGCGTCATACGGGAAATAACCGACAAACCAACCGTGCGGAGCCTTGGGTGGGACCTGCGCGGTCCCGGTCTTTCCCGCCAGTTTCAGGTCTAATACAGACAAGCTATGCGCTGTCCCATGCTCTTCGTTCACGACTTTGCGTAACCCGACCTTGATAGCGGCCAAATGTTCCTCGGCAAGCGGGATTTTCTCGGAACTTTCGTGTTTCATCTGAATATCATCGATACGTTTTACCAAATACGGGACGACAGACATCCCATTGCGCGCTACGATCGAGATCATCTCTAACCCCTGCAACGGAGTTACCTGTAAGAAACCCTGTCCGATCGCAAGGTTCAGCGTATCGCCGCCATACCAGTCTTCATGTAACATTGCCTGCTTCCACGCGCGAGACGGTACCGTGCCTTTTTTTTCGTTCGGGATATCAATACCGGTTGTTTTCCCGTAGCCGAATATCCGCGCCCATTTTATGATCGGTTCTTTATTCAACATCATCGCGACGTTCCAAAAATATACGTTGCAGGATACTTTCAACGCGTCATACAGATTCACCACGCCGTGTGTCGTCCAACATTTGGATATCGCGTTCCCCAGATTAAAATATCCGAGGCATTCATGGGTCGTTGCCGGCGTGATCTTATTTTCAGACAACGCGGCAGCCGCCGTAACGATCTTGAAGATCGACCCCGGCGGGAACTCTCCCTGTAGCGCTCTATTCAACAAAGGCTTACGCTCATCGACAAAAAGTTCGCTGATATTCTTGCCCTCAATAAAATCATTGTTATTAAACGACGGCTGATTGACTAGCGCCAATACTTCTCCGGTCCGGACGTCCATAAAGATCAGGGAACCCTGATGGCCTTGCAAAGCATTATAGGCGCTTTCCTGCATGTTCTTATCGATAGTCAAATAGATGTCTTTGCCTCGTTCCGGAGCTTTTCTTCCGAGGAAATTCATCGTCCGGCCCCGGGAATCGACTTCCACCTGTAATCCGCCTTCTTGGCCCCGTAAGTATTCGTCGTATTGCTGCTCAACGCCCGTGTACCCGACACGTGTACCCGGGCTAAATCCGTATTTCTTGAGTTTAGACACGCTCTCCTGCATCTCTTTGACATATCCCAACACATGCGTTGTCGAGAAAGGATAGAGATAATACCGCTTCCAGCGCGTCGTCACAAAAACGCCGGCCAACGCCAATTCTTCAAACCGCATCCCCTGCGCTTTCGTAATGTGCTGTACCAACGGCGTATAGGCAAACGGGTATAGATAGTTCTTTCGATACGTTCTCATGACGGCTTCCGGCGGCGTTCCCGTGATCCGGGAAACAATATCAAATACGTATTGCTTATTCTTCACTTCACCCGGGATCATAGAGATCTCAAACTCCGGCGTATCGCGCACCAGCACTTCGCCATTGCGGTCATAAACAGTCCCCCGCTCAGCCGGCAGCGGCAACAAACGGATATAATTATTCTCCGCCTTCTGCAAATAAAAATCGCCTTTGATCAATTGCAGGGATACCGCGCCCCAGCCTAAGAGCACAAAAACACCGTGGACAAAGATTAAATAACCGATCCGGTCAATCATGACGATAGTATATGATATGTTCGACGGCATGCGCCTGAAGAACACCCAGGAGACTCATCCCAAAAACCAAAAAGATCAACTTCAATAAAGGAAGCTCCCCGACCGCCCCGACCGAAACACCGTACACAACACTGGTTATGACGGCCGTACTTACATACAAAAGCAGTTTATGATCGAGCTTTTTTATCAAAAAAACCACACTCAGCACGTTGATGCCGTATATCGCCGCATACAAGAAAGGGGCCCGGTAACTGATAACGCCCATAACGACACCCCAGAAACCCGCAACAATAATACTGTATCCGAAGCCGAAAAAGAGCGGGGCAATCGCCAATCCGACGGTCAAAAGCGGAAAAGGATACCGTAACGGCAACAGTAATTCCCCAAAGAATAAAATAGTCAAATAGACAAAAAAACAAGTCTTATACAAACGCAATGATGGGATTGACATAGGGTTATATTATCCCGGAATTCGCGGGAGAAATCCAGATGAATCCACAACTGCTCACTTTGCCCCGGCGAGAGGGCGCAGATAATCCGGGACTTTCTTGACGATAAAGATATACTTAAGCGCGGAAAGGTGCGCGGCTAAGCGGACTTCTATTTTCGGATTGAAGAAATCCCTGCCTTTGGTTATTTTCTCTACCTGGCCGATGAGAAATCCCGAAGGATACATGCTGCTCTCGGAAACAGCAAGCTGGTCTTTTTCCGCGATCCCCCCCTCTTCCGCAACGTACGAAAGAGAACCGCCACCGCTGAGCGTCCCGCGAAAAACTCCTTCGACCGGCTTGTCTTTTACTTTCGCAATGATCTTAAATGAAGGGTCCGATAATAACATCACATACGCGACGTTATCCGTGGTCTCGATGATCTTTCCGATAAGAAACCCGGATTCGTCAACAGCCAGCATGTCTTTGGTCGCGCCGTCCTTCTTCCCTTTATTGACCACGACGATCCTCCGCCAGCCGCTGGGGTCTTTCCATAACACAAACGCCACCATCAGATCAAGCGGATGCTTCTTTTCGATATCCAGCATCTTCCGCAAGCTGTCATTCTCGTCTTTTAACGACACGTAAAAAGACAGTTGATCCTGCAGTTTTACGATACGCTCTTTCAAAAGACGATTTTCGGTGCGTAGCAGGGCATCATCCGCCGGACGCATAAAATAGGAAAGATTTCCGACGCCAAAAGTGCACAATGCCACGATATTCTCCCGAAAAAAGAAAGACATGGCCGAGATAGCAACAAACCCTATGGCAAAACTGATCCCGCGGATAGTAACAAAAGAAAGACCACTGGAATAGGATTTCTTCATAACAAACTGGTCATTCGTAGATTATTGAACAATACTCGCGCGCCAAAGTACATCTGTTCATTCCGTGGGATTTCGATCCATTATTGGGGCGATATTTGACAACGGGAGTCGACCCGGATGCAGCACGGCGAATAATACTTGCGAAGCGAGGATTATCCGGTTTAAATCTGGCAGGCAATGGATAATTTTCTAAAGTGGTTTATCTCTTCCAGGAATTTCCCGGCACCTAACGCGACTGCGGTTAAAGGGTCTTCCGCGCGAATGACGGGTAAACCCGTCTCCTGCGCGATCAATTTATCGATACCCCGCAGCAGCGAACCGCCCCCACACATAACAATGCCTGTCTCGATCAGGTCTGCGGATAATTCCGGCGGAGTGTTATCTAAGGTCTTTTTGGTTGTCGCGACGATCTTCTCAACCGGATTCTGCAGCGCCCTTCTGATCTCTTCCGAATCCACGCGTATCGCTTTCGGAAGGCCGGTGACCATATCCCGGCCTCTGACTTCGATAGAAAGCTCTTCTTCCAGCGGGCTTGCCGACCCGATCGCTATCTTGATATTCTCGGCACCGCGTTCGCCGATCGCCAAATTATACGTTTTCTTCATGTAATCGATGATCGCCTTGTCCATCTCATCGCCGCCGACTCTCAACGATTCCGCGTAGACGATCCCGCCTAACGAAATCACGGCGATCTCAGTCGTTCCGCCGCCGATATCGATGATCATATTTCCCACCGGATCTTCTATCGGCAAACCTACCCCGATCGCCGCCGCAATCGGTTCTTCGATCAAATAGATCTCGCGGGCGCCGGCACGCAATGCCGATTCTTTAACGGCCCTACGCTCAACTTCGGTTATTCCCGACGGGACAGCGATAACGACACGCGGACGGATGCTCATACGCCGCGGATGCGCCTTACGGATAAAATACCGCAGCATGATTTCCGCGACATCAAAATCAGCTATGACTCCGTATTGCATCGGCCGTTCGGCCACGATATTCCCGGGAGTTTTTCCCAGCATCTTCTTTGCTTCATCACCGACGGCTTTTATGGTATGCGACACTTTATCACGCGCTACGACGGATGCTTCGTTGATAATAATGCCTTCCCCTTTGACATAGACCAGTGTCGTCGCGGTCCCCAGATCAATGCCGATATCGCTGGAAAACATATCCAGAAGATTGTTGATCGAATTATTGAGAAAATTTGGCAGTTTCATACGCATCGGTGGTAGAAAAAATCATAACAAAGGAGGATTTTATTGTCAATTAAAAACAACTTAGTTTGCATTAAAAACATCTTCTCCTACTATATATAGTAAGTCTCTGCCCGATACTCACTATAGGTGAACGCCTTTCGGCAGTCCGGCAAGACAATCCTGCAGCATGCCGTTGATGCGCGCTTTTCTTATTTAGTATAGCATAAACCCAGATGATGCGTTAGCATTATCTGGGTTTATGCATTCACTGACAGCCGTTAAGATTCTAAAATCTTCTCCGCTTCTTTGCGATAGGCATCCATGACATACGAAATACCGGAAATCTTCTCTGCTTCTTCGGTCAAAGACATCAAGTCGTCCCGGGAAATAGTGTCGACCCGGAAATTCCTGCTGCCGGCCATCAATTGCTGCAACCCGACTTTTATTTTCTGCGAGAATGAATAGATCCCGACCGCGCCCAGAGGAATGTCTTTCATATCTTTACCATACTTCTCACACAGCTCGTCATAATAGATAAAGATTTCTTTCTCGGACATGCCGAATTCAGAAACCGTCGGCGGCAGTTTCCCCTCCTTCAGCCATACGCCGATATTCTTGCCTACCATGCCGGGGATCATCAGCGCTCTACCCATACATACGGCTTTAACATACGGAGCGCCCATTGCCAATACTTTAAAAACATGGTCCTCCGATGAAAATCCTCCGGCAATCGCGATATCCGGCACGCGCACTTTCTTCTTGGCAAGTTTCTTGCAAAACTCATAGGTAAGCGACTGCAGATAGAACGTGGGGATACCCCATTCTTCCATCATCCGCCAGGGGCTCATCCCGGTGCCGCCGGGTGCGCCATCGATCGTCAACAGATCGATCTTGGCCATCGAACAATATTTCAGCGCCATGGCCAATTCGACCATCGAATACGCGCCGGTCTTCAGCGTGATCCGCTTGAAACCAAGATCGCGCAACCGTTTTATTTCTTTCATAAACGCTTCTTCCGTGACAAAGCCGAGCCGCGAATGACGTTCAAACTCTTTTATCGCGCCGTCTTTAAACGCCTGCTGGTTGGATTTTAGCGAAGGATCCGGTGTAACGATGTAGCCGCGTCTTTGCAATTCCAACGCGCGGTCCAGACTCTTCACCTTGATCTCACCGCCGATACATTTAGCGCCCTGTCCCCATTTCAATTCGATGGTATCAAGATTATGTTTCTTACGGACATATTCGGCGACCCCTAACCGGGTATCTTCAACGTTCATCTGCACGAGAATTTCTCCGTATCCTTCATGAAAACGCTTATAGGTCTCAATGCGGCGGTCCATATCCGGGGACTTTTTTACTTTTCCCTGAGCATCGAGTTCCAGCGCCGGATCGATCCCGCACACGTTCTCGCCGCAGACCAGCGTAACGCCGGAAATAGCCGCGCCGACCGCGAAGTGCTCCCAATTTTTTCGGGCGATCTCAGTTGAACCCAGCGCGCCGGTAAAAATGGGGACTTTCATCTTGACCTTTATATTCCAACCATATTCGGTTCCGGTGTCGACCGCCGGAAAAATCGCGGTATCCGGACCGGCATCCACTCCGTCAGGCAACCCTTCGGCGCCGCAAGCATACCCCTGGATATTCAAATGCGAATAATCGACCGGATAATCCTTATCCGCGCCGGCGGTTACTTCGCCAAAGGGCCCCGGATAAATGACTTCCCGGCCGCGAAAGGACGCTTTAAAAACTTCGCAATTCCCCTTACAACCATCGATGCAACGGGAACACAGACCGGAACACGGAACGACGCTTTTTGAACGGTTAAACGTACGGGTGGCATCATTGCCATTCGGCTGCTGGAGATTCATTAGAGTCCCTCCTTCACTTTGTTCTTACGGCATCGCGCCGAAGAATTCCCCGTTACCTGCGTCTAACAACGACGCTCATAACGGGATAAAAAATGTCCCTCTCTTGCTCACTCCCATAGTGACAAGCATAGGACGCCATTGTCCTGCTTTTTACTATAGCCGCCGGTACACGACAGTCAAATTGTTTTCTATAGACAGATTCCCGACCCGAAAGGACCTTCACGGGCTTCAGCCTTGGATTGAATGCGTACGATGTATAAACTAAGTTTGAAAAGATACCCGGCACGTTGAAAATTCCGGTCAAATCTCCGCTCTATAGATAAACGACAAGATCCGCTTATTTGTTTTATCCCGCCGATACGAATGGAACTTCTCTTTACCGCAGAGAGTGCAAAGGCCGCTATCGTATACAACACTCGAAAGATTCAATTGCGCGCACTGAGCTTCGATACAGGCAAGAGGATCAAAAAAATATTGCCGGCCTCTTTTTTGAACGAACGGAGCTAACGTCGTTGACAAGAAATCTTCTTTTACTTCATAGCAACATTTTCTCAGCCCCGGCCCGGTTATGCACGTCAGCGTATCGGGTTTTTTATCCCTGAAAAGATCCGCCAGCGTCTTCAAGATCCCCCGGTCGATCGATTTCCAACCTAAATGCAATACGCCGATAGACCCGTTCTTCGGTGAACAAATATATAACGGCATGCAGTCCGCGGTCCTGACCACTAACATTTCCCGTTCAAGTGAGGTCAGTAATCCGTCGGTGGGAAATACTCCGGTTTTTTCAACAACGCTTATTTTTTCTTCATGCGGTTGCGTACACCAGGACACCGAAAGGGCCTGGGGTACCCGGGGACTTAAAACTGGCCGGATCTCATCCGCCGGGGGCTTGTTCCCGGCGATCTGCGGCAGAGTGAACCCTGCAATGATACCAGGAGGGAGCACATCTTCAAAGAGACAAACTGTGCCGTTACGTGTTATCCGCATGTTCAGGTAATCGAGGTATCATGCCTTCAATGGCGACGGTTTTTTCTCTGCTCGTCGCGCCATGAACAATGGTTATACGTGATTTACTGACGTCAAAATGTTCGGCAAGTATCCCGATCAATTCTTTATTTGCTTTACCCTTATCCGGGCTGGAATGCAAATACACTTTCAGACCGGCCGGGTCTTCTTTGACGCATACCTTAGAAGAAGACGGGACGACCTTGACTTTAATTTTCATCGGACTTGTTTCTTAACCTCGCGGATGATCTCTTCCGGTTCAGGCAACCGGCCGACGACATTGTCCGTACCACAGGCAAGCCTGCCCTGCTTGGGTTCTACCAGGCAGACCGGGGTCTTTCTTTTCATCGAGCGGATACGTTGAATGTTTTCCTGCGTCATCGGATTCATCCACATCTGGTCGTTCATCGCCGGGAACAATAGTAACGGTTTCTGCTGCGGTAACGCTAAGACGGTCGTCGTCAAAAGATCGTCGGCGATACCGTGCGCGATCTTTGCCAGCGTATTGGCAGTTACCGGCGCGATGATCATCCCGTCCGCCCACGAACACAAACTGACATGCGAATCCGACCACTGTTCTTCAAATGTCTCCGAATAAACCTTATTATGAGACAAAGCCGCAAAAACGACAGGAGAAACCAGTTTCGTGGCATTCGTGGTCATGACGACCTTCACATCGTAGCCTGCTTGTGTAAGGTTACTGACGACCGAACACGTTTTATACAACGCTATTCCCGAACATATTCCTATCAATAGATTCGTCTTCTTGTTACTCATCGGCACGGGTCTCCTTTTCTTGTAGCATCCCCTTTTGGGGGTTCTGCTAAACGAGTAAGTACATATTTTTCTATCGCCTTCGGCAAAGCTTGCTGCGAAGGGATCATTCTCACGTTTTTGCGCGCATCGATCAGGTATCTGCGATACACGCCTTTTCGCAGTGCCGTATAGTCATTGGCTATGACAAAATCACTCGTATTCTGCTTCAGGCTCTGGTATGCCCGCCGTATAAGCTGGTATGTACTGATATTCGATTCGAGCTTAAATTGTACCAAGACTGCCTTGCTTAACGAGCGGATCAGGGTAATTACTTTCGGCGCCGGCTTCAACCGAATAGACATATCTTTCTTTGAAGATATTTTACCATGAAACCGGCGTACCGGATAAAAGTCCGATAAGGCCGCGCTGTGGATAATACAATCAAACCGCTGACGCTTTAACAACGAAGTGATTTTCGCGATGCATTCATCAAACCATACATACGGGATCACGGTCACGCCGGAGAGAGATGTTCTGTCCCGCGCCCGTTCGGGAGCGGAGCCTCCCCGTAGTTCACTCCCCGAAGCAGAAATAATCCGACTCGCATTCATCCCGGAAAGAGAACCACAGAGATTTCCGCTGAGGGGATTGATCAATAAGGTGACCGAGTATCCTCTGCGCGCCAATGCCGCAGCCAGGAAAACACTTGTCGAACCGGTAAACACGTTTGTGATGATACGGATATCATCGAGCGCCACCCAACTCGACCCGCCGGTTATGAGTATCTTTTTTTTCATATTCGCGTATTGCGTACTGCGTATTGCGTACCGCGTCAGTGGTTTTCTCGCACGACGCACGGCTCAATACGCACGACGCCTTCCTACAGGAGGTACTCCTCCTTGATATTCTTCAACGACTTGAAAAAATTCTGTTTCGCTCCCGGGTATATCGTCTCCAGCGTCTCAAAGACATTCTTGATCTTCATACGGGCAGTCGTCGCGGAAACCGGACATTGATGGTCAAAATCCGGCAGGTTCATAAGTTCGGCAAACCGTATCAACGCGCTTTTTTCAAGATAACATAAAGGCCGGATCACGGAAAACTCACCCTTAAAAAAGCTCACGGACGGTTTCATGGCACTGAGTTCCGCATGACTGCACATATTCATCAATATCGTCTCGACGACATCTTCTAAATGATGGCCGAGCGCGATCTTATTACAACCCAGCTCTTTGGCGGTCAGAAAAAGTACTTTACGGCGGTTCCAGGAACACCAAAAGCAATTTCTGTTTTCCGGGCCGCCCAAGTCGGCTTCTTTTACGGTCACCGGAATACCTTCTGATTCTAAATACCCCACTAATTTCTGCGTATCCGCCGTATGAAAATCCATCTTCACATAACAGGCATGCAGATCGTACTTGATCGGCAGGTATTTTTTTCGCAGCATCAGCATTTTCAGCATCACCGTACTATCCACGCCGCCGGAGACCCCGACTAAAATACGGTCATTATCCTTGATCATTTGGTAATCATAAATAGCCTTGCCGATCTTTTTATAGACAAAGCGGATATGGCCCCGCAAGTGTATTTTATCTTCCGTCGAATTCATTGTATGTCTTTTTTACTTTCCCGTTTCACCCACTACACTAGCCCAAATAATGCCTGCGAAGCATGCATTATTTGCCTATCAGGTCGATTGATAAAATCGATAAATTTTATCATGTTTTATCGAGGCTGCCCCAAATTCCTGTTTGGGGTCAAAATTTTCTTCCTTTGGAATTTCAAAGGGATTCCAACGTGTTCGATAATTTTGACTAGTGCATTGTTACATTCCATTTCAATATTACATGCACTTGTACAACGTTCAACCATCAATATTGGAAACGTTGTACGAGTTCATCGGGATAGTCGTTTCACGCATCAGCCACGGGCTTACCCGTGGTCTTTTGCTAAACGACTAAACGTTATTCGGTCCCCGACCCGTGCCTTAAGTTTTTCCGCAGCGCTTTTATTCTGCGCGCTGATCTCGACATACCGGAAACTACCTTCGGTAAAAAACAGTGCCCGGTCCGGCCCTTCCGCGTAATGAGTGAAGAAATGCCGGATCGGCTTTCCGTTACATTCGGCTTTATATCCCTGCTGCAATAGCCGCACGCAATCGTCTTTTTGTAACGACAAAACTACGTTACCAAACCGGTCGATATAGATGACTTCTGTTTCAACACTGTCTGATAATGCTTCGATCCGGGGAAGCGGAAAAGAGATCGACGCGATCTCTTCCGGCCGCAACGGCGACAATCTTTTCAGAATGCGCTTACCCAGGGTCCGCGATGCTGCCAGCGGCGCGAAAAGATCTCGTCCTTCAAAAGTGCGGCACGGGTCCTCACAAAAGAGCGATTCATCTTCCACACTGTATACTTTCCGGATCCGGTCTTCCCGAGCGGCACAACTGAGTATGCCGTTGTCCGGGCCGACAAAACAATAGCCGGCCGTTTCGATCAGGAGGCGTTTTCTATCCGACCCGACAGTCGGATCAACGACCGCCAAGAATACGGTCCCCGGCGGAAAAAAACGATACGACTGCTGCAAGATAAACGCAGCCTTAAAGATATCCCCCTGTCCCACGGTATGGGTAATATCAATACAGCTGATCCGGGGATTGACTGAAACCATCGCCGCTTTCATGACGCCGACGTAATTATCATCGAGCCCGAAATCCGTCAACAGCGCTACGATGGAGGCTTTCTTTCTCATCGGCTACACTACTCCTTTGGAACCCCGCGTGGGGCGACGTCTCTCCTGCTCCCGATCACCGCCACGGATGGCATTCTGATAACCGGAACATCCGGGTTTATCTGTTTACTCCCGTCGCCCGAAGGCCACGGGCCATGCCCGTGGATGAATGGCGGATCGGCCCCGAGGAATCCGGAGGATTCCCGGGATTGAGTCCCCGAAATCGCCGCCCTTTCGGGATGGCAATTTCAGGGGAGACGTTGCCCCACACGGGCGGACAACAGGGACCCACGGGTTTTACCCGTGGGGGCTCCAGTGACTGGAATAACCCTGGCGTTTTGATTTCAATGTCTGCAGCAACTTCTGAGTAAACCGCTGCTCCGCCTCCAATAATTCGAGATTATGTTCAATGATCAATTGCACGTGTGACGATTGCTTCTCCATACGCGAACGCTCTTTCAACAGCCACTGTTTGATCCGCTCTAAACCGCGCCGGCGGATCTTAAGTTTATGCTGCAGGGTCTGAGGATCTATCGATGGCAAAAAATACAGCGATAGATCGATATTGATAAACGGCCGGCGTAGAAACAATAGGTTTTTTATGAGCAGTTCCTGAAAATAGGCTTTACCCGCGGGAGTGATCGAATAAACATGCTTCTCCGGCCGTTGGCCCTGCCGGCCCACGGTCTTTCTGACCATGCCCTGCTCTTCAAGGATCTTCAACGGATAATAAATAGACTCAGTCTCGATATCAGCGTACAACGCCAAGACCTGCTTGAGGAATTTCTTTATCTGATAGCCGTGTTCGGGATTTTGATCAAGAAGTCCGAGGATTACCAGTTCCTGAATTTTCATCGATAAACACTCCCATCGCCCTGAACTTATTATAGCGGCTTTGCAGCAATTCTTTCTTGGGCACTTTCGTCAGCACTTCCAACTGCTTTACCAAACTGGCCTTTAAGAACGCCGCGCTCTGTTCATGGTTCTTATGCGCGCCGCCCAAGGGTTCAGGAACGATCTCATCAACGATCCCTAGTTTCAACAAGTCGTTGGGAGTGATTTTTAAGCATTTCGCGGCTTCGGGAGCTTTTGAAGAATCCTTCCACAGGATCGCGGCGCAGCCTTCCGGAGAAATGACCGAATAATACGCGTTCTCCATGATCAACATCTTATCCGCGATACCGATACCCAACGCGCCGCCGCTGCCGCCTTCGCCGATAACCGCGGCGATGACCGGGACTTCTATCGAAAACATCTCGCGCAGATTAAACGCGATCGCCAAGGCTTGCCCGCGTTCTTCCGCGCCGATACCCGGGTATGCCCCGGGGGTATCGATCAAACAAACAATCGGCATATTAAATTTGTCGGCTAATTGCATGATCCGCAGGGCCTTGCGGTACCCTTCCGGATGAGCGCATCCGAAAAACCGTTCGATATTTTCCTTAATATCCCGGCCTTTTTGATGCCCGATGACCGCGACTTTATATTTATCGATCTTGGCCAATCCGGTAATCATCGCTTTATCGTCACGAAACAAACGGTCCCCGTGAAGTTCGACAAAATTCTCGGTAATCATGCGGATATAATCGAGAGTATAAGGCCGCTGAGGATGACGGGCGAGCTGGATACGTTGCCAGGGAGAAAGGTTTTTATAGACGCCTTTGCGTAACCCGGACAGCTTTTCCTCAAGATTCTTGATCTCATCAGCAAGATCGATATGTTTGCTGCTGGAGAAATTCTTTAATTCCGCGATCCGTTTTTCCAGCTCAATAATCGGTTTTTCAAATTCAAGTATGTTCATGGTATTGTGTGACCGTTACGAGGTTGAATTTGCCGGCTCACCGGCGACTCGCTACGGGTAAAATGTGTTATCCCAAAAATCTAATACCTTCCTTACGGTTTATTTTTGGGATAGCCTCGGCGAGAAATGCTGAAATCGTAAGATTTCAGCGCCGCCCCGTGCGGGCAAATAATCCCTACTTCACTTCGTAGGGATTATTTGGGCTTAATCAACGATCGTCACTTCCGTGCCGACCGGCACGATATCAAACAGTTCTTCTACTTCATCGTTACGCATACGCACGCACCCGGCAGTCGCCTGTTGCCCCAACATTTCCGGTTCGGTAGTGCCGTGAATACCATAGCCGGCGACATCGATACCCATCCAACGAGTGCCGAGAATGTTATTCGGGCTGTTCGGCGGCACTGCAGCGCCGGCTTTAAACCACGTCGGGTTGTATATTTTGTTGATGATCTTAAATTTCCCGACCGGAGAACAATTATTCTTGCCGGTGGAAACCGTATACGTTTTAAAAAGCGTTTCACCCGTCTTGAGAAATAATTGATTCCCGGACTTCGTAACGAGGATAGCGAACGTTAACGTCGTTACTTTCAGCTTCTCGCCTATCCGGATAATGTTCGAGGTAAGATTATTCGCTTTTTTGATCAATTCCGGAGTCGTATTGAACTTCTGCGCGATCTTGACGATAAAGTCTCCTTTTTGCACCACGTATTGCGTGCTGTTCGCGTCAATGACCGGTGAAAATAACAGCTTCAAATTGATCTCTTCAATACGGTGCTTTATCTCCTGCGCTTTCTTCAGATCGGTCTGAGAAAACAATACTTTCTCATACAGCCCTTTTGCTTTATCCCAATTCCCTTCCTTATACATCTGTTCGGCCAGAAATAGTCCGTCCGCGGCATTTTCCCGCAGTTGGCCTTTAATGGTCCGGTTAAACGCCAGATTCTTGGCAAATAAGACGATAACACCCGCTAACACGATGACCAGTATCCCGACAATAATCCTGTTTCTCATAATCTCCCCGTCAACGATAATGCGATGCCTATACCTAATAATGCTCCGACCAATACCTCGATCGGAGTATGCCCGATCAATTCCCGTAACCGCTGGTCTTCAATCTTCTTCCTATGCGATACATCATCCATGATCTTGTTCAAAATACGCGCCTGTACGCCGATGGACCTTCGAGAGGTCTGCGCGTCAAACATCGTAATAAAGGCAAAAATCGCCGCCAGAGCGAACAAATGCGTATGAAACCCGATGGTAAGCCCGATTGACGTCGCTAAGGTACTTACTCCCGCGGCATGAGACGACGGCATCCCGCCGGTTCCAAAGATCCACTTAAAATTAAACCGTCTCTCCCGGATTATACCGATAATGATCTTTATACACTGCGCAGTCGCCCAGCTGACCACGGTAATCCAAAGGATTTCGTTATCAAAAACTTGTTCCCAGAACCAACGCATAGTAAGATTATAGAGTAAAGTCTGTAAAAAGCAATAGTTTTAACCCGGCAGGCATAAACCGATGGATAATCCGCTTTTCGACGTCACTTAAGCAAAGTAACTTCGCACCTTTCCTATATATATATACGCTATTAGAACACAGGCGAGATTTTAAGAAGAATTCCGGTTCCCCGGCGCATTTTTCCCTAACTCAATGATACGCCGGCAGATAAGGCATTTATCAACCCGGATCCCACAGAAATCCCCACATTTAGAAAACAATCAAAATCCGGATTGAACCCCGGTTCTTCGATTAACTTTGCCTACGCTGACCGTATCAGACGGCTGATATTCATACGCGCCGATATCCGGGAAACCGCAAATCCGATGACCGTCAATGTCAACGGCCTCGACCGTCGGCGTACCCGCATCAATAGCCGGAGACGAAGCTACTAAATGGTAATCGGCACATCCGGGATCATATGCCTTTACCCAACTATCCGGGGACCCGGTATGATCGCTTGCGATCCAGCGTGCCAGGCCTGCGTATGTAGTAACTACCGCGCCTAACTTTTTAAGTTCATCGATCATCCATCCATACCGTATCCATTGCTTTGAATCAGTGGCATGGTCATAAAAAAGAAAATACGCGGGTGTATTCACGGCATAGAGATACAATCTGTCTGCCCATTGACGGACGACAGCCTCCGGATCTGAACTTGTCCATCCATACGGCCGCTGAACAAAGGTCCAGCGTGGAACACTGGCCAGCGATGTAGCCGCGCCGCCGATTTGCCGCGCGGACAGAAGGTCCGTATGGACTTTAATCCATGCTATCACTTCTTTATTATAAAAACCGTACGGATATGCCATAGTCACCGGCCGGATCCCGGTAATAGCTTGTATTTGATCTTGGGCATCATTTATCTCATGGTCCCAAAATTTGTAGTGTGGAGCAGAAATATCCAAAAGACACGTATACGGAACCGGTTGAGCCCCCCCGGAATCAGCAAGTTCATCCAACAACAGACTATCTTTCCTTTCCTTACCGTGTTGAACAGAATTCGTGATTATCCAGCCTTTGCCGGCAACGGTGTCCTTTAAACCCCGGACAGTCGTATCCTTCGACCAATGCACGATTACCCGGTTATCCGGTTGGTCGCACCATAACGCGACCGTTGCCGTTGCGCCATCGATGGTAACCGTCGCGTGCGTATTCGTGCTTGACACCGAAAATGCTTCCGTTGCGGTCAAATCCTCATGATTCAAAGTGTGATTGGCCACTTCATGCCCCTGGGCCGCAAGCGACGCCAAAACAGTCTTTTGTTCACCGGACAGCAAAGCAGGATTGACAAATATCGTCCCGGTAACTCCGTACGGCGCGAATGCGGTACTCGCTAATCCCTGGAATGACGGTATTGAACCGGTATCGTCAAAAGTGAATACAAAACGTGGGATTACGTTTGTCGCGTATGAAGTGATCCCCGGCAAGGCGTACCAACGGTTATGGCCGCCATCCGTCACGTTGGCGACACTGGGGACCTGTGCGGTATTGATCAGGGAATAGTCGACATCGAGATTCCCGCCTGGCCCGATGCTCCACGGCCCCTCATCGGTCGATTGATTAGAAAGAAACATGCAATTTTTAGCCGTGACCATCGCGGTCCCGCCGGTATAAATGTGGTACCTCTGGTTTCGGCTGAATACGCAATGGTCGAAAAAGATATCGAGTTGAGCCGTTCCTCCATAAAACCCGAAGCTTCTCGTATTCTCGATGATACAATTATTAAAATACAAAGAAGATTCTCCGCGCGGCGCGATGATACCGTCTCCTGAAATACGAAACCCTATAAAGGTGAGATTGCTCCGGCCGTTCGCGTTGATACCCTTCGTCAAGGTGGCACATCCGAGTCCTTTACGGTAGGTATCAAAAACGATATGCTCTTCAAAAGAACCGGAGGCTTTCGGTTTTAACTGCGTCTCCCAGACGGCTCCTCCTTTAAACAGGATGGTATCTCCCGGCAGAAAAGATGTATCGTTTACCTTGGCCATTGTCTGCCACGCCGTTTTTGGAGAAAAACCCTCATTGCGGTCATTGCCCCCGGCGGCGTCTACGTAATACGTCTTCCCGAACGCCACGGTTTGTCCCAAGGACAAAAAAAACAGCCCCGCCAGGGCGGCCGTTAAAAACAAAAAATCAACGGAACGTTTCTTTTTCATCCTGCCGTTTCCGGTATACTCCGTTCGTTAGAGATAATTTCTCCGGCGGTACGAATTAATGATCAGTAGCTTCTGGCGGTATTTCGCGACCGTTCGACGGGAAATAACGATCCCTTCCGTATGTAAACATTCGGCAATTTTTTGGTCTGACAAAGGGACTCCCGCCGGTTCTTCTTTGATGCACGCTTGAATCCGGGCCTGTACCGTCTGCTCGGAGATCTGTCTGCCGTCGGTCGTCCTGAAATATCCGGAAAAGAAATCCTTTAACGGCATCAACCAATCGTCGGCTTGCACTTGTTTATTAAAAACGGCCCGGCTGACCGTTGATTTACTTAACGCCAGATCATCCGCGACCCGCTGAAACGTCAACGGCTGAAGCTGGCCGGAATCATCCGTGATAAAAGGCCTCTGGACCTGAAAAATATGCGTGCACACCCGTTTGATTGTCACGTTCCGCTGGTGAATAGCTTCTAAGAACCATTGAGCGTGTTCTATTTTCTTCCGTACATAGTCTTTTGTCGAATCCGGCAGTTTCGTATCGAGCAAAATACTGCGGTAATATGAAGACATTTTAAGCCGGGGGAGCCCGGCCTCATTCAGTTCGGGAAAATAGTCGCCGCTCTCTTGTTTCATGATAAAAACATCCGGTTCGGTAACCGTAGACGGCTCATCGCCGGCAAATCCGTTTGCCGGCCATGGATTAAAATATGCCAATCTCTTTTTCGCCTGGATCACCTGTTCTACGGTCAGGTCTAAGGTCCCGGCGATCTGCTCAAACCGCCCTTTCTCCAGATCTTCTAAATGAAAATAGACGATACGATACAAGGACGTCTCCGCTTTACCGCTGTACAAAAGCTGCAGCAACAACGACTCTTGTATCGTCCGGGCGCCGATACCTAATGGATCGAATGTCCGGATAAGCCGTACGGCTTTTCTGAACGGCCCCAGTTCGGCATGAATACTCTGGCGCATCGATTCCAGATCCATGGGAAGGAGCCCTTGCGCGTTAAGGCTCCCGATAAGTTGTTCACCGATACGCTTCTCTTCATCCGTATCCGCGTTCACGCACAATTGCCAATGAAGATGTTCATAGAGGCTCTCTTTCTTGGTAACCAGGCTTTCCCGGTAACTTTTCGCCTGCTCATCTTCAACACTGTGCACCGATACCGTGTCCGGCCCTTGGGCTTGATCGCTTACAGGCCCATCGGTAAGCAACGAGATCTCTTCCTCCAGGGTCCGCTGTTCCTCACTCGGCTCATACTCTCCTTCTTCCGCTTCCAAAAAAGGGTTATCTTCCAACTCAGCCTGAATACATAAACGTAAATCCGGAAGCGCCAGCTGCAAGACATGGCTGCTTAACAGCATCTTCGGAGTTAACATGAGCTTCTGAACCGATTCAGGGCTCATATCCATGTACGGCATGTTTGCCTCCTTAATAGTATTTAGTCCTTCGTACTTGGTACTTAGCCAAGAAAAAACCAATGATTTTCTAAGTACTAAGAGCCAAGAGCTAAACGCTTCTTCTCATGCAATGCATTTCCACAGCGACTGTTTGACCAAAGAGACAATGAACTCGGTATGCCAGTCAAATTTAAATCCTTTCATATGTTTAGCGAGGATCTTTTCTTCGTCAAGCAGCTTAAAAAAATTGTCGATGTATTTGTCCGGCAGGCACGAAAGGAATTTTCTCGCCACCAAGCCCATCCTGATTTCGTTCTCTAAAAACGCCTTCCAGCGGGCCTCATATCCTTTGAGCATCTCACGGTCGAACTCGGCCTCGGCAAAAGCTTCCTGGACTATCCCTGCCGCGCATACGGCACCTATAAATCCATAGTAAATGCCTCCATGCGTCGTTGATTTCACCTGCCCGGCCGCCTCGCCGATGACCAGAAGACGATTTGAATACGTTCTCTGCGGTTGGCCGACAAGAATCGGCTTGCTCGCCATAGGCCCGATAGACTGCACCCGGGATAAAACCCTGGGATCAAGTAAAAAATGATGCAGAAATCCTGTCGCATTCCTCGAAGTCACCAACCCCAGCCGGACACGGTTGTTATTGATCCCGACGACCCAAGCAAATCCATCGGGCGCGATCTTTTTACCTAAATATATCTCAGTCTTGTCGACATCGGTCATCTGAGCCTCGACCTGCGCGCCGATAACCCACGACGGACTCTGTCCCAGATCCAGGTTCTTTAACAGGCTTTGATCCGGGCCGGTCGCAAGAATAATGACGCGCGCCTGCAAACGTTCGGATGATTCATCCAGCACGATCTCGGCATACTGCGGGCACAGATTAACGTGCTTACCGGCAGCACCGAAACGAAACTCCGCTCCGCTTTCCTGCGCTAACAACCGGATGTCCCGGTCAAACATCCCCCGGTCGACGACAAATGCCGGTGGGTCATCGAAGGGAATGCGTACCGCGCGCCCGGACGGAGAATAAAAAGCAACCGTATCGATAGTGCTCAGAATAGCATCAGCCGGCACGTCAAACTGGTCAAAGACTTCTTTACCGATAATCCCCGTGCACACCGGCACGCTCTCTCCCGAACGTTTTCTTTCCAGCACCAGGACTTTAAACCCTTTACGCGCCAGAATATACGCGGCGTAAGAACCTACCGGGCCCGCGCCAACAATAATAATGTCGTATATCATAATTATGAAGTACTTAGCTCTTCGTACTTAGTACTTAGTAACGTAAGATTCATTCAACTAAGTACTAATAACTAAGAGCCAAGAGCTTATATTTTCTTCCCCCTGCTTTCCCACTTCCCCTTAGCCGTGATCAAAAATGAGACCATAATAAGTTTACAATTCAACGATACACTCTTTCGCCGGATATAGAGAGCGTCGTATCGGAACTTTTTATACCGGGGAGCGTCCGAAGGAAGATATACTTGCGCCAAGCCGGTCAATCCCGGGCGGACACAGCAACGTTGCCGGTAGCCGGAGATCGTATCGATGTTTACGACAGACCCGTCTCCGGCAACTTCTTTTTCTTGCGGCCGGAGCGCGCGCGGACCGACAAAACTCATATCGCCACGGGCGATGCTCAGAAGCTGCGGGAGCTCATCCATCGCGCTTCCCCGTAAGATTTTTCCTATCTTAGTAACCCGGCAATCATGCGCGCACGCCTGGACCGGCCCGGTATTCTTTTCCGCGTCCTTGACCATAGACCGGAATTTAAGGATCCGAAAGGTACGTTGCCCATTCCCGACCCGCTCCTGTGAATAAAACACCGGGCCTCCGTCTTCAAGCTTGATCCCGATAGCGCAGAGGGCCCATAACGGAGACGAAAAGACCAATCCTGCGGTTGCCAACATAAAATCAAAAAACCGGATACATTTTTCTTCCCAAGCCGGTCGCCGGGAGAGATCTTCATGCAAAAAGCTTTCTCTCTGTAAAAGTCTTACGCTATCTTCGTCTTCGCATCGAAAACCGGGTCTGTCCGTTGTTGTTTTCTGCGCGTTCTTTTGAACCATCGTACCGATAGGCATTGTCATTCTCCTCTATTGTTTATCCTTTATACCCGCACAAAAGCTCCCGATATTTATCCAACACTTTATCTTTCGAGAAATATTCCTCGGCGAAAGACCGTGCCCGGACCCCATATTCTTTCTGTGACCGGACTGATCCTTGGATCTGCCGCACGGTCTGCGCGATAAGCCGCGTATCATGCGGCGGGACGACAACGCCGCAGCCTGCCTGCCGGACAATATGCGCGGTCTCGGCCTCGGGCTCCGATAAAACCATGATCGTCCGGCCGGAAGCCATGGAAGTATATAATTTTGAAGGAACTGACAGCTGAGATTTCGCGGCATCGAGTGGAACGAGCAAAATATCGCTTGCCGCGAAAAGCAACGGCACATCATCGTGAGGCTGAAACGGGAGAAATACGACATTCTCAAGGCCGTACCGTTCAGCCTTCGTCACCAATGCGTTCTTCTTCATCCCTTCGCCGACGATCACCAATAAAAAATCCTTCATCGGTCTCAATTCCTCCGCGGCCGCGAGCAGCTGTTCAAGCGCGTGGATACTGCTGATACTGATGGTCCCGGCGTACATGGCGACAAACCGGTCATGCAACTTGAATTTTCGGGAAACCGCGTTATCTTTTGAATAGGGTTTAAAAAAATCCGTGTCGACCCAATTCGGCAGCACCGGGACTTTCTCTTCCGGAACGCCTTTATCCTGCAAGTTACGTTTAAAACCATCACTGATGACCGCAACGGATGGAGCGCGATCATAGATCCACCGTTCAATGCGTTTGATGACCCTGATCAAAACCGGATTCTTTAATATGCCTGCTTCAATAGCAAGGTCGGGGTGAATATCCTGGACGTTCAAAACAAAAGACGACCCTCTCGCTATACGGCCGAGGACCCCCGTAAAAGCGAGCTGCAAAGGAGGCAAGCGCAAAAAAAGAACGTCGTCGGAATGCACCCAAAAAAGATGCGCCATGGTCCATACCGTATAGAGGCTCCAGGCGATCAGCCGCACGATCGCCGACGGATGCGACGGCGTCCAGAATCTTTTTACGATATACCCGTGGTACTGTTCTCTCAGAAACAATCGTTTCACATACCGGGGATCATCGCTTTTTCGGGGAAAAGTCGTAAGGACTTCGACCGCAAACCCTTTGTCCGTTAAATACCGGGCCAATTCATCCATGAGGACCGGCGCGCTGCCAAAATCAGGAAGAAAATACATCGTATGAATAAGTATTCTCATAGGCTCGCCGTCCTCCAACGGTTTTCTTCAACCTGCAAGTACCCCATGATCGGCAATAAAAGCAGTAAATCGATCCCGTAAAATGCCGCGGTCGACTCAAAAAAACTACGCGCGGTCAAAAAACCGATGATAGCCCATGATTCAAGAAAAAGTACCCGGTCCGCCGGCGACACCTGCTGATTTCTTTGGTACCGCCGTATACGAAAAAGCAGCCGCCAGATGCCGGCCATCGCAAGTACCAAAAAAAGGGTCCCCACGACGCCGCTCTGCACTAAAGCGTGTAAATAGGTATGATGCATGTGTTCAAAATCAAGCATCAGCCGGTCCGCATGAAATCCCCAGCCGATCAGCGGCGACTGCAGGAATAATTCAAAGCCTTTCTGCCACGTACTCTCTCTGCCGCTTAAAAAAACCAGCTGTTCAATATCTCCTTCGGCTCTCCATTGAAAAGATGCGACCCATGCCACGAACAACGACAACAAACCAAACGGCACGGCCAGCCAGCGGAATCCCCGGATAACCATAATAATCATTCCGGCAACCGCAAAACCCAACAATGCCGTACGTGAACGGGTCTGGATGAGAAGAAACAGCCCGACGAACAGCAGCCCCAACCAGAAGATCCGGTTTCTCCGCTGCCCATGCAACATTCTGACTCCCGCAAGAATACTCAACACGGTTGCATACCTGCCGACGCCGTTACTCTTGATCTCTCCCAAACCAAACGGCAGCACGTATACCTGGGTAAAAGCGTCCTTTCCCCAGCCGATGCGAAGCGCTTCCGGCAATATTCCCGCGACGAACAGAATAAATACGGCATAATTCAGGTAGATAAGCCCTCTCAGAACGCTTCCCGGGTCTTTCTTTCTCATCACCGTCCAGACCAAAAGAATTCCCGCGGCATAGTTGCCCGCCCAATATAATGCCGTGCCGGGAACCGGCGAAAAGAAAGAAGCAAGCATCCCGCAGCACCAGTAATAAAAAAGCGCATCCAACGGAGATTTCACGTGAGGAATACTCGTTCTCCCGCGGCTTAAAAGCTGCATAAAACAAATGCATAAGACCAGCAAAGGCAGGAACGCCCGGGCGGCCTGAAAGAGAGACGCGCCGTCATAATCATCCGAGAGAAACGATTGCACATTATACATCCCCGTATACATGGCACCCCAAACACACAACCAAAAAATATAGACAGTATCCATATGATCCTACGCCCTTATTCCCGTTTCCAGAATGCCACGGGCTGCGCCCGTGGATGACTGGGGAGACGTCGCCCCTGTGGGGCTTTCGGCCTGAATTACTGTTTGGTAGATCTCCTGCAAGTGTTCACCCCGCCGCTCCCACAAATAATACTCATGCGCCCGACGGCACGCGTTCAACCCCATGCCTTTGCGTAGATCGATATTCCCGTAAAGCCGTTTGAGTGCCTCAACGATCTTCATGACAACGATGTTCGGATCATCCGGCCGGATCTTGATCCCCCACGCATCCTGCACATGGAAAGCCGGCCCCGCGGTATCAAGGCATATCACCGGAAGGCCGCAAGCCATTGCTTCAACGACCACGGCGCCGCCGCCGTCGCGGAAACTCGGGAACAAGAGAACATCCGAGTCACTCATCCGTTCCAGCAATGATTCCCGCGAAAGCCACGGCACAAATCGCACTCCGCAAGTAAGCGACAATCGTTCGACAAGCGCTTTCAACGGTGCTTCGCACGGGCCGTCACCGACGATCTCCATGCGGCTATCAGGGTACGCCCGGTAAAAAGAAGAAAACGCCTGTATTCCCAGATGGATCCCTTTAATAGGATCAAGCCGGCCGGCATACAGTATGCGGAATTCCCCGTGAGAAGAACGCGGCGTTTTTGTCGTCAAAAATTCTTCGCGGGCAATACCGTTCACCGGAAAAGAATGTATTTTATTCTTTGAAAGCGCCAGGCCTTTCTCGGTTTCGCGGTTACAGACCAATATCGCGGAAGCCCGCCGCACGCAACGGCGGCGAAACAAGCTCTTACGCCAAAAAATCTGGCCGGTATTCCTCAAATACTCGGTAATACGGTCTTTCCGCGCTAACTCACCCCAAAGAGCAACCGGAACTTTCTGTCCGCCGCCGATCGGCCCCCAAATAAACGGTACCGGCAGGAACGCGCCGATAAAACTCGGCATCCAGTCGTTATTAAACGTGATGTGATGGAAAACTTCGAATTGAAACTGGCGATGCAGCGCCCGCGCGACAAAATACGCTTTGATCTGCCAAAACAAGTAATATACCCGGAATCCGAAGAAGTTCCTCAGCAGGACCGAACACCCGTACGGTAAATCGACATACACAAACCGCACTCCGGAAATATCTTTCTGCTTGAGCGCACGTTCAAGCGCCGGCCGGTTATACGCGCGCGTAAGGACGCACACATCATGGAACCGGCCCAACTGCCGGGTCAGGTTCCATCCCACCAAAGCTTCTCCGGGAAAGGCAGCTTCGGTCGTTACCGGGTTACACGCATACGCCGACACGAGCACTCTCAGACGCTTCATTTCTTTTCTTTCTTTGTTCTCTTACGGGCGCGGAAGAAATGATCTCGGAAAAGACCCCGCTGACTCTCCGCGCATATGCCCCAAAAGAATACTGTTGTTGAAACCTGCGGTAAGCGTTCATCCCCATCCGCCGCCGCAACGCATCGTCTGCGACCAACAGCGATATTTTCTCCACGAGCGCTATACTGTTTCGCGGCGGCACGATAAATCCGGTCTGGCCGTCGACGACCACTTCGGACAATACGCCGGTATCGGTCGTAATAACCGGCAAACCCGCGCGCAGCGCTTCCAGAACGGTTAGACTCATGACCTCAAACTGATAATGCGTCGGGAACACGAAAAAGTCGCAGGATGCGAACAACCGGTCTTTCTCTTTTCCATAGACCGCCCCGGTAAACGTCACAAAGGGGATCAAACGCTGCCGGCGCAATAGCTGCAGTACCCGGTCTTTGATCTGCGGCTCCTGCCACGGACCGGCAATGATATATTTTGTTCCTGCCGCAAAAGGCAGATGCGCGAGCGCCTGTATAAAAGTAAGTATCCCTTTCCCTTCGCACAAATTTGCCAGAAAAAGAATTTTAACCGCGCGGCCGGGATGCGGCGTACGGACCGGCAAAGGCGCATCTTCAAGACAATTAGGGATTACGTATATTTTCCCTTTATAAAAAGACTCTATTTCTTTCCGAATCGCTTTTCCCAGTACAAAACAAGCTGCCGCGTGGCCGAAGATAGCCGTGACCAATCTCCGCCTGACCGCGCCGGCGGCATACAGTTCCGCGTGCCCGCGCGCGTGCAAATAGAGCACGTAGGGAATATGCATTGTTCGCGCCGCCCGGATAAAAAACAGTTCGACGGCTAATCCCACGGTCGTCGCCGAGATAAAAAACACGGCAAGCCGGGGCCGGCAACTCCTGCAAACATTCAAGAAACGAACAGCGGTTATAAAAAACCGGAACCCTTTCACCGGCGTTATTTTATTCACTTCGCCGATATGTTTAGAAAATTCCTTTGCCGAGAGTACTCCCCGATATCCCGCTTCGCAGAGCGCTCTTAAAAAATACGCCGTCATAACATTAGAACCGTGGCACGGCGGAGGAACCTGCCCGTACACCAGAATAGGCGCAGGCGTTTCCGGTAAACCGGCCTCTGGAATACTTCCTGTCGTACGCCGCATCTTACTTCTTCACCCCTTCGATAAACAACGAATGTTCGTAGTAACCGTGCCCATCTTTATCCGCTTCCAGGCCGAACCTGGTCCACTGCCGGATAGCGCTTGCATCAGTTTTTTGGCGCGCCACCTCTTGAAATCCTACGCTCGACAACGCGTGTTTTAATTCATAGTAATCATAGATCCAACAATGTGCCTCACCGCTTTTGCGGGCGTTGCCGCGTACCCGCCGCTCGATAAAGCGGACCCAACTTTTTTGCTGCCGCGTGCCGACCGGCTCCTCGCGCACCATCTGGCCGAATAACGCCATCGTCGCCTGTTCATGTAACTGCAGGCCGCCGTTATTCTCCTGCGCGCAAACGTTAAGCGCGCGCCGGTATTCGCCGACAAGATGTTCAAGATCCGGAGTCACGACGCGGATGATCCCCCCGGGTTTGAGGACCCGGTAACATTCTCTTAAAAACCGTACTGCCTGAGCGCGTTCCAGGTGTTCCAGAAACTGCGCGTGATACACCACATCAAACACGTTCTCCGCAAAAGGGATCCCCCGGCAGACATCATGGCAGACGATCGACGGATCGATGTTCTCCAAAGCGCGGCATCGGGCTGCCGAGAGAAGCCCGAGACCTTTCACGACCGCACCAAGCAGGCGCTTCCTGCGTAAATATGCGTACGGTGAAAAATCGAGGTTATTCCATTCCCAATGTGAACGCGTGCCGCAGCCGACATTCAACATGCTCCTGCCGTCCGTAGTCCGCTTAATACCCGCCGTTCTTTTAAATAAACTATACGCCATCGGCGACCGTATTGTTATCGCGCATTTGACTCCCGGGAAGGCAAACCGTGTCCAACCGCGCGACCGCCAAAATACCCTCACAGGCAAACTCGGAAAAAAGGCCGGCAAAAGCGTCGGAAACAAACGCCAACAAGAACTGCTGATCGACGATCCGGTATCCATGTATTTCCCGTATGGAAAAGCCATAGCGTTCAAGAAGCCGCACGATTGTTTTTCTTGAAAAATAGTAATTATGTTCGGAATGGACACTCTCCCTCCTCAGCAACGAATTGATCCCGCGTCGAAAGGCCACGCCGTTGGGGACCGTCACGATACATGCGCCTTCAGGCTCCAACAGGGTCCGCGCCGAACCGAGAAACAATCCGGGATTATCCAGATGTTCGAGTATTTCTCCGGCCACGATCACCTCGAATTTCATGCCGCGGAAATAATCCGCTGCGCGTTCAGCGGTCCCCGTAATTAAATCCGGCACCCGGTACTGCTTCCGGAGAATGGCGATATCCGCGGCCGAACAGTCCAGTCCATGCACCGACCGGGCTACGGACAACAGTTTAAAATGCAAAAGTTCATCGCGGAGGATCCGCTCTTTCATGAGCGGCGCATCACAACATCCGATATGCAGCACCTTTTTTCCCAAGCAGGCCTTAAGAATGTACTCGTTCCGCCGGATCATGTAACTCCTTACTTATAAGAATATGCTCTTCCATAACCCTATACAGTTCCCCGCGACACGGACACCATAGTGAGCATTCTGTTCCCGGAAAAAAAGAATTATGCTCAGCGCCATGCGGAAACAGAGAGCGCAATAACAAGCAGATAGCCGTAATTCCGTATGTTTACGCACAAAATAAAGCCGGTTGAGTATTTCTTTTCTCCCGAACATAAATGAAGACACCCGGCCTGCCGGCGACGCGTAATGGTAATATCCGGCATCGGCCACGACGGCCAACCGGTATTTCTTTCCCGCGGTGTAACTAAAATCCAGATCTTCCAGATAACTATAATCGCTATACCACTCATCAAAAATAAAGTCCCGCAAAACATCTCTGCGCCAAACGACCGCGGTGCTGGGGAGCCATTGGACTTCCATGACCCGGTCAGGACACCCGATCAGCGTCTGGAATCCCGACGACATGACCCGGCCGGGTTGCTTCGAATAGACGCCGATACGTTCAGCCCACGGCAACGATTTACACCGCTTCATAAGCACTTCGGGATGATTGACCATGGTAAAAGCCGCGCCGCCGATCGCTGCCGCGGCCGCTTTCCAGAACCGCGTCATCGACGACCACGCTGCCGGATCAAAAACGACGTCGTCGTCGCAAAAAGCGACCAGCGTGATCTGCGGCCATACGTACTGTAATCCTTTATTTCGCTGGCGCGCCGCGCACGGCGGCAACGAATAACAATAGGTGATCGGCAATTGAGGGAATGCCTGCTTCAGTTCTATTTCCCGGGGACCCTTACTACTGTCGACAATAATGATCTGTTCCGGCTGATCCGATTGAACAACCAGGCTCTTCAATAAAGAAACCAGTTCGGGAAACCGGTCTTTCGTGGCGATGATAAGCGCTACCCGATGGGCCTTATCCGGCATAGCCATACCTCCGGTCAACGCAGGGGGGTTTGACCGCGATCAAATGGACCTCTCCTTCACGCGGATGCATCGAGATGTCTGAAAAACCGCAATTACGCAGCAGCGCGACTATCGCCGGAACAGTATCTTCAGAAAGCACTCGCGGATGCACTTCACAACAAAGCATCGTACACTGCGGGCAACGCAACGTTGTCCGCATGCCCTGCAATACTTCATATTCATACCCCTCGACATCGATCTTGACCGCATGCGGCAACGGCAGTTTCTTCTGCTCGATGATCTCGTCCGCTGCGACAATGGTCAGTTCCTGTATGGCACGCGCGTTCTTTTGCGGAATAACACTGTGGGCCCCGATACTGATATGCCGGTGCGCGTAGAGTGTTTTTCGCGTCCGGCCCGCGCCAAGGGCGCACGGCAAAGCAATAATATTATGTGTGTTGTTCAAAACGATATTCTTTTGCAATATCCGGTACGATTCCCCGGCCGGCTCAAAAGCGACGACGCGCCCTTTTCCCTCGACTCTCTTTGCCATAAAAATGCTGTACATCCCGACACTTGCTCCGATATCATACCCGACATGCCCCGGCTGAAGACGCGCCAGCAATGGCTTAAGCATTTGTTCTTCATGCCGTCCCGCGCTGCCAAAACAGCGGGATACGTTCAAAAAATCCGCGCGGCTTCTTACATAAAACCGCCCTTCAAACTCTTGAAACCGGACCACGCAGGCGGACCCGGACACCCGTTTTTTATAGTCAAGCCGGGCGGCTCTATCCAGGCGGCTCAGAACGCGTTTAAAAAAAACCCTGCTTTTCACGCGTAAACTCCGGGGAGCCGGCAAACATCCGGCAGGCTTCGCCGCCGTATCGAGAAAAACGCGGACCTTCCGGCGGACCGCGCTCATAAAATTGTCCGTTGAAAACTTTGCTCCTTGGCACTCCAAATGTATACGCACAGAGTCCTGCAGGCTTCGGCTTTCCAATAATGTGCCGATGTTGCGGACTGCGTCTTCAACTGAAGTATACGTCAACAACGGATGGTCGACTATTTCCACCTGGCCGCCGGACCGCGGGACCCAAACAACGCATCCGGCTTTTACGAGCTCCGCGACGGCGATTCCAAAGGCTTCGTATGCACACGTAGCGATCCCGAATTTGTGCTTGAATACGCACTCCCACTTCTTTTCTCCATAGAAGCTATTCCATGACACCCATTGCCGGTATTCCCGGCAAAGCGCGGAAATCTCCCCGGCATAAGAAGTATCCGGGGCATCCCCGATAATATGTAAATGCGCGTCATACCCCATCATCCGGACTTGCCGGATGATCTCGATCGCTTTTTCCACTTCTTTCTCCGGGACGATCCGGCCGATCCACACGAAACCGAATTCTCTTTTGTCCCAATTCTCCGGCCGCGCCGGAACATATACCGGCGGATAGACCACGTCATCGACCGTGACCCCAAGCTGTTCCTGCATCACGGCACGGCTCCAAGACGAATTGGCTATCGTGCTATTTTGTCTCCACCCGTCTTGAGTAATGCCTGCCAACGACCTCCCCATCTTAAGATACAGATCCCGCAACACCGAACGCCGGTAGAGAAATCGTCCGTTGCCGGTATGCGGATGGAACCGGCGGCGCAAAGCATCGTCAAAAGACACATCGGCAATAAATTGCAGGCCTTTAGTCCCGAAATCCATTACGTTATACGTCGAGATCATCACGTCGAAATCTCCGGCATGGCGCTTACACCAGCGGCATAAACGATACGCGCGCAAGGCATCTCCTCTTTTTTTGAACAACGCCGGGATCGGCAGCGATATCAGCCGAAGCGAACGGGCCGCTAATGCCGTGCCATACCAATCATTTAACAACGCGATATCGACCGCTCCCATGGTCACGAGTGAAACGTCGTATTCCTCTTTCAGGCTTTCCGCGACCCACACAGCGCGCGCTTCGGCGCCGCCGCGCCGGAAGAACTGCGGATGGATAATGGCAACCTTTTTTTTACGTGTATTGGAACACCTATCGTCACGGGTAACGTTTTCTTGATATAATTGATACATGTCAGTTCAAACTCGTAAGGCGATCAGGCACTGTTTCAACGCAGGATATAAATGGACCTTTAACGATTTATCCAGCACGTACGCGACTGCCGCATAGACCGCTATTCCCGACAGCGCCGCCATAAAAAAGCCCCCGAACGCGTGAGCAGATAAAGGCACCTGCGTGTAAAAAAAGACCATGACCGTTGTCGCAATAGTCATTAAAACGACCGCCCGAAACAGCGGAGCACCCGAACGGCGCACGATCTTCATCGTCACGGCACAAAAGATGACCGTGGAAACGAGAATACTGGCAAGCACCGCGTATGCGCTTCCGACGATCCCCCAACGCACAGTCAAAGGATACAGACATGCCGCCATGACCACGAAACGCACTATTTGAATATGAGTATCCAGATGCGGCTTGCCCACGGCATAAAAAAGCCGTCCGGGGATCGCCGCGATCGAACGCAATAAACCCGCGACTGCCAGTATCTGTATTACCGGTATTGCCGGCAGCCATTTTTCACCAAAGAAAATACGCACAAAATACGGAGATAAAGCGATGATAGACCCGGCCAGCAAAAATGAGAGAAATGCCACGATCTGCATTACCCGGATATACACGCTGCGCAACTGCTCGGCATTATCCTGCAGACGGGCATAGAGGGGAAACGCGATCTGAGAGATCACGTGGGTTATTTCAGTCGCCGGCGTATTGGAAATACGATTGGCCAATTGGTAATAGCCTAACAGGGAAGCCCCCAGATATTTTCCCACGCAGATACTGTCCATCTGCAGCGTTAAAAACACCAAGGCGCCCGAACCTAACACCCATCGGCCAAAATAAATTAGTTCTTTCGCCCGGTCCCAATTCCATGAGAAACGCAAAGGCCGCGGGCACATCCGGTAGCTTGCGATCAAACGCACCGCGTCTCCCAGGAGTAATCCGGCCACGATCGCCCAGGCGTTTCGCAGACATAAAATACAAGCTACCGTTCCCAGGAATTCGGCACCCGTTCCTACTATTTGATACGTGAACTGCTTGCTAAAAGAAAGTGTCTTTTGAAAATAGACAATGCCGACGTGCGTAAAAGAACGGATGACCAGCGACAGCCCTGCCAGCCGTATAAGCCATACCGATTCTTTCACGTGAAAAGCGGCTGCCGCAAAAGGCGCGGCGGACCACAGAAGAACATATAATACCATCCCGCGCGCTGCCAGCATCGTCCAGGCCGTATCAAGAAACGCTTCGACGTCGCCTTTTTTTTGTACTAACGCCGCGTCAAAACCGAACTGAGAGAAAGTATCCAACGCAGACATTACCAACAAAGCGATACCGACAATGCCCAGGTCATGCGGTGTTAAAAACCGGGCGATCACCACGAGCCGGCAGAGAAATAACAGCTGTTGGAGGACCCGCAGCATCAAAATCCAGAAGCTCCCTTTTACCGCACGGCGCAGCAACGATAAGGTTTCCATCTTCAACGGAGTGGGTTCACTTTCGACCTGCGTAATCAGGTACTTGTCGACCTATCCACGCGTACGTTTTCCATAATCCTTCTTCCAAACTCACCTGCGGCTGCCAATGCAGGACTTTCTTCACCAACGTTAAATCCGCGTTTCTGCCGCGTACGCCTGTCGGCGCCGCGCGATTATACGTCTTACTAAGTATTTTTCCCGAAAGTTTAACAATAATAGCCGCCAGTTCATCGATGGACACCAGCCGGTCTGAACCGATGTTCAGCGGTTTAGTATACGCCGACTCCATAAGCTGAATGATCCCCCGCACGCAATCATCAATGTAACAGTATGACCGTGTCTGTTTCCCGTCCCCCCAGATCTCGATACTGCCGCCATCGGTAGCTTCCGCGACTTTACGGCAAAGCGCAGCGGGAGATTTCTCCCTCCCCCCGTCGTACGTGCCTTCCGGGCCGTAAATATTGTGGAACCGGGCGATACGCATGTCTAATCCGTAATCGCGGCTGAACGCTTCAAGCATCTTTTCGGCGTACAATTTTTCCCACCCATAAAAGTTATCCGGGTCCGCGGGATACGCGTCTTCTTCTTTCAAAGGCGCGACATCGGCACTTTCCTGCTTATACGTCGGATACGCGCATGCCGATGAAGAAAAAAAGAGACGCCGTACTTTATTTTCAACGCAGGCTTTCATCATGGAAGCGTTGATCATGCTGTTATCGTACATGACATCAGCGCCGACCGCGGTAATAAACCCGATGCCGCCCATATTTGCCGCCAGGTTAAAGACGTAGTCCGCGGCTTGGGTCACGCGAAGGCAATTTTCATAGCTGCGCAGATCAAGAGTCATGCGCTCCTGACAATAGGGCTCCGCGATATACTCATCCCATTTAATATCGACACCAACGACATGATTATCATTCTTAAACAATTCCCGCGCCAAATGGGACCCGATGAATCCTCCCGCGCCCGTGATAATGATCCTTTTATTTCGTATCATATTCTCTCCCTCCTCTTTCTAATCCGGCCACTGGAGCCTACACGGATAAAACCCGTGTGAGGCGACGTCTCCCCTGAAATCGCCATCCCGAATGGGCGGCGATTTCGGGGACTCGATCCCGGGAATCCGCCGGATTCCACGGGGCCACTCCAACATCCATCTACGGGCCAAGCCCGTGGTATTCTGATAAAGGGAATAACCGATGCGCGCACACCGCGGAACGAAATGTATTGTATGGCTCCAACCGGACCGCGCTTTTAAACGCGTCTTTTGCCAATGCCCGAGCGTCATTGAATATTCCCAGTTTCACGAATTGTTCATACGCCCAGCCGAGGCTTTGATAATATTTGCCCTGTTGCGGACTCAAAACTACCGCTCTTTGATACGCGTCGAGCGCTTTCGCCAACAAGGAAGTAGTCGTATCGTATGCGCCCGACGGGGAAACAAACACACTCTGCGCAAGATAGGTCTTCCCTAACTGATAAGAATATTCGGCGTTCTTTGGTTCATACCAAAGCGCTCGCTTGAGCAGCGCCGAGGCCTCTTCAAACTCATAGACCGTGGCGGCAGACTGCCTTTTTTTAAGCGCCGCCCTGAAATACTGTTCTCCGATCGCAGGTTTTACCGCCAGGACAATAAATCCGGCAGTCCCCAGGCCTACGGCAAACTTCAATATCAAGCGCCGCGGGATGCTCCGGGAAAAAGCGACGGCTTTTTGGGGGAACCGCACAGACTCTCCGGACGCATCCGCCTGAAAGAAAAGCGTTGCTATAAGCACGACACTGACAATGATCATCAATAGCGCGTTCGCCGGAATATGCAGGCTGAAATCAAAAAAAGAATGGATGGCGATGCTGACCAAAGAGCCCAGACACCCCAGGCTCATACTGACGACCCACGGATCGTGGCGTTTCGGCAAGATCTGAATGACCATGCGCGTAAAAAAATATACGCCCATAGTTGCCAAGAGAAACCCGATCAATCCGTTTTCCGCTAAAAATTCTAAAATATCATTATGCGCGTGGGTATACCGCATGGTCTGGTCCGGATGGAACTGCGTAAAAACATAGGGAAAAGTCCCTAACCCCGTGCCAAAAAGAGGATGCCGCTTAAAGACATCCCATGCCGTCTGCCATAACGGGAACCGGCCGCCTAAATAGTGGATCGTCTGTTTTGCGGTCAAACTCCAAAGCCGTTCTGAAACTGCCTGCCCGGCAAGCCACTGTACTAAAACTGCCAATAACATCAGTGCCGCTGCGATCTGCCAGATCCTGCCCCGCAACGACGCCCTCCCCGCTCCCGCAGAGGCCATAAAAATCATTGCGGCGAGAAAACCGGCAATGCCCGCGCGGGACATACTTAAGAATACCGCGGCGCCCATCACGACAATACCGAACAACAAAAGGGTCTGCTGAGCATAAAAGCTGGTATATCCCTGCGTTACCAAATATCGTTGCCGCAGAGATTGGCGCGCGATAAAAAAACCGAGGACACTGGGAATGATCATCCCGACAAACGCGCAAAAATGGTTACGATTAATGAACCCGCCGGGGATCCCCCGGCCAAAACAGCGCAACACGAATATGATACTGATAATAAACCCCATGACCGATAATCCCACGATGATCCGCTCTAACTGTGCACGTTTCGTAATGCTCTGCATCAACATGCTTCCTATCAGGATATACGCGCCGTAGAGAAACATCTCTTGTGCCGTCGCGTACTGATATGCCGTTTTCATAAAAGAAAAAGGGCTCATTACTATTATCCCCCAATAAAGAAACAGTAAGGCTATCCACACCCCAAACCGCATCGGTATCCATTCAATCGCCTGTTGCCGTACCATCCGGTCCAACCACGATGCCGAAAATCCCACGGCAATTATTTCGATCAACGAGATCGTCCACGGAAGCACTCCGCCATAGCTTGCCGCGCTGACCGCGAGTAACAATAAAACCGCGGCTTCGATCGGCCGGCCCTTAAGATAACTAACGGAAATCGTTTTGTATCCCGCACGCATGTCCTGCCCTTTTCCTTCGTTTTCGCCCTTTGTTCTTACAGTACGATACAATGAGAGACCGCGTTCCTAATGATTCAAGGGGAGACAACGCGGAGTAGTATCGCTTATGCCCCCGGCAGTCTGCGCATTCACGACGCGCTGCGCAGGATTAGTCCCCTCAATGATCTTATCTAAATCACTCTTTTTATACCGCCGGTGCCCCCCGAGCGTGCGGAACGCTTTCAACATGCCTTTCTTTTCCCATGTCCGCAACGTCAAAGTGAACACTCCTAAATATTCGGCAGCTTCGGAAATCGAGAGGATCTGTTCCTTCATGTTCATACGGCACCTACTCCTGTCTTTTCTTTTCTTCTTCCAACATCGCCATAGTACTGGTAATGACGATAATAATAATACCTTTGATGAAACCGTTTCACGTCATTCAAGACAACGCCGAGCATCTTTGACTTCGTCTGAAACAACTGCTCTTTCATATTTATGAGAAACGGGATAAACGCTTTGCCGCTGCGCACGACTTGTATCGTCGCGTCGACTTTATCGGCAAGGATCACGCTATCGGTAACGCTCATAATCGGCGGAGAATCGAAAATAATCAGGTCATAAAGTTTCTTCGTTTCCTGAATAAACAATCCCATTCTTTCATTATTGATCATTTCGGCCGGATTCTGAGGCGTCTTCCCGCTGGTAATAAGCTTGAGATTCTCGACCCCGGTCTCTTTCGTCAACGCATCCAGAGGAAGTTCATGCGCGAGATATTCTGCCAAGCCGTCATACCGGGGGACGTCAAAAATAGCGTGTAGCTGGGGTTTTCGAAGGTCGCTGTCGACCAAAAGCACCCGGTAACCGATTTGAGAAAAAGCGATGCCCAGATTCGCCGCGGTCATCGTCTTGCCGGCCTGCATCTCCGCGCTGGTGACCAATATCGTCTTGACGCTGTCTCCGGTCTGCACGATCAGTTTACCGATCGCCGTACGCAAAGAACGATAGGCTTCGGCGACCGGCGAACGCGGATGAAGATGCGTAATGGTATCTTTTTCCCGGTCACTCTTCTTCTCAATAGTCGGGATCGCCCCCAAGACCTGGCATCCCAACACCTCCTTGATATCCTCCGGTGATTTTATGGTCACGTCCAGATACTCGGCGAAAAACGCGCAGGCAATGCCTCCGAAGATTCCCGCGATGATCGCGCCGATGATATTAAATAAAACGCGCGGCCGGACAGGATGTTGCGGCGGGATCGCCTGGTCAAAGACGCTGATGTTGCTCAGGCTTAAAGTACTTGCCAGTTCGATCTCTTTTGCGCGGGTAAAAAGGCTTTCATACAACTGTTTGTTCGTTTGTACCTCCTGTTCAAGCACCCGGTATTCTATGATCTTATTGCCCAGCCCCACGTCTTCTAATCCTTGGATCTTATTCTTTAACGAATCTATCTGCTCTTTCAATTCGACCATCTTAGGATGGGTGTCCGTATAGCGCTCCGAATAATTGGCGTACTGCGCGACCAACTGCGCATACTGCGCTTTGATACTCTCCGTGGCCGTATCCCCGGCTGTTTCCGGAAGCACGTTGACATTGTGCGCCTGACGATACTGTTGCAAAGCATCTTCGGATTCTTTCAGTTTCTTCCGCTGTTCATCGATCGCCCGGGCCAGCCACCGCGATGCCTCATTGCTGACAACGAGGTTCCGTTTGATATTCTGCCGAAGGTATTCCTGCGAGACCATATTAGCGATACGTGCCGCCTGACGCGGATCAGTATCTTCAACGCTGACTTTAACCAGATCGCTGTTCTTTACCGGAACGACTTTTATCGCTTTCGAAAGCTTCTTTAAGGTCTCTTCGGATGCCCACGGCATTTCTCCGGACGAAAAAAGACCGCCGGATTCGCTGCCAGAGGAATACCCTGCCGGGCGCGCAGATGTTCCGGGGCCGTCTTTCTCCAACAGATCAAGCATCCCGGCTATTTTTTGCTTTCGCGCATCGGCCAACGGGGCCTTTTTACTTTTCAGCTTTAAAGATCCAGCGACCTGTTCCAATATCGAACGGCTTTTAATCAGCATATATTGCGTCTCATAATAATTCTTGGGAACCGCATCGTTGTTGCCCGTTGCAGAGACGTCTTTAAACGAAATAACGTTGGGTCCGCGCCGTTCAAAAAGAAGGGTCGCCGTTGCCTCATACACCGGCTTTTGCCTGAACGTCTGGAACACAACCAAAGTGACCAAAATAGTAAAAAAGGCTCCGGCAATCCACCGCCGTCGCAAAAGTATTTCTACGTAATCGTGAAAGTGTAATTCTTTATCGTTCATACTCCTCGGTATTTGATCCCGCGACGTGCGGCTTTCTTCCTGTTATTCTTCATCATCAGAAAAGGCTCTCCGGCACAAACACAATATCTCCCCGTTTCAGCAGAATATCCTCCGCCATCTTGCCTTTATTGCTGATGGCCGCGACATTCACCGTAATGATCTTCTCTTTCCCTTCTTCTCTCCGCAAAACTTTGACCTTATGCTGGTCCGCCAGTTTGGCAAAACCTTCAGCGAGGCTTATGGCTTCAAAGACCCTCAGACCTCCTTTCAGAGGATATGAACCGGGCCTCATCACTTGCCCGGTCACGGTAATCGAACTATATTCCATGATAAACACCGATACTTGCGGCCCTTTAATATATCCGCGCAACTTGTCCGCTAACGCCTGCTCCAGTTCACTGACCGTCATCCCTTCCACTTTCACTTTGCCTAACAGCGGAAACGAAAATGATCCGTCAGCCGTTATGCGGACTATCCTTTCCAGTTCGTCTTCCCGATACACGCTTATTTTGACAACATCGTCAGGACCAAGCTGGTATTCCTGAGCACACAGATATTGGTGCCCGCACAAGAAAACCGCCAATGCCACTATGCCGGGCGCACTACGGCCGCGGATTCTTTTTGCCTGCCGGGAAAGAAGCCTCCCGACAGCGCTAAAAACGCGCGGACATTTGTATAGAATACACATTGTTCTTGTAATCAAAACCCGCAAAATTCGACTCTCGTTCCTTAAAGGCATACTTCATCTCCAAACTCAAAACGGTAGTTAGATCATACCGCAGCCCTAAAGAACCTCCCCAGATGCTGTCTTTTCGTTTACCGGACTGTGTTCCTTCGGTCGTCGTATCCGGATAGCCGTTGCGCAAAAACAATATTTCCGACTGCACCGACAGCCGGGAAGAAAACTGATGGGTCAATTGCAGATCGATCTTATGCGCGACAAAGAAACTGTTTGTCGCGTATGACGATTCCGACACCGTTCGCTCGCCGAACAGCGCGACATTGGTACGGTCATTGAGCGTATACGTCCCCTTGCTAAAGACGACCCATCCGTGAAAATCGGCTTTGGCGCTATCGTGATACATACTGTCACGATACCCCACCTTAAACATCGCGTTCAACTTCCGGCTGACATCGCCTTCGATTCCCGCAAGCCATTGATGATACGTTGAGTCGCTGTTCGTCGTATTCTCATCATACTGGATCAGCCCGAAGTCGTACTCGGGAAAAATCGATATCCGGGGAGTACACTGGTAAGCCCATACGCTGCTTATGACGTGTTCAAAACTGTTCAGGTTCTGCAGCGTGTTATAGCCGTCCCGGCTGTTTTGATACCGCATACTCACCAAGAAATCCTGGCGGTCATACTCAAAACCCGTTTGAACGGTATTGCGATACCTCTTCTGTAATGTCGTCAGCTCGGAATTGGGCGGGTCGGCGGTCTTTTGAAAATCTTCTTCCAGCCGCACTTTCATAAAATCCTTCAACGGCAACGCCGTCGATCCATGAAAGAGATGATCCACTCTATTTTGTGATTGATTTTTAAAAAAGGTGAAATTACTTGCCGCGTACTGCGCGGAGAACAACGCATTTTGATCCCGGATATCCTTCGCGTCCGCCGTCGCCAACTCCAGCCCTAACGTGCTGACCGCGATCCAATCGCCATTTTTCTGATGGCGCGGCTCAAGGAATATATTGTCATCGTACTTCTGCATTATTTCAAAAACCGGCTGTATCTGCATCTTCCCGAGCATCCCTGCCTGTACCGGTGAAACGCAAACGGTAACAAGCATGGCTGTCATTCCCCAAAAACAACTATGCGCGTCTCCCCGCAGGCGCCGGCTATGGCCGATACGCGCTCGCTTCCGGGACTTCAGGTTCTTTTGGTTCATCTTCTATAACAAAATATTTTTTATTCTTTTTTCCGGCCGGCTCGCCGGCAGGATTTCCTTTAGTATCTTCGGCCAAATTCTGGACTTCTCCGCTGGTCCGACCGGCAGAGTCAAACACTTGGCCCGCGTTGATAACGGCGGCATCTCCCTGCAACGGCGTGACCGTAGCCGCTCCTTCAAGCGTTTCAATATGCACCATCATGGTTGCAGAATTAACGCCGACCGAGATCGCGCTCTTTTCTGGTATCTGTATATGTATCCCTGCGGCAAAAACCGACGTGCTTCCTGTAACGCTCTTAATCCGCAGGAATAACGTACCGGGTAGTTCCGTGTATTCGATCTCCCGGCCCGGCAGTAGTATGGTCGTTACCGGCCCGGAGAAAATGCGGCAACCCTGGTCACAACCTTCAAGTACCCGGATTCTCGATCCCGATGGAATGCGCACCATCGTACTTTCGGGGGTTATTTTCTGCGCGGTTCCTTGGCCGTCAATGATCTCGAGTATACCTCTAGGCCCGGATATAAAACTTTCGACGGAACCGAAGACGATCGACGGCAGAAGAACATACAACAGCAGGAATCCGGATCGAATAACGACGATGGATCTACTGTTATGCCGCATTATTTTCTTTATTAAGGTATTCTTTCTTTAATTCTGCCCGCGTTACTAAGTCAGCGACTAATGCGGTATTAAAAGGCTTGGCGATATAACTGATTATGCCGAACTCCGTCATCTTGAACCAATTCTGCAGTGTCCCGTGCCCGGTCATGACCGCGACGGGAACAGTCGTATTGATCTTACGTAACTTTGCCAGCGTTGCTTCACCATCCAAAACAGGCATGAGTAGATCAAGAAAAACGAAATCAACCGCCGCCCCTTCTTTCTGCCGCATAAAACACAAACATTCTTCGCCGGTCGAAGCTTCAATGACTTCATGTCCATTCTTTGAAAGTACTTTTATCAACAAATCCCGGATTACTTGATCGTCGTCAACAACAAGGACTTTTGCCATTATTACCCTCCGTTTACGTTAATTATGGGTGGCTATACCGCTTTCTGTTGTTATTTGAACTCCGCAAAATACAAAAAACATACAACATTATGTATGCTACAATATATAGTATTATACTATACTATATCTGTCAATCACTATTAGCATATTTTATTATATTATAGTACGTTCTATTGGGTTAAAGCCGATTTTGATGTTGATTTCAGGCAGGATTGAAAAAAAACACAATATCAATAACAAGGGTTTCCTTCATCGGGCCTCCTTCATCTCCCCTAACGCCCTTCTTACTTTTTCAAGTAATGAAACGGCGGTGAACGGCTTCATAACATACTCTTGCGCGCCTAAAGTCATCGCGTGTTCCACATCTTCGATTTTCTCTTTTGCCGTCATCATAACGACCGGGGTCTGACGCGTGCAAGGATCATTTCGCAAACAAGCAAGTATTTCATACCCGTTCATGCCGGGCATCATAACATCCAAAATGATCAAATCCGGCTTTTCTTTCTTGGCTTTTTCCAACCCCTCTTCACCGGTCAAGGCGGTCATAACGTCGAAATGGTTAAATTCCAAACGAGCCTTGACTACTTTAACGATATCCGGATGGTCATCAACCAAAAGGATCTTCTTATTCATACGATAATCCTTTCACTTTCTCCTCCAGCAACACCTTTATTTTTTCCAAGAGCACAGCATGTTCAAACGGCTTGACCACATAATCATCGATAAAATACAGGCTGATCTTTGCTTGAATGTTATCGGCACCGGCGCTCATAATAATGACCGGAATATGTTTCAGCGTTTCATCGGATTTGATCATCAAACAGACTTCCCCTCCGGTCATCAACGGCAGGCAAAAATCAATCAGTAACAGGTCCGGCTTTGTGTCTTTGACGCACTGCAATGCGGCCTTCCCGTCCGCCGCGGTCAAGACTTCGTACCCGGCTTTCTGCAGGCGCAATACCACTGCCTTAAGGATATCGATCTCATCATCCACAACCAGTACGCGAAAGTTCCCCATACTCACTGCTTTCCGTTCAGCAAAGGTAAAGAAAAAGAAAAAGTCGCCCCTTTTCCCCATTCTGATTCCACCCAAATGCCCCCCTTATGATGTTCAATGATCTCTTTTGAGATCGCCAATCCTAAACCTGTTCCGGCTTTACGGTCCTGCATCGATCCTAATTGTTCAAAGCTCTGGAACAATCTGCCCATATCTTCCGGCTTGATCCCTTTCCCTGTATCAGTAACGCTGACGACAACCATATCTTTATCCTGCCGCGCGCCGATAGTTATTGAACCGCGTTCAGTAAACTTTGCGGCATTGCTCACCAGATTTGCCAATACTTGCGTGATCCTGTCTTTGTCAAAAGTCAACCGGGGCAGGTTATCCGCGAGACGCAATTGAAAATCCAGCTTCTTTTCATCGACTTGCGGCCGCATAAACGAATACACCTCGTTCACCACGGATGAGATATCGTTCTCTTGTAATGAAAAAGCCATGCGCCCGGCTTCCAGTTTTTGAAAATCGAGGACGTCGTTGATCAACCGCGCCAAGCGGTCGACATTACGCTGCGCAGTCAACAGAAAATCTTTCTGTTCAACGTTCAATGGCCCGGTCAACTCATCGAGAACGACGCTGATACTCTCGCGCATGGCAGTCAACGGCGTGCGCAATTCATGAGAGACCATCGAAGTAAACCGCGCTTTCGTCTCCATCGACTCTTTCAGTTTCCGTTCTGCCTGAACCCGTTCAGTGATATCACGGATAATAAAAGCCACCCCCCGGATCTTCTCATGCGCGTCAACAACCGGCGACGCCGCAACCGAAACATGAAAGGCCTCTTCGCCCTTCCTCATAAAAAGCGTCTCGAAATTCTCCACCGCGCCGCCTTGCTTGACCCGCTCGCATAATAGATTGACGTCATCGCGCATATTCAGCGGAACAATACTCTCGACCGGTTTCCCGGTCATCTGAAGCTCAGAAAAACCCAGCATCCGTGTGGCTCCACGGTTCCACGTCTCGATCGCGCCTTTTAAAGTAACGCCGACAATCGCGTCGTCGGAATGCTCCACGATCGAAGCAAGCCTGTTCAAGGATTCCTCGTACCGCTTACTACTGGTAATATCCACATGATATTCAATGATCTGCCGCACACTTCCGTCTTTGTTGGCAATCGGGACACCGTACACCTCAAAATACCCCATAGTTCCGTCAGACAAGACTTGTGAATATTCAAAACTGATAGTTTCATGAGTCCGAAGCACTTCCTGCAAAACACAGGGATAATCACACTGGCAGGGAGCCGCGCGATGATACAGGACCTCATAACAGTGCTCTCCCGAATACCGCAGCTGAGCCAAGGCCGTATTATTGAGCAATGCGATAGTGAAATCCTGATTGACCACATACAACGGATATCCCAAAGAATTTATTATGTTTTCCAAGAATAACTTTTGCGAGAAGACTTCTTCTCCCAGCAGGTCTTTCTCCCGCTGAATAAGAAAGCGCTCCAATGAACGCGCGATTACCAACGGAAGGACCTCTATGTATGATTGGTCTTTAACCACGTAATCATACGCGCCTTCTTTCATAAGCTGCACGGCGATCTTCTGGTCACCGGTTGACGTCACCACGACGAGGGGAATATGGATCCCCTTCTTTTTCATGCCGGTAAGGACATCCGATGCCGTTCCCTGCGGCAGGCGGTAATCACAAATGACCACGTGATACTCATTCTGCGTGAGTTCATTCAAACCGTCATCGATAGCGGCAACATGGTGCAACTGATAATCCGGACAGGTACTGTTCAGGAACCGCTTCGTCATTACCGCGTGGTCTTCGTTATCTTCGATCAACAATATCTTCATGGCAGTCTTTCTGTTCCGCCAAAGCCTGTTTCAGCGCGTCTTCACTGACCAGCTGTTTCTCTACCAATATCTCTCCGATCCGCTTCTTTTCCATCAAGACATCTTTGTCTTTCGGCAGGGTAAAATAAAACGTGGTCCCTTCGCCGACCCTGGACCGTACCCAGATCCTTCCCTTATGCATCAAGACGATCTTTTTC